>Ga0182749_1000983_pt1 | contig 23489 bp, 22 predicted proteins | sample eDN3rd37CKraftMG_FD_128875 | JGI IMG/M metagenome (GOLD analysis project Ga0182749, IMG submission 128875) | Enriched Miracle-Growth compost microbial communities from Emeryville, California, USA - eDNA 3rd pass 37_C Kraft MG (version 2) (version 2) ...
CGCAGTACGGCGGCAGCGAGCGGTCGCCCGTGAGCACGCGATACTCGGCGGCGCACGAAGTGTCGATGATGAGGTCGTGATCGGAGCGCACGTCGGAGAGCACGCGCCAGTGCCGTTGCCACTGGTCGGGGTCGCCGGTGACGACGGTGCGGCCACTCGGAGTGTCTGGCATGTCCCCCACGACGAAGTCGTCGATGGCCACGATCCGCGCATCGCCCCGCTTCCATGCGGCGAGCGCCGCGCGTGCCGTCGCCGTCGGTCGCGCGACGAAACCGGCGACGGCTGTGCTCGGCGCGAACTCGAGGGCGTCGGATGCGGCGCCCCCGCGCCGTTCGTGCGCGGAATCCGCGAACGCCACCTGCACCGCGCGTCCGTCGAGGCGCGCGCGTCCGGGCGGCGCACCCGGCATGTAGTGCGCGGATTCGCCGCCGGCGGCGAGATGCTCCTGGCGCGAGGCCATGGGAAGCAGCAGGCGCCTCGGCAGCAGGTCGCCGACGCGGGCCGCTGCGCCGGAGAGACGCTGCGCCGCGACGGCGTACAGCACGCCGTCGTCGCCCGCGCGGCGCATCGCGAGATCGAGCCGCTCCACGATCTCACGGCCGTAGTCGGCGGGCAGGCGCGCGCCGAGCGCGTCGAGGTCGTCGATCAGCACGATCGAGCCCGGCGCGGGCGATTCGTCGGAGAGTCGCTGCACGGCGTCCCACGCCCCCTCGGGATCGGAGGGCACGTGCACGATCTGTCCGCGCGCCTGCCCGGCGATCGTCTCGAGGACCGTCGACTTGCCGGAGCCGGGGCCGCCCACGACGAGCAGACCGCGATCGCCGATGCGCACGCCGATCGGACGCTGTCGTTGCCGCTCGGGCTCGTCGGCGAGGCCGATCAGGAGGACGCCCCCGTTCTGAGGTGCACCGTCGTGGCGCACGAGATCGCTGAGGTCGATCCGCGCAGGAAGGTCGGGCAGCCAAGGCCGTCTCGGCTTCGGTCCGCGAGCCGATGCGGCGATCGCGCGGATGTCGTCCGGCGACGAAAGAGCGATGCGCACCGGATGCGGAGCGGTGTCGGCCGCGCGACGCACCATCGCGGCTCCGCGCCCGGACACACCGCCGGGCAGCGTTGCCGCGTCGTCCGTCCCGACGACCGCCCTGCTGTCCGCGGCATGCGTGACGCGCAGACTGATGCGCAGCGGACAGTTCGCGAGCAGCGCGTCACGCACGATCCCGGAAACGCGCTGGGTACCGAGGATCAGGTGGATGCCGAGCGCCCTCCCGCGCGCGGCGACGTCGGCGAACACGGCGTTCAGCTCGGGGTGATCGGCGAGAAGGGCCGCGAACTCGTCGACGACGACCACGAGGCGTGGGAGGCGCACGCGCGGATCGTCGACGTCGCGCGCCGAGCACCGGGCCAGCTCGCCCTCGCGCCACCGGATCTCGGCGCGCAGGCTCTCGATCGCGCGCCGAGCGCCCGCCCCGTCGAGGTCGGTGATGACCCCTGTCACGTGAGGCACCTCCTCGAGTGCCTCGAACGCGGTGCCGCCCTTGAAGTCCGCGAGCAGGAAGCTCACCTCCTCGGTCGAATGCGTCGCGCACAGGGCGAGGATCCACGTGATGAGCAATTCGCTCTTTCCCGACCCGGTGACACCCGCGACGACGGCGTGCGGGCCGTCTGAGACGAGGTCCACGACGAGCGCCCGCCCGCCGTCCGCGCCGATCGGAGCCGCGAGCGCGCCGCGTCGCGAGGGCGGCGCGTCGGCCAGCATCTCGACCAGCGGCACGATCGCAGCGGCGCCTCCGAGTCCGGGAACCGCCCCGTTCGACGCCCGCTCCGCGAGCGAGAGCGCGAGCGCGTGAACCTGGTCGCGTGACAAGGCCTCGACTTCGATGTCGTGCACTGCACCGGCGCGGTCGAGGCGCGCGGCATCCGGCGCTTCGACGACGACCGTCGCGCCGCATCGCGGTGGGATCGGATGCCCCGGCTCCACCCGCGCGATAACGATCTCCGCGGCCGGCGGCACGGGCTGACCCGGCGCGAGCACCGCGGCCGCGACGCCCGTCGCCGCCGCGCGGTGCGGCAGGGCGTCGGCCCACTCCGGGGCGGCGATCAGGCGAAGCCGCCCGGGCGGATGAGCGAGGCACAGCTGCGCGACGAGCGCCCGCACGACGGCATCCGCGACCACCGGCGGCCCGACGACCGCGATCCCGTCGCTCGCGGTCACGAGGATCGGCCCTCCCTCGAGCTTCGCCGCCCGCGCGCGCACGCGGTCGGATGCGGGATCGCCCTCGCCGCCGGTCACCCGCAGCGACGACGTCGTGTCTCCTGAGCCCACCACGAGCGTGTCGGCGCGCTCCGCGACGGGCCGCCACACCGCGCCGTCGTTCGCGAGGAAGCCCGCGACATCGGGATGGGCGGTTCGGCGCCGAGCGCGCTCCTCTCGGTGTCGCGCCTCGACGACGGCGGTGATGCGCCGGCGCGCCGCGTCGGCCTCGGCCTCCGCGCGCCGTCTGTCCCTCCGCATCGTGCGCTTGCGGTCGAGCACCGTCGCCGCGGCGATCACCGGCACGAGTCCCGCGAGCCACAGGGAGAGCATCGACCCCGTGACGAGCCAGATCCCGACGGCCCCCAAGACCGGCACGACGGATGCGAGGACGGGGAACCCCGTGCGAGGAGGCGCCTTCCACGGCTCCGGCAGCGTCAGCGCGCTGTCGACGATGTCGTGCGGAACGGACTCGGGCTCGATGGGAGGCGATGGTGCGGCGGGTGCGGGCGCGGGGGCGAAGCGCATGCGCCCAGTCCAGCGCCCTCCCGCACGCCGACGCGGCCGACGGTGGGGATCTGTGCGCTCGAAGGCCTAGCGGGCCTGTGTGGAGGAGTCGCCGGCCTCGGGTTGCGCCTCAGTTGCGGCGTCGGCGGGGTCCGCATCGTCCGCGGATGTCGCCTCCTCCGCGGGCTCGTCGCCCGCGGCATCCGTCTCATCGTCTGCGTCGTCGACCGTCTCCCACTCCGCCGTGTCGGACTCGTCTTCGTCGGGGTCGTCTTCGATGACCGGGGGGCTGCCGACGTTCAGCACGATGATCGAGATGTTGTCGCGGCCGCCGTTCTCGAGCGCGGCGTCGAGCATCGCGCGCACCGCGTCGGCGGGGTCGGGGTTCTCGTCGAGGAAATGGCGGATGCCGTAGTCGGTCAGCTCCTTCGTGAGCCCGTCCGAGCAGATGACGAATCGGTCGCCCGGAACGATCTCGACGCGCACGTAATCCGGCGTGACGCTCTCACTCGGTCCGACCGCGCGCGTGATGACGTTGCCGTACGGGTGGTTCTCGGCCTCTTCCGGGCTCAGACGGCCCGCGGCGACGAGCTCCTGCACGACCGAGTGATCCGTGGTGAGCTGCGCGATCATGCCCTCGCGCACGAGGTAGACGCGCGAGTCGCCGATGTTCAGCGTCACCCAGTGCGGTTCGCCGCGGCTCGTGTCGAGGAACACGCCGGTCACGGTGGTTCCCGTGGCCTCGTCCGTGGCATCCGGATGCGACGCGATGTCTTTCACCGCGCGCGCGAGCGACTTCTCGAGACCCTTCGCCGTGATCGCGCCCGACTCGGCCAGCTCGCGCATGCGCGCGACCGTGCTCGTGCTCGCGATCTCACCGCCGACGTGACCGCCCATGCCGTCGGCGACCACGAACAGCGGGAACTGGGCGAGGACCGCATCCTGGTTGACGTCGCGGCGGCGACCGCGATGGGTCACCGCTGCCCACGACAGCTCGATTTCGCCGTCGGGCAGGGTGATCGTCGTGGAGTCGGCGGTGACCTTGGGCACTCCCCCGTCCTCCCGTCGCCGTACAGGTTGGCCGCGCCTTTCGGGCGGGCGTGGTCACATCCTAGTAGAACGCACCTTCGGGCCCTCGTGCGCGACGCCCCGAGATTAAGATGCGCGCGCCGGACCCGGGAAGAACCCGTCGATCAGCTCGAGATCCTCCTCCGTCGGCGTCCACGCGGTCGCCGCCGCCGCGTTCGACTGAACCTGCTCCGGGGTCGTGGCGCCCGCGATGACGCTCGACAGCGACGCCTGCGCGAGAAGCCACCCGAAAGTCGCCTCGAGCATGGTGATGCCGCGGTCGTCGCAGAACCGCCGATACGCCTCGAGCGCGTCCCACGGCGCGTTCTCGTAGATGTGCGGCCGCTGGCGCATGATGCGTGTGTCGGAGGGCGCCGACTCGCGCGTGAACTTGCCCGTGAGCAGGCCGTTGTGCAGCGGGAAGTACGGGAAGAACCCGAGCCCGTAGCGCCGCACGGCCGGGAGCACCTCCCGCTCGGCGTCGCGCGCGAGCAGGCTGAGCTGGTTCTGCGCCGACACGAACGGCACGGCGTTTCGCATCTCGGCGGTGAAGTGCGCCTCGGCGATCTGCCACCCGGTGAAGTTCGAGTGGCCGATGTAGCGCACCTTGCCCTCGCGCACGAGGTCGCCGAGGGCGTCGAGCGTCTCTTCGATCGGTGTCGCCTCGTCGGGCGTGTGCACCTGGTAGAGGTCGATCCAGTCCGTCTTCAGCCGCGTCAGCGATGCTTCGACCGACCGGCGGATGTACGAGCGCGATCCCTTCGACCCCGTGAAGCCCTCGGGATTGGGCAGCGCGCTGTGCCCGAACTTCGTGGCGAGCACGACACGATCGCGACGGCCCTTGAGTGCTTCCCCCAGGAGCTCCTCACTCAAGCCCGGGTGCCCCCCGTACATGTCGGCCGTGTCGAGGAAGGTCACGCCCGCGTCGATCGCGGCGTCGAGCACGTCGCGTGTGCCCTCGAGGGTCTCGGTGCGTGTTCCGGGACGCCCGAGGTTGTTGCATCCGAGGCCGACAGCAGAGACGAGAAGGCCGGATGCGCCGACACGGCGCAGGGGAACGTGAGACGTCATCCCTCCACGCTAGTGCGCCCCGAACACGCGGAAGGCCCCCGCGAACGGGGGCCTTCTCATCGAGTGGTCAGACGCGCGGCGGCTCGTCCGACGGCGGCTCGGGCGCGGCCGGAGGGGCTGCGGGTGGCTCGGATGCCGGCGGCTGGGCCGCGGGCGCGGAGGTCGGCGGAGCCGGAGGCGCGGCCGGCGGAGCGCCCGCACCCGGGGCAGGAGGCTGATAGCCACCGGGCGGCTGGTAGCCGGGAGGCGGGTACGCGCCCGCGCCCGGCGAGGTGACGGGGTTCGGCGGATAGCCACCGGCCGGTGTCTGCACCGGCACACCCTGCCACTGCGTGTTGTCGGCGAGGAAGCTGTTCGCCCACGGAGCCGCCGGGATGGCGGTGTTCCAGCGCGACGAGTCGAACGCGTTGATGCCGTACCAGACGATGCTCAGGAAGAAGTACAGGATGAGCCAGACGGCTTCCTTCTGGAGCTTCAGGCCCACACGCCACGCCGCGAGCAGCGTGTAGAGGAAGACCGCGACGCCGATGAGCCACCCGAGCACGGGAACCCACCCGAGCACGATGGCACCGCCCCACAGCACGAGCAGCCACCACGGGTTCAGGTCACCGAGTTTGACGAAGATGAGGGTGTTGTAGACCGGCACCCACGCGCGCCACCTCCCCTGCACCCCGGCCTTGTCGAAGATCTTCATCAGGAACCAGGCGAAGATGACGTACGCGATGACGGCGAAGATCAAACCGAAGACCACGAGAGCGGCGTAGGCGGCTACGGCAGCGCCATCGTAGGGGAAATCATCCATGGAATCCTCCGGGTGATGGATGTTCGAGGCACGATCGCGGCACGGCGCGCCGCGGTCCACATGCTAGCGGCGCCCTGTCGCAGTGACCACCGCTTCCCGGCGTGTCTCCGCACGCCACGCGGGCGGCCCTTGCCTCCCTGGGCAGGCCCGCGGATAGGGTGAGCGCAAAGGGCACCCCGCCCCGAACCTCACACGAAGGGATCGCCGATGAGCGACGCCACGCCCCCGACTCCCCCGCCCCTTCCGCCGCAGCCCGCCGGCGAGGCGGCCGCCGCCGCGGCTTCGCCGAAGCGCCCCGCGTACGACCCGGCGACCGACCCCGACAACACCGGGGTCTCGCAGTCGGCGCTGAGCGGAGACGTCACGGAGGTCGGCCGAGGCTTCTTCCGCGCGCTGTTCGACTTCTCGTTCCGCACGTTCATCACGCGGCGCCTCGCGAGCGTCTTCTATCTCGCCGGTCTGATCGTGATCGTCATCGGCGCCGTGCTGTACCTCGTGACCGGAATCCTCAACGGCGTGGCCGCGCTGTGGTTCAACCCCGGAGCGGGCATCACCCTCATCATCGCGACGATCATCCTCGTCCCGCTCATCGCATTCCTCGCGATCGTCGCACTGCGTCTGGTCATCGAGGCCGTCGTCGCACTCATCGCGATCGCCGAGAACACGGAGCGCACCGCAGACCACACTCGACGCTGAGGCATCCGGCGCACCGCGTCACGCGACCAGGTCGAGCCCGTCCTCACCTCGATCGACGACGCGGATGCCGACGCCGGCGGCCCACCGCACGAATCCGGCCCGCGAGCCGATGCGCGGACGCTCGTCGGCCAACCGACGAACGAGGGCGCCCTTCGCGTGCTTGTTGAAGTGGTTGAGGGCGCGCACCGCGCCGTCGTCGGTCTCCGTCACGACTCGCACATACGCCGACGGCACCCCGGCGGGAACGGGTCCGAGCGCGACATACGCCTCGGACCGCAGGTCGAGCACGAACGACGGCGCCGCGTCGGCGATGGCGGCGGTCACGGCATCCGCCCACACCCGCCGCAGCGGCGGAAGACCCGGCAGCGACGAGGCCGCGCCGAGCCGATACGCGGGAATCGCATCGAGCGCGCCGACCGGACCGAACGGCGCCGAGTGGATCATGACGTGCCGACCCAGCCAGCGCCGGCCGGCCGGATCGACGGATGCCGCACCCAGCGCGTCGTACAGGACGCCGGTGTAGCGGTCGATGGCCGCCATCGTCGGCGCTTCGCGCAGCGCCGCGTTGACGGCGACCTCGCCGAGCTGCGTGCGACCGAGCTTGAGCACTCGCGCCGCTTCCTGCTCGTCCGCCGAGAGCGCGACGAGTGCATCCACGACGGAGTCACGCACGGGGGCCAACGCCGGCAGCGTGAGAGACGCCGCGTCGAACGGCGCGCCGGCGCCGCCCGGGCGCTTCGTCTCGGAGGGCGGAAGCAGGATCAGCATGATGTGGCGCGGACTCCAGGCAGAGGAACGCCCCAGCGCTCCGAGGAGGCTGGGGCGTTCCGACGAGGTTTGTCAGGCGACAAGGGCTGCGTTCCCCGCGACGATCGTCACGACATCGCTCTCGATCGACAGGAACCCGTCCTGTGCGTTCGCGACGACCTTCGTGCCGTCCGTCTGCGTGATGCGCACCTGGCCCTCGGCGAGGATCGCGAGCACAGGCTCGTGACCCGCCATGAAGCCGATCTCGCCCAGCACGGTCTTGGCGACGACGAGCGACGCCTCCCCCGACCAGACCTCGGCGTCCGCGGACACCAGGCTCACGTTGAGAGCCATGTCAGCCGTTCTCCTTCTGGATGCGGGCCCACGCCTCTTCGACGTCGGAGATGCCGCCGACGTTGAAGAAGGCCTGCTCGGCGACGTGGTCGAACTCGCCCTTCACGATCGCGTCGAACGACTCGATCGTCTCCTTGATCGGAACCGTCGAACCCTCGACACCCGTGAACTTCTTCGCCATGTAGGTGTTCTGCGAGAGGAACTGCTGGATGCGGCGCGCGCGGGCGACGACGACCTTGTCCTCTTCGGAGAGCTCGTCGACACCGAGGATCGCGATGATCTCCTGCAGTTCCTTGTTCTTCTGGAGGATCTGCTTCACGGCGGTGGCCACGCGGTAGTGGTCCTCACCGATGTAGCGCGGGTCGAGGATGCGGCTCGTCGAGGCGAGCGGGTCGACCGCGGGGTACAGGCCCTTCGACGCGATCTCACGCGAGAGCTCGGTCGTCGCGTCGAGGTGGGCGAACGTGGTCGCCGGCGCCGGGTCGGTGTAGTCGTCGGCGGGGACGTAGATCGCCTGGAGCGACGTGATCGAGTGGCCGCGCGTCGAGGTGATGCGCTCCTGCAGGATGCCCATCTCATCGGCGAGGTTCGGCTGGTAGCCCACCGCGGAGGGCATGCGGCCGAGCAGCGTCGACACCTCGGAGCCCGCCTGTGTGAAGCGGAAGATGTTGTCGATGAACAGGAGCACGTCCTGCTTCTGGACGTCGCGGAAGTACTCCGCCATCGTCAGGGCCGACAGCGCGACGCGAAGACGCGTCCCCGGCGGCTCGTCCATCTGGCCGAACACGAGGGCGGTCTTGTCGAAGACGCCCGCCTCCTCCATCTCGTGGATGAGGTCGTTGCCCTCACGCGTGCGCTCGCCGACACCGGCGAACACCGACACACCACCGTGGTCCTGCGCGACGCGCTGGATCATCTCCTGGATGAGGACGGTCTTGCCGACGCCCGCACCGCCGAAGAGGCCGATCTTGCCGCCCTGCACGTACGGCGTGAGCAGGTCGATGACCTTGATGCCCGTCTCGAACATCTGGGTCTTCGACTCGAGCTGGTCGAACGACGGCGGACGACGGTGGATGGGCCACCGCTCGGTGACCTCGATGGTCTCGCCCGGCTCGGCGTTCAGCACGTCGCCGGTCACGTTGAACACGTGGCCCTTGGTGACATCGCCGACGGGAACCGTGATCGGCCCGCCCGTGTCGCGCACCTCCTGGCCGCGGACCATGCCGTCGGTCGGCTTGAGCGAGATGGCGCGCACGAGGTCGTCGCCGAGGTGCTGCGCGACCTCGAGCGTGATCTCGGTCGACTCCTGGCCGACGGTGATCGTCGTCTTGAGCGCGTTGTAGATGTCGGGGAGCGCGTCGTGCGGGAACTCGATGTCGACGACGGGACCGGTGATGCGCGCGACGCGGCCGACACCGAAGGACTCGGTCTGCGCTTCCGTCTTCTCAGCGGTGAGGCTCATGGCTTCTTCTCTTTCGTATGGTCTTACTTGCCCGACGCCAGGGCGTCGGCGCCGCCGACGATCTCGGCGATCTGCTGCGTGATCTCGGCCTGGCGTGCGTTGTTGCGCAGGCGGGTGTAGTCGGTGATGAGCTTGTCGGCGTTGTCGCTGGCCGACTTCATCGCCTTCTGCGTCGCGGCGTGCTTGGCCGCCGACGACTGCAGGAGGGCGTTGAAGACACGGCTCTGGATGTACACCGGCAGGAGCGCGTCGAGCACCACCTCGGCATCCGGCTCGAATTCGTAGAGCGGATACACGACGGCCGTCGACGACTCCTCGGCCTCGACGACCTCGAGCGGCAGCAGGCGGACGGTCTCGGGCGACTGGGTCATCATGCTGACGAACCGGTTGTAGACGAGGTGAATCTCGTCCACGCCGCCGTCCTGGCCGCCGCGGTCGTACGCGTCCAGCAGTGTCGCCGCGATCTCCTCGGCCGTGTGGAAGTGCGGCGTGTCCGTGTCACCCGTCCACTCGGCCGCGGCCTCCATGCGACGGAACTGGAAGTAGCCGACCGCCTTGCGACCAACGAGGTAGAACACCGGCTCGCGGCCTTCCTGGCGCAGCAGCTCGGCCAGCTCGAGACCCTCGCGGAGGATCTGCGAGTTGAACGCGCCGGCGAGCCCACGGTCCGAGGCGAAGATCACCACGGCCGAACGGCGGATGACCTCGCGCTCGGTCGTCAGCGGGTGCTCGACGTTCGAGTGGGTCGCGACGGCGGACACGGCTCGCGTCACGGCGCGCGCGAAGGGGGTCGACGCGCGCACGCGCGCCATCGCCTTCTGGATGCGCGAAGCCGCGATGAGCTCCATCGCCTTCGTGATCTTCTTGGTCGTCTGAGCAGAGTTGATCTTCTGCTTGTAGACCCGCAGTTGTGCGCCCATGGTCCCTTACCGGTGCCGGCTCAGTGGCGGCCCTTGACGATCTTCTCCTGGTTCACGTCTTCGGGGGCCGCCGCGGCGACCTCCTCGTGACCCGGGCGATCGATCGCCTGGCCCTTGCCCGCGCGGAACTCGAGGATGAAGTCGTCCGTCACCTTCTCGAGCTCGGCCACGGTGTCGTCATCGAGCACGTTCGTCTCACGCAGACGGTCGAGGATCGTCGTGTTGCGACGCAGGTAGTCGAGGAGCTCGCGCTCGAACGCGAGCACGTCCTCGACCTCGATCGAGTCGAGCTTGCCGTTGGTGCCTGCCCAGATCGAGACGACCTGCTCCTCCACCGGGTACGGCGAGTACTGCGGCTGCTTGAGCAGCTCCGTCAGGCGCGCACCACGGGCGAGCTGACGACGCGACGCGGCGTCGAGGTCGCTCGCGAACATCGCGAACGCCTCGAGCGAGCGGTATTGAGCCAGCTCGAGCTTCAGCGTGCCCGACACCTTCTTGATCGACTTCACCTGGGCGTCACCGCCGACGCGCGACACCGAGATGCCGACGTCGACCGCGGGACGCTGGTTCGCGTTGAACAGGTCGGACTGGAGGAAGATCTGACCGTCGGTGATCGAGATGACGTTCGTCGGGATGTACGCCGACACGTCGTTCGCCTTCGTCTCGATGATCGGCAGACCCGTCATCGAGCCCGCGCCCATCTCGTCCGACAGCTTCGCGCAGCGCTCGAGGAGACGCGAGTGAAGGTAGAAGACGTCGCCCGGGTAGGCCTCGCGCCCCGGCGGGCGGCGGAGGAGCAGCGACACGGCACGGTAGGCCTCGGCCTGCTTCGACAGGTCGTCGAAGATGATCAGGACGTGCTTGCCGCCGTACATCCAGTGCTGGCCGATGGCCGAGCCGGTGTAGGGGGCGAGGTACTTGAAGCCGGCGGGGTCGGATGCCGGGGCCGCGACGATCGTCGTGTACTCCATGGCGCCCGCGTCCTCGAGCGCGCCCTTCACGGCCGCGATCGTGGAGCCCTTCTGTCCGATGGCGACGTAGATGCAGCGGACCTGCTTGTTGACGTCGCCCGACTCCCAGTTGGCCTTCTGGTTGATGATCGTGTCGATCGCGATCGCGGTCTTGCCCGTCTGGCGGTCGCCGATGATGAGCTGGCGCTGGCCGCGGCCGATCGGGATCATGGCGTCGATCGCCTTGATGCCGGTCTGGAGCGGCTCGTGCACGCTCTTGCGCTGCATGACGCCCGGCGCCTGGAGCTCGAGGGCACGGCGGCCCTCGGTCTTGATCTCGCCGAGACCGTCGATGGGGTTGCCGAGCGGGTCGACCACGCGGCCGAGGTAGCCGTCGCCCACCGCGACCGAGAGGACCTCTCCGGTGCGCGTGACGCTCTGGCCCGCCTCGATGCCGGAGAACTCGCCGAGGATGACGACGCCGATCTCGTGCTCGTCGAGGTTGAGCGCGAGGCCCTCGGTGCCGTCCTCGAAGCGGACGAGCTCGTTCGCCATGACCCCCGGCAGGCCCTCGACGTGGGCGATGCCGTCGGCGGCGTCGATGACGGTGCCGACCTCGGTCGCGACGGCCCCGGTGGGCTCGTAAGCGGCGACGAAGTCCTTCAGCGCGTCACGGATGACGTCGGGGCTGATAGAGAGATCTGCCATTGTTTTCCTTCGTTCATGGGGCCGCGGCCCCGAAGTCTCCGCCCGGGACGGGCGGGAAGTCTGCTAGCCGGCCAGCCTCTGGCGCAGGTCGGCGAGGCGGGACGACACGCTCGCGTCGATCACGTCATCCGCGATCTCCACTCGCAGACCGCCGACGACCGACGGGTCGACGACGGTGTTCACCGACACCTTCTTGCCGTAGCGCTTGGACAGCGCTGCGGCGAGCCGGTCGGCCTGTGCCGCGCCGAGCGGTGCGGCCGCATAGACCGTCGCGACGGTGCGGTCGCGCTCGTCGGCGACGATCTTCATCGCACGGGCGAGCACCTGGCGCACGCGACGCTCGCGCGGGCGCTGGATGACGGATGCGGCGATGAGCGTCGTGGCTCCGCTCGCGCGTCCTCCGAGCAGCCGCTCCACGAGGGCGCCCTTCGCCTCGGCGTCGCCCAGACGGCTGCCGAGCGCGAGTTCGAGCTCCGCGTTCTCGGCGACCGTGCGCGAGAAGCGGAACAGCTCCCCCTCGACGTCGGCGCCGGGGTCGGACTTGGCCGCTGCGCGGATCGCGAGCTCCTCGATGCCGTCGACGAGATCGCTCGCCGTCGACCAGCGCTGCTCGACCGCGGTCTTCAGCACGGAGACCGTCGCGGGCGACAGGCGCGAGCCGAAGACGTCGTCGACGACCTTCGTCCGCGCCGCCGGCTCCGCGGCGGAGTCGGCGAGCGCACCGCTCAGCTGCGGCGTGTCGCCCACGGCGCGCGCCGCGGCGAACAGCTCGCGGGCCACGTCGAGGTCGACACCCGACACGGCGTCGAGCGCCGCCGTCGTCGCCGCGAGGGCCTGAGTGGTCGCGCTGCCCATTACGCCCTCTGTCCTTGAGCCGCGGCCTCGGACGCCTCGAGCTCGGCGAGGAAGCGGTCGACGACCGCCTTGGCCTTCGCGTCGTCGGAGAGCGTCTCGCCGATCACGCCGCCGGCGAGGTCGAGCGCGAGCGAGCCGACGTCGCTGCGCAGCGACACGAGGGCCGCCTGGCGCTCCGCCTCGATCTGCGCGTGCGCGGACGCGGTCAGGCGCGCAGCCTCGGCGGACGCCGTCTCCTTCGCCTCGGCGATGATCTTGCGACCGTCCTCACGGGCGGCGTCGCGGATCTCACCGGCCTCCTTGCGCGCCTCGGCGAGCTGGGCGGTGTACTCCTCGAGCGCGGCCTCGGCACGGCGCTGGGCCTCGTCTGCCTTCGCGATGTTGCCCTCGATCGCGGCGCTGCGCTCGTCGAGCAGCTTCTTCATCCTCGGGAGGGCGACCCTCCAGAAGAGGAAGAGGATGATGACGAAGCACACCAGCGACCAGATGATGTCGTACCACGCGGGAATGAGAGGGTTGTGCTCGGGAGCACCCTCTTCCGCGGCGTACGCGACAAGAGCGTTCAGCATCCTGTCTCCTTAGGTCGAGTCGCGATCAGAATCCGAAGATGAAGCCGGTCGCGATGCCGATGAAGGCCAGCGCCTCGGTGAAGGCGATACCGATCCACATGAGCACCTGCAGGCGGCCGGCGAGCTCGGGCTGGCGCGCCACGCCCTCGATCGTCTTGCCGACGACGATGCCCACGCCGATGGCCGGGCCGATCGCCGCGAGGCCGTAGCCGACGGTCGCGATGGAACCCTGAACCTCGGCGAGAACCGTAGTTGCGTCCACGGGGGTGTTTCCTTTCGGTTATGGGCGGCTTTGGGCCGACCCGCTCAGTGCTCTTCCGCGACCGCGAGCTGGATGTAGACCGCGGTGAGGAGAGCGAAGACGTACGCCTGGAGGACGGCCACCAGGATTTCGAACAGAGTGAAGACGAAGCCGAATGCGAGGCTGCCCGCCGCGAGCGCCGACCACCAGCCTCCGAGGTCGAAGAGGAAGAACTGCGTCGCCGCGAAGAACAGCACCAGCAGCAGGTGGCCGACCATCATGTTCATGAGCAGTCGGAGCGTCAGCGTCACGGGCCGCACGATGAAGGTCGAGATGAGCTCGATCGGCGTGACGATGAAGTAGATCGGCCACGGCACGCCCGACGGGAACAGCGAGTTCTTGACGAAGTTCTTGGGGCTCTTCTTGATGCCCGCGTAGATGAACGTCACGTAGCTGATGACGGCGAGCGTGAGCGGCACCGCGATGATCGCCGTGCCGGCGATGTTCATGAACGGGATGATGCCCGTGATGTTCATGAACAGGATCATGAAGAAGATCGTCGTCAGCAGCGGCAGGAAGCGATCGCCGTCCTTGCGGCCGAGCAGGTCGTGCGCGATGTTGATGCGCACGAAGTCGAGTCCCATCTCGACGAGGCTCTGGAACCGGCCGGGCACGACCTTCATGCGGCGCGTCCCGAGCCAGAAGATCAGCACGAGCGCGATCGTCGCGATGAACTGGATGACGTGGATCCGGTTGATCGTGAGCGGCGCGCCGAACAGGACGATGTCGGGGAAGGTGATCAGCGCGTCCGGGAAGAATTCTTCGATCGAGGGACCGTGGAACCCGCCCCCGTCCTCAGCGGCGGTGTGGGCGATGAGAGTCGCAATGTGAGTAGACAGCGCTGGCTCCAGCTTCGGGGCACCGGAGAAGATCCGGTGCGACGATTGGGTTGGTGAGCGTCACTCCGCAGGCGCTCAGAAGGCGAGCAAGCGGGCGCCAGATCAGCCTATCAAACTCACAGGCGCGCTGATTACGCGCCCCTCCCCTCCGCGTCCGCGTCGGATTCCGATGAACGGGATGAACCGGATGCGCGGGGTGCCGCATCCGGCTCTTCCACGGTCGTCGGCAGTGTCGTGTCGCTCACGTGCGGGATGCGCATGCGCGTGAGCACGACCACGTCGACCACGAGCGACGCGAGCACGCTCACGACGACCGCGACGAAGAAGACCATCGGCTCGATCCACGGCTGTCCGCGCAGCACGATGAGCGCGACGATGAACAGCACGAGCTTGAGGATCCACCCGCCCAGGACGATCCCGAAGAAGATCGGCACGTACAGCGGGTCGCCGTACCAGCGGTTCGCGATGAGGATGCTCGCGGCGGTGATGCCGAGGAAGAGCGCCGCGAGGAGCACGCCGAGCAGCGCGCTCCACAGACCCGTCGTGCCGGCGACGAGGAAGCCGACGACGGCGGCGACGACCAGGAGCGCGCCGGTGACGACGGCCGACCAGATCAGGACGGTGCGCAGGACGGGCGTGCTCGAGACGGGGCTGGAACTCATCGGGCGTCCTCCAGGACAGGCTGGCGCGCAGGCACGCGCCGGCGCGAGGGAAGGAAGGTGATCACGAGGCACGCGGCGACGCCGACGACTCCGAACGCGACGCCGAACAGGTAGCCGCCCGCCCAGTCGTCCTGCGTTCCGATGTACATGAGGAGCACCGCGAGTCCGACGATCGCGGTCCACGCGTAGAAGATGAGCGTCGCGTCGCGGTCGGAGTGGCCCATGTCGAGCATCCGGTGGTGCAGGTGCTTTCGATCGGGCGAGAAGGGCGACTTGCCCTTGCTCATGCGCCGCACGACGGCAAGGCCGAAATCGAGCAGCGGCAGCAGGACGACGACAACCGGCAGCAGGATCGGGATGAACGCACCGAGCAGCTGCGAGCGGCCGAATTCGTCGGGGTTGAGCAGCGACGGCTCGAGCTGGCCCGTGATCGCGATCGCCGAGCACGCCATGAGCAGGCCGAGCATGAGCGCGCCGGAGTCGCCCATGAACAGCTTCGCCGGGCTCCAGTTCATCGGCAGGAACCCGATGCACGCGCCGATGAGCACCGCTGCGATGAACGAGGCGAGGTTGAAGTACGTGCTCGCGCCCGTGTCGCGCACGAGCATGTAGGAGTACGCGAAGAAGACGCTGTTCGCGATGAGGCACACGCCCGCGACGAGCCCGTCGAGGCCGTCGATGAAGTTCACCGCGTTCATGACGACGACGATCGACAGCACCGTGAGGATGAAGCTCTGCCACGGCGACACGATCACGAGCCCGCCGATCGGGATCGACAGGATCTGCAGCTTGCCGAACCACGCGATGATGCCCGCAGCGAGGAACTGCACGCCGAGCTTGATCATCCAGTCGAGATCCCACAGGTCGTCTGCGACACCGACCGCGACGATCAGCAGCGTCGCGACGAGGATCGCGTAGACGGGTTCGGGGCGCTCCCAGAAGATCGCGAAGTACGGATGCTGCGACGACACCGCGAACGCCGCCACGACGCCGATGAACATCGCGACGCCCCCGAGCCTCGGGGTGGGCGTCTTGTGCACGTCGCGCTCGCGGATGCCCGGATAGAGCTTGTACTTCAAGCTGAGCCGCCACACGGTCCACGCCATCGCCAGCGTGACGGCGGCGGTGAAGATGACGATGAAGACGTACTGCTTCACTCGGTGCCGCCGCGGGGCTGTCCGGTCGAGGAGGCGTCGGCCCCCTCCGGGGTCGAGTCGTCCTGCTGGGTCGAGTCGTCCTCCTGAGCCGAGTCGTCTTCGAGCAGGTCGCCGAGCACGGCGCGCAGGTCGTCGCGCGTGACGGCGCCTTCGCGCAGCACGCGCACGCGGGCCTCGCCCTCGCCGCCGGCGCCCACGAGCGACGTCGCGTCGATGATGGTGGAGGCGATGCCGGTCGTCGACGGTCCGTCGTCGAGGTACGCGGCGACGCTGTCACCGAGCATCCGCTCCGCGTCGTCCGCCGAGATCGCGGCGGCCAGCCCCGTGCGGTTGGCGCTCGACACGGCGAGGGGGCCGGTCTCTTCGAGCAGCTCGAGCGCGATGCGGTTGGCGGGCATGCGCACGGCGACCGTGCCGTGCGTGTCGCCGAGGTCCCACGAGAGGGACGGCTGCGAGCGCAGCACGATCGTCAGCCCGCCGGGCCAGAACGCGTCGACGAGACGCTCCACCGGCTCGGGGACCTCGGCCGCCAACGCGCGCAGCGTGCGGATGCCCGGCACGAGCACGGGCGGCGGCGACTGGCGGCCGCGGCCCTTCGCGTCGAGCAGGCGCTGCACGGCGGTGGCGTTGAAGGCGTCGGCGGCGACGCCGTACACCGTGTCGGTGGGCATCACGATGAGCTCGCCGCGGCCGATCGCCTGACGCGCGTGGCGCATCCCGGCGAGCAGCTGCGCCTCATCGCGGCAGTCGTAGAGGGGGGAGGACATGTCCAGCCCAGTCTAGATTCCCCGCGGGAGCGATCACGGGCGGACCGCGGTCGTCGCGCGGTCGCGCATCGTGAGGTCCTGGTGCGTCGCGGTCGCCCGCCACCCGGCCGCCGAGAGCAGTTCGCGGATCGGCTCGCCCTGCCACTCGCCGTGCTCGATCACGAGGGACCCGCCCGGATGCAGCAGCCGCATGCCCACGTCGCTCAGCACACGCACGACGTCGAGCCCGTCCGGTCCGCCGTACAGCGCGGCCGGCGGGTCGAAGAAGCGCACCTCGGGGTCGCGCGGGATCGCGTCGTCGGGCACGTACGGCGGGTTGGAGACGAGCACCGAGACCGTGCGGTCGAGCTCGGGGAAGGCGTGCTCCAGGTCGATGAAAGCCAGCCGCGCGTTCTCGGCCCCGACGAGGGCGAAGTTCTCCTTCGCCCACACGAACGCGTCGACCGAGTTCTCGGCCGCGTACACGCGCGCGTGCGGTACCTCGGTCGCGAGCGCGAGCGCGATCGCACCGCTTCCGGTTCCGAGATCGACGGCGACGGGTTCGGCGGATGCCGCGGCCCGCAGCGCGTCGATCGCGAGCTGCGCCACGATCTCGGTCTCGGGCCGGGGGACGAACACGCCGGGACCCACTCGGAGCTCGAGGTGACGGAACGGCGCGACGCCCGTGAGGTGCTGCAGCGGCTCGCGCGACGCCCTGCGGCGCACGAGGTCGGCGAACGCATCCGCCTTTTCGCGCGTGACCGTGTCGCCGCGGACGCGGGCCGCCTCGATCTCTCCTCGCCCGCCGCCGAGGACGTGCGCCGCCAGCAGCACCGCGTCGACGTCGGGGTCGGGCACACCCGCGCGCGACAGGGTCTCCACGGCGTCGCGCAGGACGGACGCGAGCGGGAGGTCGGCGGGCGGTTCGTGGGCCATGGGCGCCCTCCAGCCTATGCGGTGCGGTTCGTCACAAAATCACCGGGCGGGGTGACGCTCCCCTAGAGTTGTTCGGCAGTCGATTTCCGTCCCGAAAGGCGCCTCATGCCCGGCATCCACTCCGACATCACCACGGCGTTCGGCAACACACCCCTCGTGCGTCTCAACCACGTCACCGAGGGCGTCGGCGCGGAGGTGTACGCGAAGCTCGAGTACTTCAACCCCGCGTCCAGCGTCAAGGACCGTCTGGGCATCGCGCTCGTGAACGCCGCCGAGGAGGCGGGCGCCCTCGGCGAGGGCGGCACGATCGTCGAGGCGACCAGCGGCAACACCGGCATCGCGCTCGCGATGGTCGGCGCCGCGCGCGGCTACAAGGTCATCCTCACGATGCCCGCCTCGATGTCGAAGGAGCGTCGCCTGCTCCTGAAGGCGCTCGGCGCGGAGCTCGTGCTCACCGACCCGACGAAGGGCATGGCCGAGTCCCTGCGCGTCGCGAACGAGATCGTAGAGAAGACGCCCGGCGCGATCCTCGCGAAGCAGTTCGAGAACGAGGCCAACCCCGCGATCCACCGCAAGACGACCGCCGAGGAGATCTGGCGCGACACCGACGGCGACATCGACATCTTCGTCGCCGGCATCGGCACGGGCGGCACCATCACGGGCGTCGGCCAGGTGCTCAAGGAGCGCAAGCCCGACGTGAAGGTCGTCGCGGTCGAGCCGAAGGACTCCCCCATGCTCACCGAGGGCCACCCCGGCCCGCACAAGATCCAGGGCATCGGACCGAACTTCGTGCCGCCCATCCTCGACCGCAGCGTCATCGACGAGGTCATCGACGTCGAGTTCGAGCCGTCGCTCGCGGTGTCGCGCGACCTCGCCGTCAAGGAGGGCCTGCTCGTCGGCATGTCCAGCGGCGCGGCCGTGTGGGCGGCGCTCGAGGTCGCGAAGCGGCCGGAGAACGCCGGCAAGAAGATCGTCGTTATCGTCCCCGACACGGGCGAGCGGTACCTCACCACGGCGCTGTTCGAAGACCTGCGCGAGGACTGACATGGGTGCGTGGCAGAGGGTGTGCGAGGATCTCGCCGCGGCGAAGCTTCGCGACCCCGCCGCGCGCTCATCCATCGAGATCGCGCTGCTCTACCCCGGCCTGCACGCCATCTGGGCGCACCGTGTGTGGCACGCCCTGTGGAAGCGACGCCTGCGGTTCATCGCGCGAGCAGGCTCTCAGATCACGCGCTGGCTGACGGGCATCGAGATCCACCCCGGTGCCCGGATCGGCCGCCGCTTCTTCATCGACCACGGGATGGGCGTCGTCATCGGTGAGACCGCCGAGATCGGCGACGACGTCATGCTCTACCACGGCGTGACCCTCGGCGGTCGCACGCGCGACGGCGGCAAGCGGCATCCGACCCTCGAAGACGGCGTCGCCGTCGGCGCCGGCGCCAAGGTGCTCGGCCCGATCACGATCGGCGTGGGATCGGTCATCGGGGCCAATGCGGTCGTGACGCGCGACGCCCCGCCCGACAGCGTCCTCGTCGGAGTGCCCGCCAAGCCGCGTCGGCGGCGGGCGGGCGAAGACACGCGCGCGATCCTCACGACGCCCGAGTACGTGATCTGACGCGACCTCAGCGCCCTGCGCGCTGCCGCCCGTCGTCCTTGAGGAACAGCGGCGTCAGCAGCCACGTGGCGACGGCCGTCACGAGCCAGACGATGAGCGCGCCCACGATCCACGCGGTGGGACCGTCGATGCCGACCCCCGCCGCTGGGAGGATCACCGCGATCAGCAGCGCGACGAACGTGGAGATGAGGCCGATGCCGCCCAGCAGCGCGTTCGCGCGGCGGCGTGCGAAGCGGGTCAGCAGCGGCGCGAGGATGCTCTGCAGCACCGCGAAGACCAGCACCGCCACCAGGATCCCCCACCAGTCGTTCCAGTGCAGGTGGAAGCCCGGCAGGATCAGGTCGGCCGCGATGAGGCCGAGGGCAGCCGACACGACGAAGATCATGGCGCGGATGAGGGCGGCGATCACGTGCTCAGGCTAGCGCCGCGCGGCTGAAGCCCGCCGAGATTGCGCGAACCGTGGTCCGGGACGCACCGCCGCCGCAGTTCGCGCAATGTCGGCGGGGCTGAGGCGGGCGGGTCAGCTCAGTCGTCGGAGCCGAGGGCCGCGAGACGCGCCTCCTCATCGGCGCGGATCGCGGACTCGATGATCGGGTCGAGCGCCCCGTTCATCACCTGGTCGAGGTTGTACGCCTTGTATCCGGTGCGGTGGTCGGCGATGCGGTTCTCGGGGAAGTTGTACGTGCGGATGCGCTCGGAGCGGTCCATGCTGCGCACCTGAGAACGGCGAGCGTCGGATGCCGCAGCCTCCCGCTCCTCCTGCTGCTTCGCGAGCAGCCGGGCACGAAGCACGCGCATGGCCGCCTCGCGGTTCTGCAGCTGCGACTTCTCGTTCTGCATCGACACGACGATGCCGGTCGGGAGGTGCGTGATCCGCACCGCCGAGTCGGTCGTGTTGACGGACTGGCCGCCCGGCCCCGACGAACGGAAGACGTCGATCTTCAGGTCGTTCGGGTCGATGTGGATCTCTTCCGGCTCGTCGACCTCGGGGAACACGAGCACGCCCGTCGTCGAGGTGTGGATGCGCCCCTGCGACTCGGTGGCCGGTACGCGCTGCACGCGGTGTACGCCGCCTTCGTATTTGAGGTGCGCCCACACCCCCTGCGCCGGGTCGGACGAGTTGCCCTTGATCGCGATCTGCACGTCCTTGTAGCCGCCCAGGTCGGACTCGTTGCGCTCGAGCAGCTCGGTCTTCCAGCCCTTCGACGCCGCGTACTGCAGATACATGCGCAGCAGGTCGGCGGCGAACAGCGCCGACTCGGCACCGCCCTCGCCCTGCTTGATCTCCATGATCACGTCGCGTGCGTCATCCGGGTCCCGCGGGATGAGCAGCCGCCGCAGGCGCTCCTGGGCCTCGGCGAGCTGCTCCTCGAGGTGCGGGACCTCGGCCGCGAACGCCGCGTCCTCTTTCGCGAGCTCGCGCGCGGCTTCGAGATCATCGGATGCCGCGACCCACGCCTCGTACGCGGCGACGATCTTCGACAGCTCGGCGTACCGCCGATTCACGCGCTTCGCGCGCGCGGCATCGGCGTGGACGGCCGGATCGGAGAGCTCGGCCTGGACGGCCTTGTGCTCTTCGATCAGGCTCTTCACCGAATCGAACACGGACTCCCCCGGTTCACGCTTCGACGGGCTCAGCGAATGCTGTTGTCGTGCGCGTGGCTGTGCCCGCCGCCGTGGCCGTCACGGGCAGGAGTCGGAATCGACTTCTGCATCTGCACGAGGAACTCGACGTTCGACTGCGTCTCCTTGAGCTTGCCGAGCACGACCTCGAGCGCCTGCTGCGGATCGAGGCCCGCGAGCGCGCGGCGCAGCTTCCACGTGATCTTGACCTCGTCGGGCGACAGGAGCATCTCCTCGCGGCGCGTCGAGGACGCGTTGATGTCGACCGCGGGGAAGATCCGCTTGTCGGCGAGCTGGCGCGACAGGCGCAGCTCGCTGTTGCCGGTGCCCTTGAACTCCTCGAAGATGACCTCGTCCATCTTGGAGCCGGTCTCGACGAGCGCGGTCGCGAGGATCGTGAGCGATCCGCCGTTCTCGATGTTGCGCGCAGCGCCGAAGAACCGCTTCGGCGGGTAGAGCGCGGAGGCGTCGACACCGCCGGTCAGCACACGGCCCGACGTGGGAGCCGTGATGTTGTAGGCGCGGCTCAGGCGCGTGATCGAGTCGAGCAGCACGACGACGTCGCGGCCCAGCTCGACCAGGCGCTTGGCGCGCTCGATCGCGAGCTCGGCGACCGTGGTGTGGTCCTCGGCGGGACGGTCGAACGTCGACGCGATGACCTCGCCCTTGACGGTGCGCTGCATGTCGGTGACCTCTTCGGGGCGCTCGTCGACGAGCACGACCATGAGGTGCACCTCGGGGTTGTTGATCGCGATGGCGTTCGCGATCTGCTGCAGAACGATCGTCTTGCCGGCCTTCGGGGGCGCGACAATGAGGCCGCGCTGGCCCTTGCCGATCGGGGCGACGAGGTCGATGATCCGCTGGGTCAGCTTCTCGGGCGCGGTCTCGAGGCGCAGGCGCTCCTGCGGGTACAGGGGCGTGAGCTTCGAGAACTCGACGCGGTTCGCGGCGTCATCGACCGACAGGCCGTTGATCGCGTCGACCTTGACGAGCGCGTTGTACTTCTGGCGGCTCGACTGCTCGCCCTCGCGGGGCTGCTTGATCGCGCCGACGACGGCGTCGCCCTTGCGGAGGTTGTACTTCTTCACCTGGCCGAGCGACACGTAAACGTCGCTCTGACCGGGAAGGTAGCCGGTCGTGCGCACGAAGGCGTAGTTGTCGAGCACGTCGAGGATGCCCGCGATCGGAATCAGCACGTCGTCCTCGCCGATCTCGGTCTCGAACTCGTCGGCACCCCCCTGACCGCGACGCTTGTTGCGCTGGCGGTTGCGGCCGCCCTGGCTCTTCTCGTCGTCGTCGGGCTCGGAAGCGGCCTTCTTCTCGTCGGCCTGACCGCCCTGCTGACCGCCCGCCTGGCCGTTCTGGCCGCCGCGGTTGCGGCTGCGATTGCGGCTGCGGTTGCGGCCGCGCGACGGGGCCTCGTCGCCTTGGCCTTCGGCCTGCTGGTCGCCGGATTCGGCGGCGGCCTTCTCGTCGACGGACGCCTTCTCGTCGGCGGCAGCCTCGGCACCCTCGACGGGGGTCACGGCGGCGGCCTCGGCGGGCGCCTCGGTCGGGGTCTCGGCGGGAGCCTGCTGGTCTGCCTCTGCGGGCGCGGCCTCGTCCTTCGCCTCGGCGGCCGGAGCAGCCTTCGCGTCGGTGCTCTTCGCACGGCGCGGAGCGCGCTTGCGCGGCGCCTTCGCGGGAGCGGCCGGTGCCTCGGCGTCGGCGGGTGCGGGTGCCTCGGCCTCTGCGGGCGCGGCCTCTGCGGGCGCGCCCTCCTCGGCAGGCGTGGCCTGCGCGGCGGGCGCGGCCGCGGCATCCGCCTCAGCCTCGGCCTGCGGTTCAGCGGCCGGCTCGGCCGCCTGCTCGGTCTCGGGCGCTTCTGCCTCGGTGGTCTCGGTGGCGGCCTCTGCGGCCGCGGTGTCAGCCGCCTCCGCGGCGACCTCGGGCGCGTCTGTGCGCTCCTCGGTCGAAGCATCGGCGGCGTGGATCTCGGAGATGGACTCCACGAGTTCTCCCTTGTGAAAACGGATGATGTACGCGTCCGCACGGACACGTAGCGCGACGAGTCACAACCCGGCGCGTGGTCGAGCGATCAGAGTCCTTCGACGCGGCGAGGGCCGTGCGGGGGGTTTCGCAGATTTGCGACGGAGGCCAGATTCACGGGCTACGTGGAACCCTCCGTGTACTCCCTCACTGTACCACCCTTGAAGTCGACGGCGAGCATCAGGGCCTCCCACGGGGTGTCGGCGATGGACGCGGCGACCTCGGCCGCCTCGAGCCGCCGACCCGGTCCGTCGGCGAGGACGAGCACGCTGGGACCGGCACCCGAGACCACCGCGGCGAACCCCGCGTCGCGGAGCGCCCGCACGAGCCGGTCGGTCTCGGGCATCGCCTGAGCGCGGTAGTTCTGGTGCAGCTTGTCCTCGGTCGCCGCCAGCAGCAGCTCGGGGCTCTGCGTGAGCGCGGCGATGAGGAGAGCGGAACGCGAGACGTTGAACACGGCGTCCTCACGCGGCACCTGCAGCGGCTGCAGACTGCGCGCGACGCTCGTCGACATCGTGAAGTCCGGCACGAACACGAGCGGCGACACGCCGCGGTGCACGAGGAGCTTCTTGTGCTGCGGCCCGTTCTCGTCGACCCACGCGATCGTGAGGCCGCCGAACAG
>Ga0182749_1000984_pt1 | contig 23484 bp, 20 predicted proteins | sample eDN3rd37CKraftMG_FD_128875 | JGI IMG/M metagenome (GOLD analysis project Ga0182749, IMG submission 128875) | Enriched Miracle-Growth compost microbial communities from Emeryville, California, USA - eDNA 3rd pass 37_C Kraft MG (version 2) (version 2) ...
AAGGCCGCCGAATCGGGCAAGCCCGCCAATATCGTCGAGAAGATGGTCGAGGGCTCGATCGCCAAGTTCCGCAAGGAGAACGCGCTGCTCTCGCAGCTCTTCGTGATGGACAACAAGACGCCTGTGCAGGACGTCGTCGCGGCCGCCGCGAAGGAAGCCGGCACGGCGATCGTGCTCAAGGATTATGTCCGCTTCCAGCTTGGCGAGGGCATCGAGAAGAAGGAAAGCGACTTCGCCGCCGAAGTTGCCGCCGCCGCCGGGACCGCCCCGCGCGAGCCCGCGCCCGCGAAGTGACAAGGGGGTCGCCCTCCTCCCGCTTCCCGGCGGGAGGAGGGCATTCCGGGCGGCGCATCCGTCGCGCCCGCCTCTCCTCGACGCTCACTTGGCAGGGCGATGGCTCGCCTCTAAGGTGCGCGCTCGCACTTTCCTCGAACGGAAGATTTCACCGGCGATGCTACGCCCGCGCTTCAACCGCATCCTTCTGAAGCTGTCGGGCGAGGTGCTGATGGGCGCGAGCCCGTTCGGCATCGATTCCGAGACCGTCGCGCGCGTCGCCGGCGAGATCGCGGCCGCCGCGCGCGATCACGAACTTTGCCTCGTCGTCGGCGGGGGCAATATCTTCCGCGGCCTCGCCGCCGCCGCCAAGGGCTTCGACCGCACCAGCGCCGATTATATGGGAATGCTGGCGACGGTCATGAACGCGCTCGCCGTCCAGAACGCGCTGGAGAAGATCGGCGTCGATACGCGCGTCCAGTCCGCCATCCCGATGGCCAGCGTGTGCGAGCCCTATATCCGCCGCCGCGCGCTCCGGCACATGGAGAAGGGGCGGATCGTCATCTTCGCCGCGGGCACCGGCAATCCCTTCTTCACCACCGACAGCGCGGCCGCCCTGCGCGCCGCCGAGATGGGTTGCGACGCGCTGTTCAAGGGCACGTCGGTCGACGGCGTCTACGACGCCGATCCGAAGAAGGTGCCCGGCGCGCGGCGCTATGACGAGGTGAGCTTCAATCGCGTCCTTTCCGACGATCTGAAGGTGATGGACGCCAGCGCCGTCGCGCTGTGCCGCGACAACAACATACCGATCGTGGTCTTCAATATCCGCGAGCAGGGCAATCTGGCCCGCGTGCTGGCGGGCGACGGGATCGCCACGATCGTCCGGAACGAGGGAGAAATCACCAATGGCAGCCTATGACAAGGCCGATCTCGAGCGCCGGATGCATGGCGCGGTCGATTCGCTGAAGCACGATCTGGGCGGCCTGCGCACCGGGCGCGCGTCGACGTCGCTGCTCGATCCGGTCACGGTGGAGGTCTATGGCTCGCACATGCCGCTCAACCAGATCGCGACCGTCACCGTGCCCGAGCCCCGGCTGATCTCGGTGCAGGTGTGGGACAAGTCGAGCGTGGGCCCCGCCGACAAGGCGATCCGCGCGGCGGGGCTGGGCCTCAATCCCATCGTCGACGGCCAGAATCTGCGCATCCCGATCCCCGACCTGACCGAGGAGCGCCGCAAGGAGCTGGCCAAGCTCGCCGGCCAATATGCGGAAAAGGCGCGCGTCGCCGTGCGCAACGTGCGGCGCGACGGGATGGACGCGCTCAAGACCGACGAGAAGAAAGGCGTGTTCGGCGAGGACGACCGCAAGCGCCACGAGACGGAGGTGCAGAAGCTCACCGACGCGACCATCGCCGAAATCGACGCCGCGGCGCAGGCCAAGGAAAAGGAAATCCTCGGCAAGTGAGCTCCGCGCCCGTCAGGACCATGGCGCGAGAGGGCGGGGAGGGCAGCCGGCCGCCGCGTCACGTCGCCATCATCATGGACGGCAACGGCCGCTGGGCGAAGGCGCGCCATCTGCCGCGCATCGCCGGGCACCGGCGCGGCGCGGAGGCGGTGCGCGCCACGGTGCGCGCGGCGGGCGATCTGGGCATCGAGGTGCTGACCCTCTACGCCTTCTCCTCCGAGAACTGGCGCCGCCCCGCCGACGAGATCGCCGACCTGATGGGCCTGCTGCGCCATTATCTGCGCGGCGAGATAGAGGAGCTGGCGGCGAACGGCGTCCGGCTGAAGATCATCGGCGATTACAGCCGCTTCGACGCCGATCTCGTCGCGCTGCTGGAGGAGGCCGGGCGGCGCACCGCCGCCAACAGCCGCACCACGCTGGTGCTGGCGCTGAACTATGGCGCGCAGGACGAGCTGGTCCGCGCCGCGCGCGCGCTCGCGATCGAGGCGCGCGAGGGCAGGATCGATCCGCAGGCGATCGACCATGCCGCGATCGACGCCCGGCTCGACACGCGCGACCTGCCGCCGCTCGATCTGCTGATCCGCACGTCGGGCGAGCGGCGCCTGTCGAATTTCCTTTTGTGGCAGGCGGCTTATGCCGAACTGCTGTTCGTCGATACGCTCTGGCCCGATTTCGGCAAGGAGGCGCTGGAAAGCGCCGTCGCCGACTTCGCGCGGCGCGAGCGGCGCTACGGCGGCCTGTGAGCGGGACGGGATCGGACATGGCTTCGTCCCGAGCGGGTTCGGATCTGGCCACGCGCGCGCTTGCCGGGGTCGTGGCGGCGCTGGTCGCGCTGGGGGCCACATGGCTCGGCGGCCTCGCTTTCTGGGCGATGACCAGCATCCTCGCCCTGCTGATGATGGCCGAATGGGCCGGGCTGATGCATGCCGCGCGCTGGAAGGCGGTGCTGGGCCTGCTGGTGCTCGCGGTGGTGCTGTCGCTGGCCGGCGGCATGGCGGCGGACGAGGCGGCCTGGCGCTCGCCGCTTGCCGATCCGCTGGGGCATATCGTCGCTCTGGTCGGCGGCGGTGCGGTGCTGCTGGGCCTGCTCACCGTCAGCGCGCGGATGGGATGGGGCTTGCTCTACGTCGCCCTGCCGACGATCGCCCTCGTCTATGTGCGCGACCAGCATGGCGTGATGCTGACGCTTTGGGTCCTGGCGGTGGTGTGGGCGACCGACATCGGCGCCTATTTCGCCGGCCGCGCGATCGGCGGGGCGAAGCTGGCGCCCCGGCTCAGCCCGAACAAGACATGGGCGGGGCTGATCGGCGGGATGCTGGCCGCCGCGATCGTGGGGGCGGCCATCATGTTCGCGGCCCATCTTTCGATGCGGCTTCTTCCGCTCGGCGGCGTCATGGCAATAGTCGCCCAGATGGGCGATCTGTTCGAGAGTTGGCTGAAGCGGCGGGCGGGAGTGAAGGATTCGGGACATATCCTCCCCGGCCATGGCGGCGCGCTCGATCGGCTGGACGGCCTCGTGCCGGTGGCGGTAGTCATCGGCGGGCTCGCCGTGGCGGGTGCGCTGTGACCGCGACGGCGCCCAAGCGCATCTCCATCCTGGGGGCCACCGGCTCGGTCGGCACGTCGACGCTCGACCTGATCGAGCGCGATCCGCAGGCGTTCGAGGTGGTGGCGCTCACCGCCTTTCGCGATGTCGCGGGGCTGGCCGACGCCGCCCGGCGCACCGGCGCGCGGATCGCGGTGATCGGCGACGAAGGGCTTTATGCCGATCTGCGCGACGCGCTGTCGGGCACGGGCATCGAGGCGGCGGCGGGCGGCGCCGCGATCGTGGACGCGGCCGCGCGCGAGGCCGACTGGACGATGGCGGCGATCGTCGGCTGCGCCGGCCTGCCGCCGGTGATGGCGGCGCTGGAGCGCGGCGGGACGGTGGCGCTGGCCAACAAGGAGGCGCTGGTCTCCGCCGGCGACGTGATGACGCGGGCCACGCGCGAGCATGACGCCACGCTGCTTCCGGTGGATTCGGAGCATAATGCGATCTTCCAGTGCTTCGCGCACCATGCGCCGTCGAGCGTGTCGCGGATCATCCTGACGGCGAGCGGCGGCCCGTTCCGCGCCTGGACGCGCGAGGCGATGGCGGCGGTGACGCCGGCACAGGCGGTCAAGCATCCCAACTGGTCGATGGGCGCGAAGATCTCGATCGATTCCGCGACGATGATGAACAAGGGCCTCGAGCTGATCGAGGCGCACCATCTGTTCCCCGTCGGCCATGAGCGGATCGAGATCCTCGTCCACCCGCAATCGGTGGTTCATTCGATGGTCGAATATGTCGACGGATCGATCCTGGCGCAGCTCGGCTCGCCCGACATGCGCACGCCGATCGCGCATGCGCTCGCCTGGCCGGCGCGGATGGCGGCGCCAGTGGCGCGGCTCGATTTCGCGAAGGCGGCGCGGCTGGATTTCGAGGCGCCCGATCCCGCCCGCTTCCCGGCGCTGGCGCTGGCGCGGGCAGCGGTGGAGGCGGGCGGCGCGCGTCCGGCCGTTCTGAATGCCGCGAACGAGGAAGCAGTCGCCGCATTTCTGGCGCACCGGATCGGTTTCCTCGATATTGCCTCAATCGTCGGCAAGGTTCTGGACATATATGATCCGCCCGCGCCCGCGTCGCTGGACGACGTGTTCGCGGTCGATCGGGAGGCGCGCTCGTTCGCGGCCCGCGCAATGGAGGCATACGCCGCGTGATCCAGTCCCCCGGCATCCTGACGACGATCCTCGCGTTCGTCCTGGTCATCGGGCCGCTGATCTTCTTCCACGAGCTTGGCCATTATCTCGCCGGGCGGCTGTTCGGCGTCCATGCCGAGACGTTCTCGATCGGCTTCGGCCATGAGGTGGCGGGATGGACCGACCGGCGCGGCACGCGCTGGAAGCTGGGCTGGCTGCCCCTGGGCGGCTATGTCCGCTTCGCCGGCGACATGAACCCCGCGAGCCAGCCGTCCGCCGAATGGCTCGACCTTCCGCCCGAGGAGCGCGCGCGCACCTTCCAGGCCAAGCCGATGTGGCAGCGCTTCATCATCGTCGCGGCCGGACCCGTCACCAATTTCCTGCTGGCGGTGCTGATCCTGGGCGGCTTCTTCTGGGCCTATGGCGATCCGCGCACGCCCGCGGTGGTGTCGCAGGTCAGCCCCGGATCGGCCGCCGCCGCCGCCGGCATTCGCCCGGGCGACCGGATATCGATGGCGGGCGGCCGCTCGGTCGACTATTTCGAGGATCTGGCGAACATCGTGCGCATCCATCCGGACGAGCCGATTCCGCTGGACGTGTGGCGCGGCGGGCGCCAGCTCCACCTGACGGCGCGGCCGCATCGCGTGATCATGGAGGATCGCTTCGGCAATCGCGCAGAGATGGGCCTGCTTGGCGTGGCGCCCGGGCCGCAGGTGATCGTGCCGATCGGCCTGGGCGCGGTGCCGGGCGTGGCGCTGCGCAAGACGGGCGACGTCGTCGTCACCATGGTGCAGACGCTCGGCCAGATCGTCACCGGCCGCCGCCCGGTCTCCGAACTGGGCGGGCCGGTGAAGATCGCGCAGTTCGCGGGCCAGCAGATGAGCGACGGCTGGGTGTCGTTCGTGCTCTTCATGGCGATGATCTCGATTAATCTCGGATTCATCAATCTGTTGCCAATCCCCTTGCTGGATGGCGGCCACTTGTTTTTCTACATTCTGGAGGGAATTCGGCGCCGTCCGTTGCGGCCCGAGACGCAGGAATGGGCCTTCCGGATCGGGCTGGCGATCCTGCTCCCGTTCATCCTGTTCGTGACATTCAACGATTTCGGACTTTGGCAGCGGCTTGCCGGCTTGATCGGTTGATGCCGATCGGGCAGGGCGTCGGGTGGGATTTTCGCGTCGCGACCGGGGGCGGCGCAGGCATAAGGTAGAGGGCGGGTGCGGGTGACAGCAGTGAGGCGACAGCAAGAGGGCAGGCGGATTGTGTCCGCGCTCCTTCTCGGGACGATCCTGGGAACCGGCGCGCCCGCGCTTGCGCAGAAGGCGCAAAAGGGCACGCGCGCCAAGGCCGCCGCGCCCTCCGCGCCCGCGGGAGCCGCCACGGCGCCCGTCGCGGCCCAGCCCGGCGCGGGGATCGTGAAGTCGATCCAGGTCGTCGGCTCGCAGCGGCTGGAGCCCGATACGGTGCGCTCCTACATCTCGCTGCATCCCGGCGAGCCCTACACCCGCGAGACGCTCGACCAGGCGCTCAAGGACCTCTACGCGACCGAGCTGTTCGCCGACGTTCAGATCAAGGACGACAACGGCGCGCTGATCGTCCAGGTGCGCGAGAATCCGGTGATCAACCGGATCGTGCTGGAGGGCAACAAGCGGCTCAAGGAAGACAAGATCAAGCCCGAGATCCATCTCGCGCCGCGCCAGATCTTCACCCGTTCCAAGGCGCGCGCCGATGTCGCGCGCATCGTCGAGCTGTATCGCCGCCAGGGCCGCTTCGCCGCGACGGTCGAGCCGAAGATGGTCCAGCTCGACCAGAATCGCGTCGACATCGTCTTCGAGATACATGAGGGGCCGAAGTCCAAGGTCCAGAAGATCAACATCATCGGCAACAAGAAGTTCAAGGACGGCGAGCTTCGCGCGCAGATGGCGACGAAGGAATCCTCCTTCACGCGGATATTCTCGTCGGGCACGAGCTACGATCCCGACAGGCTCGCCTACGATCAGCAGAAGCTGCGCCAGTTCTACCTGACGCAGGGCTATGCCGATTTCCGGGTGATCTCCGCCGTTGCCGAGCTTACGCCCGACCGCAAGGATTTCATCATCACCTACGTCGTCGAGGAAGGCGACCGCTACAAGTTCGGCGACGTGACCGCCGAGAGCGAGATCCGCGACGTCAAGCCCGATTTCCTGAAGCGCCTGGTCAAGATCAAGAAGGGCGACTGGTACAACGCCAAGCTGGTCGAGGACACGGTCGATTCGATCACCGAGGCGACCGGCCTCATGGGCTATACCCCCGACGTCAATCCCGACTTCGTCCGTGACAAGGACAAGCTGACGATGTCGGTCGACTTCAAGGTGAAGGAAGCGCCACGCCGTTATATCGAGGACATCGTCATCAACGGCAACACGCACACCCAGGACAAGGTGATCCGCCGCGAGATGCGCCTGTCCGAGGGCGATGCGTTCAACAGCTTCCGCGTCAAGCGCTCGCGCGACCGCATCCAGTCGCTCGGCTATTTCCAGGACAAGCTGGAGATCCAGCAGAAACCGGGCTCCGCGCCCGATCGCGTCGTGCTGGAAGCCAACCTGGAGGAGAAGGCGACCGGCCAGCTCCAGGTGTCGGCGGGCTATTCCAGCCTCGAGAAGTTCATCGTGAACCTCTCGATCGAAGAGAACAACTTCATGGGCAAGGGCCAGACGGTCCGCCTGAGCACGGACTGGTCGGCTTATTCCAAGTCGGTCAGCGTGGGCTTCACCGAGCCGTCGCTGTTCGACAAGAATATCGCGCTGGGCTTCGACGTGTTCCGCCGCGATTACAATTCGTTCAACTTCGTCGACGACAACCGCAACACCACATATCAGCAAACGACGACCGGCTTCCAGGTGCGCCTCGGCGTGCCGCTGACCGAATATACCAGCCTCGCGCTGCGGTACGGGCTCAGCTACGATCAGGTCAGCCTGAACAAATATAATTATTATTCGCTGATCAACGGCGTCCTCCAGTGCGATCCCATCATCGCCGGGCGTTACCTGTGCGACGCGATCGGCAATCGCCTGACCTCCTCGGTCGGTTACAGCCTCGTCTACGATAATCTGAACAATCGCCTGCGCCCGACCGCCGGCTCGCGGCTGGTGCTGAGCCAGGATCTGGCCGGCGCGGGCGGCGACGTGCGCTATATCCGCACGACCGCGCAGGCCGACAAATATTTCGGGCTGGGCAAGGGTTTCGTCCTCAATATCCATGCCGAGGGCGGCTATATCAAGGGCCTCGGCCAGCAGGTGCGGTTGACCGATCGCTTCTTCCTGGGCGAGCCGCAAATCCGGGGCTTCGATATCCGTGGTGTCGGCCCACGCGTCGTGCGGCAATATTTTGATACAACAGGTAGCTTTGCGCCTAACGAGGGCCCTTATCTCAGCAGTAAAAACTGGACCGACGACGCGCTGGGCGGCAACACTTATTATCTCGGCCGCGCCGAACTTCAACTGCCGATGGGCGCGGGCGCGCGTGAACTGGGGCTCAGGCCATCGATCTTCGTCGATGCCGGCGCGGTCTTCGGGGTGCCGAAGCCGGATGTCCAGACACAACTCGTACCTTATCCGCACGGCGTGTTCGATTCAAAGGGCAACCGGATCTACATCGACGCGGTGACCGGAGTGCAGACGACCTCGACCACGGCATCCAATGGCAACCCAAATCAGCCCTATGTCCCCTCGGTTCCTCCTTTCCAGGAGTTCTTCCGTGGGGACTCGCCCAAGCCGCGCCTGTCGGTGGGCTTCGGGGTCAACTGGAATTCGCCCTTCGGACCGTTCAGGATCGACATAGCCAAAGCGCTGCTCAAGCAGCCCGGGGACGATACGAAATTGTTCAGCTTCAACGTAGGGACACAATTCTGATGAAGATGCTTCTCAAGGCCGCGGCGCTCGCGTCGCTCGTCGTTACGCCGGCGCTGATTGCCGCGCCGGTTCAGGCCCAGGTCGCGCCTGGCCAGGGCACCGCCGTCGTCGACGTGCAGGGCGCCGTCACCGAGGCGGCCGCGTTCAAGACCGCGACCGGGCAGATCCAGACCGCCTACAAGGCGCAGATCGACGCCTATAATGCGCGCGCCACCGCGCTCCAGAACGAGCTGGCCCCGCTCCAGAAGGAGCTTCAGACGCTCCAGGCGAACCCGTCGACGCCCAAGGCGACGATGGAAGCGAAGGTCGAGGCCTATCGCGCGCGCGGCCAGTCGGCGCAGGCCGAGCTTGCCCGCCTCGCCCAGCCCTTCGCCAAGCCGACGGCCTATGCCCGCGAGCAGATCGAGGAAAAGCTGGAGGAAGCGCTGAAGGCGGCGATGGTGGCCAAGAAGGTGAACCTCGTCCTCGGCCCGGATTCGGTGGTCGCGGTCAATCCGGCCGCCAACCTGACGCCGGACGTCACCGCCCAGCTCAACGCGCTGGTCAAGACCGTCTCGATCACGCCCCCGGCGGGATGGGAGCCGGGCCAGCCGCGCGCGGCCGCGCCGGGCACGCAGCCCCAGGGCCGCTGATCCTTCGGTGAGCGCGCAGGAAACGTCCGCCGCCCCGGCTTCGGCCGGGGCGGCGCTCGACATCAGGCGGGTGATGGCGGCCCTGCCGCATCGCTACCCGATGCTGCTGGTCGACCGCGTCGAGGAGCTTGTCCTCGACCAATCGATCGTGGCGATCAAGGCGGTGACGATCAACGAAGGCTTCTTCGCGGGTCATTTCCCCGGCCGCCCGATCATGCCCGGCGTGCTGATCGTGGAGGCGCTGGCGCAGGCGGCGGGCGTGCTCGCGGTCGAATCGCTGGGCCTCGCCGGGTCGGGCAAGCTCGTCTATTTCATGGCGATCGACGAGGCGAAGTTCCGCGTTCCGGTCGAGCCGGGCGTGCTGCTGCGCCTTGAGGTCGAGTTCGTGCAGAAGCGGTCGAGCGTGTGCAAGTTCGCCGGGCGCGCGCTGGTCGACGGCAAGGTCGCCGCGCAGGCGAACTTCACCGCCATGATCGCCGATCCCCCGGCGGCCTGAGCGTCGCCTTACGCGCGGCTGGAGCATCGTGCGGAAAAGTGGGCACCGGCTTTCCGCAAAAAGCTGGAACGAGCCGCGTGATGCCGGATCACGCGGCCTGCTCCGGGGCATTTTCCAGTCGGGCGGAAGCGCCCGATAGCGCGCAAAATGCGGCAAGCGAGGAACATCAGGGCGTGTTGCGATCCGATCGGAGGGCAATATGCTCCAGGAATCGGGCCAGTTCCTCGCGCGTGTTGATGTTCGTCGGGGTTCTGTCCAGCGCGACCGTGCGGGCGTTGCTGCGCGCGATCCAGCTACGCATCGCGCGATCGCCTCCCGCTTCCAGATAGGCGGCGAGGTCGGGCGCGAGCGATGCCTCCCACAGGCCGAGCAGCGGCTGGCCGCGCACCACCGCCGGGGCGGGCGCCAGCCGCGCGGCGAGATCGCCGGGCAGGTCGGGCAGGTCGCAGCCGCTGGTGAGCACGAGCGCATGGCCGTGCGTGCGCGCATGATGCAGCGCCCCCGCCAGCGCGCCGAGCGGACCCAGCCCGGGCGCCGGGATATCCGCCGCCGTGGCAAGGCCGGCCCACTCGCGCCCCACCACCACCAGCGCGTCGCATTGGCGGGCCAGCCGCCCGGCGACATGCTCGATCATCGCCCGGCCGTCTATCCCGGCGAGCGCCTTGTCGCTCCCGAAGCGCCGTCCCGCGCCGCCCGCGAAGATCGCGCCGAGGATCGTCATGCCGCGCGCTCCCAGCCATGCGGCGTCCAGCGCACGCCGAATATCCGGGCCGCGCGGGCGTCCGACAGCGCCTCGTCGGGCGGCCCGTCGGCGATGATCCGGCCGTGATCGATCACCAGCACGCGATCGGCGAAGTTGCGCGCCATCGCGAGATCGTGGAGCGAAGCCAGGATGGTCGCGCCGCGCGTCGCCTCGGCCCGCAGCAGCGCCATGATCGCGAGCTGCCAATGCGGATCGAGATTCGCCACCGGCTCGTCGAGCAGCAGGATATCCGGCCGCGCGACGAGCGCGCGCGCGATCAGCACGCGTGCGCGTTCGCCGGTCGAAAGGCGGTCGGCCCGCCGATCGGCGAGGTCGCCCGCCTCGACCAGAGCGAGGGCGGCCTCCACCGCCGCCGGATCGCGCGCCGGGGCGAGCCCCAGCGCCACCAGGTCGCGCGCCGCAAGCGGCCAGCGCAGCTCGCGCGTCGCGGGCAGGAAGGCGAAGCGGCCGACGCGCTCGGCGGGGCTCATCGCGGCAAGCGGGGCGCCGTCGATCAGCACCTCGCCGGCGATGTCGCCGATCCCGGCCAGTCCGTGCAGCAGGCTGGTCTTGCCCGCACCATTGGGGCCGACGAGCAGCGTGAGCCCCGGGGCGAGCCGCAGGTCGGTCGGCGCGAGGCGCCCCGCCGCGTTCAGCCCGCGCGCTTCGAGCCGGGCGCTCATCCCCGCCAGTCCCAGCGCATCCGCGCGACCAGCCAGAGGAAGAAGGGGCCGCCGAACATCGCCGTCACGATCCCCACCGGCAATGGCCGCCCGACCGGCATGGCCCGGATCGCGAGATCCGCCGCGGCGAGCAGGGCCGCGCCGATCGCGGCGGCGGGCAGGATCGCGCGCCCGGGATGGCCGCCGGTCAGCCGCCGGGCGAAGACGGGCGCCACCAGCCCGATGAAGCCGATCGCGCCGCATGTCGCCACCCCCGCGCCGACGCCGATCGCGCTCGCGACGATCACGCGCAGCCGCAACCGGCCGAGGTCGTGCCCCATCGCGGCGGCCGTCTCCTCGCCCAGCGCCAGCGCGTCGAGCGCGCCTGCCTGACGCAGCAGCACCGCCATCGCCACCCCGCCGGGCAGCAGCGTGAAGGCGGCCTGCGCGAGGCTCCTGTCGACGAGCGATCCCATCAGCCAGTCATAGGCGTCGTAGAAGGCGAAAGGCGAGGGGGCGAGCGCCAGCGCCAGCGCGGTGGCGGCCCCCGTCGCCGCGCTGATCGCGACGCCGGCGAGCAGCAGCGTGGCCGTCTCCGCGCGCGGCCCGGCCAGCGCCAGCAACAGCGCCAGCGCCGCCAGCGCGCCCGCGACGCCGCCCGCCATCAGCCCCGCCGATCCGGAAAAACCGAGGATATAGCCCGCGAAGACCGCGCCCAGCGCGGCGCCGCCGCTCGCGCCCGTGATGTCGGGCGAGGCGAGCGGATTGGCGAACAGCGCCTGGACCGCGGCCCCGGCGGCGCCGAGGATCGCCCCGAAGCCCAGCGCCAGCAGCACGCGCGGCAGGCGCAGCTCGACGAGGATGAGACGCATCAGCGCCGGATCGCGCGTCGCGAGCGTCGCCAGATCGCCCGAGGGGACCAGCAGCGACGCCAGCCCCAGCAGGAGGAGCACCACGGCGATCGTGGCGACGGCGGCCCGGCTCATCGCGTCGGCTCCTTGCGAGGGTTCACCAGCGCCCGCAGCCGCAGGATCTCGGGCAGCAGCGTGGGGCCCATGCAGGTCCAGCGCCGCCCCTCGATGGTGATCCGGCGCGACGGCACGCGGCGCAAGGCGGGCTGCGCCAGCCAATCGGCCTCGCGCGACATCTGGCCGGCGCGATAGTCGCTGCGCAACAGGATGGCGGGCGGATGGATCAGCAGCGTCTCGATCGACACGCGCTCGCCGGGGATCGGGCGTTGCCGCAGCCCCGCCAGCGCAAGCCATTGCGCGCCGAGCCCGTCCGGCGCGATGGTCCGCCCGCCGCCGGTGAGGAAGATGGTGTCCCGCGTCCCCCGTGGCGCGTCCGCGCGCGCCGCCGCGATCCGCGCCGCCACCGCCTCGCCGTCCTGCGCGCGGCCCAGAGCGCGCGCCACCGTGCGCACCGACGCGATCATGTCGCCGAGCGTCGTCGGATAGGGCAGGGTGACGATCCGCGCGCCGAGCGACCGCGCGATGGCGTCGCGATCGCGCCCGCCGCCGCCCGTGGCGAGCACCAGATCGGGGCGCAACGGCGCGACCGACAGCAGGCTGCCGTCATTGGCCGGATAGCGCCGCGCGGTGCGCCACAGCGGGGATTCGAGGGGATCGTGCGCGAGGCTCGTCACCGACGCGATCTGTTCGGGCGCGGCGAGCAGCAGCAGAAGCTCGTCGGTGCACAGGTTCAGCGAGACGACATGACGCGGCGCCGCTCCCGCCGGGGCCGTGGCGGGGAGCAGGCAGGCCGCCAGACAAACCAGCGCGCCCGCCCAACGCACCATCGATCGGCCCGAGCCGTTCGGCAACACCGTCCCTCCACCGTCCTTCCCCAGGGGGGCCGCCTCCGGGCCCATGATGTCCGCGGCGGGGCAAATGCGGACGGCACCTTCGCCTTGGCGCAGGCGCTAGGGAGGAGGCGCGCGGCCTGTCAAGCGGCTTGTAAAACCGGGCATCGGGGGCTAAGGCGCGCGCTTCGCTCTCCCGGCTGGTCGGAAACCAGCCATAGCCGAAAGCCCGTCCCGTGAAGAAAGACATCCACCCCGACTATCACGCCATCAAGGTCCAGATGACCGACGGCACCGTGTTCGAGACCCGCTCCGTCTGGGGCAAGGAAGGCGATACGCTCCAGCTCGACATCGATCCCACCGTCCACCCGGCCTGGACCGGCGGCAAGTCGACGCTGCTCGATTCGGGCGGCCAGGTCGCGCGCTTCAACAAGCGCTTCGGCGGGCTCACGCTCGGCAAGAAATAAGCCTTCGTCCCCGGCGCCGTGCCGGGGCATGACGTGATCGCGCCGCGCGGGACGACGGTTCCGCGCGGCTTTCCGCGTCCGGGGCTTGCCGGCGGTGGCACGCGTCCGCGGGTTGCCGCCGGGACATAAAGAAATCTTTATATTTGCAATTGTCGTGTCGCGAGGCTAATTGCGGCCGCAACCGGCCACGCCCCGATGTGCGCGGCCTCCGTATCACCCGCCGAGGAGAGCGCCCGTGGCGACTGCCCCTACACAGAGCTTCGATGATTATCTGGTCCGCGATCTTTCGCTTGCCGACTTCGGCCGCAAGGAGATCGAGATCGCCGAGACCGAGATGCCCGGCCTGATGGCGCTGCGTCGCGAATATGGCGCGTCGCAGCCGCTGAAGGGCGCGCGCATCACCGGATCGCTGCACATGACGATCCAGACGGCGGTGCTGATCGAAACGCTGGTCGCGCTGGGCGCCGAGGTGCGCTGGGCATCGTGCAACATCTTCTCGACCCAGGATCACGCCGCGGCGGCGATCGCGGCGGCGGGCATCCCGGTGTTCGCGGTGAAGGGCGAGACGCTGGCCGAATATTGGGACTATGTCGGCCGCATCTTCGACTGGGGTGACGGCACCACCTGCAACATGATCCTCGACGACGGCGGCGACGCGACGATGTTCGCGCTGCTGGGCGCGAAGCTGGAGGCGGGCGGCACGCTCGCCGGGCCGGAGAATGAGGAGGAGGTGGAGTTCCACCGCGCGCTCAAGGCGTTCATCGCGAAGAAGCCGGGCTACATCACCGAGACGGTGAAGGCGATCCGGGGCGTGTCCGAGGAGACGACCACCGGCGTCCACCGCCTCTATGAGATCGCGAAGCGCGGCGAGCTGCCCTTCCCGGCGATCAACGTCAACGACAGCGTCACCAAGTCGAAGTTCGACAATCTCTACGGCTGCAAGGAATCGCTGGTCGACGCGATCCGCCGCGCGACCGACGTGATGCTCGCCGGCAAGGTGGCCACCGTTTGCGGCTTCGGCGACGTCGGCAAGGGCTCGGCCGCGTCGCTGCGCAACGGCGGCGCGCGCGTGCTCGTGACCGAGGTGGACCCGATCTGCGCGCTTCAGGCGGCGATGGAGGGCTATGAGGTCGTGACGATGGAGGACGCCGTCACCCGCGCCGACATCTTCGTCACCGCGACGGGCAACGCCGACGTCATCACCGCCGAGCATATGAAGGCGATGAAGAACATGGCCATCGTGTGCAACATTGGCCATTTCGACAGCGAAATCCAGATCGCGGCGCTTTCCAACTACAAGTGGACGGAGATCAAGCCGCAGGTCGACGAGGTCGAGTTCCCCGACGGCAAGAAGATCATCGTGCTCGCCAAGGGGCGGCTGGTGAACCTGGGCTGCGCGACAGGCCATCCGAGCTTCGTGATGTCGTCGAGCTTCACCAACCAGGTGCTCGCGCAGATCGAGCTTTGGATCAAGCCGGGCGAATATGGCAACCAGGTGTTCGTCCTTCCCAAGCATCTCGACGAGAAGGTCGCGGCCCTCCACCTGGAGAAGCTGGGCGTGAAGCTGACGAAGCTTAGCGACAAGCAGGCCGCCTATATCGGCGTCTCGCCGGAAGGGCCGTTCAAGCCGGATCATTATCGCTACTGATATCGCTACCGATATCGCCCCTCGGGGCGGATGGCCCGGCGGCGCGCGGATCAAATTCCGTGCGCCGCCGAAACCATGTTCAACCCGCCGCGACATCCCTCTAGAAGAGGGCATGATCGAAAGGGACAGCCCGGTTGACGGCGTGCTGAAGCGGCACGCGCGGCAAGCATGATCGTCGTCGATCGGCATGGCGCCGCGCTTGCCGCGGTGGTGATGGCCCTGTGGCTGCTCGCCGCGCTGGTCGCGACGGTGATCGGCATGGCGCGCGCGCGCCGTGCCGGCGCCGCGATCGACGAGGCGTCGCGGCTGAACGAGCTGCTCCACGGCGCGCCCGTCATCCCGATGCTGGTGACGGGCGACGACCGGATCGAGGCGGACGAACGGCTCGCGGGATGGCTGGGGCTGGCGCGGATGCCGCGTTTCCTGGCCGATCTCGCGGGCGCCGGGGCGGGCCTTGATCCAGCCGATGCGGCCGCGCTCGTGCAGGATGTGGCGGCGGCGCGGCGTTCGGGGCGCGCCTTCGTGCGGACGATGACCCCGATCGGCTCGAGCCGGGTGATCGTCGCGCGGGGCAGGCCGTCCTCGGGCTCGGGCAATGTCGTCCTGTGGTTCTTCGACGCGACCGAAGAGCGCGCCGAGATCGTGCGGCTGGGCGGCGAGGCCGAACGGCTTACCCAAGCGATCGACGGGCTGTCCGCGTTGATCGAGGCGGCGCCCTTCCCGATGTGGTATCGCGGGCCGGACCTGCGGCTCGCTCTGGTGAACGCCGCTTATGTCCGCGCGGTGGAGGGTGAGGACGCCGCCGACGTGGTCGCGCGCGGGCTGGAACTGGTGGAGGCGCATGGCGGCATGGGGCCGCTCGCCGCGCCCGCCGCCGCGCGCGAGGAGAAAAGGGCCGGCATCCGCACCGTTCCCGCCACCATCGCGGGCGAGCGCCGGATGATCCGCATCGTCGACGTGCCGCTGGGCGAGAGCGGGGTCGCGGGCTATGCGATCGACATAGAGGAGCTGGAGGAGGCGCGGGCCGATCTCGGCCGCTTCGCGCGCGCGCAGCGCGACATGCTCGATCTGCTGTCGGCTGGCGTCGCGCAGTTCGGGCCGGACCGGGCCCTGGTCTTTTCCAACCAGCCTTTCCAGCGATTGTTCGCGATGAAGCCCGAATGGCTCGCCGACCGGCCGGAGTTCGATCGGGTGCTGGAGCGGATGCGCGAGGCCAACCGCCTGCCCGAAAGCCGCGATTTTCCGGGCTGGAAGGCGGAGCGGCGGCAATGGTTCCTGGCGGGCGAGGATGCGCGCGAGGAGAATTGGCTGCTCCCCGGCGGCATGCATCTGCGCGTGCTTGCCCAGCCGCTGCCCGACGGCGGCCTGCTGCTGATCTTCGAGGACAGGACCGAGCAGCTTCAGCTCGCGAGCGCGCGCGACACGCTGCTGCGCGTGCGCGCGGCGACCTTCGACAATCTGTTCGAGGCGGTGGGCGTGTTCGCCGCCGACGGCAGGCTGAACCTGTGGAACAACCGTTTCACCGAGGTCTGGGGGGTGAGCGAGGAGGAGCTGTCCCGCCATCCGCGCGTCGACGCGCTGGTCGAGATGGTGGCGCGCCGCCTCACCAATCCGCGCCACGCCAGCCTGATCCGCGAGCTTGTGCGCATCGCGACGGTGGAGCGGCGGCAGCGTTCGGGGCGCGTGGCGCTGACCGACGGGCGCTCGTTCGAGTTCGCGGCGGTGCCGCTGCCCGACGGCAACGCGCTTTTCACCATGCTCGACGTGACCGACAGCCGCCGGATCGAGCAGATGCTGAGGGACCGCAACGAGGCGCTGGAGGAAGCCGACAAGCTGAAGGACGCCTTTGTCGCCAGCATGAGCTACGAATTGCGCACCCCGCTCACCTCGATCAGCGGCTTCGCCCAGATGCTGCGCGACGGCTATGCCGGATCGCTCGAGCCGGCCGCGCGCGATTATGTCGTCGCGATCCTCGAATCGGTCGAGCGGCTGAGCGTGCTGATCGACGACGTGCTCGATCTGACGCAGGGCGAGGCGGGCAGCCTGCCGATGGCCGAGGAGACGGTCGATCTGGTGGCGCTCGCCAATGCGGCGGCGACGGCCGCGGTGGCGGATGCGCGCAGCCGGCATCTGGATTTCGTCGTGCGCATCGACAGGTCCGCCGGCACGGTGAAGGGCGATCCCCGCCGCCTGCGCCAGGCGATCGACCATCTGCTGAGGAACGCCATTTCCTACACGCCCGAGCAGGGGCGCGTGCTGTTTCATGCGGCGGGGGACGCGGAAGCGGCCGAGCTGATCATATCCGACAACGGCGTCGGCATCGCGGCCGACCTGCATGAGAAGGTGTTCATGCGTTTCCAGCGCAATGCCGACGCGCCCGTCGAGGGGCGCGCCTCCGCCGGGCTCGGCCTGCCGCTGACGCGCCAGTTCGTCGAGGCGCATGGCGGCACGGTGCGGCTGATGAGTGAGCCGGGGGAGGGGACCACGCTCATCATCCGCCTGCCCCGCAAGCGGCCCGCCACATCATGACCGGGGGCGCCATGAGCCGGGGCGAGATGATGCTGGCCGATGCGGCGGCGACGCGGGCGGCGGGCGCGCGGCTCGCGCCGTTGCTGCGCGCGGGCGACGTGGTTGCAATCGAAGGCACGCTGGGCGCGGGCAAGACCACTTTCGCGCGCGGCCTGCTCGCCGCGCTGGGGCTGGAGGAGGAGGCGCCGAGCCCCAGCTTCGCGATCGTCATCGCCTATGCCCCGCCGGAGGTGCGCCTGCCGCTCTGGCACGTCGATCTCTACCGGATCGAGGATGCGCGGGAGACGGCGGAACTCGGCCTCGACGATGCGCTCGTCGACGGCGCGCTGCTCGTCGAATGGCCCGAACGGCTCGCCCCCCATCTGCTGCGCGATGCGCTGCGATTGCGGCTGGAGGCGACGGCCGGGGACGCTCGCCGCTTGACTTGGGAGGCGCCCGCGCCATGGGAGGCGCGATGGCCCCCCCGATGATTCCCCCCGTCTCCGCTCCCGCCTTCCTCGCGGCGCATGGCTGGCGAGACGCCGCGATCGCGCCGCTCGCCGGCGATGCGAGCTTCCGCCGCTATTTCCGCGTAACCGCGCCCGGGCGCAGCGCCGTGCTGATGGACGCCCCGCCGCCGCATGAGGACCCGCGCCCCTTCCTGGCGGTCGCGGCGCATCTGGAATCGCTGGGCTTCGCGCCGCCGCATGTCCTCGCGCGGGACGAAGGCGAGGGGCTCGTCCTGCTGGAGGATTTCGGCGATGCGCGGATGCGCGAGATCGTCGATGCCGATCGTGCGGCGGAGGCGGCGGTCTATCCGCGCGCGGTCGATCTGCTCGTCGACCTGCATCGCCATCCCGCCGCATCGGGGATGCGCCCCTATGACATGGCCGAATATCAGCGCGAGGCGGGGCTGTTCGTCGAATGGTATGCGCCCGCGCTGGGCCTTGCCGTGGACGGCGAGGGCCATGCCCGCGCGTGGGCGGAGGCGCTTGCCCCGATCGCGGGGGAGCGCGGCGTCACCGTGCTGCGCGATTATCATGCGGAGAATATCATGCTGGTCGGGGACGGACGGCTCGGCCTGCTCGATTTCCAGGACGCGCTGGCGGGGCATCCGGCCTATGATCTCGTCTCGCTGCTCCAGGATGCCCGACGCGACGTGGCGCCCGCGCTGGAGGCGGCGATGATCGCGCGCTACGCCGCCGCCGCGCCCTTCGACGAGGCGGCCTACGCGCTGCTGGGCGCGCAGCGCAACGCCAAGATCCTCGGTATCTTCACCCGTTTGTGGAAGCGCGACGGCAAGCCGCGCTACCTCGCATATCAGCCGCGTGTCTGGGGCTATCTGGAGCGCGATCTCGCGCATCCGGCGCTTGCCCCCGTCCGCGCATGGTTCGACGCCAACGTGCCCGCCGCCGCGCGGGCCGCCGCCTGGAAGGACGTCCGCGCATGAGCCGCTACCGCAAGCCGCTCGCGCTGCGCCCCGCCCCCGGCGCACCGGGCATCCGCACCGCGATGGTGATGGCCGCCGGCCTCGGCAAGCGGATGCGCCCGCTGACCGCGACCAGGCCCAAGCCGCTCGTCGAGGTGGCGGGGCAGCCGCTGCTCGACCATGTGCTCGACCGGCTGCGCAGCGCCGGGATCGGGCGCGTGGTGGTCAACGTCCATTATCTCGCCGACGCGCTGGAGGCGCACCTGCAACGCAAGGCGGCGGACATGGAGGTGATCGTCTCCGACGAGCGCGGGCGGCTGCTCGAAACCGGCGGCGGGGTGGCGAAGGCGCTGCCGCTGATCGGGGACGATCGCTTCCTGGTGGTGAACAGCGACAATTTCTGGGTGGACGGCCCGGTCGACGCGATCGGCCTGCTCGCGCGGCGCTGGGACGATGCGGCGATGGATGCGCTGCTTCTCGTCGTGCCGCTGGCGCGCGCCAATTGCCATGCCGGGCAGGGCGATTTCCACATGGACGCGGCCGGGCGGCTGAGCCGTCGCCGCCCCGGCCGGGTGGCGCCTTTCGTCTATACCGGCATCCAGCTCGTCTCGCGCCGCCTGTTCAAGGATGCGCCCGATGGGCCGTTCTCGACCAACCTGCTCTGGGATCGGGCGATCGCCGCCGGGCGCGCTTACGGGCTCGTCCATCAGGGGCTGTGGTTCGATGTCGGCACCCCCGCCGCGATCGGGCGGACCGAGGCGATATTGACGAAAGGGTGACGGCGGCGGGGTGACGGGCGCGGCCGGTTCGGGCTAGGACTCGCCGGTGCCTTCCGTCGCTTCCCTCAATGTCTTCACGATTCCGCCCCATCGCGCCTTCGCCGATGCGCTCGCGGCCGGGCTGGTCGCGCGGCATGGCGGCGATCCGCTGGGGCTGGCGCGCGGGATCGTGCTGCTGCCCAACAATCGCGCCGCGCGCGCGATCACCGATGCGTTCGTGCGCCGCGCGGGCGGCGGGCTGCTTCTTCCCCGCCTCGTCGCCCTGGGCGATCCCGCGCTCGACGAGCGGCTGGGCAGCCTCCTCGATCCGATCGACGAGCCTGTCCCGCCCGCGATCGAGCCGGTCGAGCGGGCGCTGATCCTCGCGCGGCTGGTCGCCGAGGCGCGCGCGCGCGGGGGCGATCCGGTGAGCGCCGCCGAGGCGATCCGCCTCGCCGCCGAGCTGGCCCGCACGCTCGACCAGCTTCTGGTCGAGCAGATCGATCCCCGGCGCCTGACCCGATTGATCGACCCGCTGGTCGAGCCCGAGCTGGCGCGCCACTGGCAGAAGTCGCTCGCGACGGTGGAGCTGATCCTGACCCGCTGGCCGGAGGAGCTGGCGCGGCTGGGGCGGATCGACGCCGCCGACCGGCGCAACCTCCTGCTCGCGCGCATGGCGGCGCGCTGGGCGGAGGCGCCGCCGCCGGGCTTCGTCGTCGCCGCCGGCATCCCCGTCGCCGCCCCCGCCGTCGCGCGGCTGCTGCGCACGATTGCCCGGCTGGAGGAGGGCATGGTCGTGCTGCCCGGCCTCGATCAGGATATGCCGGCGGAGGAATGGGACGCGCTCGGCCCGCACGAGCCCGATCCGGTGACGGGCACGGCCCGCCGCGCGATCGAGACGCATCCCCAGTTCCAGCTCAAGCTGCTGCTCGACCGGATGGGCGTCGCGCGCGGCGAGGTCCGCCGCTGGCGCCGGGGGGGCGGCCATGACGCACCGGCGGCGCGCACGCGGGCGATCGGCCATGCGATGGCGCCCGCCGCGTTCACCGGCAAATGGCAGGGGCTGAAGCCGGCCGAACGGCGGCTGGGCGGCGTGCGCGCGATCGAATTGGCCAATCCCGCCGAGGAAGCGCAGGCGATCGCCCTCATCCTGCGCGAGGCGGTGGAGACGCCGGAGCGGACCGCGGCCCTCGTCACCCCCGATCGCGCGCTGGCGCGGCGCGTGACGGCGCATCTCGCCCGCTGGGGCATCGAGGCGGACGATTCGGCGGGCCGCCCGCTTGCGGCGACGCCGCCCGGCACGCTGCTGATCGCGCTGGCGCAGGCGGCGGCGGAGGGGTTCGCGCCGGTGCCCCTGCTCGCCGTGCTCAAGCATCCGCTGGTGCGGATGGGCGAGGGCCGCGCGGCGTGGCTGGAGGGCGCGCGCAAGCTCGATCTCGCGCTGCGCGGGCCGCGTCCGGCGGGCGGACTGGCGGGGATGACGCGCCACCTTGCCAGCGGCGACGCGCGGGCGGCGCGGATCAGGACGGCGGCGAGGGGCTGGTGGGAGGAGGCCGCCGCCATGCTCGCGCCGCTGGAGCACGTGCCCCGCGACGCCGGGCTCAACGAGCGGATCGGCGCGTTGCGTGATGTCGCCACGGCGCTGTGCGGCGATGCGGTCTGGTCCGGCCCGGCCGGGCGCGCGGCGGCGGAGCTGATGGGCGCGCTCGAAAGCGGCGCGCATGAGGCCCCGGCCTCCTTCCTCCCCGACGATCTTGTCGCGGTGCTGCGCCAGTTCATGGACGGGATCGCGATCCGCCCGCCGCAGGGCGGCCACCCGCGCATCTTCATCTGGGGCTTGATCGAGGCGCGGCTCCAGCAGGCGGACCTGATGATCCTCGGCGGCCTGAACGAGGGGGTCTGGCCCGGCGCGCCGAGCCCCGATCCGTGGCTCGCCCCCAGGGTGCGCGCCGCGCTGGGGCTGCCGGGGCTCGACCGGCTGATCGGGCTCGCCGCCCATGATTTCGCGAGCGGGCTCGGCGCGCCGCAGGTGCTGGTGACGCGCGCCGCGCGCGATGCCCGCTCGCCCGCCGTCGCCTCGCGCTTCTGGCTGCGGCTGGAGGCGATGACCGGCGGCGTTACCCGCGCGACCCAATATCGCCGCTGGGCGCAGGCGCTCGACCGGCCTTCCGGTGCTCCCGCGCCGGCATCGCGCCCCGCGCCGCGCCCCCCCGTAGCGGATCGGCCGAGACGGATCGCCGTCACCCGGCTCGACCGGCTGAAGGCCGATCCCTTTGCTTTCTATGCCGATGCGATGCTGCGCCTGTCGCGGCTGGAGGCGGTGGACGCCGATCCCACCCCGGCCTGGCGGGGCAGCGCGGTCCATGCGGTGTTCGAGGCGTGGATGAAGGAGGATGGCTGCGATCCCGCAAGGCTCGCGCCGCGCGCGCGCGCGATGCTCGCCGACCTGGCGGCCCATCCGGTGCTGCGCGCGCTGTGGACGCCCCGGCTGATGGAGGCGATCGGCTGGGCGGCCGACACCATGACGTCGCATGCCGCCGAGGGACGCCGCCCGCTGGTCGCCGAGCTGAAGGGCAAGGCGGAGGTCGACGGCATCATGCTGGAGGGCACGGTCGACCGGATCGACCGGCTGCCCGACGGCGGCCTCGCGATCGTCGACTACAAGACGGGCAAGCCCCCGGCCGCGCGCGCCGTCGCGGCGGGGTTCGCGATGCAGCTCGGCCTGATCGGCCTGATCGCCGAGCGCGGCGGGTTCGAAGGGGTCGAGGGGGGACATGGCGTGGCCCAGGCCTTCGAATATTGGTCGCTCGCGCAGAAGAAGGGGCAACTGGGCCATATCGAGAGCCCGGTCGGCCGGCGGCGCGGCGGGGAGGGGATCGATGCGGCCGATTTCGTCGCCCATGCCGCGCGCATCTTCGGGGAGGCGGCGCGCGCCTGGCTGCTGGGCGAGGAGCCGTTCACCGCGAAGCTTCATCCCGAATATGCCGCTTATGGGGATTATGACCAGCTCATGCGCCTCGATGAATGGTACGGGCGGGAGTGAGCGGGGATGAGTGATCGCCTGAAGCCGCTGATCCAGCTCAAGGGCACGCAGGAAAGCGCGTCCCATCCCTCGCGCCTCGTCTGGCTGTCCGCCTCGGCGGGGACGGGCAAGACCCATGTGCTGAGCGCGCGCGTGCTGCGCCTCCTGCTCAACCGCGCCCGGCCCGAGAGCATATTGTGCCTGACCTTCACCAAGGCGGGCGCCGCGGAGATGGCCGATCGCATCCATGCGCGCCTTGCGCACTGGGTACGCCTCGATACCACGAAGCTGCGCCACGAGCTGTTCGCGCTGGGCGAGGCGACCGACGACGAGGCGGTGGCGCGTGCCCGCACCCTCTTCGCCCAGGTGCTCGATGCGCCGGGCGGGGGGCTGCGCATCCAGACGATCCATGCCTTCTGTCAGACGCTGCTCGCGGGCTTCCCGGCGGAGGCAGGGCTGACGCCGGGCTTCCGTCCGCTCGACGGGCGCGAGGAGGCGGCGCTGGCGCGGCGGACGCTGGCCGACCTGCTCGACGCGGCGGAGCGCGGCGGCGATCTCGGCCTGATCGAGGCGATCGAGCTATTAAGCAGGCGGCTGGGCGAGAACGGGGCCGAAACCTATCTGATGCGCTGCGCGCGCGATGCGGAGGCCATGGGCGCGCTCGGCCCCGGGATCGAGGCGAAGGTCCGCCGCGCGCTCGATTTGCCGTCCGGCGATGTCGAGCAGGCGATCGTGGAGCGCTGCGCGGACGCGGCGTTCGATCTGGCCGCGCTGCGCGCCGTTTCCGCCGCCAACGCCGCCTGGGGCACCGCGACGGGCCTTGCCGCCGCCGATCGTTGCGCGGCCTTCCTCGCGGCGGGGGCGCAGGCGCGCGCGGCGATGCTGGACGATCTCGCCTCGGTCGTCCTCACCGCCAGGGGGGAGCCGCGCGCTGTCAAGCCCCGGCTCGTCGCCGCCGAGCCCGGCTATGAGGGCTTC
>Ga0182749_1000985_pt1 | contig 23482 bp, 18 predicted proteins | sample eDN3rd37CKraftMG_FD_128875 | JGI IMG/M metagenome (GOLD analysis project Ga0182749, IMG submission 128875) | Enriched Miracle-Growth compost microbial communities from Emeryville, California, USA - eDNA 3rd pass 37_C Kraft MG (version 2) (version 2) ...
AAGCCGCGAGACGCGCTGAGGAAGCGCGAAAGGCCGAGGCTGCCCGCAAAGCCGCTGAGGAAGCGAAGCAAGCCGAAGCTGCCCGCAAAGCTGCGGAAGAAGCGAAGCAAGCCGAGGCAGCCCGCAAAGCTGCGGAAGAAGCGAAGCAAGCCGAAGCGGCCCGCAAAGCTGCAGAAGAAGCCAAGCAGGCTGAGGCAGCCCGCAAAGCCGCGGAGGAAGCGAAGCAGGCCGAGGCAGCTCGCAAGGCTGCGGAAGAAGCTAAGCAAGCCGAAGCAGCCCGCAAAGCGGCGGAAGAGGCCAAGCAAGCCGAAGCTGCCCGCAAAGCTGCGGAAGAGGCAAAGCAAGCTGAGGCAGCGCGCAAGGCCGCGGAAGAAGCCAAGCAAGCCGAGGGCGCGCGCAAAGCTGCGGAAGAAGCGAAGCAGGCCGACGAAGCTCGCAAGATCGCCGCCCAGCCCCCACCCACCTCGCCCGCCGGCAGAGAGGGTGAGGTCGCCGCTCCGCCGCCTCAACCGATCCCCGAACCGGGCTCGATGCAGGCCCAGAAACTTCCGGGCGGCATTCTCAGGCCGGAGCCGGCGCTCGAGTCGGATTCCGACCTGAAGGAAACGGAGCCGCCCCAGTCGGCGGAAACCAATCAAATTTCGCGCAGGTCTGAAAAGAAAGGGAGCGTCCGGCATTGGGTTCGGCGCGAGCGATCCTGCCGGATGGCAGGCCGGCACTTCAGAGCGCCGGGACACTACACGGTCCGCCGTGGCGACAGCCTGTGGCGCATTTCGCGGTATTATTATCGGAGAGGCTGGTTTTATCACCGCCTGTACCGCGCCAATCGCCGGATTATTCGCGATCCGGACCTGATTTATCCGTGCCAGAGAATATTCGTACCGCGTCGGCGATGATGGACATTCCGCGGTACTGACCCTATTTCAACGCGATGCAGCAAACAGTCATCACGGATGCCGCCGGACGCGGTCGTATCTTGGCGCGCCTCAAGCCTTCGGCCGAAACCACCCGCGTGATGCGCGCGCTGTGGCCCTATATCTGGCCGCACGATCGCCCCGACCTGCAACGCACCGTCGTCTGGTCGCTGGTGATGATCGTCATAGCGAAGGCGGTGACGGTCGGCGTGCCGTTCACGCTCAAGTGGGCGACCGACGCGCTGGTCGCGGCAACCGGCGGACACGTCCCGACAAACCAGACGCTTCCGTGGCTGATCGGAGCACCGGTGCTCGCGAGCATCTTTTATGGTCTGTCGCGTATCGTCATGTCGTTGCTCATGCAGATGCGCGAAGGCATGTTCGCGCGCGTCGCCATGCACGCCGTCCGCACGCTGGCGCTCTCGACGTTCGAGCACATGCATCGGCTGTCGTTGCGCTTCCACCTCGAACGCAAGACCGGCGGACTAACGCGCGTTCTCGAGCGCGGCCGGACGGGCATCGAAAACATCAGCCGCATGGCGCTGATGACGCTGATCCCGACCATCGTCGAATTCCTGATGATCATCGCCGTCTGCGCGGTTGAGTTCGACTGGCGCTACGTCGTGACCATCGTCGTGATGATCGTCTGCTATTTGTGGTTCACCGTCCGCGCTACGGATTGGCGGGTTCAGATCCGCCGCACGATGAACGAAAGCGACATGGACGCCAATACCAAGGCCGTCGACAGTCTGCTCAACTACGAAACCGTGAAGTACTTCGGTGCCGAGGAGCGCGAGGCGCAGCGCTACGACAAGTCGATGGCCAAGTACGAGAAGGCCAGCATCAAGACCTTTACCTCGCTCGCCATCCTGAACTCGGGCCAGGCAATCATCTTCACCATTGCACTGACGATCTGTCTGGTCATGGCGGCCAACGATGTGCTCGCCGGCAGTTCCACCGTCGGCCGCTTCGCGATGGTAAACCTTCTGATGCTGCAACTTTTCATGCCATTGAACTTCATGGGCATGGTCTATCGCGAGATCAAGCAGGGGCTGACTGACATCGAGCGCATGATGGAAGTGCTTGAGCAGAACCCCGAAGTGGCGGACCGGCCTGACGCCAAGCGTCTGCAAATCGATGGCGGTACGATTCACTTCGATCATGTCGGCTTCGCATACGATCCGGACCGCCAGATCCTGAATGACGTCACGTTCGAAGTGCCGGCTGGACACATGGTTGCGATCGTCGGACCGTCGGGTGCCGGCAAATCCACGGTCGGCCGCTTACTGCTTCGTTTCTATGACGTAACGAGCGGCAGGATCACGATCGACGGGCAGGACATTCGCGACGTCACGCAGGCGTCGCTGCGCGCCGCGATCGGCGTCGTCCCGCAGGATACCGTGCTGTTCAACGACACGATCTTCTACAACATCAAATATGGGCGCGCCGACGCGACCGATGAGGAGGTCATTGCCGCCGCCAAGATGGCGCAGATCGACGAGTTCGTGAGAACGCTCCCCGACGGCTACAACACGATGGTCGGCGAGCGCGGATTGAAATTGTCCGGCGGCGAGAAGCAGCGCGTCGCCATCGCACGCACGATCCTGAAAGCACCGCCCATTCTCATCCTCGACGAGGCGACGAGCGCGCTCGACAGCCATACGGAAAAGGAAATTCAGGACGCGCTCGACCGCGTTGCGAAAGACCGCACGACCGTAGTCATCGCGCACCGTCTATCGACGATCATCCACGCCGACACGATCCTCGTGCTTGAAGCAGGCCGCGTCGTCGAGCAGGGAACGCACGGCGAGCTGATTGCTAAAAATGGTCTTTATGCAAGTCTTTGGGCGCGTCAGCGTCAGGCCGAGAAAGCGCGCGAAGAACTCGCGCACGCGCTGGAGGAAGCGGGCGAAAGCCGCCGCGCCATCGACGAGGCTTTGCTCGAAGTTGCCGAGCCGAACTGACCCCCGAACGGGGTCGGAAATCCACTCCGCGGTTAATGCGAACGGTGCTCTTGCCCTTCCAGGAGGGCCGGGCACCGCCGCCCCATGGAAAAAATCGCCCAAGAACTTATCCCCCCTTGCGCTGGCCCTGGTACACTGCGCGTCATGCATTGCTTGGCGGATACCGAAAGACGAACGATTGACCACTGACGATTTCATCGGAATTGCAAAAAAGAGCGTGCTGGCGCTCTGGCGCGGAACCGTCGTTGCGCTCTGGGTGATCCGCGAGCTTTTGCGAACCGCTTGGCGGATCGCTCGCGGCCCATTGATCACAGCACTGAATATCGTCGCGGCGCTGATCGTCCTGTTCGAGGAATGGGGATGGCGGCCGCTTTCGGACCTTCTCGCGCGGCTCGCGAAGTACGCGCCGGTCGCGACTGTGGAGCGATGGATCGCAACTCTGCCGCCCTATGCCGCTCTCGTGACGATTGCTCTGCCGACCACGCTATTGCTGCCGCTGAAGTTCGTCGCCGTCTGGCTGCTCGCCAACCAGCACTTCGCGTCCGCCACATTATTGTTTTTTGGAGCCAAGGTCGCCTCGACCGCCTTGATCGCCCGCATCTTCATCCTGACCAAGCCGGCGCTGATGCGGATCGGCTGGTTTGCGAGCCTCTACAATTGGTTCGTACCGTGGAAAGACGCGCTGTTTGCGCAAATTCGCGCGTCCTGGGTCTGGCGTTATGGCCGGATGCTGAAGACGCGGATCAAGCTCAGCGTCGCGCGGGCTTGGGCTCGGAGCAAGCCGCACATCAGAGCGCAGTGGCAACGCTGGATCGGTAGCGAGCCGCCGCGCATTCTGAAGGATGAGATGTCCCCTGCTGGCGACCCGCGCTATGCTGCTGCGGCCACGCCGCAGGGTCCCTTGCGGATGCCCGGTGAGAAGCCGCGGACCTAGTGCCTGCATCGATATTGTAACCGTGCAACTATTTCCCACCAAAAGCACGATCGGCCGAGTTCGTCTCTATTCGAAAGTTTACCAGATAAGTAAACTATTTTGTTGTTCGAGCGAGAGTGTCCGTGTAAGTGCCATCTCTGAAGCTTGACGGTCTGAGGCAGTGTCTCGCCGCACCGCGTTTGGGGGAACTGAAATGACTTCAAAACGCGTGGCGCACGCGGCCTGCTGGTTTGGAGGCCACAATGCAGCATCTTTATTAAGGCATCGCGTTACCCGCATTGACTCTCTGAGGGCAATCACGGAACGTCTTGTGACGTCGAAGGATAGGAAGCCGGTGAAATCCCGGCACGGTCGCGCCACTGTATTCGATCGCCCAATGGGCAGGTCGAGAGTCAGACCCTTCCTTACGAAAAAATTGGCCGCAGGGACGCACGATCCCAAGGGGTACGAATGAATAGCTCCGCAACACGTACGGATTTCGCATCTGCATTCAGGCGGATGAATTCGCGCGTCGCTTTGATGGCATGCCTGGCGATTTTGGGAAGCGCGGCTGCCAGAGCCGAGGATAAACCCGTCACCGGCATTCCGGACGATTCTATTGCGCAAGGCTGGGACGATCCCGTGCGCGCGGCTTTCGCGCACCAGGGCATTCTCTACGGTGTCAACTGGATCGGCGAATACTGGAACGTCGCCAAGGGTGCCAATTCACAGGGCTCTAACTTCGACGGCCGCCTCGAAGTCTATACCGATATCGATCTTGAGAAACTGCTCGGCTGGAAGGGCGGCGCTATTCACGCCAACGCCTATTACATTCACGGCATCGGCGCTTCGGGCGAACGCGTCGGCAACATCTTTGCAGTGAGCAATATCGAGGGCGACGAGACGTTCCGCCTTTTCGAACTCTGGTTCGAGCAATCGCTGCTTGAGGACAAATTGAAGGTACGCCTCGGCTCCATCGCAGCAGACAGCGAATTCTTCATCAGCGATACCGCTGCAAACTTCATCAACGGCACGTTCGGCTGGCCCGGCATCACCGCGGCCGATCAAGCGGCAGGCGGACCCGGCTATCCGTTGGCCTCGCTCGGCGCCCGCGTCGCCTATGCGCCGAACGATAACCTCACAATCCTGGCGGCCATCTTCAACGGCAGCCCGGCCGATCCATTCGCCGAAGATCCGCAGAAAGACAACGCCCACGGCGTTGAGTTCCGGCTTGAAGATGATCCGCTCATCATGATCGAGGGTCAGTTTAAGTACGATGTCGGTTTGCCCGGAACGTTGAAGCTCGGCGGCTGGCGGCAGTTCAATCACTACGCGCCGCAATTCCTGAACCCGGGCATCCTCGACACAAGCTCCGGCGTCTACGGCATCATTGATCAGCAGATTTGGAAAGGTGAGGGCGATAAATCGATCAACGTCTTCGGACGTGGATCGGTGAGCCCAGAGAGGCAGAACCTGATCGACGCGTACTTCGATACCGGCATTCTCTTCACCGGGTTCGTGCCGGGTCGCGACAAGGACGCATTCGGTGCAGCCTTTGGATACGGCAACATTTCAGACGACCTTCGCCGCGCCCAGATCCAGGACGGCGTCCCGGTCGTCTCCGATTACGAATCCGTCCTCGAACTGAACTACATCGCGCAAATCCGTCCGGGCTTCTCGATCGTGCCGGACTTCCAGTACATCTGGAATCCCGGCGGGCGGATCGGCAGCGACGAGGACGACACCAAGCCGATCAAGGATGCGGCCGTGTTCGGCGTCAGGACCAACATCAGCTGGTGAGCGCGCGTCTCGGCGATTAATTGTCGGCGCGTCGTGCCATTCACTTTAACGCCTTCTGGCGTCTGCCAGGCGGCTGCGCTAGGAGGCGTTTCCATGAGCGACGCCAAAAGCAACGCAGCGCCGATCCTGATCGCCGGGCCAACCGCAAGCGGCAAGTCGGCGCTCGCACTCGCCATCGCAGAGCACGTCGGCGGCGTCATCATTAACGCCGACAGCATGCAGGTGTATCGCGAGCTGCGCATCCTTTCAGCACGGCCGAGCGCAGACGAGGAAGCCCGCCTCCCGCACGCGCTTTACGGCTTCGTCCCGGCCGCCGAAGCCTATTCGACCGGCCGCTTCGTTAAGGACGCAGCCGCCGCGATCGCCCGAGCCCGCGATGAGGGCCGGCGTCCGGTCATCGTCGGGGGAACGGGCCTCTATTTCAAAGCACTGCTCGAAGGCTTGTCGCCAGTTCCGCACATTGATGACGCCATTCGCAATCATTGGCGCGCCGAGGCCGAAAGACGCGGTGCTGCCGATCTCCATCGCGAGCTGACGGCCCGCGACGAGCGAATGGCGGAGCGTCTCGCGCCGGGGGACACGCAAAGAATCGTGCGGGCCCTCGAAGTCATCGAGCAGACCGGCAAGTCGCTGGCCGACTGGCAGAGGCAACCCGGCACGCCGATCGTCGAAGAAGCAACGAGCGTCCGGCTGCTGGTGACGCTTGCTCGCGCCGAGCTGCACGCCCGGGCCGATGCCCGCTTCGACCGGATGATCGCCGAAGGCGCGATGGAGGAAGCGCGCGCCCTCGCGGCTCTGAACCTCGACCCCACGCTCCCCGCGATGCGGGCGATCGGCGTCGCCCCGCTGGTTGCCGCCGCCAGAGGCGAAACCCCCCTCGAAGCCGCCGCCGAGGCCGCCAAGTTGGAGACACGGCAATACATCAAACGCCAGGAAACTTGGCTTCGTCGTCATATGATTGCGTGGAAAGCCATATCAACGCAAGATATGGAAAGTTATATGCGCGAAATTTTCGCATTTATTCAGTGTTAGCGTTGACGCTGTACACGACATTCCCTACGTTCCCGCAACTTCGAATGCTTCGAAAAAGGTCGGCCCGAGGAGGCCGGTAAAGGGAGTTTGCCAGATGGCACGCACGATGACGGGCGCCGAGATCGTTTTGACGGCGCTCGCCGACCAGGGCGTCGAGTTCATATTCGGGTATCCCGGCGGCGCCGTATTGCCGATCTACGACGAACTCTTTCAGCAGGAGAAGATCCGCCACATCCTCGTTCGCCAGGAGGGCGGGGCACTGCACGCGGCCGAAGGCTACGCGCGTTCGACAGGCAAGGTTGGCGTCTGCCTGGTGACGTCGGGTCCGGGCGCGACGAACGCCGTCACCGGTCTGACCGACGCCTTGATGGATTCCATTCCGCTCGTCTGCATTACGGGGCAGGTGCCGACGCATCTCATCGGCAACGACGCGTTCCAGGAATGCGACACGGTCGGCATCACGCGCCCGTGCACGAAGCACAATACGCTCGTGAAGAACGTCAACGACCTCGCACGCATCCTGCACGAGGCGTTTCACATCGCGCGAACAGGCCGTCCCGGTCCCGTCGTCGTTGATATTCCGAAGGATGTGCAGTTCGCGACCGGCAACTACGTCGGCCCGTCGAACATCCAGCACAAAACCTATCGCCCGCATCTGAAACCGGAGCAGTCGGCCGTGCGCGACGCGGTCGAAGCGATGGCCGCCGCGAAGCGTCCCGTGTTCTATACCGGCGGCGGAGTCATCAATTCAGGGCCTAAAGCAAGTCAGCTCCTGCGCGAGCTTGTCCGCATGACCGGCTATCCGATTACCTCGACCTTGATGGGGCTCGGCGCGTATCCCGCGTCCGACAAGCAATGGCTCGGCATGCTCGGCATGCACGGCACCTACGAAGCCAATCTCGCGATGCACGATTGCGATGTGATGATCAACATCGGCGCACGGTTCGACGATCGCATCACCGGACGCGTCGATGCGTTCTCGCCGAATTCGACGAAGATCCATGTTGATATCGATCCGTCCTCGATCAACAAGAACATTCAGGTCGACATCCCGATCGTCGGCGATTGCGCCTACGTGCTGGAAGAAATGTTGAAGATTTGGAAGGCCAAGGCGCCCGTTCTCGACAAGGCGGCACATAAGGCTTGGTGGAAGCAAATCGACAGTTGGCGCGGCAAGAAATCGCTTGCATACAAGAATTCCAAAGACATGATCATGCCGCAGTATGCGTGTCAGCGTCTCTATGAGTTGACGAAAGACCGCGATACATACTTCACGACCGAGGTCGGCCAGCATCAGATGTGGGCCGCGCAATTCCTCCACTTCGAGGAGCCGAACCGTTGGATGACGTCGGGCGGACTTGGGACGATGGGCTACGGGCTGCCGGCGGCGATCGGCGTACAGCTCGCGCATCCGAAATCGCTCGTCATCGACGTCGCGGGCGACGCCTCGATTCTCATGAACATCCAGGAATGTTCGACCGCTGTGCAGTACCGCCTGCCGGTGAAAGTGTTCATCATGAACAATGAATACATGGGCATGGTCCGCCAGTGGCAGCAGCTTTTGCACGGAAACCGGCTGTCGGAGAGTTACACCGAAGCACTTCCCGACTTCGTAAAGCTTGCGGAGGCTTATGGCTGGACCGGCATGCGCTGCAATCATCCCGCTGATCTCGACGACGCGATCGAGCAGATGATCAACACCAAAGGGCCGGTGATTTTCGATTGCCACGTCGCCAAGCTCGCCAATTGCTTCCCGATGATCCCATCAGGAAAGGCACATAACGAGATGCTGCTCGGCGAGCACATTTCGGACGAAGAAGTCGAACGTGCAATCGGTGATGAGGGTAAGGTGCTGGTTTGAGAAAGCTCACGACGCGCGGCGGCTTCGGCGCCCTTCTGATTGCGTTCTGCTTGGGCGCGATCGCAGCGGGGTCGGCGCCTGCGCTGGCCAAGGAAACCTGGAATCACGTGGCGAACGTCAAGGACGCCGCGAAGCGGCTCGCCGATCTCCACAGACGCGAAGGCTCGGCGGGCGTGCTGAAGTTTCTCGACGCCTGTTACCGCACGCAGATGCTGTCGAGCGAATTCAGCCAGGGCCTCGAGTCGTGCATGGCCCAGGATTACATGCATTCGCAGGTCCTGGCGCGAATCTACGCCAAGATTCCGCAGGCGGATCGCGTCCGCATGGGCGTGCCCGCGCCCGAGGATATCGCCAAGGGTATGGGGCAACGGTTCGTGGCAGCCTTTACCCAATATAAGATGAGCATCAAGCAGGCCGAGGCTTTCAAAAAGATGGTCGACGAAGACGGCATGCCGATCTTCATGAAATCGGTATTTTCCCGGCGCAACTCAGGCGATGCGGATGCTGATGGCAAGACGGGCGGCAAGCAGGGTACCCGGTAACGATGCTGAAGCTTGTTATCGCCAATAAGCTCTATTCGTCGTGGTCGCTCCGTCCTTGGGTGCTTCTGAAGACGTTCGATATTCCCTTCGAAGAAATCACCATTCCATTGCGGCAGCCGGACAGCCGCGGTCGAGTGCTCGAATATTCCCCCTCCGGCAAGGTTCCGGTCCTCATCGACGGTGACATGACGATCTGGGAAAGCATGGCGATCGTCGAACATCTGGCCGAAGCTTATCCCGATCGGGCCATCTGGCCGCGCGACCCGAAGGCCCGCGCCCACGCGCGAGCGATTTCGAACGAAATGCACGGCGGCTTTCAGGCGTTGCGCCAAACCTGCGCGATGCATCTCGGTGCCCGGTTTGCAACGCCGCCGTTGACGGAATCTCTCAAGTCCAACATCGATCGCGTCGAGGACATTTGGGCGACCACGCGCAATCGCTTCGGTGCTGGCGGACCATATTTGTTCGGCACGTTCAGCGCGGCCGACGCGATGTATTTGCCGGTCGTGACGCGGTTCGAAACCTATCAAATTCCAGTGCGCGAAGCGACGCGGACGTATATGGATACGATGCTCGCGCATCCCGAATTTGTCGTCTGGCGGGAAGTCGCGCTTCAGGAGCCTTGGACCATCCCTGATTATGCGGCGGGGCATACCCTCGTCGAAAGCTACATCTGACGATTGAGATAACCCAATGGCCGAGCCACAGAGACAGTCGCATTACCCGAGCCCCTCGCGGTCGCAGGAGATCGTCTCCCATACGCTTTCGATTTTCGTCGATAACGAGCCGGGCGTCCTGGCGCGCGTCATCGGACTGTTCGCGGGCCGCGGCTACAACATCGACTCGCTGACCGTGACGGAAGTCGAGCACGAAAAGCATCTTTCGCGGATCACCGTCATCACCAGCGGTACGCCCGCCGTGCTGCAGCAGATCAAGCATCAGCTCGAACGGCTCGTGCCCGTGCATCGTGTCCGCGACTTGACCGAGAAAGGCAACACCGTCCAGCGCGAGCTGGCGCTCATCAAGGTCTGCGGCAAGGGCGAGAAGCGTGTCGAAGCCCTGCGCCTCGCGGAAATCTTCCGGGCCAGGGTGGTCGATACCTCGCTCGAGCATTTTGTCTTCGAAATGACAGGCACGCCGTCGAAAATCGAGACATTCCTTAATTTGATGATCGACGTCGGTTTGGCTGAAGTATCGCGGACCGGCGTCGCCGCCATCGGGCGGGGGCCGGCAAACAGTTAAGTCTCCAAGCTTGCATTGCTTCCCGCCCGCGTCCGAAAGCGCACCCTATGACCGTTGAAACCTGACAGCGTTCTGAGTAGGTTTCGGCCTTATTTCGGGGCGCCGTCTCTCGCTTCCGACTTCAACCCAGCCCGACCGTCGATTCCGACCGGGGAACCCGAAAGGCCGCCCATGCGCGTCTATTACGATCGTGATGCCGACATCAATCTCATCAAGTCGAAGAAAGTCGCCGTCGTCGGCTACGGCAGCCAGGGCCATGCGCACGCGCTGAACCTTCGGGACTCGGGCGTGAAGGATGTTGCCATCGCGCTCCGCAAAGGCTCCGCCTCCGCGCAGAAAGCGGAGAAGGAAGGCTTCAAGGTCATGGACGTCGCCGAGGCCGCCAAGTGGGCCGACGTCATCATGCTGCTCGTGCCGGACGAACTGCAGGCCGACCTCTATAAGGATCATCTCGCCGCCAACATGAAGAAGGGCGCGGCGCTGATGTTTGCGCACGGCCTCAATGTGCACTTCAATCTGATCGAGCCGCGCGACGATCTCGACGTTGGCATGGTGGCGCCGAAGGGACCGGGACATACGGTGCGTGGCGAATATCAGAAGGGTGGTGGCGTGCCGTGCCTCATCGCCGTGCATCAGGACAAGAGCGGCAACGCGCACGATCTCTTCCTGTCGTATGCGTCAGCGATTGGCGGCGGACGCTCGGGCGTCATCGAGACGACCTTCCGCGAGGAATGTGAAACAGACCTTTTCGGCGAGCAGGCGGTTCTCTGCGGCGGCCTTGTCGAACTCATTCGCAACGGCTTCGAGACGCTTGTCGAAGCCGGTTACGCCCCCGAGATGGCCTATTTCGAATGCCTCCACGAGGTGAAGCTGATCGTCGACCTCATCTACGAGGGCGGCATCGCAAACATGAACTACTCGATCTCGAACACGGCCGAGTATGGAGAGTATCGCACCGGCCCGCGCATCGTGACGCCCGAGACGAAGGCTGAGATGAAGCGCGTGCTTGCCGACATTCAATCCGGCCGCTTTACGCGCGACTGGATGCTCGAATGCAAGGCCGGTCAGCCGAGCTTTAAGGCAACGCGTCGCTTGAATGACAGCCACCAGATCGAGGAAGTCGGCGCGAAGCTTCGCGGCATGATGCCGTGGATCTCGAAGAACAAGCTGGTCGATAAAGGCAAGAATTGATCGGCGGCTCGCCAATTCGCAATTACGAATGAATAACCACGCGGCGGATTTCCATTCGCCGCGTGATCTTTTATTTAGACCTTTCCTGTGTTCTGCTCCGCTCCGAGGGACGGAGCTATGTATTTGACCATTCCACCGCATAAGCCCCTGCAACTTGCGAGATGCGGCGTACTGAGCGTGAAAGCTCTGTTGGCCGCCGTTCTGGCGTTGGTCGCATTGACGGCCGTCGCGTCGGCAGATCCGCCGCAACCAGCGATCACGCAGGCACCCGCAGCGACCCCGAGCGAAAAGCCGGAGCGCGTCGCGGTCGGCGTCTACGTCAACGACATTCAGGAGGTCGAATTTCCGACGCACAGCTACGCCATCGATTTCTACGTTTGGTTTCGCTGGAAATCGCCAAGCCTCGATCCGTCGAAGTCGATGGAATTCATGAATCGCTACGCGCCGACCGAGCATCAGCGCGATAGTCTCCTCGACAAACCGAAAGCCATGCGCGACGGCAGCCTCTACTCGGTCCTGCGCGAGCAGGGTCGTTTCGCGACGAAGTTCCATTTGGAAAAATATCCGTTCGATCGTCAGAGCTTGAAAATAGAACTCGAGGATTCGCTCGCTTCAACCGAGGATCAGGTCTACGTCCCGGATCAGGTTCCTGTTCTGCTCAATCCAAATATCACCTTGCCCGGATTTCAGGTGGGCAAACCGGTGATGAAGATCGACGCTCATTTCTATCCGACGAAATTCGGCGATCTCACCGTGCCGAAGGACGAGAGTTATTCCCGCGTGACGATCGAAATTCCGATTACGCGCCCGCTCGTCACCGTAACGGTGAAGGCTTTCCTGCCTGTTCTGCTGATCGTGATCTGCGCATCATTGATTTTTTTCATCATGCCGTCGCGAGTCGACGGACGGATCGGTCTCGGTATCACGGCGCTATTGACGCTCGTGGCATTGCAGTTGACCGCGTCGTCCGCGCTTCCGGAGGTCGGCTATCTGATGTTGATCGACAAGATTTATCTCGCATCTTACGCCTTCATAATCGCCGCGCTTGGCCGCGTGGTCGCGACGAGCTGGAGTGGCGAGGATGGCCGCTCCGTCGAAGACGTCGCACGCGGCGATCGCATGTGGGCTGCAATTTTGTTGGCTGGATATGCCGTCGCCGTAGCGCTGTCCGTCGCGTGGACTTTCAAAATGCTACCGGGCGCTAGATGATTTGAAGAACTTGGGTCGTGAACCGACCCACGCTGCCGCTCTCTTGGGGAGGGTTTACGTGCGGCAGCGCGGGTGGTCCACGTCAAATCCAGCCATCGCCCAATACGCAAGGCGGTTGGCCGGGACTAACGCGGGCGGCAGAGGAGCGGGGACCTCTGCCGCCCGTTTCCGAATTCTGCCGCTCGCGCAGCTTTCATCGGATATGGTGGGGCTCCAACGCAGCGGCCTTGGCCTCCGCGTGAACCCGATGGCTTTTCCATCGGGCGGCAGGTGATCCATCTCACACCTCGCCGCAATGGACCTGGTGCTACGCACCAAGACTGAAACCGGCAAAGAGGTGCTGGGAGATCTTGACTGTCGCCCCCCAGCGACGCTGTCGTGATTGTGATATGCGATTGGAATCGTGTCCGCCTGATGACCGAAGTTCGCAAATTAGATGGCCGAGATAACTTTGTGCGTTCTGAACACCGGCAAAAACCCCCCGTCATATCAGCGCTTCGAGCATTTTTGATTGTCCCAAAAATGAGCGAAGCGGTTCTAGTCAGATAGAGACTTAATTGTGGCTAACCCCGTTATACAAAATGCAAAACGCGCCTGATCGCAAATCGTTCCATTGTCGCGACGGCGTGACAAAACTTTCTGCGTGTTCGTTGCGCGTGGAATGCACGCGCTGGAATTTCTCGGAAATGCATGCATCGGCGATCGATGAATGCTGGCTTCAAATGCAGCGCTCTAATCCGGCGTACTTCAACGGAGTCATTCATCTCGTCGACGCGGTGGCGATCACTGATGGCGCGCTTGAGGCATCGCTTCTGCGGACCGACTTCAAAAGTTATCTCTATTGGCGCGCGCAGGGGTTTCCTCCGGCCGGTGTGCTCGACGGCTTCGGCTCGGCGCTCATCCGATCGAACGACGGCCACATCATGCTGGGACGTCAGCGGTCCGGAAACGTCAATGGTGGCCTCGCGTATTGCCCTGCGGGTTTTATCGATGCGCAGGACGTCGATGCCGAAGGCATCATTCACATTGACCAGTCCGCAATTCGCGAGGCCGTTGAGGAAACCGGCGTCGAACCGGAGGCGCTCGTACGGGAAGACGGTTTCTACCTGACGCGCTCGGGCACGCAGCTTTCCTTCGCCGTACCTTTTCGCGCAGAGATGTCGACGGAGGAATTCGTTCGGCGTGCCGAAAGCCACATCGCGGCGTCCGATCATGCCGAACTTGACGCCGTCATTCCCGTTGCCGGGCCGCGCGATGTCGAAGGCCTTCCGATGCCGCCCTACATGCGGACGCTTCTGGATGCGCTCTTCGCGGAGCGCTGATGGCGCCCTGAAATAAAAAATACTTGGCGGCAGGACTTCGTTGCCTCATGTTTCCTCGCGCTCAGCGCATCATTTTGAATTCGGCACAGTAGCGGGGAGACCGGCGCACGATGGCGCTCACCTATTACATCCTGGATGTATTCACCGAGCGTCCGTTCGGCGGTAACCCGCTCGCGGTCGTGCTCGAAGCTGACCGCCTGTCGAGCGCCGACATGCAAACGATCGCGCGCGAATTCAATTTGTCCGAAACAGTTTTCGTTCTGACTCCGACGAGCGCGGGGCATACGGCACGCATCCGCATCTTTACGCCGACCCGCGAGCTTGCTTTCGCCGGTCATCCGACGCTCGGCGCCGCAACCCTTTTGGCCGAGCTCAGAATGCAGCCTCAGCTCAACGGCGAACGCGACGCCATCATTGCGCTTGAAGAGGAGATCGGCAGCGTGCGCGTCGGCGTCAGGCTTCGCTCGCAAGCGGCCGCCTACGGCGAATTCGATGCGCCGAAAGCGACCCAGGCTCTCGAACCTCTTTCCGAGCCCGAGGAAATCTCCGCAGCCGTCGGCCTGATCCCGACGGAGATCGGTTTCGAAAATCATAAACCCACGCTGCTGCGAGGATCGAACACGTTCGCGTTCATGCCGGTCTCGAACCTCTCGGCGATGTCGAAAGTAAAGGTCGGGCCGCTGCATTGGACCAGGGCCTTTACCGCGCGCGGCGTCCACGGCGTCTATCTTTATACGCGCCAGTCGGTACGCGTTCAGTCGGCCTTCCATGCGCGCATGTTCGCACCCGACTTGGGCGTGCCTGAAGATCCCGCCACCGGATCAGCCGCGGGAGGCTTCGCCTACGTGATCAACGAGTTCGACGATCTTCCTGACGGCACCCACAAGCGCGCCATCGAGCAGGGCATCGAAATGGGCCGCCCAAGCACCATAACCCTGGCCATGACGATCGCACGCGGCAAGCTGGAAACAGTCCGGATCGGCGGCCACGCCATCCGGGTCGCCGAGGGGACGCTGAACGTCTAGCGAGCCGGGCCCGCGTATTTCGTCCCCGCACTTGATTTTCGGCTGCAACTTCGGGTATCCCAACCGCATCGGCCCCGGGCCGAAGGGTAATTTTTGGTTTGAACCCGCCATGGCGCGCCTGATCGATATTGCAACGCTTGCATTGTCCGCTCCGTCCGGACCGGCCGATCGCGTGGCTGCGCCGCTATCTGACCTTTCGCTGCTCCTTACCGGCCCCTGGGCCGTATGACGCCCGGCCGTCTGCCGGGTTCGTGCCCAGGGGATTTGACGGCTTTCAAAATGAGCGTACAGCGAAGAGTGGCGACCCTGATGAGGCTGTCGCCCGGCAAAGGATAAAGACCGATGACGTCCGTTACCGAAAATGCGTCGGCAGCGCCGAAGCGCGACGAAGATAGGGTCGTGATTTTCGACACGACGCTCCGCGACGGCGAGCAGTGCCCCGGCGCGACGATGACATTCGAAGAAAAGCTCCAGGTCGCTGAACTCCTCGACAGCATGGGTGTCGACATCATCGAGGCGGGCTTCCCGATCGCCTCCGAAGGCGACTTCGAAGCCGTGACCGAGATCGCCAAGCTCGCCAAGAATTCGGTCGTGTGCGGACTGGCGCGCGCCAACTTCGGCGACATTGACCGCGCAGGCGAAGCGATCAAGCACGCCAAGCGCAGCCGTATCCATACCTTCATCGGAACGTCGCCGCTCCACCGCCAGCATCAGCTGCAGCTGACGCAGGAGCAGGTGCACGAACGCGTCATCGCCTCCGTCACAAGGGCACGCGGCTACACCGATGATGTCGAATGGAGCGCGATGGATGCAACGCGCACCGAACACGATTACCTCTGCCGCGTGTGCGAGGCGGCGATCAAGGCCGGCGCCACGACGATCAACATCCCCGATACCGTCGGCTACGCGTTGCCGGAAGAATACTTCGACCTCATCATGATGTTGAAGACGCGCGTGCCGGGCATGGACAAGGTCGTCATTTCGACCCACTGCCACGACGATCTGGGCCTCGCCGTCGCCAACTCGCTCGCAGGCATTCGTGCAGGCGCCCGGCAGATCGAATGCACGATCAATGGTCTCGGCGAACGCGCCGGCAACGCCGCGCTCGAAGAAATCGTCATGGCGGTCCGCACGCGTCACGATCTCCTGCCGCACTACACCGGCATCAAGACCGAGATGCTGTCGCGCGCATCGAAGCTCGTCGCGGCCGTGACGAACTTTCCCGTTCAATACAACAAAGCGATCGTCGGGCGGAATGCCTTCGCGCACGAGAGCGGCATCCACCAGGATGGCGTGCTGAAGAATGTCGAGACCTACGAGATCATGACGCCGGAGTCGGTTGGCGTCGGAAAGTCGTCGCTGGTCATGGGCAAGCACTCAGGCCGCGCTGCCTTCAAGTCGAAGCTCAAAGAGCTCGGCTACAATCTCGGCGACAACGCCATGGAGGACGCCTTCAATCGCTTCAAGGCGCTCGCCGACAAAAAGAAGCACGTTTACGATGAGGACATCGAAGCGCTCGTCGATGAAGGCGTCGCGCACATCAACGATCGCGTGAAGGTTTCTGCGTTAACCGTCATAGCGGGAACGATGGGTCCGCAAACCGCAACCCTGACGCTCGACATCGAAGGTCAGCCGAAGACGGTGCAGAGCGTCGGCAATGGACCTGTCGATGCAACCTTTAACGCCATCAAGCAGCTGCTGCCGCACAATGCGCGGCTCGATCTCTATCAGGTGCATGCGGTAACGGAGGGCACCGATGCCCAGGCTGAGGTTTCGGTCCGTCTTGAGGAGGAGGGGCGCATCGTCACGGGGCGCTCCGCCGATCCGGACACCCTGGTCGCCTCGGCTCGCGCCTACGTCGCGGCGCTCAATAAACTCGTCGTAAAACGGCAAAAATTGGCCCAGGCGCAGCAGGCCGTATAGCGTTGAGTTTTTCGGGTTCCATCATCACTTAGGCCAGGGTAGCGCTCCGCAAGTGAGGCGCGCTATCTTGCACCCGGCGCCGGCTCACTTTGGCTGGGGACGCCCCATGATCAATGCTATCCGGCTTTCAGCCGGCCGGGCAATGTGCAGGTCGGAACACGCATCATGTTTGGACTAGGCGTCAGCAGGGTGCTCTCCGACAATATCGCGATCGACCTTGGCACAGCCAACACGCTCGTCTACGTCGACGGCCGCGGCATCATCATCGATGAACCATCCGTGGTCGCTATTCGCTCGCGTGGCGGCGTCCGCGACGTGCTCGCCGTCGGAGAGAAGGCGAAGCAGATGCTCGGCCGCACGCCTGAGAGCATCGAGACGATCCGTCCGCTGCGCGACGGCGTCATTGCCGATTTCATCGCCACCGAGGAAATGCTGCGCCAGTTCATCGGCCGCACCAAATCGCTGATCGAATTCATCCGGCCGCGCATCCTGATCTGCGTGCCCGCGGGGGCCACGCCCGTCGAGCGCCGCGCGGTCTACGAAACGGCGCTTTCGGCTGGTGCGCGGCGCGTCTACCTCGTCGAGGAGCCGGTCGCGGCCGCGATCGGTGCGGGCCTGCCCATCGACGAGCCGAAAGGCTCGATGGTCGTCGACATCGGCGGCGGCACGACCGACGTCGCGGTTTTGTCTTTCGGAGGAGTCGTACAGGCGCGCTCGATGCGATGCGGCGGCAACGCCATGGATGACGCCATCATTCGTTACGTTCGCCGCAATCACCAGCTTCTGATCGGCGAGAGCAATGCCGAGCGCATCAAGATCGAGGCGGGCTCGGCGTCGCGCATCATCAACGGCGAAACAACTGAAATCCACATTCGCGGCCGCGAGATTCGCGAAGGCAAGCCGAAGACCGTTGTACTTGCACCGCACCAGATCGCCGAAGCACTCGACGCCCCGATCGAGCAGATCGCTGAATTCATTCAGCACGCGATTGAAGACCTGCCGGCCGAAATCTCGACCGACATTTGCGAGCGCGGCATCTATCTCTCGGGCGGTGGCGCCAAGCTCGACAAGCTCGATCAGGAACTCGAACGCCGGATAGGCGTAAAATGTCATCTTCCCGAGAAACCCGAGCAATGCGTCATCGCAGGCTCCGCGGCGATCCTCGGTACGCTCAAGGAACGCGAGCACCTGTTGATCAAGCCCTGACACGAGCAAGCCTCACCGCTGAGGATGAAGCTGATCATGGAATGAGCACAGTCGAAATACGGAGCGGCAACGATCGCCATGGCGCGATTCAACGACGATGGTCTTTTCTTACAGCGCGGCGGCCGGGCCGAACAGCGCCGCCGCGTGCGCCCCATCCTGTTCTTCCTCATTTTCATCTCGCTGGCGCTGATGATCCTGAGCCGCCTTCATCACAGCTCCTTGGATACCGTGCGTTGGCATATTGCTTCGTCCTTCGCGCCGATGCTGCAATCCGCGACCAAGCGCGCCGATCCCTTCCGCGCGATCGGCCGCACGATTTCGTCGCAACTGGATTTGAACGCCGAACTGCAGCGGCTCAAGGCCGAAAACCAGAAGCTCAAGGGTTGGGAGTGGCGGTCAAAGCAACTCGAAGCCAAGCTCGCGGATCTCGAAGCTTTGATGAAGGTCGTCCCTGAGAAACATATTTCGTTCGTGACAAGCCGCGTCATCGCCGACTCGAGCGGCGCCTTCGCCCGCAGCATCATGATCAATTCCGGCAGCAAAGAGAACGTGAAAGTCGGCTATCCCGTTATCAACGCCGATGGCTTCGTCGGCCGCATCGTGGATGTCGGTCCGGATGTCTCGCGCGTTCTGTTGGCGTGCGATGTCGATAGCCGCATTCCCGTCAACGTCGGCGTAAACGGCATTCATGCCATTCTCGCCGGCGACAACGGAGACCATCCGCGGCTTCTCTATATGCCCGATGACGCCAAGATCGCGCTTGGCGACGACGTTTCGACGTCCGGCATCGGTGGCCTCTTTCCGCCAGGGCTGCAAATTGGCAAGGTGACGACTAACCTAGACGAGCCGCGCGTTACGCTCAGGACCAACCTCGATCCTCTCGATTACGTCAGCGTTTTGTTTTTCGACGGCCCCGCGCGTACGTTGGCAGATGGTCTGAGCGCCGAACGTGATCGCTCGGCACACGCGTCGTCGCCGTCGAAATCTCCGCCCCCGTCGAAATCGGCAACGTCCGGCCGAGGATCAGGCCGATGAACGTGAGCAGGCTTGTCGCCCCAATCGGTTCTGTCGTGCTGCTGACGCTCCTCGCGGCATCGCCGCTCGGTATTCCGGCGGACGATCGCTTTTTCCTGCCGTTGCTGCCCGTCATCGCGATCCACTATTGGACGCTTCGTCACGATGCCTGGCTGCCGGAGTGGGTCGTATTTCTTGCCGGACTGGCGCTCGATATTCTCACGCACGGACCCGTCGGCTACTGGGCGTTTATTTATCTCCTCGCGCACCTGATTGCGACGCTCGGCTCGCGCGTGCATCCCGAGACGACGCTTGCCCGTCTGGCTCTCCTCGGCCTCGCGATCGCGATGGTAACGATCGCCGCCTGGGCAGTCGCATCAATCTATTTCTTTGAGGTGCTCGACTGGAGGCCCTACCTCACGGGAGCCGTTCTCGCGAGCCTCTGCGCAATTCTCGTCATTCTGCCACTGCTGCGTATTCTCGATGGTGTCGCGGAGCCCGGACGAAATATCCGCCTGACGCGAGGGGCTTGAAACAATGCCCGATCGCGACGATGCCATACGGGAGCGCGAACGACAGTTTACACGCCGCAGCCTCATTCTTGGCGGGGCTCAGGCCACGGGGTTCCTTCTGATTGGCTGGCGGCTTTTCAATCTGCAGGTTCTCGAACGCGGACACTACGCACCGCTGGCCGATGAAAATCGCATAGATCTGCAAATCCTCGCGCCGAGGCGGGGCCGCATTCTCGATGACGTCGGACGGCCGCTCGCTGACAACAGGGAAATCTTCAGCGCCACCGTCACGCCTTCATTGGCGAAAGATCTTCGCGCCCTCCTTGCCCGCGTAGGCCAAATTCTTCCGCTGACAGACGGCGCTATCGCGGAAATCGTTCAACGTTCGAAAAAACAAAGTCGCAGTAGGCCGGTGATCATTGCAACCGATTTGACGTTCGATGAACTCGCCAAGCTCAATCTATTCGCGCCGAGCCTTCCTGGCATAGCAACGGAAGCAACGTGGCGCCGCCGCTACCACGGCGGCGAGTCGATAGGCCACGTCGTCGGATTTGTCGGCAGCGTCGACCGGTACGGCGTCGATGACGATGCTGTCCTGCGTCTGCCGGACACGCGCATCGGAAAGAGGGGAGTGGAAGCGGGTTTTGAAAGCGTCCTGCGCGGCACGGGCGGAACTCAGAAGATCGAAGTCGATGCGCGCGGCCGCATGGTACGCACCCTCGAAACCGTTGAGCCGGTTCATGGCCAAGATGTGACACTGTCGATCGATGCCGATCTGCAAACGGCGGTTCTCGACCGGATGCAGCGCGAACGGACGGCCGCGGCAGTCGTCATTGATGTCAAGACCGGCGAGATCGTTGCACTGGTTTCCGTACCGGGTTTTGATCCCGCGGCGATCGCAAGCGGCATATCCGAAGCCGAATGGCGCAAGCTGGCGACGGCCGAGGACAAGCCACTTCTCAACCGCGTCGTCTCGGGGCAATACGCGCCGGGTTCGACGTTCAAGATCGTGACGGCGCTCGCAGCCCTCGATGCCGGTGTCATATCGCCCGACGAGCGCATTTCGTGCCCAGGACACTACAAGCTCGGCGGTCGAACTTATCCGTGCTGGAATTCGGCCGGGCACGGCGAGCTCACGATCCACGAGGCGCTGCGTTGTGCCTGCGATGTGTTCTTCTACGAAGCGGCGCGGCGCACTGGCATCGATAAAATCGCGGCAACAGCACGCCGGCTTGGACTCGGCGCGGTTTACGATTTCGGGCTGACGGAGGAGAAAGCCGGGATCATTCCGGATCGCGATTGGAAGCGCGGCAACTTCAACGCGCCTTGGATGGGCGGTGAGACATTGTTGACCGGCATCGGCCAAGGGTACGTACAGACGACACCACTGCAACTTGCGCTGATGACAGCGCGTGTCGCCAGCGGTCGCGCGATCCTGCCGTCAATCGAGAAAAAAACGCACTCGACGGAGTCCGCGGCGCTCCCATTTCAAACCGCACACCTCGACATTGTCCGCAAGGGCATGCTGGGAGCCGTCAACGAAGACGGCGGCGCGATCGAGAATGCTAGGCTCGGTCCCGGCCGTCCGGACGTCGCTGGTCAAGCCGGTACCGCAACGCTCGCCGCGCGCGAGATCGTCGCGCAGCCGAACGAACGGCCACATCCGAAACGCGACCATGCAATTGTTATCGCCTATACGCCTTTCGATGTGCCGCGCTACGCGATCGCGACGGTCATCGAGCACGCGAGTGTGAGCGACGCCCCGGCCGCCCCGTTGGTGCGCGATATTCTGAACTTGGTCCTGGACCACGGCGATGGTTCGCGCGCTCACAAGAATACGACGGGCGAGAGCACGGTACCACCGCGCGGCACAGGCGAGACGCACACAAGCGAGACGGCGGGTTAGATGAGCTACTTCAGTATGCGAACCAGTCGCCGGCCGTTCACTGCCACAGCGAAACTGTTGCGCATTCACTGGCCGGTATTGCTGGCGACGTGCGTGTTGGCTGCGATCGGCACCATCACGCTTTATTCGGTATCCGGAGGATCGTTTCAGCCGTGGGCCGAGCGCCATACGCTCCGCTTTCTGGTAGCGCTCGCGATTGTCGTTGCGATGGCGCTCGTTCGCCTCGAAGTCTGGATCAAGCTTTCGTATCCCGCCTACGCGATCGCATTACTCATGCTGGCGCTGGTGCCGGTCTTCGGCGTTGAGGCGCTCGGCGCCAAGCGCTGGATTGAAATAGGCCAGCTGTCGTTCCAACCATCCGAGTTGATGAAGTTCGCGCTGGTCGCGGCTCTCGCACGTTATTATCTGTGGCTGCCCACAGATCGTGTCGGACGATGGCAGTACGTACTTTCGCCGGTCCTCATGGTGCTCGTGCCGGTCCTCTTGACGCTGAAACAGCCGGATCTCGGCTCGGCGATGGTTTTTCTGGCATTAGGACTGGCGTTGATGTTTCTCGCTGGCGTGCCGCGCGCGTATTTCGCAGTCGCCGCCGTTTTGGCCATTGCCGCGCTGCCTGTCGTCTGGTCGGGATTACATGACTATCAGCGCCGTCGCATCGAAGTCTTTCTCGATCCGGGAATGGATCCGCTTGGCGCAGGGTATCACATCACACAGTCCAAGATTGCGCTCGGCTCCGGCGGCATCTCGGGCAAAGGCTTCATGCAGGGCACACAGAGTCAGCTCGACTTCGTGCCCGAAAAGCATACCGACTTCATTGCCAGCATCATCGGCGAGGAATGGGGCTTCACGGGACTGTTATTCCTCATGGCCGCTTATGCAGCGCTGATCGCGATGATGACGGCGATGGCCTGGCGCTCAGAGAACCGCTACGCCCAGCTTGTGATTGCCGGCTCCGCGACGAGCTTCTTCATATATGTGTTCGTCAATCTCGCGATGGTCACCGGCCTCGTTCCGGTCGTCGGCATTCCGCTGCCGCTCGTTTCCTACGGCGGAACCGCGATGACGACGCTGATGATTGGCCTGGGGCTGGCGATGTCCGGATACGTCCACGGACGCGAGCCACGGAGCGGCAATCTCGGTCCGTTCTGGTAAGTAAACTCATGGCTTCGACTTGATCCTGGGCCCCCGCGCCGCATGAGGCACCGAGGGGGTGGACAGCGCCCGCCGCCGATGCTATGCGCTGCCGTCACGGGGCCCGCACGGGCCCCTTCGCCGTCCTTGAGCCTCTCCGGCTCGCTTGTAGGAAGCAGCGGCGATGGTACGGGTGATTAGCTCAGTTGGTAGAGCAGCTGACTCTTAATCAGCGGGTCCACGGTTCGAGTCCGTGATCACCCACCAAAATCAAGGACTTACAGTTGCGACGTGTAAGTCCTAAAAGCTATAAACTCCTATAACTTTCCAGGCGCGAATATTAGGCGATCGCATCGTAGCTTCGTCTTGGTCCAGGACAAGCTTCGCCTGTCCCTATGTCATGGACGCTGTCCGCGGTCGATGAATTGCCTAACTGTTAGGAAGCTCTGTTCGTGCGCGCGGGAAAGGCTCAAAAAACCGGGGCGGACAGCACGACGTGCTACGAGAAAGCGGATCTCTTGCGAACGATATTTTCAATGAAGAGCTGCCAATCGCGTGTCGCTGAGCTTGCGGACGTCTCAGCTTCCGAAGTGACGAACTGAACACCAGTCGTCGTTATCGAGAAAGAGACGCGTGGTAGGAATTTAGTTTCTTATTCCGCTCTCCAGACGAGGGGGATAGCTTCGCCACCGGTTTTCAATCACAAGGATGGAACGTCTTACTGACGATGACCTGAACATGCTTTCGGAATGAGAACATCGGCCAAGGCTTCAAC
>Ga0182749_1000987_pt1 | contig 23465 bp, 19 predicted proteins | sample eDN3rd37CKraftMG_FD_128875 | JGI IMG/M metagenome (GOLD analysis project Ga0182749, IMG submission 128875) | Enriched Miracle-Growth compost microbial communities from Emeryville, California, USA - eDNA 3rd pass 37_C Kraft MG (version 2) (version 2) ...
ATGCGGGCCATGGTCTGCACGGTGACCACCGGGTACTTCCCGATGCTCGTCTCCCCCGAGAGCATCACCGCGTCAGCTCCGTCGAGCACGGCGTTGGCCACATCGGAGGTCTCGGCCCGGGTCGGCACCGGGTTCTCGGTCATCGACTCGAGCATCTGGGTGGCGACGATCACCGGCTTGGCCATCCGGCGGGCGAGCTCGATGGCCTGCTTCTGCACGATCGGCACGGCCTCGAGCGGCAGCTCGACCGCGAGGTCGCCGCGGGCGACCATGATGCCGTCGAAGGCGTCGATGATGGCCTCGAGGTTGTCGACGGCCTGCGGCTTCTCGATCTTGGCGATCACCGGGACCTTGATCCCCTCCTCGGCCATGATCTGGTGCACCCGCTCGACGTCCTTCGCGTCGCGCACGAAGGACAGGGCGATGTAGTCGGCACCGAGCTTCAGGCCCCAGCGCAGGTCGGCCTCGTCCTTCTCCGAGAGCGCGGGAACGTTCACCGCCACCCCCGGCAGGTTGATGCCCTTGTTGTTGGACACGGCTCCGGCCACCACGACCCTGGTCACCACGCGGACGCCGTCGGTGGAGATCACCTCGAGCTTGACCTTCCCGTCGTCGATCAGCAGCGGGTCTCCCGGCTTCACGTCCTGCGGAAGGCCGGCGAAGGTGGTCCCGGAGAGCTCCCTGGTGCCGACCACATCCTCCGTGGTGATCGTGAAGACGTCGTCGACCGCGAGCTCGTACGGCCCGGCCTCGAACCTCCCCAGACGGATCTTCGGCCCCTGGAGGTCGACCAGCACCGCCACCGCCCGCCCGGAGTCCTCCGCGGCCTTGCGGACGTTGCCGTAGACCTCCTCGTGGACCTGGTAGCTGCCGTGGCTGAGGTTCATGCGCGCGACATCCACCCCGGCCTCGATGATCGCCCGGATGTTCTCATAGCTCGACGTTGCCGGGCCCAGCGTTGCGACGATCTTTGCGCGTCTCATGCGTCTCTTTCTCTGGTCGAGTTCTCTGGTCGAGCTCGGCGGCCCGGCGGGACCGCTGTGGTGTGAACGGTCACATCGACGTCGGCGGCGACACCTCTATCGTGCCCTGATCGGCTAGACGGCGATAGCCCTGTCGGTGGGGCGGATCGGGGCGGGCAGCTGGCTCTCGCCCTCCAGGTAGCGGTCGACCGCCTCGGCGGCCGAGCGCCCCTCGGCGATGGCCCAGACGATGAGCGACTGGCCGCGGCCCGCGTCGCCGGCGACGAAGACGCCCGCCTCGCTGGTCTGGAAGTCCTCGTCCCGAGCGACGTTCCCGCGATCGATCGGCAGCTGCAGCTGCTCCTCGATGAGCTCGGACTCGGTGCCGGTGAAGCCCAGGGCCAGGAGCACCAGATCCGCCGGGATCTCGCGCTCGGTGCCCGACTTGGGGACCCGCTTGCCGTCCAGGTACTCGGTCTCGGCCACGCGGATCGCCCGCACCTCGCCGACCTCGTTGGACAGGAACTCGACGGTGGATGCGAGGTAGACCCGCTCGCCGCCCTCCTCATGGGCGCTGGAGACCTCGAACAGGGTCGGGCTCATCGGCCACGGCTGGTCATCCGGCCGCTCGAGCGGCGGCTGCTTGCCGATCGCGAGATTGGTCACGGAGAGCGCACCCTGACGGTGGGCGGTGCCGATGCAGTCGGCTCCGGTGTCGCCGCCGCCGAGCACCACCACGTGCTTGCCCTCGGCGGTGATCTGATCGTCGACGGTGTCGCCGGCACCCACCCGGTTCTGCTGGGTCAGGTACTCCATCGCGAAGTGCACGCCGGAGAGATCGCGCCCGGGGATCGGCAGATCGCGCGGCACCAGGGCGCCGGTGGCGATGACGACGGCGTCGTAGCGCTGCTTGAGCTCGTCCCACGAGATGTCGGAGCCGATGTCGACGCCCGCGCGGAACCTGGTGCCCTCGGCCTGCATCTGGCGCAGGCGGTTCTCCAGGTGCTTCTTCTCCATCTTGAAGTCGGGGATGCCATAGCGCAGCAGCCCGCCGATCCGGTCGTCGCGCTCGTAGACCGCGACGGTGTGCCCGGCCCGGGTGAGCTGCTGCGCGGCGGCGAGCCCGGCCGGCCCGGAGCCGACGACGGCGACCGTCTTGCCGGTCAGCCGCTCCGGCGGATGCGGCTCCACCCAGTCGTTCGCGAAGGCCTGGTCGATGATCGAGACCTCGACCTGCTTGATGGTGACCGCGGGCTGGTTGATGCCGAGCACGCAGGAGCTCTCGCAGGGGGCGGGGCACAGCCGCCCGGTGAACTCCGGGAAGTTGTTGGTCGCGTGCAGCCGCTCGATGGCCTGACGGCCCTCGCCGCGCCAGGTGAGGTCGTTCCACTCCGGGATGAGGTTGCCGAGGGGGCAGCCGTGATGGCAGAACGGCACACCGCAGTCCATGCAGCGGCCTGCCTGCCTGCGCACCGTGGCCATATCGCCCTGCTCGTAGACCTCTTTCCAGTCCATCAGACGCACGGCGACCGGCCGGCGGGCCGGGAGCTCGCGCTCGCGCGTCTTCAGGAAGCCTTTGGGATCAGCCACCGGTAACCTCCAGGATCCTTCCCCACACCACGTCCCCGTCGGGGTCGAGACCCTCTTCGACGGCGGTGGCGCGGGTGGCGAGCACCGCGGCGTAGTCGCGCGGCAGCACTTTCACGAAGCGGGACATGGTCTCGTCCAAGTTCTCCAGCATCCTCGCCGCCACCGCGGAATCGGTCTCGGCGCGGTGCTTCTCGAGCAGGTCGGTCACGATCTCGATGTCTCCGGCACCGAGCGGGAGCAGTTCCAGCTCGCCCGAGGCCAGGGAGTCGCGGTTCACCCGCTCGGGCCGCAGGTCGTAGACGTAGGCGGTGCCGCCGGACATCCCGGCGCCGAGGTTGCGCCCCGTCCCGCCGAGGATCAGAGCCAGGCCGCCGGTCATGTACTCGAGCGCGTGGTCGCCGACGCCCTCCACCACCGCGGTGGCGCCCGAGTTGCGCACCAGGAAGCGCTCGCCGACGATGCCGCGCAGGAACATGCTGCCCTGGGTCGCGCCGTAGCCGATCACGTTGCCCGCGATCACGTTGCGCTCGGCGGGGAAGACGCTGTTGCGGTCGGGCCGGATCACGATCTGCCCGCCGCACAGCCCCTTGCCGACGTAGTCGTTGCTGTCCCCCTCGAGCCGGAGGCTGATGCCGCCGGGCACGAAGGCTCCGAAGGACTGACCGGCCGTGCCGCGCAGCCTCACCTCGATGGTCCCGGCGGGGAGGCCGTTCTCACCGTGCCGCACGGTCACCTCGTGGCCGAGCATGGTGCCCACGGCGCGCTCGGTGTTCTTGATCGGCAGCTCGATGGTCACCCGCTCTCCGGTCTGCAGCGCCGCGGAGGCCTGCCGGATCAGCTCGACGTCGAAGTGGGAGTCCAGCTCGTGCTCCTGCCGCGAGACGTTGCGACGCGGCTCGTCATCGGAGAACACCGGGCCGCTCAGGATGGGACCCAGGTCGAGCCCGTCGGCCTTCCAGTGCTCGACGGCGCCGTTCACGTCGAGCAGCTCGCTGTGGCCGACCGCCTCGTCGATCGACCTGAAGCCGAGAGCCGCGAGGTACTCGCGCACCTCCTGGGCCAGGAACTCGAAGAAGTTGACCACGAACTCCGGCTTGCCGCTGAAGCGCGCGCGCAGCTCGGGGTTCTGGGTGGCGACCCCGACCGGGCAGGTGTCGAGGTGGCAGACCCGCATCAGGATGCACCCGGAGACGACGAGGGGCGCCGTCGCGAAGCCGAACTCCTCGGCGCCGAGCAGCGCGGCGACGATCACGTCCCGGCCGGTCTTCATCTGCCCGTCGACCTGCACCACGACCCGGCCGCGCATGCCGTTGAGCATCAGGGTCTGCTGGGTCTCGGCCAGGCCGAGCTCCCACGGGGTCCCGGCGTGCTTGAGCGAGTTGAGCGGGCTCGCGCCGGTCCCGCCGTCGTGTCCGGAGACCAGCACGACATCCGCCAGCGCCTTGCTCACCCCGGCGGCGACCGCGCCGATCCCGGACTGGCTGACCAGCTTGACGTGCACGCGGGCGTCGGGGTTCGCGCGCTTGAGGTCGAAGATGAGCTGCTTGAGGTCCTCGATCGAGTAGATGTCGTGGTGCGGCGGCGGGCTGATCAGGCCGACGCCGGCCGTCGCGTGACGGGTCCTGGCGACCCAGGGGTACACCTTCGTCGGCGGCAGCTGCCCGCCCTCGCCGGGCTTCGCGCCCTGCGCCATCTTGATCTGGATGTCGGTGGCATGGGTGAGGTACATGCTGGTGACGCCGAACCTGCCGCTCGCCACCTGCTTGATCGCGCTGCGCCGCTCGGGGTCGAGCAGGCGCTCGGTGTCCTCGCCGCCCTCTCCGGTGTTGCTCTTGCCGCCGAGGCGGTTCATCGCGATCGCGAGGGTGGTGTGCGCCTCCTCGCTGATCGAGCCGTAGCTCATCGCGCCGGTGGAGAAGCGCGTGACGATGGACGACACCGGCTCGACCTCGTCCAGCGGAACCGGCGGGCGCACGCCCTCCCTGAGCTCGAACAGCCCGCGCAGGGTCATCAGGTTCTTCGCCTGATCGTCGACCAGCTTCGTGTACTCGCGGAAGATGTCGTAGCGCCGGGACCGCGTCGAGTGCTGCAGCCGGAACACGGTGTCGGGGTTGAACAGGTGCGGCGGGCCCTCCCGGCGCCACTGGTACTCCCCGCCGACGGCGAGCCGCTCGTGCGGGTGCTCGTTGGCGTTCGCCGGGTATGCGCCGCTGTGGCGCGCCAGGTTCTCCGCCTGGATCACGTCGATGCCCACGCCGCCGAGGATGCTCGAGGTGCCGGTGAAGTACCGGTCGACGAACTCCTGGCTCAGCCCGACCGCCTCGAAGGCCTGGGCCCCGGCGTACGAGCCGACGACGGAGATGCCCATCTTGGACATGATCTTCAGCACGCCCTTTCCGAGCGCCTTGATCAGGTTCGCGACGGCCTTCTCCGGGGTCACCCCGGTGATCATGCCGCTGCGGACCAGCTCCTCGACCGACTCCATCGCGAGATAGGGGTTCACCGCCGAGGCGCCGTATCCGATCAGCAGCGCGACATGGTGCACCTCGCGCACGTCCCCGGCCTCGACGATCAGCCCGACCTTCATCCGCTCCTCCTGGCGGATCAGGTGGTGATGCACCGCGGCGAGCATGAGCAGGGAGGGGATCGGGGCGAGATCCTTGTCGGAGTCCCGATCGGAGAGCACCAGGAAGCGGGCCCCGCGGGCGATGGCCTGGTCGGCCTCGCGACACATCTCGTCGAGCCGGCGCTCGAGGGCGTCGGGGCCGGCATCGAAGCGGTACAGCCCGTGGATGGTCGCGGTCAGCCCGCTGCCCGGGCCGCCGATGTGCTGGATCTTGGCGAGCTCGTCGTTATCGATCACCGGGAAGTCGAGGATGACCTGCCTGGCGTGCTCCGGGGTCGCCGCGAGCAGGTTCCGCTCCGGCCCGAGCCCCGACCTCAGCGAGGTCACGACCTCTTCGCGGATGCTGTCCAACGGCGGGTTCGTCACCTGCGCGAACTGCTGGGTGAAGTAGTCGAAGAGCAGCCTCGGCCGCTTGCTCAGCACCGCGATGGGCGTGTCGGAGCCCATCGCCCCGAGCGGCTCCGCGCCGTTCTTGGCCATCGGTGCGAGCAGGATGCGCACCTCCTCTTCGGTGTAGCCGAAGGTGCGCTGCCGGCGAGTGACCGAGGCCGGGGTGTGCACGATGTGCTCGCGCTCCGGCAGGTCCTTGAGGTGGATGCGGCCCTTCTCCAGCCATTCACCCCACGGCTGCGACGCCGCGAGCTCGCTCTTGATCTCGTCGTCCTCGATCAGGCGGCCAGCCTCGGTGTCGACGAGGAACATCTTGCCCGGGCGCAGCCGGCCCTTGCGCACCACGTGGCTCTGGTCGATGTCGAGCACACCGATCTCGCTGGCGAGCACGACCAGCCCGTCGTCGGTCACCAGGTACCGGCCGGGCCGCAGCCCGTTGCGGTCGAGGGTCGCGCCGACCAGCGAGCCGTCGGTGAAGACGAGCGCCGCCGGGCCGTCCCACGGCTCCATCAGCATGGAGTGGAACTCGTAGAAGTCCCGGCGCTCCTGCTCGAGGTCCGCCTGGTTCTCGTAGGCCTCGGGCACCATCATCATCATCGCGTGGGGCAGGCTGCGCCCGGCGAGGTTGAGCAGCTCGACCACCTCGTCGAAGGACGCGGAGTCGCTGGCCGCGGGGGTGACGATCGGGAGCACCGGGCCCAGGTCGCCCAGCAGCTCCGACTCCAGCTGCGACTGGCGGGCGCGCATCCAGTTGCGGTTGCCCTGCACCGTGTTGATCTCGCCGTTGTGCGCGATCATGCGGAACGGCTGCGCCAGCGGCCAGGACGGGAAGGTGTTGGTCGAGTAGCGCGAGTGCACCAGGGCGAGCTTGGAGGCGAAGCGCTCGTCGGAGAGGTCGGGGTAGAAGGGCTCGAGCTGGAGCGTGGTGACCATGCCCTTGTAGACCAGGGTGCGCGAGCTGAGCGAGGGGAAGTACGCCTCGAGGTCGCGCTCGGCGCGCTTGCGCAGCCTGAAGGTCTGCCGGTCCAGGGCGATGCCCTGCACCGGCGCGCCGGACTCGGTGGAGCGGTTGCTGGAGAGGAAGAGCTGCTCGAAGGAGGGCATGGCCTCCCTGGCCAGGTTGCCGAGCCCCTCGGGCCGCACCGGGACCTCGCGCCAGCCGAGGACGACGAGCCCCTCCTCGACGGCCAGCTCCTCGATGCTGCGCTTCACCGCGCCGCGCTCGGAGTGGTCCGTGGGCAGGAAGGCGGTGCCGACCGCGTAGCGGCCGGCCTGCGGCAGCTCGAAGGGGACCACGGCGCGCAGGAAGGCGTCGGGGATCTGGGTGATGATGCCCGCGCCGTCGCCGGTGCCCGCGTCGGAGCCGATGGCCCCGCGGTGCTCCAGGTTGCGCAGCGCGTTCAGCGCGGCGTCGATGATGTCGTGCCCCGCCGTGCCGCGCAGGGTCGCCACCATGGCCAGGCCGCAGGCATCGCGCTCGTAGCGCGGGTCGTACATGCCGGTCGCCGACGGGGCGGTGCTGAACCGGGAATGGGGTGGCGTGAGTGCCATGTCGAACCGTCCTCACGGGGGAAAGTGGAGCTTTGTGGGACTTCGGCGGCCCGGAGGGTGATGGAGGGCCGCGAGCCGAGGATCTGTGGCTCGCCCCCTATGACTTCGTGCCGGCCCCGCTCGTGACGGGCCCCGTGCCGTTGTTCGATCCGGATCCGAGGGGCAGGACGGCCTCATCGTCGTCATCGGATTCCGAATAGGTGTCGTCAGAGTCTACCGCAGTCGGCTTCGGCTCGCGTCCCGGCAGGTAGATGCTCGGCTCGAGCCCCGGGTGCCTGCGGCTCTGCACGATGAAGATCACGATGCCGATCACGATCGCGGCGAAGGCGGCCCAGACGTTGGTGCGGATCCCGAGGAAGACCTCGCTCGGGTCGATGCGGATCGACTCGAAGAAGCTGCGGCCCACCCCATACCAGACCAGGTACAGCGCGAGCGGGCGCCCCCACTGGAGCCGGTAGGCGCCGCGGGTCAGCCGGACCCTGCCTGAGGCGTCGCGCACCACGCGGGTCTTGCGCTCGATCAGCAGCAGCACCACGGCACCGAGCACGTTCCAGATGATCTCGTACAGGAAGGTCGGGTGGAACAGCGTGCCGTCGGGCAGCCCGACCGGGAAGGCCGGGTTGTCCGACTCGATCTGGAGGCCCCACGGCAGGGTGGTCGGCAGTCCGAACAGCTCGTGGTTGAACCAGTTGCCGAAGCGGCCGAGCGCCTGAGCGATCAGCAGGCCGGGGACTATCGCGTCGGCGAAGCTCCAGAACCGCACCCCGTGGATGCGGCAGGCGATGAGGATGCCGATGGCGCCGCCGATCAGCGATCCGAAGATGGCGTTGCCGCCCTCCCAGATGGCGACCACCTTCCACAGTTCCTTGCCCGCGCCGAAGTAGTCGTCGGGGTGGGTCAGCACGTGGTAGGCGCGGGCTCCGATGATGCCGAGCACCACTGCCCAGAGCCCGATGTCGATCACCAGGCCGGAGTCCCCTCCGCGGCGCTTGAGCCGGTGCGCCGTGAGGATGACGGCGACGATGATGCCGATGAGGATGCAGATGGCGTAGGTGTGGATAGCGAGCGGCCCGATGTAGAAGACCTGCCAGGCGGAGGGGGGACTCGGGATGCTCAGGGGGACCACGGCTCGGATGCCTTTCGCGGGTGGGAGGAAAACAGCGTTCAGCGTAGCGCGTCGGCGAGGGCCGATGCTGTACGGGCGAGCCCGGAGACCCCGCCGTCGGCGAGCGACCTGACCAGGGCGGATCCGACTATCGCGCCGTCGGCGTACCCGATCACCTCGGAGACCTGCTCCGGCGTCGAGATCCCGATGCCGACGCAGGCCTGGGCGGCGCCCGCCGCCTTCAGCCTGGCGACCAGGGCGCGAGCCGCGGCGTCCAGGTCCTCACGCGCCCCCGTGATGCCCATGGTGGAGACCGCGTAGACGAAGCCGCGGCTGGCCGCGACGGTCTCGGCGATGCGGGAGTCGGTGGATGACGGTGCGGCGAGGAATACCCGGTCCAGCCCGGTCCGCTCGCTGACCGCGATCCAGTCGGCGGCGGAGTCCGGGGTGATGTCCGGCGTGATCAGGCCGGCGCCGCCCGCGTCGCGCAGCGCATCCGCGAACCTGTCGACCCCGTACTGGAGCACGGGGTTCCAGTAGGTCATCACCAGCACCGGCGCATCGACGCGGGAGCGGACGCCCTCGACGGCGGCGAAGACGTCGCGAACCCTGAAGCCCGCGGAGAGGGCGGCCTGGGTCGCCTGCTGGATGACCAGGCCGTCCATTACGGGGTCGGAGTACGGCAGGCCGAGCTCGAGAACGTCGACCCCGCTCTCGACCAGGGCCACCGCGGCGTCGATGCTGGTGGCGAGGTCGGGGAAGCCGACCGGCAGGTAGCCGATCAGGGCGCCGGAGCCGGCATCCACTCTCGCCGAGATGGTCTGCGCGACGCTCACGCCTGCACCGCCCCCTCGTCGAACAGGCCGAACCACTCCCCCGCCGTCGCCACGTCCTTGTCGCCGCGGCCGCTGAGATTGACCAGGATGATCGAGTCCGGTCCGAGCTCCCTGCCCAGCCTCAGCGCGCCGGCCAGGGCGTGCGCCGACTCGATCGCGGGGATGATGCCCTCGGTGCGGCTGAGCAGGCGCAGCGCGTCCATCGCCTCGGTGTCGGTCGCCGGAAGATAGCTGGCTCGGCCGATGTCGGCGAGCCAGGCGTGCTCGGGGCCGACGCCCGGGTAGTCGAGCCCGGCCGAGATCGAGTGCGACTCGATGGTCTGGCCGTCCTCGTCCTGCAGGAGATAGCTGCGGGCGCCGTGCAGGATGCCCGGACGGCCGCGCTCGATGGACGCGGCGTGCCGTTCCGTGTCGATCCCGTCGCCGGCGGCCTCGAAGCCGAAGAGCCTCACGTCGGGGTCGTCGAGGAAGGCGTGGAAGATGCCGATCGCGTTCGATCCGCCGCCGACGCAGGCCGCCACCGCATCCGGGAGCCTGCCGGTGAGGTGGAGCACCTGCTGGCGCGCCTCCTCACCGATGATCTTCTGGAAGTCGCGCACCATCGCCGGGAAGGGATGCGGTCCGGCCGCGGTGCCGAAGATGTAGTTCGTGGTCTCGACCGAGGTCACCCACTCGCGATAGGCCTCGTTGATCGCGTCCTTGAGGGTCCGCGAGCCGGTGGTCACCGAGACCACCTCGGCGCCCAGCAGCCGCATCCGTGCGACGTTGAGCGCCTGGCGCTGGGTGTCGACCTCGCCCATGAAGATCGTGCACTCGAGGCCGAAGAGCGCGGCGGCGGTCGCCGTGGCCACGCCGTGCTGGCCGGCGCCGGTCTCGGCGATGACCCGCTTCTTGCCGATCTTGCGGGTGAGCAGCGCCTGGCCGAGGACGTTGTTGATCTTGTGCGAGCCGGTGTGGTTGAGATCCTCACGCTTGAGGATGATCCTCGCACCGCCGGCGTGCTCGGCGAACCGGGGCACCTCGGTGATGATCGACGGCCGGCCGGTGTAGGTGCGATGGAGCTCGGCCAGCTCCGCCTGGAACAGCGGATCGGTCTTGGCCTGCTCGTAGGCGGCCGCGAGCTCGTCGATCGCCGCGATGAGTGACTCCGGCATGAACCTGCCGCCGTACTCGCCGAAGAACGGCCCGGTGGTGTCGCGCAGCGCCATGGTCATCGCCTCAGTTCGGATCGGGTGGGTTGTGCCAGTTCAGGCTACGCGGCCAGGAACTCGCCGAGGGTGCGCACCGGGTCGCCGCCGGTGACCAGCGCCTCCCCCACCAGGACGACGTCGGCCCCGGCCTCGCGGTAGCGCGCGACGTCGTCGGCGGACTTCACCGCCGACTCCGCCACTTTGATCACGCCGGAGGGGATGTCGTCGGCCAGCCTGCCGAACAGGTCGCGGTCGAGCTCGAAGGTGCTGAGGTCGCGGGCGTTCACGCCGATCAGGCTCGCTCCGATGTCCAGCGCGCGGGAGACCTCCTCCGCGCTGTGCGCCTCGACCAGAGCGGTCATGCCGAGCCGGCCGATCAGGAAGTGCAGCGACTCCAGGGTCTCCTGGTCCAGGGCAGCGACGATGAGGAGCACGATGTCGGCGCCGAAGGCCCTGGCCTCGAATACCTGATACGGCTCGGCGATGAAGTCCTTGCGCAGCACCGGGATCCGCACCGCCCGCTTGACCTCCTCCAGGTCGTCCAGCGAGCCGCCGAAGCGCCTGCCCTCGGTGAGCACGCTGATCGCGCTCGCGCCGCCGGTCTGATAGGCGACGGCGAGGGCTGCGGGATCCGGGATGTCAGCCATCGGACCGCGGGACGGGCTGGCGCGCTTCACCTCGGCGATGATCCGGACCTTCTCGCGCGGGGCGAGGGCCTCCATCGCGTCCATCGCGGGAAGCCGGGTCAGAGCCGCCGCCTCGAGCTCTTCGAAGGGATGCAGCTTCCGGCGCTCCGCGGCATCCGCGAGGGCCCCGGAGACGAGATCGGAGAGCACCGGGTCAGTGGTCCTTCGGCACGTACTTGGGCCCGTTGACGCCGTAGCCCAGCTTGGAGAGCACGCCGCCGACGATCAGGCCGACCACGACGAGGGCGGCGGAGGACCAGACGATGACCGGCTGGTCGAGGAAGAAGGCCACGGTGCCGATCGCGAAACCGACCAGCATGATGATCACTGCCGTCCATGCAGCCGGCGAGTTCCCCTCGCCCGGCTCCTGGTGTTCTTCGCTCACAACTCTCCTCAGTAGGTGGTCGTCGCCCAGTCTAGCGTGACCGCCGACGCCCCCATCGAAGGCTCAGCGCGGGTCCTCGGCCGGGTCCTCCGTCGGGTCGCCGCCGGTGCTCAGGCTGTCCCAGTCGGAGACCGTTCCGGTGCCGCCGTTGGCCGGGGTCATCCGCACCGCCTGGTACTTCGACGAGGACACCGGCCAGCGGCGGCCCGTGACGATGAGGAAGATCGCGTAGCCGATCATCAGCACTCCGGCGACCGCCGCCAGCCACGGCCAGACCCCGGTCTCGACCGACCCGACCAGCGCCGCCACGGATCGTGCGCCGCTGATCCCCGTCTTCTCGGTGACCGCTGCCGACGAGGCGCCGATCGGGTCGCTCAGCGCGGCGTAGGAGGACAGGACGATGGTGACGCCGATCAGCGCCTCGAGCACCGCCAGCACGAGGCGGATCACCCTTCCGGCGATCGCGAGGGCGGCGACCAGGGCGAGGGCGGCCAGCGACAGCGCGATCAGGGCCGGGGCGGCGACGTCCCCGCCGATGGAGAGCGGATCCTGCCGGGCGAAGTCGCCGGTCAGGGTCAGCCGGAACCACTGCCCGGTCCAGGTGAGCAGGACCAGGCCGCTCAGCAGCACGCCGAGGATGAGGCTCAGCGACTTCAGCCGGCGCGGCCCATTCGCCATCAGAGCCTCCGCATCGAGTTCGCGACGGCGACCGCGCGCAGGGGCGCCGCCGCCTTGTTCTGCGACTCCTGGAACTCGCTCGCCGGGTCGGAGTCGGCCACCAGTCCCGCTCCGGCCTGTACCCGCGCGATCCCGTCGGCGATGACCGTGGTTCGGATGGCGATGGCCAGGTCGAGGTCGCCGGAGAAGCCGAAATAGCCCACGACACCGCCGTAGAGGCCCCGCTGGGCCACCTCGAGCTCGTCGATGATCTCCAGCGCCCGAGGCTTCGGCGCGCCGGAGAGCGTGCCGGCCGGGAAGGTGGCCCTGAAGACGTCGATCGGGCTGGCATCCGCCCGCAGGTCGCCCTCGACCGAGGAGACCAGATGCATGATGTGGCTGAAGCGCTCCACCTGCATGAACTCGGTCACCTCGACGCTTCCCGCCGTGCAGACCTTGAGCAGGTCGTTGCGGGCGAGGTCGACCAGCATCAGGTGCTCCGCCCGCTCCTTGGGGTCGGCGAGCAGGTCCTCAGCCAGCTGCAGGTCCTCCTCCGGGCCATCGCCGCGGGGGCGGGAACCGGCGATCGGGTGCATGTAGACCCGGCCGTGCTCGGCCTTGACCAGCGCCTCCGGGGAGGATCCGACTATCCAGTAGGGCCGTCCGTCCGGATCGAGCAGCGAGAGCAGGTACATGTACGGGCTCGGGTTCAGGGTGCGCAGCACCCGGTAGACGTCGATCGGATCGGCGGTGATCGCGTGATCGAAGCGCTGCGAGATCACCACCTGGAACACGTCGCCGTCGCGGATGTGCTCCTTCGAGCGCTCGACCATCGCGTGGAAGGCCTCCGGCTCGATCCGCGACCGCGGACTCGGGGCGGTGGAGAGGTCGACCTCGGCCAGCCAGGCCTCGGCCGGCTCGCCCAGCCTGCGCTGCATGTCGTCGAGCCGCGCCTGGGCATCCGCCCACAGCTCGTCCGGGGTCTCCATCCCGTCGTTGGGCGCCGTCGCGATGAGCAGCACGGTCCCGGTGCGGTGATCGACCACGGCGAGCTCGGAGACGAAGCTGAAGGCCTGGCCCGGCATCGGGAAGTCGGCGGGCGGCGCGTCGGGCAGCCGCTCGATCTGACGGATCGCCTCCCAGCCGATGAAGCCGACCAGTCCGCCGGTCAGCGGCGGGTGTCCCGGCGTTGCCCGCCCGGCCCAGCGCCGGTGCAGGTGGGCGAGAGCCTCCAGGGGCGCCGACGGCGCGTCATCGCCCAGCGCGCGAGTGGCCGGCATCCCGTAGTCGAGCCATTCCGCGACCTCGCCGCGCTGGGTCAGCACGCCGAAGCTGGAGACGCCGATGAACGAGAACCGGGACCAGATGCCGCCCTGCTCCGCCGACTCGAGCAGGAAGGTCCCCGGCTCGCCCAGCGCCAGCTTGCGGTAGATGCCGACGGGCGTCTCACCGTCGGCGAAGAGCTCGCGCACCACAGGGACCACCCGGCTCGCGCCCAGCGCCGCGTCGAACTGCTCGCGCGTTGTCGACTCACTCATCGCGCTGTCCGATCACGGGCTGCAGGGGGTCGACGTCGAAGCAGGCGTGCGCGCCGGTGTGGCAGGCTGGGCCGACCTGGTCGACGCTCACCAGCAGCGCGTCGGAGTCGCAGTCGAAGGCCGCGCCCTTGACGTACTGCACGTGACCCGAGGTGTCGCCCTTGCGCCAGTACTCCTGGCGAGAGCGGGACCAGAAGGTCACCCTCCCGGTGCTGAGGGTGCGGCGGAGCGCCTCGGCGTCCATGTAGCCGAGCATGAGCACCTCCCTGCTGTCCCACTGCTGGATGATCGCGGGCAGCAGGCCGTTGGCGTCGAAGGTCGCCCGGGCGAGCACCGAGTCAAGGTCAGTCAGAAGAGCCATGATTTCACCTCACCGAGATCCCGGCCGCCGCCAGTTCGCGTTTGATGTCGCCGACGGTCAAGTCGCCGTCGTGGAAGACCGATGCCGCGAGCACCGCATCGGCCCCGGCCAGGATCGCCGGGGCGAAGTCCTCGACCGAGCCGGCGCCGCCGCTCGCGATCACGGGGACGCTGGAGAGCTCGCGCATCATCCCGACCAGCTCGAGATCGAAGCCGGTGCGGGTGCCGTCGGCGTCGATCGAGTTGACCAGGAGCTCGCCGGCGCCGCGCTCGATCACCTCGCGGGCCCAGTCCATGGCGTCGCGGTCGGTCTCCTTGCGCCCGCCGTGGGTGGTGACGACGAAGCCGGACGCGGCGGCCGCCGAGCGCTTGACGTCCAGGGACAGCACCAGCACCTGCGCGCCGAAGCGGTCGGCGATCTCGCCGACCAGCGCCGGGCGCAGGATCGCCGCGCTGTTCACGCCGACCTTGTCCGCGCCGTGGGCGAGCAGCCTGGCCACGTCGTCGGCGCTGCGGACCCCCCCGCCCACGGTGAGCGGGATGAACACCTGCTCGGCCGTCGCCCTGACGATCTCGTAGGTGGTGGCGCGGTCATCCACCGTCGCGGTCACGTCGAGGAAGGTGATCTCGTCGGCGCCCTGCTCGTAGTAGCGGCCGGCGAGCTCCACCGGATCGCCAGCGTCGCGGAGGTTCTCGAAGTTCACGCCCTTGACCACCCTGCCGTCGGCGACGTCGAGGCACGGGATCACGCGCGTCGCGACGGGCATCAGATCCGCGCCGCGTGGATGGCGCTGACCAGGATGGCCCTCGCGCCGAGCTCGTAGAGCCGGTCCATGAGCTGGTTGGTCTCGACCCGAGGGACCAGCACCCGCACCGCGAGCCACTCCCCGTCGCGCAGCGGCGAGACCGTCGGCGACTCGAAGCCCGGGGTCACCGCGACCGCCGCCTCGAGCAGGTGGGCGGGCAAGTCGTAGTCCATGAGCACCCACTGCCGGGCGACCAGCACCCCGTGCAGACGGCGCTGGAGGGTCGCGATGCCCGGGAGCTCCCGGTTCGCGCTGATCAGCACCGCGCTCGACTCGAGGATGACCGGTCCGAAGATCTCCAGGCCCTGCGCCCTCAGGGTCGATCCGGTGGAGACGACGTCGGCCACGGCATCCGCCACCCCGAGGCGCACCGCCGACTCGACCGCGCCGTCCAGGCTGACCAGGTCAGCGGTCACCCCGGCCCGGGCCAGGAAGTCGCCGACGAGGCCGGGATAGCTGGTGGCGACCCGCACGCCGGCGAGCTGCTCGACCGAGTCGAAGCGGCCGGCCGGCCCGGCGAACCTGAAGGTGGACTGGCCGAAGTCGAGACTGGCGATCTCGGTGGCGCTCGAGCCGGAGTCGAGCAGCAGGTCGCGGCCGGTGATGCCGACGTCGAGGGCGCCGGAGCCGACGTAGGTGGCGATGTCGCGCGGGCGCAGGTAGAAGAACTCGACCTCGTTGCGGGGGTCGATCACGTTGAGGGCCCGGGGATCGCGCCGGCCGGCGTAGCCGGCCTCGGCGAGCATCTCCGCCGCGGTCTCCGACAGCGAGCCCTTGTTGGGCACTGCGATTCTGAGCATTGTCTCTTTCAGGTCTGGTGGTGGCGGGCGGACGACGTCAGAGATGTCGCCAGATGTCCGCCGGCGTGAGGCCCTTGGCGAGCATCATGACCTGAAGGTGGTAGATCAGCTGGGAGATCTCCTCCGCCGCCTCGTCGTCCGACTGGTACTCGGCGGCCATCCACACCTCAGCCGCCTCCTCGACCACCTTCTTGCCGATCGAGTGGATGCCGGCATCCAGTTCCGCCACGGTCCCCGAGCCATCGGGGCGCGACGTCGCCTTCTCGCTGAGCTCAGCGAAGAGGTCGTCGAAAGTCTTCACCCGTCAAGGGTAGCGGGTCACCGGGGTCGCTCCGCCGCTCGGCTCCCGTTCCGGCTCGTCGTGCCCGGCGCACCGGGCGCATCGAGCCGGAACGGGCACTGCGGCGGGGTCAGCGGGTGCCGAGCAGATCGATCACGAAGATCAGGGTTCGGCCCGAGAGCCGGTGACCGCCGCCGGCCGGGCCGTAGGCCAGCTCCGGCGGAACCACGAGCTGGCGGCGGCCGCCGACCTTCATGCCGGGGATGCCCTGCTGCCAGCCGGGGATGAGCGCGGCGAGCGGGAAGTCGGCCGACTGGCCCCGGCTCCATGAGGAGTCGAACTCCTCGCCGGTCTCCAGGTCCACCCCGAGGTAGTGGACGTCCACGGTGTCGCCGGGCTTCGCCTCCGCGCCGGTGCCGAGCTCGATGTCGGTGATCACCAGCTCGGTGGGCGCTTCGCCCTCGTAGAAGTCGATCTCGGGCTTGGTCTTGTCGGTCTGTGCCATGGCTCCATTCAAGCACCGCGTTCCCACCTCGCCGTTGTCGCCGTTCCGGTCGGATGTCGCGGCAGGAGCACGCGCGATCGACCGGAACGGCGACAACGGCGGGAAGCGGGGGCGGGCAGGGTCAGTGCCGGTGCGCCGCGGCGGCGGCGCGGAGCAGGTCGACCTGCGCGGCGGGCTCGGCGGCGTTGTAGACGCTGGAGCCGGCGACGAAGGTGTCGGCGCCGGCCTCGGCGGCGATCGCGATGGTCTCCTCGTTGATCCCCCCGTCGACCTGGAGCCACACGTCGAGGTCGGTGCCGGCCAGCGCCGCGCGCAGCAGGCCGAGCTTGGGCATCACGTCGGCGATGAAGGACTGCCCGCCGAAACCCGGCTCGACGGTCATCACGAGCACCTGGTCGAACTCGGGCAGGAGCTCCAGGTACGGCTGGATCGGGGTGCCCGGCTTCACGGCGATGCCGGCCCGGGATCCGATCTCGCGCAGCCTGCGCGCGGTGGCCACGGCGTCCTCCGCGGCCTCCGCGTGGAAGGTGACCGAGAACGCGCCGAGCTCCGCGTAGCCCGGTGCCCAGCGATCGGCGTCGTCGATCATCAGGTGCACGTCGAGCGGCAGCGGGGAGACCGCCTGCAGCGACTCGACCATGCGTGGCCCGAAGGTGAGGTTGGGCACGAAGTGGTTGTCCATCACGTCGACGTGCACCAGGTCGGCGTTGGCGATGCGGCCGAGCTCGCGCTCGAGGTTCGCGAAGTCGGCGGTGAGGATGCTGGGGTTGATGCGTACGGCCACCGTACGAGCCTAGAGCGCGCGCTCGATCAGGCTGATGTACATGGCATCGGTGCCGTGCCGGTGCGGCCAGAGCTGCACCGAGCCGTCCGGCCGGTCGCCCAGCTCGAGCCGGTGCACGGTCACCCCGGCCAGGGCCGCAGCGGTGTCGAGCCGGCGGGCGTCCTCCCTCGCGGCGAGCACCGCGTCCACGACCGAGGCTGTCTCGTCGAGGTGCGGCGAGCAGGTGACGTAGGCGAGCAGCCCGCCGGGCTTCAGCGCGTCGAGGGCCGAGCTGAGCAGGGAGCGCTGCACTGCGGCGAGCTCCGGGACGTCGGACGGGCGCTTGCGCCAGCGGGCCTCCGGTCGGCGGCGAAGGGCGCCGAGGCCCGTGCACGGTGCGTCGAGCAGGATGCGGTCGAACGCCGCGGGTTCACGCGTGCCGATGGCGCGGCCGTCCTCCTCGGTCACCGCCGGTGGGACGGGAAGCGCCGCGAGCGCCTGCCTGACCAGCTCGGCCCGCGCCGGCGAGATCTCGTTTGCGGTGAACCGCGCGCCGCCGGCGGCGGCCTCGGCCGCGAGCAGCGCGGCCTTGCCGCCGGGCCCGGCGCAGAGGTCGAGCCAGCGCTCCCCGGCGGCGATCGGCCTGGCCCGGCTGAGGGCGAGGGCGGCGAGCTGCGATCCCTCGTCCTGCACCCTGGCGCGGCCCTCGGCCACCGCGGCGGTGCCCGCGGGGTCGCCCGACTCGCTGGCCGCCCCGACCGGCGAGTACCTGTCGGGCACGCCGCCGAGCTCGCCCGGAACGGCGAGCCCGGGCAGGGCCACGACGCCGACCCGCGGCGCCGCGTTGTCCGCGGTGAGCAGCTCGGCCAGCTCGGCCTGCCGCCCCTCGGCAGCGAGGGCCCGGCGGAGGGCGGCGACCACCCACTCCGGGTGGGAGTGCTCGATGGCGAGCCGGGCATCCGCCCCGTCGACGCCGTCGAGCACGCGCGCCTGCCAGGCCTCGGGGGCGCTGCGGCCGATCGTGCGCAGGACGCCGTTGACGAAGCCGGAGGCCGAGCGCGCCACCTCCTTGGCGAGGGTGACCGACTCGTCGACGGCGGCGTGCCTGGCGATCCGCATCGCGAGCAGCTGGTGGGTGCCGAGCCTGAGGACGTCCAGGATGCCCGGGTCGATCTTCGAGGTCGGTCGCCGTGCCGCGATCGCGATCACGGCATCGTAGTAGCCGAGGCCGCGGAGCGTGCCGTAGGTCAGCTCGGTGGCGAGCCCGGCGTCCCGGCCGCCGAGCCCCGCGCGCCGGATCCTCGTGGGCAGCAGCAGGTTCGCGTAGGCCTCGGACTCGCGCACCGCCGCGATCACCTCGTAGGCGATCCGGCGGGCGGGCTGGACGCCGCTCACGAGAGGCGCGCCGGGCCGGAGGGGCGGCCGCGCCACCAGTCTGCGGCCGCCATCGCGGTTCGTCCGGCCGGCTGGAGCCTGATCAGCTCGATCGGCTCCGTCGCGGTGCCGACGATCAGCCGCCTGCCCTCCATGGCGAGCTCCCCCGCGCCGAGCCGGGGAGCGTCCCCGGCGATCGCGGCCTCGTGGATCTTGAGCCTGGCGCCGTCCAGCTCGGTGAAGGCACCGGGCTCCGGCGTGACGCCGCGGATCAGCGCGTCGACCACGGCCGCCGGCGCGGTCCAGTCGATCCGCCCGTCCTCGAGGGTCAGCTTCGGGGCAAGGGTGACGTCGCCGCGCTGCGGCTCGGCACGCGCCGAGCCGTCGGCGAGTGCATCCACCACCTCGGCGAGCAGTCGGGCCCCGGACTCGGCGAGCGAGCCGAGCAGCTGGCCCGCGGTCTCCCTGGCTCCGATCGGCTGCACCAGCGTCCCGAAGACGTCGCCCGCGTCGAGCTCCGGCACCAGCTGGAACACCGAAGCACCGGTCAGCTCATCCCCGGCCATGATCGCCCGCTGCACCGGAGCCGCGCCGCGCCAGCGCGGGAGCAGAGAGAAGTGCAGGTTGATCCAGCCGAGCCGCGGCGCCGAGAGCAGCGGCTCCCGCACCAGGCCGCCGTAGGCCACGATCACACCGAGGTCCGGCCGAAGACCGATGATGCGATCGGTAGCCTCCCCCGAGAGCCGGTTCGCCGTGATCGTCGGCAGCCCGAGCTCCCCCGCCGCCTGTCCCACGGGGGTCGGGGTCAGCACGCGCTTGCGGCCCTGCGGCGAGTCCTCGCGGGTCACCACCGCGGCGATCTCGTGCTCCCCCGCCGCGAGCAGCCTGAGGCTCGGCACCGCGGCCTCGGGGCTTCCGGCGAACACGAGGGTCAAGGCCATGATGCTGCTTTCGGTCGTCGGGTGATGGTCGCCGGTCGCGGGTCTCCGGTCGCGGGTCTCCGGTCAGGGGTCGAAGGGCTCCGCGTCGTCGAAGCGCACCCTCAGTGTAGGCAGCGCGGGGCGCGGGGAGCCGGTGACCCGTCGCCTCCTGCCCGTCGCATTGCGGATCACCTCGGCCCGGAGTGCCGAGGCCACCGCGGCCCCTGCCCCGTAGTCGAAGCGGACTATCGCCCGCACCCCGCCGTCCTCGGTCGGCACCGGGCCGAGCACGTCCACCCGTTCGTCGCCGGTCACCGACCGCGTGGCGCGCTCCACCGAGTCGGCGTCGCCGGTGACCGTGGCCACCCGCACGGCGGGCGGGAAACGCAGGACCCTGCGGTCGGCGAGCTCCGCCCGCGCATGGTCGGCGAGGCGCCAGGTCGCCAGGGCCGAGGCTATCGGCCCGCCGACCCCCACCAGCAGGCTGGTCGCGCCGGGGGCAGCGAGGGCTATCGCGTTCGACCACCAGCGCAGGCAGTCCTCGGCCACCCGCAGGCTCTCCCTGGAGAGCATCCGTTCGCCGTCCAGCAGCAGGACGGCCCGGTAGCCTCCAGCGGCTATCGGCTCGGCGCCCCTGGTGGCGACGACCAGCGCCGGCCTGCCGTCGATGCGCAGCACCTGCCGTTCCCCGTCCGCCACGATCACCCGCACGCCGGGGAAGGCCCGGCCCAGCTCCTCCGCCGTGCGGCCCGCCGCCTGCCCGACCACCCGGTGGCGTGCACCCCCGCAGTTGCGGCAGCGCCAGTCGGTGGCGAAGGCCCCGCACCAGCTGCAGGAGGGGACGGCGGTCGGACTGCTCAGCCGCAGCGGGCCGTCGCAGACGGCGCAGCGGGCCGACTCCCCGCAGTCCCGGCAGGCGAGCCGCGGCGCGTAGCCGGGACGGGCGACCTGGACCAGCACCGGCCCCCGCTCGAGCGCCGACCTCGCCTCCCGCCAGGCGCTGGAGGGGATCCTCGCCTGCGCGGCCAGCCGATCCTGCGAGACCTGCTGCGCGGTCGGCACCACCTTGGGCGACCAGGCCCGGTCTGGCGACACGGCCTTCAGCCAGCCCAGCTCCACCAGGCGCTCGACGTCGGTGCTCCTGGCATGCCCGAGGAAGAGCAGCGCGCCGCCCTGCTGCTCCTGACGCACCAGGGCGACATCCCGGCTGTGGACGTACGGCGCGAGCGGCTCGACGTGCAGCGGGTCGCCGTCGTCCCAGAGCGCGATCAGCCCGAGCCGCGCGGCCGGCGCATAGACCACCGACCGGTTGCCGACCACCGCCATCGGAGTCTCGCCGAGGCAGGACAGCAGAGCCCGGTAGCGGTCGGGATTCGACTGGCGGGCATCGAGGTGCACGATCCGATCGTCCGGGATCACCGCCCGGAGCGCGATCAGGAGCTGCTCCTGGTCCCGGTGGTCGGGGACGGCGAGAACCGCCGAGCCGCCGCGCGCCAGCGCGACGCTGGCCGCAGCGGCCAGAGTGGTGGCCCAGTGCCCCACCCATTCGCCGCCGACCTCGACCAGCCGGGGCACGGCATCGAGCGCGAGCCGCTCCCCCGCCGCCACCCGCTGACCCAGCTCGGCATAGGAGTCGGCCGCAGTCTCGGCCACCGGAACCGGTTCGCCTGGCGGCCCGGCGGCCAGCCAGGCCTTCTCGACCCGCACCTGACGCTTCGGCACCGCGAGCCGCACCACGTCGCTCGCGCTGCCCGCCGCCCGGTCCGCGACCCGGCGCGCCAAGGCCCAGACCTCCGGCGCCAGCACGCGTACCGGAGACACCACCGAGTCCAGGTCGCTGAGGACGCCGGTGAACTCCCCGTCCTCGACCACCTCGATGAGGAAGCCGTCGGCGATCCGTCCCGCGCTGCGCAGCGGCACCCTGACCCTGACCCCGGGCAGGGCCTCATCCGCCAGCTCCGGCGGAATGCGGTAGTCGAACAGCCGGTCGAGCTGCGGCAGCGCAGAATCGATCATGACCCTGGCGACGCGCGGCCCCGGGGTCACCACGGCGGCACCCGATTACAGCCCGGCGGCGCTGCGGAGCTCGTCGACGCGGTCCAGGCGCTCCCAGGTGAACTCCGGCAGCTCGCGCCCGAAGTGGCCGTAGGTCGCCGTCGCGGCGTAGATCGGACGCAGCAGGTCCAGATCGCGGATGATCGCGGCGGGCCTGAGGTCGAAGACCTCCCGGATCGAATCGATGATCCTCGCCTCGTCGACGTGGGCGGTGCCGAAGGACTCGACGTAGAGCCCGACCGGCGAGGCCTTGCCGATCGCGTAGGCGACCTGCACCTCCAGCCGGTCGGCGAGGCCGGCCGCCACCACGTTCTTGGCCACCCAGCGCATGGCGTACGCGGCCGAGCGGTCGACCTTCGACGGGTCCTTTCCGCTGAACGCCCCGCCGCCGTGCCGGCTCGATCCGCCATAGGTGTCCACGATGATCTTGCGCCCGGTCAGCCCGGCGTCGCCCTGGGGCCCGCCGATCTCGAAACGGCCGGTCGGGTTGATCAGCACGGTGGGCGCGGAGGTGTCGAGATCGACCCGCTCCAGCACCGGGCGGATCACCAGCTCCTCGATCTCCGCCCTGAGCGTGTCCGTGCTCACCCTGGGCGAGTGCTGGGTGGAGAGCACCACGGTGTCGACGGTGCGCGGGACGATGCCGTCGTAGCCGACGGTGACCTGGGTCTTGCCGTCGGGCCGCAGGTAGTCGACCTGCTCGGTCCTGCGCACCTCGGCGAGTCGCTCGGCCATCCGGTGCGCGAGCCAGATGGGCACCGGCATCAGCTCGGGCGTCTCGGTGGTGGCGTAGCCGAACATGATGCCCTGGTCGCCCGCTCCCTGGCGGTCCAGGTCGTCGTGGCTGGACTGCTCCCGGCTCTCGAAGGCGTCGTCGACGCCCTGCGCGATATCCGGAGACTGCCCACCGATCGACACCGTGACGCCGCACGACCTGCCGTCGAACCAGACGTCGGACGAGTTGTAGCCGATGCTCCAGATGCGGTCGCGCACGATCGAGGGGATGTCGACGTATCCCGAGGTCGTGACCTCTCCTGCCACATGCACGAGCCCCGTGGTCACCAGGGTCTCCACCGCGACCCGCGAGTGCGGGTCGACCGCGATCAGCGCGTCGAGGATGCTGTCCGAGATCTGGTCGCAGACCTTGTCCGGGTGCCCCTCGGTCACCGATTCCGAGGTGAACAGCCGCAGTGCGGATGCGCTTGAGCTCATGGATGACCCGTCGGGAGGAGTTCGGTGGAGGTCGCCGGGCTCACGCGCCGGCGATCACATCGAGTATGCGATCGGCCACCGACGCCTTGCTCCCGGTGGCCTCCATCACTATATCTCCGGCCCTGTCGAGCATCACGACACTGTTGCCCTCGGTTGCGAATCCCTCCGCCCATCCGACGGTGTTGACGACGAGATAGTCGCTGCCCTTGCGCGCGACCTTCGCCGCGCCGAGCGCGAGCAGCCGCTCCGGGTCCTGCTCCGTCTCGGCGGCGAAGCCGACGATCAGCTGGCCGGCGTGCCGGGTGTCGGCGAGCCCCGCCAGGATGTCCGGGTTCTTCACCAGCTCCAGGGTCAGCCGATCGCCCTGGCTCTCCTTCTTGATCTTGGACTCCGCGACGGTCTCCGGGCGGTAGTCGGCGACGGCCGCGGCCATGATCACCACATCGGCGTCCTCCGCCGCACGGCCGACCGCCTCAGCCAGCTCGAGTGTGGAGCTGATGTGCTCCACCCGCACCGACCCCGGCGCGGAGACTTCGAGGTTCGCCCCGATCAGGGTGACCTCCGCCCCGCGCGCCGCCGCCGCGACGGCGATCGCCAGACCCTGCTTGCCGCTGGAGCGGTTGCCGATGAAGCGAACCGGGTCGAGCGGCTCCCTGGTGCCGCCCGCGGTGACCAGGATGCGCCGGCCGGCGAGGTCCCGGGGCCTCAGCGCGCCGAGAGCCGCAGAGACGATCTCCTCGGGCTCGACCATCCGGCCCGGACCAGAGTCGCTGCCGGTGAGCTGGCCGACGCCGGGCCCGACGACGGTGATCCCGCGCGCGCGGAGAGTGGCGATGTTCGCCACCGTCGCGGGGTTGAGCCACATCTCGGTGTG
>Ga0182749_1000988_pt1 | contig 23464 bp, 26 predicted proteins | sample eDN3rd37CKraftMG_FD_128875 | JGI IMG/M metagenome (GOLD analysis project Ga0182749, IMG submission 128875) | Enriched Miracle-Growth compost microbial communities from Emeryville, California, USA - eDNA 3rd pass 37_C Kraft MG (version 2) (version 2) ...
GACCTGGCCCGTGCCTTGCGCCGCGCTGGCGACGTTGTGCGAGATCTCGCCGGTCGCCGCGCTCTGCTGCTCGACCGCGGCGGCGAGCGCCACGGTGTTGCGGTTGATGTCCTGCATGCGCACCGCGATGTGGCGGATCGCCTCGACCGCAGTGGCGGTGGAGTCCTGCACCGCGAGGATGTGGCTGGCGATGTCCTCGGTCGCCTTGCCGGTCTGCACGGCGAGCGATTTGACCTCGGCGGCGACGACGGCAAAGCCGCGGCCGGCTTCGCCGGCGCGCGCCGCCTCGATGGTGGCGTTGAGCGCGAGCAGGTTCGTCTGCCCGGCGATGTCGCGGATGAGCTTGATGACGTCGCCGATCTTCTGCGCGCCGGCGGCGAGCCCGGCGATCTCGTTATCGGTCTGGCGCGCCTCGTCGGTCGCATGCGCGACGATGGTGCCGGTCTGCGCCAACTGCCGGCCGATCTCGGCGATCGAATGCGTCAGTTCGTCGGTCGCGGCGGCGGCGGAATCGACATTGGTCGAGGCCGCCTGGAAGGCCTGCACGGCCTTGTCGGCCCGCGTCGTCGTCTGCTCGGAGAAGCCGAACAACGCGGTCGCCGTCTCGCGCATGGCGCTGGCGCTGTTGCCGACGCTGCCGAGCAGGCGCTCGGCGATTGGGCGGAAGCCGGCGATGGCCGCGTCGACGGCGGCGCGGCGGCTCTCCTGCTCGCGGCTCGCCGCGCGCTCCTCCTCGGCGCGGCGGCGCTCGGTGACGTCCTCGTGCGTCGACACCCAGCCGCCTTCGGGCAGCGGCTCGTTCTTGGCGAGCACGATGCGGCCGTCGCTCGCCTGCACGTAGAACGGCGCGCTCTCGCCGTTCTTCATGCCGTCGCGGATGCGCTGGCAGTAGCTGTCGATGTCGTCGACGAAGAGGCCCGTGTCCTTGCGGTGCTCGATCAGCCGACGCAGCGTGCAGCCCGGCTTCACCACCTCCGGCGACAGATTGTACATTTCGAGATAGCGCCGGTTGACGAGAACGATGCGCTCCTGCGCATCGAACATGCAGAGGCCCTGCGACATGTTGTCGATGGCGTCCTGCATGCGGCGGCTGCGGGCGCGGATGCGCCGGTAGCGCGAGATCGCCACGAAAAGCGCGATCACGCCGAAACCGGCGGACAGGAGGGCCCAGCCCGGAATGTCGCTCGTCATCGATGTCGGCATGCGCCCCGCCTGCAAATACCGCGGGATGTTGCCGAACGCCGCTTGCGATAGGGTTAACAATCGTCAAGGCGCCGGCGCCGCGCCGGCCGGTTAACCGCTTCGCAAGGTTAATCGCGTCATAACGTGATCCGTCGAATGCCGCACATCGCGGCGTTCTCATGCGTGTTGCGGTGTGGCGTGAGCGGACGCGGACCAGTGTGGCCGAGGCGCCGTCGATCGAGAGCAGGACGTGTCGGTGTCGCCGCGCTCCTGCTGGCGCTCGTCCCGACGACCGTCGCCTATCAGGATCTCGGCGCGCTGCTCGTGCACCAGCCGGGCGTCGCGCAGCGCTGGCGCGAGCATCTCATCGCCTCGCCCTTCGGCACGATACACGCCGCCACGTTCAGCATGCCGCGGCCGATCGGCACGCGCATCCCGCATCCGCCGCTCTATGCGCTGGCCAATTTCGATCCGCTCGACCTGACCGGCGCCATCGGCGCGCAGGAGCTCGGTGACGGCAGCGCGCCGCCGCAGTTCCCCTCGGTCAATCGCGCCGACAAGCACGACACCCTCGTCCTGCGCGAGCGCAAGCCGCTGCCGCCTCTGCCGCCGCTGCTGGCGATCCAACCGGTGCCGCAGGCGGAGATCGACGCCACGCTGCGCAACGAGGACGGGGAGGGGCGCTTCGATCCCTATGCGCAATACGAATTCCCGGCGCCGGCCGAGGAGAGCGCCGTCGCCGACATCGATCTGCCCTATCGCGACCTGCCGCCGACGCATCTGACCGGCCCGCAGGCGCAGCCGGCGACCGGGCAGGAGACGTCGCGCGTGTATTTCGGCGCGAGCCCGCTCGCGCCCACGGAAGAGCTGGCGCCCTGGGCGCCCGGCGAGGCGCCGGTGCTCGTCCATCGCGATCCCGAGATGAAGCAGGCTTCGCTGTCGCCATCGACCGCCGCGGAGGGCGAAAGCGTCGCCGCCAAGGGCATCGTCACCGACGAGGCGGCGCGCCCGCAATCGCCGGCGGAGCGGCTGAAGCTGTCCGGCGCATCGCGCGCCAAGGCCGAGAAGTGTCTCGCCAACGCCGTCTATTTCGAATCGCGCGGCGAGCCGGTGCGCGGCCAGATCGCGGTGGCGCAGGTCGTGATGAACCGCGTGTTCTCGCCGTTCTATCCGAAGACCGTCTGCGACGTCGTCTATCAGAACGCCGACCGGCACAATGCCTGCCAGTTCACCTTCGCCTGCGACGGCATTCCCGACATCGTCACCGAGCCGGACGCCTGGGAGCGGGCCAAGCGCATCGCCAGGGATACGCTCGACGGCAAGCTGTGGCTGCCCGAGGTGGCGAAGTCGACGCACTACCACGCCTACTGGGTGCACCCGAGCTGGGTCGCCGAGATGAAGAAGATGTACAAGCTCGGCGTCCACACCTTCTATCGCCCGCGCAATTGGGGCGACGGTTCCGACGAGCCGCATTGGGGCGACGCCAAGACGACCGCGCGGGAAGCCGCGATCCTGCAGAAGATGTAAGCCATTCAGGGGCTTCGCTCCTCCTGTCGTGTCCCCGACGTATCTGCGCGGAAGATCGGTCGCATCACGAATATTCGCTTTGTTGATGGTTCTGCGGGCGGGTAATGTCCGCCTCCCGCGCCGCGACACCAGGACGGCGCACGATTTTCGCGACGGGCGATCACCATGACGGTCTCATCGGTCACTGGCGGCATCAGGACGGGCTGGCGCACGCCGGCCGTGGTCCTTGTCTGCGGCTGCATCATCGCCATGGTCTCGTTCGGCCCACGCTCTGCGCTCGGCTTCTTCCTCACCCCGATGTCACAGGAATTCCATTGGGGCCGCGACGTGTTCTCGATGGCGCTGGCGATCCAGAACCTGCTGTGGGGGCTCGGCCAGCCCTTCGCCGGCGGTCTCGCCGACCGCTACGGCGCCGACCGCGTGCTGGTCGCCGGCACGCTGCTCTATGCCGCCGGGCTGGCGCTGATGGCCTATTCGACGAACGGCGCCATGCTCGACCTGTCGGCGGGTCTGCTCATCGGCTTCGGCCTGTCCGGGTGCTCCTTCACCATCGTGCTCGGCGCCTTCGGCCGGCTGCTGCCGCCGGAATGGCGCTCGCTCGCCTTCGGCGCCGGCACCGCCGCCGGCTCGTTCGGCCAGTTCCTCTATTCGCCGGTGGCGGTCGCGCTGATCGACCAGTTCGGCTGGAAGGGCGCGGCGCTGGCCTTCGCCGCGGTCACGCTCATCATCGTGCCGCTGGCCATGGCGCTCGCGTCGCCGCGCAGCAAGGCGCAGGCCGCAGCGCCGGTGCCGGCGCAGTCGTTCCGGCAGGCGATCGGCGAGGCCTTCGCGCACAGGAGCTACGTGCTGCTGGTGATCGGCTTCTTCACCTGCGGCTTCCAGCTCGCCTTCACCACCGTGCACCTGCCGTCCTACCTGATCGACCGCGGCCTCTCCGCCGAGGTCGGCGGCTGGACGCTGGCGACCATCGGCCTGTTCAACATCATCGGCTCGGTCACCTCCGGCTATCTCGGCGCGCGCATGCCGAAGCGCTACATCCTGTCGATCATCTATTTCGCGCGCGCGGCGTCGATCCTGGTCTTCATCGCGATGCCGCCGAGCACGACGACGACGCTCGTCTTCGGCGCGGTCACCGGCCTCCTGTGGCTGTCGACGGTGCCGCCGACGTCGGGGCTGGTGGCGACGATGTTCGGCACGCAGTGGCTGGCGATGCTGTTCGGCTTCGCCTTCTTCAGCCACCAGGTCGGCGGCTTCCTTGGCGTGTGGCTCGGCGGCCTCGTCTACGACTATGCCGGTTCCTACAACCCTGTCTGGTATCTCTCGATCTTCTTCGGTGTGATGTCGGCGATCATCAACCTGCCGATCCGGGAACAGCCGGTCGTCCGCGCCGCCGCCGCGGCCGCCTGAGCGCTTGCGCCGCAGACCCTCGCGGGCCATGAATGCACCGCAACAGGCTCTAGCGGAGGCGTGCGCGTGGCTATGTTCAAGGCGATCGTGATCGAGAAGGCGGACGGCGGTACCAGGGCATCGCTGACCGAGTTCGACGAAGCCAATCTGATGGATGGCGACGTGACCGTCCGCGTCGAGTATTCGACGTTGAACTACAAGGACGGCCTCGCGGTCACCGGCAAGGCGCCGGTGGTGCGCCGCTTCCCGATGATCGCCGGCATCGACGCCGCCGGCACCGTCGAAAGCTCGACGCACCCGGCCTGGAAGCCCGGCGACAAGGTCGTGCTCAACGGCTGGGGCTGCGGCGAGACCCATCTCGGCGCCTATGGTGAGAAGACGCGGGTCAAGGGCGACTGGCTGGTGCCGCTGCCGGCGACGATGAGCGCGCGCGAGGCGATGGCGATCGGCACCGCCGGCTACACCGCCATGCTCGCCGTGATGGCGCTCGAGGGGCACGGCCTGACGCCCGAGCGCGGACCGATCGCCGTGACCGGCGCGGCCGGCGGCGTCGGCTCGGTCGCCGTCGCGATCCTCGCCAAGCGCGGCTTCAGCGTGCATGCCGTCACCGGCCGGCCGCAGGAGGCCGACTATCTCAAGAGCCTCGGCGCCGCCGAAATCGTCGAGCGCAAGGAACTCGCCGGGCCGGCGAAGCCGCTCGCCAAGGAGCGGTGGGCCGGCGCCATCGATTCGGTCGGCTCGACCACCCTCGCAAACCTCTTGTCGATGACCCGCTATGGCGGCGCGGTAGCTGCCTGCGGCCTTGCCGGCGGCATGGACCTGCCGACCTCGGTCGCCCCATTCATTTTGCGCGGGGTGTGTCTTTACGGCATCGACTCGGTCATGTGCCCGCTGGAGCGCCGCAAAACGGCGTGGAAAAGGCTGGAGACCGATCTTGATCGCCAGAAACTGGCCGCAATGACCACGGAAATCGGCCTCTCCGACGTGCCCAAGGCCGCCGCGGACATCCTGAACGGTCAGGTGCGCGGGCGGATCGTGGTCAAGATCGGGTAAACATGTTCAGGATTTGGCGACGAACGGCCGGCATAATCGGCTAGGCTCGCTCATGCGGGCCTTTGTCCCGTCGGTTCCGCTGGCGTCAGTCGGAGTGATTGCGATGTTGCGTGGGGTGGCGTTCGTGATCGGCCTCGTGGCCGCCGTGCCGGCATTCGCGGGCGAGATGTCTGCCGAGGAAGCGCGCCGCTTCGTCGTCGGCAAGATGTTCACCTACACCTGTTTCGAGGGGACGCGGGGCCAGGGCCGCGTCTATAGCGACGGCTCGGTCGTCGGCTCGATCCAGTTCCAGGGCTCCGGCGCCGTGCGCTACGCCCATCTGCCGCCCGGCACGCTGCAGGTGAAGGGCGAATCGGTCTGCGCCACGCTGCGCGGCCTGCCGTTCGAGCCCTGCTTCAATCTCGACAAGACGAGCGAGACGAGCTTCCGCGGCTCGGTCTCCGGTCTCGGCTTCGCCGCGTGCGAATTCACGCGGCACCAGGCGCGCGCCTCGCTGGCCCATGCCGAGCAGGAGACGCGTGGCCGCCGCGCCGCCGGGCAGCCGCTGGGCCTGCGGCCCTCGATCGCCGAGAACAAGTAAAGCCGGCCGTTTCTCTCAGCCCTTCGCCGGGAAGATCATGCACGTCGTCGTGGCGTGGGCGTAGAGCCGTCCGGCCGCGTCCTTGATGTCGCCCTCCGAGGTGGCGACGGTGCGGCCGCGATGGATGACGCGCCCTTCCGCGCGCACGAGGCCGGTGTCCTCCGTCATGGCGCGCACGAAATTGAGCTTGAGCTCGAGCGTGGTCCAGGTATCCCCCTTCTTCAGCGTCGAGAAGATCGCGCAGCCGAGCGCGGAATCGAGCAAGGTCGCGGCAAGTCCGCCGTGCACGCTGCCGATCGGATTGTAATGCCGGAAGCCCGGCACGCAGGTGAAGACGGCGCGGCCGGGATCGACCTCGGCGAGATGGAAGCCGAGCGTCTCGCTGATCGGCGGATTGGGATGCGCGTTGTCGATGATGCCGCGCAGGAAGGTGAGGCCGTCCTCCGCGGTCAATGCCTCCGCCGTGACCACACCGTAGTGCCGCTCGCTCACAGTCCGCCCCCTTTCGCCAGCAGGGGCGGCAATCTAGCGGGCCGCTCAGACGAGATCGAGCCTGAAGGGATGGCCTTCGGCCGCCGGCGAGGCGGGGCCGAGCTTTTCGATCGCGTCGAGCATACGGCCGTTGCGCTTGAGCAGGCGGTCGGCGATGCCGACGATGCGCGCATTCGGCTGCGCCGTCGGCGAGGCGTTGCGGATGGCGCGGGCGATCTCGGTCTCGTCGCGCTTGGGATTGAGCGCGCAGGCGGCAACGAAGGCGGCGCCGGTCGAGCGGCTGATACCGGCGAAGCAGTGCACCACCATCGGCGTCGAGCGGTCCCACTGGCCGACGAAGTCGATGAGGCGGCCGACATGCTCCTCGGCCGGCACGGTGTATCCGTCGGCCGGCGTCACGATGTCGTCGACCGCGAGGATCAGGTGGTTGGCCGGGACGATGTGCTGCGGCCACTGCACGCGATCGGCAAGGCGCAGCAGCGTCACGACGTGGCGGGCGTGGGTCTCTTCGACGGTGGCGTAGAGGCGGGCGAGCGAGCAGACGTGGATCATGGCTTAACGACCTATCGCGTCGGTGCGTCTTATCTATGACGCGTGCCGCGCCGGCGCGAGGGTACGCAGCAAGGCCTCGACCCGCTTGACGAGGCGCGTCTGCGCGGTCCGCGCCGGCCAGGGCGTGAGGTAGTCGCGGATCAGCGCGGCCGAATATTTCGGCGGCGGGCCGAAGAACTTGCGCGCCTCCTCCTCGGCAAAGCCGGCGAGCCGCGTCGCCTCGAGCCAGGCGGCGTTGCGGTCGGCGGCCTTGATGAGGTCGGTCAGCTCGTCGGGCAATTTCGCCGGCAGGCCGAAGCGCAGATGGATCGCGGCGAGCAGCCGCTTCTCGACCGCCTTGTAGCTGTCGCCGATCACCGCCTTGAACGGCGAGATCATGTCGCCGACCACGTATTCCGGCGCGTCGTGCATGAGCACGGCGAGGCGGCCGCGCGCATCGAGCCGCGGCGTCCTGGCGCGGGCGAGCGCCTCGACCAGCAGCACGTGTTGCGCCACCGAGAAGATGTGCTCGCCGCTCGTCTGCCCGTTCCAGCGGGCGACGCGGGCGAGCCCGTGCGCGATGTCGTCCAGTTCGACGTCGAGCGGCGAGGGGTCGAGCAGATCGAGCCGGCGGCCGGAGAGCATGCGCTGCCAGGCGCGCGGCGCGTTCTTCGCGCGGGCAGGGGCCTTGCTCATGGGCGCTTCGACAGCTTCGCGCATTCGGGATGGCGGAAGCAGGTCGTGAGATGGTCGTTGACCATGCCCACGGCTTCCATGAAGGCGTAGACGATGGTCGGGCCGACGAATTTGAAGCCGCGCGCCGACAATTCCTTCGACATGCGGCGCGAGATGTCGGTCTCGGCCGGCACCTGCTTCGTCGTCGCGAAGTGGTTCACCTTCGGCTTGCCGTCGACGAAGTCCCACAACAGCGCCGAGAAGCCGGGGCCCTTCTCCATGATGTCGAGCCAGCCGCGCGCCGAGAGCACCGCGCCCTCGATCTTGGCGCGGTTGCGCACGATGCCGGCATCGCCCATCAGCTTCTCGATCTTCGCCGGCCGGTAGCGCGCGATCTTCTCCGGCGCAAAACCGTCGAAGGCTTTGCGGAAATTGTCGCGCTTGCGCAGGATGGTGATCCACGACAGGCCGGCCTGGAAGCCGTCGAGCACGAGCTTTTCATAAAGCGCGCGGTCGTCGTATTCCGGCACGCCCCATTCCTGGTCGTGATAGGCGACGTAGAGCGGGTCCTGCTTCGGCCAGGCGCAGCGCTTCAGGCCATCTTCGTGCGGCACCGCGCTCATGACGCGCTTGCCTGCGGCCATTCGAACCGTGCCCAGTCGGGCTTTTGCGGGCGGATCGTCACGCCGCCGGCGCTGATCGGCGTGCCGGCGGCGAGCGCATCGGCGACGCGGTCGAGGCGCAGCAGCGCGAGCCCGTGGCCGTGCGCGGCCGAACCGAACATGCCGATCTCCCGCTCGCCGGCGACGACCGGCACGCCGCCGACCGGCGCTGGCCCGTCATAGGCGACCGGTACGACGCGGCTGCGCGCGGTCGCGCGGTGCTGCACGCGCGAGACCACCTCCTGGCCGACATAGCAGCCTTTGTCGAAATCGACGCCGGCCAGCTGGTCCATGTCGGCCTCGTGCGGGAAGGTGCTGCCATAGACGAAGTCGAGGCCGCCGCGCGGCACGCCGAGCGCGATGCGATGCGTCTCGTAGGCCTCGGCGTCGGTCAGCGTCGCGCCGAGATCGGCGGCGGCTTCGGCGGCCAGATGCGGCGGCAGAATGACGCGCGAGCCCAGCGCCTGCAGGCGCGGATCGCCGTAGCAGAGCCCGTACTCGGTTTCGCCGCTGCCGTCCCAGACGGCCATGACGCCGAGCATCTCGGAGAGGTCTTCGCAGATCACCTTGGCGCGCAATTTGTAGAAATTCAGCTTCTCGACCAACGCCGGCGCGAGCGCGCGCGGGCAGTCGAGGAAGAAGCCGCCGCCGTCCTCGGCCGGCGCCTCGGCGGCGATGAAGTCGGCGATGATCTTGCCCTGCGGCGTCAGCAGCGCGGCAAAGCGCGCGGCGCCCGGCGTCACCTTGGCCATGTCGCAGGTGACGAGGCCGTTGAGGAATTTGCGGGCGTTGTCGCCAACGACTTTCACCACGCCGCGATCGGGAAGAAGCGCTGCCTGCATGAGGAACCTCTGGAAAACGTCTGTTCTTGCCAGAACTGGGCGGGGAAGGTAAGCGCCGCGCCGCCATGGTCCCGGTAGCAGGTCACCGAATGGCCCGAGGCGGACCTGCGACAGGGGTGCGACTCTGTGGCCGCCCCATTCTCGACACTTTTCCCCAAAGTTTCACGAATTCTTCCACGTAGTCGAATTGAAAACCGGCGACAACACAGTATGACCGCTTGGCGCCAACCGTACGAGCGACCTCACGGGCCCCGGGGACCGACTTTGCCGATGGGGGACGACATTCTCTCGCTGCGCATGCTGCTCGTTGGGGCGCCCCCGGCAGAGCAGGATCTGTGGCTGCGCGGGTCCGGCGGAATTTCTCTTCCCGTCGATTTCTTTGCCCAGGAGCCGGCCGAAGCGCAGTCGACGCTCAACCGCCAGGGCACCGACATCTGCATCGTCGATTCGGCGCTGCCGGCGTCCGCCAAGGCGGCGGTCATCAGGGCGGCGCGTTCGCGGCAGCCGCGGCCGCTGATCTTCGTCTGCGGCGCTGGCCACGACCAGATCGCCGAGCGCGTCGACGGCCTGTTGCGTCGGCCGACCACGCTCGACGAGGCGCGCCGCTACGCCGAGATGTGCGCGCGCACGCGCGTGCCGACGCGGGTGCTGATCGTCGACGATTCCGCGACCATGCGCAGCATCGTGCGCAAGGTGCTCTCCGCCACCCGCTTCGCGCTCGACATCCACGAGGCGCCGGAAGGCCTCGCCGGCCTCAAGGAGGTGCGTTCCGGCCGCTTCGGTCTCGTCTTCCTCGACTACCAGATGCCGGGCTTCAACGGCTTCGAGACGCTGATGGAGATGAAGCGCGAGCAGCCGCGGCTGTCGGTGGTGATGATGACCTCGACGGTCGACAACGTCATTGCCGACCGCGCGCACAAGGCCGGGGTGCTCGCCTTCCTGAAGAAGCCGTTCTATGTCGCCGATATCGAGGCGGTGCTGGAACGCTATTTCGGCTTCTACGGCTGATCGGGCCGCCGCCGCCGCGCGCGCCGCGGCAGCCTACTGCCGCGACTGCTCGATGGTGAACTCGCCGTTGCGGATGCGGGTGCCGAGGCCCTCGGCGAAATTGGCCGCCGCCTCCTCGCCATAGGTGGACACGAACTCGGCCAGCGCCGAGAACAGGCAAGCCTGCGCCAGGCAATCCCCCTCGACGCCGTCGAGGCGCGCTTCCGCCCAGGCCTCCCGCAGATAGGCCAGTGCGACGCGCTTCTGTTCATTGTCCGGCACCGGCTCACGCCTGTGCACAGAACGACCCGTTATGGCCATCCGGTCCTGCTTTCCTCGTGACGTTCGTTGATAACGCCGCCCCTGAGCCCGCAAGGACGTTAGCACGCGGGGGCCGCCGCCACAGGTCACAATAAAGGAAAGGTTAACGCTGGCGCCGGATTGTGGATTAGTTGGCGTAGCGGGCGGTGATTTCGCGCGCGATCTTGGCGCCTTCGTCGAGATAGCGGCGGATGGCGAGGTCGGCGGCCGGGGTGCAGGTGCGATAGGTCTGCTGGAAGCCCCGATAGCCGCGATTGTAATTGGCGACGATCCGCCGCCGCCGCTCACCGTCGGGAGCCTCGGCGTCGATCAGGGCCTGCATCTGGTCGCGCCATTTCTGGCCCTCGTTCGCCTTGCACACCGTGCGCAGGTATTGCAGCGCACCGAGGATTTCGGCCAGCCGCTGCAGGTCGGGATCGTAGGGGGCGGGCGGCCCGGCCGACGGGGCAGGCGCGGGCTCCGGCTCCTTCTGGGCGAGCGCCGGCGCGGCCAGGAGAAGCAGGACGGCGCCGAGCGAAAGAAGCGTTCTCAAAAGCCACAGGCCCCCGCGAGGAGGCCCTGATATGCGCTTGCTCTGCGGCGAGGGCAAGGCGGCCCCTCAGGCGTCCGGCACCCGCGCCGCGGCCGCGGCGACGATCTCGGACAGGCCTTCGGTGGTCTTGAGCCCGGCGAGTTCCTCCGGGCGCAGCCAGTGCGCGTCGTCGAGCTCCTCGTTGAGGCTCGGCTCGCCCGACAGCCAGCGCGCGGCAAAGCAGAGGATGACGAAATGGCGTTCGACGCGGCCCTGGGCATCGCGGAGAATGACCTCGCGGTGCCCGGCGAGGCTGACCGGCGCGATCTCCAGCGCCGTTTCCTCGCGCACCTCGCGCTTGACCGCCTCCTCCAGCGTCTCGCCGGCCTCCACCGCGCCGCCGGGCAGGGTGTAGACACCGAGCGCCGGCTTGCGGGCGCGGCGCACCACGAGCACCTTGCCGCCGCGCAGGATGGCGGCGCTGACGGCGAGATAGGGGCGTTGCGGGTAGAGGCGCTCGTCGGCCACGGCGGCAGGTCCGGGAAGGTCCGCCCGCTCTAGCACGGGCGGCGCCCGGGCGGCCAGCTTGCGCCGCGCGGCGCCAAGGCCGATATCTGGCGCATGTGCGGCCGCTACACCATCACCTCGGCGCCGGAGGCGCTGCGGGCGCTGTTCCGCTACGAGGAGCAGCCGAATTTCCCGCCGCGATTCAACATTGCGCCGACGCAGCCGATGCCCATCGTCCGTCTCGTCGACGGGCGGCGCGAATTCGCGCTGGTGCGCTGGGGCTTTCTGCCGTCCTGGGTGAAGGACCCGAACCAGTTCTCGCTGATCATCAATGCGCGCGGCGAATCCGTGTGCGAGAAGCCGGCCTTCCGCGCCGCGATGAAGCGGCGGCGCTGCCTGATCCCGGCCGACGGCTTCTACGAATGGCAGGCGACCGGCGGCCGCAAGCAGCCGTACTATATCCACGCCCGATCGGGCGAGCCGCTCGCCTTCGCCGGCCTGTGGGAGGCCTGGGAAGGTCCGAATGGCGAAGAGGTCGAGACGGCGGCGATCGTGACCACGCGCGCCAACGCGCTGCTGACGCCGCTGCACGACCGCATGCCGGTGATCGTGGCGCCCGACGCCTTCGACCTCTGGCTCAATTGCGGCGCGGTCGACGCGCGCACGGCCGAGGCGCTGATCGCGCCGGCACCGGAGGGGCTGCTCGAGGCCCACCCGGTATCGACCGCGGTCAACCGCACGGCCAACGACAATGCCGAGTTGATCCTGCCGCTCGATCTGACGGCGGTGCAGGAAAAGCCGCCGAAGCCGGCCCGGGCCGCGGCAGCCGCATCGCGTCCGCGGGCCAAGCCCGCGAAGCCGGCGGCGAGCGACGACGGGCAGGGCGCGCTGTTCTGAAAAATCCGGGAACCTCCGGACTGCGCCGGCATCCAAGGGGTTGAATTCGGAGGATCCCATGTCTGTGCTCCACCATAGCCCCCCGGCGCAGCCGGCCCGCGATCTCGATGCGCTCGACGACGCGGCGCTGGTCGATCTCGCCCGGGATCGCGACGAGATGGCGGTCCGGGCGCTGACGCGCCGCTACAACCGCCGTCTCTTTCGTCTCGCGCGCGGCGTCCTGCGCAACGATGCCGAGGCCGAGGACGTCGTGCAGGAGGCCTGGGTGCGCGCCTTCACCGCGCTCGACGGTTTCCGCGGCGAGGCCGCCTTCTCGACCTGGCTCACCCGCATCGCCCTCAACGAGGCGCTCGGCCGGCTTCGCCGGCAACGGCCGACGCTCGATTGGGAGACCTACGGCGACATGGCCAGCCAGGCCGAGATCATCAATTTCCCGGTGTCGGCGATGGTGAGCGATCCGGAGCGGACGATGGCCCGCAGCGAAATCCGCGACGTCCTCGAGCGTTCGATCGACGAACTGCCCGACGCATTCCGCGCGGTGTTCATCGCGCGCATCATCGAAGGCATGTCGGTCGAGGAAACGGCCGAGCTGTTCGCACTCAAGCCCGAGACCGTAAAGACGCGGCTGCACCGCGCGCGCGTGTTGCTGCGCGAGGCGCTCGACCGGCAGCTCGGCCCGGCGCTGACCGAGACCTTCCCCTTCGGCGGGCGCCGCTGCGAGCGCATGACCGAAGCGGTCCTGCAGCGGCTGCGCAGCCGCTGCTGAGCCGGGAACCTCCGGCGCGCCGCTGCATCCAATGGTCACCGATGCAGCACAACGGAGGTTTCCATGCGTGTCACCCTTTACGCGGCGATCGCCGCGCTCTGCCTGTCGCCGCTGCCGGCGCTGGCGCAGAATGCCAAGCCCACCGATCCGCAGATCGCGCACATCGCCTACACCGCAGGCCAGCTCGACATCGAGGCGGCCAAGCAGGCGCTTTCGAAGTCGAAGAACAAGGAAGTGCGCGACTTCGCCGATAACATGGTCAAGGACCACAGCGCGGTGAACAAGCAGGCGCTGGCGCTGGTGAAGAAGCTGAAGGTGACGCCACAGGACAATCCGACCAGCCAGGCGCTGACCAAGCAGGCGGCGGCCAAGCGCGCCGAGCTCGCCAAGCTGTCGGGCGCGGCCTTCGACAAGGCCTATGTCGATAACGAGGTCGCGTTTCACAAGACGGTGAACAGCGCGCTCGAGACGCAGCTCATCCCCTCGGCGAGCAATCCGGAGCTCAAGAGCCTGCTCGAGACCGGCCTGAAGGTCTTCCAGGGCCACGAGCAGCACGCCGAGCACGTCGACGCGGCGCTCAAGTAAGCGGGAGGACACCGATGCAGCCGGGACGGATCGCCGTCATCGCCGCGTTCTGCGGCTTCGTCTGTGCCGTCCCGGCGCAGGCGGACACGATCACCGTGGTCATCAAGGATCTCGTCTTCACGCCGGCCGCGGTGACCGCCAAGGCCGGCGACACGATCCGCTGGGACAACCGCGATATTCTCGCGCACACCGCAACGGCGACGGCCGGCGGCTTCGATGTGATGCTGCCGGCCGGCAAGTCGGCCAGCACCGTCGTGACGAAGGCCGGGACCATCGCCTATTTCTGCAAATTCCACCCGAACATGAAGGGCACGGTGACGGTGACGCCGTGAGGCGTCACGGCGTCGGCTCGCGCCCGTCGAGCCATTTGGCGAACAAAGCGCGCGGCTGCTCGAAATAGCCGGCGGCCTTGTAGAAGTCGTGCACTTTGGTGTTGTCCGGGCGGACCATCAGCATGACCTTCTCGCAGCCGCGCGCCCTGAGCCAGGCTTCGCCCGCCTGCGTCATGGCGCGGCCGTGGCCTTTGCCCTGCAGTGCCGGGTCGACCGCGAGATAATAGAACCAGCCGCGGTGGCCGTCGTCGCCGACCATCACCGCGGCGACGATGCGGCCCGCCGTGCGGCCGACGAGGATCGCGGCGCAGCCGCTCGCGCGCGCGCGGGCGATGTCGGCGTGCGCGTCGTTCCACGGCCGCACCAGATCGCAGCGCGTCCACAGCTCGACCAGCGCGGCGTCGTCGGCAGGGACTGCTTCGGCAATCGACAACATGGTTTGCCGGTCCTTCTGTCGTCATCGTCCGCGAACGCGGACGGTCCAGTGCCCCGGCCGTCGCGTTTCGTGCGAGTAGCGGCGGCGTACCGGATTGCCCGCCTTCGCGGGCACTGACGCGCGGGGAATTCAGAGCACCTTGCCGGGATTCAAAATCCCGTTCGGATCGAGCATCCTCTTGATGCCGCGCATGAGGTCGAGCGCCACCGGGTCCTTGTATTCGGGCAGGAGGTCGCGCTTCATGACGCCGACGCCGTGCTCGGCCGAGATCGAGCCGCCGTATTTCTTCACCACGGCGAACACGACCTTGTTCACGTCGCCCCAGCGCGCCAGGAACGCCGCCTTGTCCATGCCTTCCGGCTGGTTGATGTTGTAGTGGATGTTGCCGTCGCCGACATGGCCGAAGGGCATCGGCCGTGCGCCGGGAATGAGCTTCGTGGCGGCGGCATTGGCCTCCTCGATGAAGGCGGGGATCGCGGCGATCGGCACCGAGATGTCGTGCTTGATCGAGCCGCCCATGTGCCGCTGCACCTCGCCGAACATCTCGCGGATGCGCCAGAAGGCCTTCGCCTGGTCGAGGCTGTCGGCGATGGTCGCGTCGGTGACGAGGCCGCGCTCCATGCCTTCGGTCAGAATGCCTTCCATCGTCTCGCGCAGGCCCGAGCGCGCCTGCGACGACAGTTCGATGAGCACGTACCAGGGCGACGGCGTCGCCAGCGGATCGCGGCTGACGGAATCGTGCTTGATCACCGCCTCGACGCCGGCGCGCAGCATCATCTCGAACGAGGTGATGTCGCCGCCGGCGCGGTCCTTGGCGATGCCGAGCAGGTCGACGGCGGCCTGCGGCGAGGTGACGGCGGCATAAGCCGTCTCGACCGAGTTCGGCCGCGGCACGAGCTTGAGCACCGCGGCGGTGATGATGCCGAGCGTGCCTTCGGCGCCGATGAACAGGTCGCGCAGGTCGTAGCCGGTGTTGTCCTTCTTCAGCTTGTTCAGGACGTTCAGCACGCGCCCGTCGGCCAGCACCACCTCGAGGCCGAGCGCGTGCGAGCGCGAGATGCCGTGCGCGACGGCGGCGACGCCGCCGGCATTGGTCGAGAGATTGCCGCCGATGGTGCAGGTGCCTTCCGAAGGCAGGAGCTGCGGATAGAGGCGGCCGGCTGCGGCCGCCGCCTCGCGTGCGCGCTGCAGGGTGACGCCGGCTTCCACCGTCATGGTGTTGGAGACGGGGTCGACCTCGCGGATCTTGTCGAGGCGCGTCAGCGACAGCACGACTTCGTTGTGATGCGGCACCTGGCCGCCGACGAGGCCGGTATTGCCGCCCTGCGGCACGATAGCGGTCTTGGTCTCGTTGGCGAGCCTGACGATCGCCGCCACCTCGGCGACCGAGCCGGGGCGCAGGATCACCGGCGTCACGCCACGGAAGAGGTCGCGCATCTCGACCAGAAAAGGCTGCTGCATCTGCGGGTCGGTGATCGCGTATTTCTCGCCGACGATGGCGACGAAGCGCGTGAGCAGGTCGGGCGCGAGGGTCCGCTTGGGTTCATTCTTGACGAGAACGTTCATTTGCGAACCTCACGGTTTGGGGGCGGCTGCACGGGCCAGCCGATCGTTGATCGCCTCGCCGAGACCTTCGCGCGGGATCGGCATGACCGCAATGCGCCGCACGCCGGACGCATCGAGCGCGCGCAGGTGCGAGAACAGGTTGGCCGCGGCCTCGACGAGATCGCCGCGCGGCGACAGGTTGAGCGCGCGGCCGGCATGCGCCGGCGCCGCGCCGAAGGCGAGAAGCGCTTCGCCGTCATGCGGCGTGTCGGCATTGAGCCGCAGTTCGGCCTTCGGCGCATAATGCGAACTGAGCATGCCGGGGGCGACCGGCGCATTGCCGGTCGGCGCCGTGGGCAGCGCGAGCGGCTGGCCGAGCACGCGCTCGATGGCCTCGCGCGGCAAGCCGCCGGGCCGCAGCAAGGCAGGCCGACCGAGGCAGGAGACGATGGTCGACTCCACGCCGACCGTGCAGGGGCCGCCGTCGACGACGAGGTCGATGCGTCCGCGCAGATCGCCGATGACGTGCGCCGCACTGGTGGGCGAGACGTGCCCGGACCGGTTGGCCGACGGCGCCACCACCGGCCGGCCGAGCGCTTTCAGGATTGCCCGCGCCACCGGATGCACCGGCACGCGGATGGCGACGCTGTCGAGGCCGGCGAGCGCCAGGTCGGAGACGCCGCAGGCCGGCTGCTTCGGCAGCACCAGCGTGACCGGCCCCGGCCAGAACGCGGCGGCAAGGCGCTCGGCGTCGGCGTTGAAGATGCCGACCTTGCGGGCCGCGGCGAGGTCCGCGACATGCGCGATCAGCGGGTTGAACGCGGGGCGGCCCTTGGCGGCATAGAGCCGGGCGACGGCCTCGCCGTTGCCGGCATCGGCGCCGAGGCCGTAGACGGTCTCGGTCGGGAAGGCGGCGAGCCCCCCGGCCGCGAGGCAGCGGACGGCGGCGGCGATGCCGGCGGCATCGGCGGCAAGGACCTGGGTACCCGGTTCGACGGTCATGGTTTTTCGATGGTCGCGCTTGCGTTTGAGGTTGCGCCGGTTATAAGACCGCGACCAGTCGGAGTGTAGCGCAGTCTGGTAGCGCACCACGTTCGGGACGTGGGGGTCGCAGGTTCAAATCCTGCCACTCCGACCATTTCCTCCAGACATTCTAGCCGGTTACAGCCAGTCGGTGGCTCGATACCTCGTGTTCGAGGGGCGCACGCAAGACGCGTGCGGCCGGCGCTCACCCTTGTGCGCGGCGTCCGCCGCCGCGTAGCCTTGGCCGACGGACAGAACACAAGGCCGGAGCCGTCCGGCCGTTTTGGGGGGAATGCCCATGCGCCTGAAATCCGCATTCGCACTGCGCCTCGCCGCCGCGCTCGTCAGCCTTGCCGCGTTCTCGGTCACCGCATTCTCGGCCGCAGCGGCCCAGGCCGCCGATTATCCGACCCGGCCGGTCCGCATCATCGTCGGCTATCCGCCGGGCGGCTCGACCGACATCGTCGCGCGGCTGATCGGAAACTGGCTCAGCCAGCGCCTCGGCCAGCAGTTCATCGTCGAGAACCGCGCCGGCGCCGGCAACAATATCGGCACCGAGGCGGTCGTGAAGGCCGCGCCCGACGGCTACACGATGCTGCTCGTCAATCCGGCGAACACCATCAACGCCTCGCTCTACAAGCACCTCAATTTCGTCTTCCTGCGCGACATCGATCCCGTCGCCAACGTCATCCAGGTGCCCAACGTGATGGAGGTGAACCCGAGCGTGCCGGCCAAGACGGTGGCCGAGTTCATCGCCTACGCGAAGGCCAACCCGGACAAGGTCAACGTCGCCTCCTCGGGCAACGGCACCTCGATCCACCTGTCGGGCGAGCTGTTCAAGATGATGACCGGCACCAAGATGACGCACGTGCCCTACAAGGGCTCGGCGCCGATGCTCACCGATCTCCTCGCCGGGCAGGTGCAGGTGACCTTCGACAACCTGCCGTCCTCGATCGGCCACATCAAGGCGGGCAAGCTGCGCGCGCTGGCGGTGACGACCTCGAAGCGTTCGCCGGAAATGCCGGACGTGCCGACCGTCGCCGAAACCGTGCCCGGCTACGAGGCGAGCGCCTTCTTCGGCTTCGGCGTTCCGCACGGCACGCCGAAGGAGATCGTCGACAAGCTCAACGCCGAGATCAATCTCGCGCTCAAGGACGCGACGATGCTCAAGAAGCTCGCCGACCTCGGCGGCATCCCGACGCCGGGCAGCGCCGACGATTTCAAAAAGTTTCTCACCGCCGAGACGGCGAAATGGGAAAAGGTCGTGCACGCGGCGAACCTGTCGATCGACTGATCGCCCGCGTCGATCTCCGCATCCCGGGCGGTGACGCCCGGGATGATTGCTGTGACGATCTTGCAATGACGCGCAAGGTTCACGAGGACCTGCGCCGACCCTGTCGCACGCATCTGCGCGGGGCGCCGTTCCCGAGGCGGAGATCCACTAGACGACGAACGGCACCAGCGCTTTCACCCGTGCCCGGTAGCGGGCATAGGCATCGCCGAATTGTTCGCGCATGAACCGCTCCTCGACGGTGATCTTGTAGAGAATGCCAGCGAAAAGGAGTGGCAGCGCCGCGAGCGCGCGCCAGCGGTCGATGGCAATGGCCGAGCCTATGAGCGCGAGCAGGAGCCCGGTGTAGATCGGGTGTCGCACCAGGGCATAGGGGCCGCCCTGCACGAGCTCGTGGTTCTTCTTCAGCGTGACCGTTCCGCTCCAGTTGCCGCCGAGCCGCACGCGCGCGGCGACGGCGAAGCCGAGCCCGGCCGCGACGAGCCCGAGCCCTGCCAGGAACCAGCCGAAGGTATGGCTGTGGAAGCGTTGCTCCCAGTCCGGGCCCAGCACGTTCGGAAAGCCGAGGAGGACACCGCCGGCAACGAGCGGCGTGTGATGCAGCAGGCGCGACGGGGCGCTTTCCTGGCGCGCGGTCTCCTTGTTCCCGCGCGCGGCCAGCACCCAATAGATGAGCCAGGCGAGCCACAGGCCCGGAATGAGCGATTTGACCAATTCCTGCATCGGCTGCCGTCTAACGAAAGACTGTGGCCGAAATCGACGGTCGGTCGCGGGCGATAGCCCTGCGTCGGGACGGCTGCCGCCCGCGGCGGAATAGTGCTAGGCCGTGCCGGCAATCCGGAGCCCGCATGTCCGAAGACATCCCCTTCAACAAGAAACTCGACCTCGCGCCCGACACGGTCGACGAGCCGGTCGCCGGCGTGCGCCGGGTGATGGCGAACAATCCCGGTCCTTTCACCTTCAAGGGCACGCTCAGCTATATCGTCGGCCGCGGCAAGGTGGCGATCGTCGATCCCGGCCCCGACGATCCGGCGCATATCGGTGCGCTGCTCGACGCCGTGCGCGGCGAGACGGTGACGCACATCTTCGTCACCCACACGCATCGCGACCACTCGCCGGCGGTGCCCGCGATCAAGGCGGCGACGGGCGCCACTGTCTATGCCGAAGGCCCGCATCGCGCAGCGCGGCCGCTGCACATCGGCGAGCACAATCCGCTCGATTCGAGCGGCGACCGCGACTTCCGCCCCGACGTGCGGTTGCGCGACGGCGAGGTGGTCGAGGGCGACGGCTGGGCGATCGAGGCGGTGACGACCCCTGGCCACACCGCCAACCACATGTCCTTCGCGCTCAAGGGCCGCGGCATCCTCTTCGCCGGCGATCACGTGATGGGCTGGGCGACCTCGATCGTGGCGCCGCCCGACGGCGCCATGAGCGACTACATGCACTCGCTCGGCAAGCTCGCCCGCCGCGACGAGGAGCTCTACTTCCCCGGCCACGGCCCGGCGATCCCGGAGGCGAGGCGCTTCGTCAATTATTACATCCTGCACCGCAAGGCGCGCGAGGCCTCGATCCTGCATCGCCTCGGCAAGGGCGCGGCCGACATCCCGAGCATCGTGCGCGCGATCTATATCGGCATCGATCCGCGGCTCACCGGCGCGGCGGGCCTGTCGGTGCTGGCGCACATGGAGGACCTGGTGACGCGCGGTGTCGTCGAAACCGACGGCGCACCGGCGATCGACGGTGTCTACCGCTTGGCCGGCTGACGCCGCTGCGGCGACGGCTTCGGCGTCGGCGGCTCGTCCGAGCGCGCCGACTCCGGCGCGGTGCTCGCGGCGTCGTCGATCTCGGTCAGCAGCCCGACGATCCGGCGCGCATTGGTGCCGAAGTCGTGCAGGCCGTAGCGCGAGGCCGAACGCACGTCGACGCGCGAACTGTCCGCCGACAGCGGCATCACCCGCACCACGACGTCGTCGCGGAAGCCCATGATGGTGGTGCGCGCCACCGCCTCGATGACGCCCTCGCGACGCGCGCCGGCCGGCGGCCTGGCGTCGACCACCAGCCACTTGTGCCTGGCGATCACCTTGAGGATGGTGTCGTAGGTGGCCCGCATCGGCAAATCGACCTGCAGCGGCGTGACGTCGGGATAGGCCTTGCGCTGCAATTCGGCAAAGCGCGCCGGATAGTCGATGCGGTCGCGCGGGCGCAGCCGCGACAGCACCTCGAAGCGCGGCGGATTGGCAAGATCGGTCGTGATGTCGTTGATCGCCGGCAGCTTGCTCGCGCGCAGGCCGAGATAGGCGGGATAGGCGAGCAGCGCGAGGCCGAGCAGCATGCCGCCCAGCGCCCGGCCGAGACCGCGGGCGCCGGTGCGCCAGATCGCGACGAAGCTCGCCAGCGCGAGCAGGATCGCGGCGCCCGCGAACACCAGCGCGGCGCCGAAGGTGGCGATGGCCGGGGCGATCTCGAGCAGCCCCGAGCGCACGATGATGATCGAGAGCGCTGCGACCGCGAGCGCGAACCAGGCGAGCCGCGCCGACCAGATGGCCAGCGACGACATCGGCTCCTCGAAGAAGGGGCGGCGCAACATGCGTGTGTTCTATCCTTTATCCGTCATCCCTTGCAGATGCCGCGCAGCGCTGTCCAGTCGGCGGGCGACAGCATAGCCTGACCCGGCGCGGCCGGGGCGAGCCGCTCGATCGTGGCGACGCGGGCCTTGGTGTCGGGATGGTCGCGCAGGATCTTCATGCCCGGCTCGGTGGCGCCGCCGATGCGGGCGAGGATCGCGGCGAGCGCACGGCCGTTGCCGCCCATCTTCTGCATGAGGCCGACCGCGTAGGTGTCGGCGGCCGCCTCGACCTCGCGCGAATAGGACGACTGCAGCACCGATCGGGCGGCGATGACCACGGCGCCGCCGCCGACGAAATCGCCGAGCAGCATGCCGAACAGGAAGGAGAGTCCGGCGCCCTGCAGCACGGCGCGGGTGCCGTCGCGGTGGGCGACATGGCCGATCTCGTGCGCCAGCACGGCGGCGAGCTCGTCGGCATTCTCGGCGGCGTCGATCAGACCCTCGAACACATAGATCTGGCCGCCGGGGATGGCGAGCGCGTTCGCCTCCTTGCGCCGCACGACCGTGAAGGTCAGCGGCAAAGGCAACGCGGCCGCGGCCTCGAGGCGCTGCGTGACGCGGGCGAGCGCGGCCCGCGCCTGCGCCTTGTCGTCGCCGCTGCCGCAGGCGAAGGCCGCGCCGGTATGCCGCGTGTCGAGCGCGTTGCGCACCTGCAGGTCGACGGCGGCGCCGAGCCTCTGCTCGACCGCGACCGGAAGAAGCGGCGCGACGCGCCCGGCGAGCGCCGGCACGCCGAGCCAGGCGACGAGGACGAGCGAGGCGACCGCCAGCATGCTGAAGCCGACGACGGCGAGGCGCTGGCGGTGCAGGAGCGCGCCGGTGCGATCGACATTGGCGGCGCGCGCGTCGACCGCCGCCGCGAAGGCGGCATCGAAGATCTCCAGCCGTTCGAGACGCACATGGCCGTGGCGGCCGAGCCGCAGCACGCCGTCCGGCGCCGGCAGGCCCTCGATCTCCTCATAGGGCCATTCGGCGAGCAGGCGGCCGTTCGTGTCGTCGATCTCGAGCAGGCGCGAACCGAGCGTGACGCGCACGTCGCGCCGCGTGCTGATGCGGCCGTCGAAGAAGACGCCGGTGCCGACATTCGTGCCGTTCGTCGCCTGGTCCATCAATAGCCGCCCACATTGAGCGCGTCGGCGAGGCCTTCGCCGAGCGGGGAGCTCGCACCGCCGGCGGCCTCGACGCGATCGAGCAGCGCGGCGCCGCTGAGCTGCAGCGCCTCGGCGCCGAGCTGCCACAGCGAGAGCATGACGGTGGCGCGATAGATGGTCGAATAGCCGAGCATGGCGACGACGTAGCCGCCGAGGCCGACCAGCGTCGCGGCGATGTCGCCGGCGCCGCTCTCCGGCATCCGGCCGGCGACGAAGCCGATCAGCATCAGCAACGGCACCGCGAGCACGCCGAGCGCAACGGTGAACAGGACGCTCCACCACAGGAAACGCATATAGGCGCCGTAGACCTGGCGGATGCGCAGCCTGGAGCGCGCCTCGACGGCGCCGAAGCGCAGGCCCGACGTCCACCAGCGCAGGACGACCGCCTGGAACACCGGATAGAGCAGGGCGGCCAGCACGGCCGAAACGGCGGTCATCAACATGGCGAAGACGATCACTTCGCCGAGCGCCGGATTGCCGCCTTCGACGTGGCTCATGAGGTCGTCGCCGCCCTGGCCGACGGCGTCGGCGAGCGCGCCCCAGTCGACCGCTTCGACGAAGGCCATCACCGACAGGGCGAGCGGCGCGACGACGAGCAGCCACATCGGCAGGCCGCGCAGCAGCAGCATCCAGCCGGCGCCGGCGAAGCGCCCGGGCAGCGTGCCGTAGAAGGTGTGGCGCATCTTGTAGCGCTCGAGGCTCGCAAGCTGGAACGGATAAGCGAGCCCGAAGGTCAGCGCGGTCACGATCCACCAGGTGACGGCGCGCAGGGCATAGACCCAGGCCGACCCGGTCTGTGTGAAGCGCAGTCCGCGGAAGATGGTGCGCGTCAGGCGATAGCGCCGCGCGCGGTAGATGGCGTACTGGCCGAGCACGCCGAGGCCGACGAAGGCAAGGAGGCCCGTCAGTTCGCCGAGGAGGCCGAGGTCGAGCGCGGCGAGGAAGAAGCCGGCATAGACCGGTACCAGCACGGCAATGGCGACGAGGAAGCCGAGCAGGAGCTCGATCGGCGTGCCGGCATATTCGAGCGTCTCGCCGTCGATCTCGGTATTGCACCAGAGGAAACGGCGCACGTCCGTCATCAGCCAGAAGCGGTAAATACCGAGCGTGGCCATCAGCAGCGCCGCACCGCGCGCGAGCAGGCGCGCATAGGCGCGGCGTCCCCCCAGGAACCGCACGCGCCCCGCGTCGCCGTCGCTTGCCTGAAGGCTCGTCATCGCCCGGAAAGGGATAGTGCGGGACGCCTCCGGCGGCAATGACCGCCGCCACAAGCGTTAACGGCGCGGTTCGGGCGGGCGAAAGGATCACGGTTCCGCGCGCGGCGAAACCTCCGGGCGCCTAAGGCGTTGAGGCCCGTGCAACGCGCAGAAAGCGCGGGCGTGAGGTCGGTTTTGTGCAGGAAGGAGCCCGCCCGTGCGGACGAGAATTCGAATTGTGGCGCTGACGACGTGCGCGGCGATGCTCGGTATCGGCGCGGCGCAGGCCCAGACGCCGATGGAATTCTGGCGGCAGGAGTGGTCGCGCCAGCAGCGCGC
>Ga0182749_1000992_pt1 | contig 23430 bp, 23 predicted proteins | sample eDN3rd37CKraftMG_FD_128875 | JGI IMG/M metagenome (GOLD analysis project Ga0182749, IMG submission 128875) | Enriched Miracle-Growth compost microbial communities from Emeryville, California, USA - eDNA 3rd pass 37_C Kraft MG (version 2) (version 2) ...
CATGAGCGAGGCCGAAAGCAAGGCGCGGAGCGAAACCGCTGCCCTCATCCGCCGCTATTACGATGCGTTCAATTCCGGCGACAGCGACGGCATGATTGCCTGTCTCGCCGATGACGTCATTCATGACGTCAATCAGGGCGAGCGTCGCGTCGGCCTCGACAAGTTCAAGGCGTTCAATGCGCGGATGGACCACCATTACCAGGAGAAGCTCGAGAACATCGCGGTGATGGTGAGCAAGGACGGCGCGCGCGCCGCCGCCGAGTTCAACGTCCACGGGGTCTACAAGGCCACCGACAGCGGTCTTCCCGAGGCCAAGGGCCAGACCTATATCCTGCCCGCCGGCACCTTCTTCGCCATCCGTGACGGCAAGATCGCGCGCGTGACCACCTATTACAACCTGACCGACTGGATCGCGCAGGTTTCCGGCTGATCGCCGCTCCCACAGGACCAACGCCAATGCTCGTCACCATGCTGAGGTGCAAACTGCACCGGGCGACCGTCACCGAATGCGACCTGCATTACCAGGGCTCGCTGAAGATCGATTCCGACCTCGTGAAAGCCGCCGGCTTCCTGCCGAACGAGTATATCGAGGTCTACAACATCGATAACGGCGAACGCTTCGCGACGTACGTGATCGAAGGTCCCCCGGGCAGCGGCGTCATAGGTCTCAACGGCGCGGCGGCGCGGCGTGCATGCCTCGGTGATCGCATCATCATCTGCGCCTATGCGCAGATGGAGCTCGCCGAGGCGAAGCTGCACAAGCCGACGATCGTCCTGCTAGGCGATAAAAATGCGATCCAAAGCATCACCGACAAGCCCACGGTCGAGTGACGCCCTGAAGGAATACCGATGGCGCTGGAAGTTAAATCGCTGACGGGCGGAGAGATCAACGCGGTGCTGCCGGCGCTGGCGCGGCTGCGCATCGCCGTCTTTCGCGACTGGCCCTATCTCTATGACGGCACGCTCGACTACGAGGAGAAATACCTCGCGACGTTCGCGGCGGCACCCGGCGCCGTTTGCATCATCGCCAAGGACGGCGAGGATATCGTCGGCGCTTCCACCGCCGCGCCGATGATCGAGCACGCGGACGAGTTCGCCGAGCCGTTCGAGAAAGCAGGCTTCGACCTGAACAAGATCTTCTACTGCGGCGAATCCGTGCTGCTGAAATCCCATCGCGGCCACGGCCTCGGACACGCCTTCTTCGACGGGCGCGAAGCGCACGCGAGGAAGCTCGGCGGCTTCACCCACTCGACGTTCTGCCGCGTGGTGCGCCCGGACGACCATCCGCTGAAGCCCGCCGACTACGTTCCCCTCGATGGCTTCTGGAAAAAGCGCGGGTATGCGCCCGTCGAAGGGCTGATCGCCACCTATGACTGGAAGGACATCGACCAGCCGGGCGAAACCACGCACCAGATGCAGTTCTGGATGAAGCCGCTCGACGGCTCCAAATAGACCGCCCAAGAGTTCCGACATGAGCCATCGCAACACTCTCAAGGTCGCGGCCGCGCAATACCCGATCGATCAGCCGGCAACGCTCGACGTATGGCAGGACAAGATCGCTCGCTGGGTTGCCGAGGGCGCCGCCACGGGCGCGGACGTACTCGTCTTCCCCGAGTATGCGGCCATCGAGCAGGCTGCTGCGCTCGGCGAGAAGGTCTATGGCGACCTCGAAGCAACGCTGGAGGCGGTCGCCGAACTGGAGGCGAGCCGCGTTGCGCTCCACAGCGAGCTCGCAGCGCGCCATAACGTCTACATCCTCGTCGGCAGCGGGCCCTCGCGCCATGGGGAAGGCCGCTACGTCAACGCCGCCCAGCTCGTGACGCCGAAGGGCAGCGTCGGCGTGCAGGAAAAGCTGATCATGACGCCCTTCGAGACCGACTGGGGGATCTCGGCGGGCGCGCAGGCGCGCGTGTTCGATACCCCGCTCGGGCTCATCGGAATCAACATCTGCTACGACAGCGAGTTTCCACTGCTCGCCCGCGCCATGGCCGAGGCGGGCGCCGAGCTGCTGCTCGTGCCTTCATGCACAGAGCGTCTTTCCGGCTATCACCGCGTGCGCACTGGCTCGCTCGCGCGCGCCCTGGAAAACCAGATCGCGGCCGTCGTCAGCCCCACCGTCGGTGACGCGCTCTGGTCCCCGGCGGTCGATCACAACACGGGCTCGGCGGGCATCTACGTTCCGGCGGAACAGACGATTTCCGATACGGGCGTGCTGGCCCAGGGAACGCTCAACGCCGCCGAATGGGTGGCGGCCGAGGTCGATCTTGCGCGCCTGCGCCACCTGCGGACGTCCGGCGAGATGCGCAACTTCGTCGACTGGCCGAACCAGGCCGGCGCCGCGAAGCTCGCCGACAAGGTCGAGATCGTCACGCTCGCCTGACGAATCCTATGGATAGGAGCCCCCAGGGATCGGCGTTCGGCCGCGAAGCAGAAAGCCCGCCCCCGGAGCTACGCTACCTGGCGCATCGCGGCGCCTACTTCAGCGCCCACGTGATGGTGACGCTCGCTTCCAGCGTTTCCGTGCCGCGCTCGATCGGAGCGGCCTGCGCTTTCATTGCGCGGGCGGCGAAAATGGGACGTGGCGGCTCCCCCGGACCTTCGGTAATCGTCAGCACCTCGCCGACCTCCGCACCCGCCGCGGCGGCGTAAAGCTCGGCCCGGCGCCGGGCATTCGCGACCGCCTCCTTGCGCGCGTCATCCAGCAACGTCTCGGCTTTGCTCACCTCGAAGTTGAGCCCCGCGCTGCGATTGGCGCCCGCCGTCACCAGCCGGTCGAAAATCTCGCCCAGCTTATCGAGGTCACGCACGAGCACCTGCACCTCGTTGCTCACGGTATAGCCGTCGATCTTCGGCGCGTGCCCCTCGGCGGGCCGCGTATAGCGTGGCTCGACACGGAAGGACGACGTCTGGATGTCCTTGGAGTCGATGCCGGAGCCCTTCAGCTCGTCGATCACCTTCTGCATCGATGCGGAGTTCCGGGTGAGCGCCTCGCGCGCCGTCGCGGCTTCGGATGTAACGCCGGAGGAGATGCGTGCCTGATCCGGCTCGACGGTGACGTTGCCGGTCGCCGTGACGGTGATGGTGCGCCGCGGCGCGTCCTCGGCGCTGACGGCGGCGATCGAGCCGAGAAATGCAAGGCCGGCGATGGCGGGGCGCAGATGGGCGGTGAATGAACGCATGGGTGGAGCCTTCGTAAGTTTAGGGGGGAGATGCCGCTAGGGCCATCTTCTGCCCCAGGGGCTCACACTATCACGGGCGCCCATGTCGGAAAGACGGCGCGGCGCCGGGCAGCCACGCTGATCCTGCGTGCGTGCTCAAGCGTCGGGGGAAAGTCGCCCCAGCGCCTCGACCGGTTCCATCCAATAGAAAAGATCGGGAATGGCGGTCTTCACCCGGATTTCCTCCAGCAGCTCCGGCACGCGCCCCCGGTCCAGCAAAATCACCAGGACCCGGCGGGCGACGCGGCCGCGCACGCGTTCGCGCATGCTGGCCTTTTCGAAGGAGTGTCCGTGGCCGTCCGCCGCCCATGTCGTGAATCCGCTCAGGGGCGGATCGGTCTCCATCAGCAGCTCGACGAGCCGGGCCTCGGATGCCGGCGGATAGATGAGCGTCAGCTTGCAAGCGGATTGGTCCACACGAGGCTCCGATTGTTATCCGTTGCGGTGCCGGCGGCGACGCCGAAGCGGCGGAAGAGGATGGGCAGCAGGATGAGCGTCAGAGCCGTCGACGTGACGAGGCCGCCGATGACGACGATCGCGAGCGGTTTCTGGATCTCCGATCCCGGGCCGCTCGCAAACAGCAGCGGCACCAGTCCGAAGGCGGCGATGCTGGCGGTCATCAGAACGGGACGCAGGCGGCGGACGGAGCCGTCGAAGACGACCTGCGGCAACGGCATGCCCGTGGCCAGAAGCTGGTTGAAGTAGCTGACGAGCACGAGGCCGTTCAGAACGGCGATCCCTAAAAGGGCGATGAAGCCCACCGAGGCCGGCACGGAGAGATATTCGCCGGAGGTCCAGAGCGCGAGAACGCCGCCGATCATGGCGAACGGGATGTTGGCGAGGATAAGCACCGCCTGACGCACGGAGCGCAGCGTGGCGAACAAAACAACGAAGATCAGCGCCAGCGCGATCGGCACGACGATGGCGAGGCGTGCCGCGGCGCGCCGCTGGTTCTCGAACTCGCCGCCCCAGACGAGACGGTAGCCGGCCGGGAGCTTGACCTGCTCGGCAACGGCTTTCTGGGCGTCCTCCACGAAGCCGACGAGATCGCGCCCCGAGACATAGGCCTGCACGATGCCGAAGCGCATCGCGTTCTCACGGTCGACCTTCACGAGGCCACCGATCCGCTTCAATTGCGCGACATCGCCGATGCGCACCAGTCCGCCATCGCCGGCCACAAACTGGCTCTGCATGAAAAGCTCGGGCGCGCCGCGGAGCTGCTCCGGTCCGCGAATGACGATGTTGGTGCGCTTCTCGCCCTCCGATACGATGCCAACCGGTGTGCCCTCCAGCAGCGCGCGCAGCTCATCCTCGATGCGCGTCACCGAGAGCCCCGTGCGGCCGGCCGTGAGCCGGTCCATGTCGATCTGGAGATAGTCCACCTTGTCGTTAGAGGCGGTGAACACCTCGGAAGCGCCGGGAACGGATGCGATGGCGGTCTGGATCTGCCCGGCGAGCCGCGCGAGCTCTTCCAGATCGGAGCCGAAGATTTTCACCGCGAGATCGCCCCGCGCGCCGGTGAGCATCTCGGAGGTGCGCATCTCGATCGGTTGCGTGAACGAAAACTCGATGCCGGGAAGCTCCGCCATCGCCTCGCGGAGCTGCTGCAACAGCCACTCCTTGTCCGGCACGCGCCATTGATCCTTCGGCTTCAGAACGAGGAAGGCGTCCGTGTCGTTCGGGCTCATCGGGTCGAGCCCCAGTTCGTCGGTGCCGACGCGCGAGACCACGTGGTCGATCTCTGGGACCTTCTCGCGCAGCTTGCGCTGAATGCGCAGGTCACCGGCGATGCTGGCGTCGAGGTTGATGGACGGCAGCTTCGTCGTCTGCATGATGACGGCGCCCTCGTCCATCGTCGGCATGAAGGTCTTCCCGACGGCGAGATAGCCCATCACCATGGCAACGAAACCGGCGAACGCGAGCAGATATACCGGTGAGGGGTGCCGTAGGCAGAAGCGCAGCAGTGGGCGATATCCGGCGTCGATGATGCGCATAAGCAGCGGATTACTATGCGCGCTCCCACGGAGCATCAGCGAGGACAGCGCCGGAATGAGCGTCAGCGACAGCAGCAGCGAAGCCGAGAGCGCCAGCACGATCGTGATCGCCACCGGAGCAAAGAGCTTGCCCTCGAGCCCCTCCAGCGACAGCAGCGGCAGGAACACGAGGCAGATGATGAGAATGCCGGATGCCACCGGCATCACGACTTCCGATGCCGCCGCATAGACCTGATGCAGTACGGGAACGCGCCCATCGCCAGCATGGTGATTGAGCCGCTCGACCGTATTCTCGACCACCACCACCGCGGCATCGACGATGAGACCGATGGCGATGGCGAGGCCGCCGAGGCTCATCAGGTTGGCGGACATGCCGAGCAGCTTCATCATCAGAAACGTCGCGAGCGCGGCCATCGGAAGCGTGACCGCCACGACGATTGAGGCGCGCAGGTTTCCGAGGAACAGCACGAGCAGCACCACGACGAGCACGGTCGCCTCGAGCAAGGCTTTGCTGACGGTTCCAACGGCGCGCTGGATGAGATCCGACCGGTCGTAGAAGGTGTGCAGCGTCACGCCGGGCGGAAGGCTCGGCTTCAACGCTTCGAGGCGGTCGCGCACCTGCGCCACGATCGCGCTCGCGTCCGCGCCGCGCAGGGACAACACGAGCCCCTGCACCGCCTCCCCCTCCCCGTCTTTCGTGACACCGCCGTAGCGCGTGAGATTGCCCACGCCAACCGTGGCGACATCCTGCAGGCGCAGAACCTTACCGCCCTCCGACCGGAGCACGATCTGCTTCAGGTCGGAGGGCGACTGGATCGCGCCCTCGGCACGGACGACGAGCGCCTTTTCGCCATCCGAAAGACGCCCGGCGCCATCATTGCGGTTCGTCGCCTCGATGGCTTCCTTGATGTCGGAGACGCTCACGCCGGCGGAGGCGAGCGCGGAACTGTCCGGAATGACCTCGAAGGTTCGCACCATGCCGCCGAGCACGTTGACATCGGCCACGCCGGGTATCGTCCGCAGCACCGGGCGTATGGTCCAGTCCAGCAGCGTGCGCCGCTGCTCGAGCGTCAGGCCGCCGCCCTCGATGGTGAACATGAAGACGTCCGAGAGCGGGGTGGAGATCGGCGCCAAGCCGCCCGAGACCGTCGAGGGTAACGTATCGCCGGCGCCGGCGAGCCTTTCGGTCACCTGCTGGCGCGCCCAGTAGATGTCGGTCCCGTCCTCGAAGTCGAGCGTGATGTCGGCGATGGCGTACTTCGCGGAGGATCTCAGGATCGTCAGGTGCGGAACGCCGAGGAGCTCCAGCTCGATCGGCGTGATGACGCGGGTCTCCACCTCCTCGGGCGTCATGCCCGGCGCTTTCATGATGATCTTCACCTGGACCGAGGAGATGTCCGGGAAGGCGTCGATGGGGATGCGGAAGTAGGCCCAGGCGCCGGCAACGGCGAGCAGCAGCGCGCAGAACAACACGAATGCCCGCTGCACGAGCGCAAACTCAACAACCCGGCGAAGCATGGCTACTCTCCGCCAATCATGTTTTCGAGCTCGGCGAGGCCGGAAACCGCAACCAACTGGCCGGGGGTCAATGGGCCCTCAACGGTGGCGCCGTGCAACGTCTTGCCTTTGAGCGTGACGGGCAGCACCGAGAAGCCGCCGGCGGTACGCACGAAGATATTCGGCGCACCGTCGAGATAGACGACAGCGGCCGCGGGCACCTGCAGGCCGCCGATGCTCGCCTCGCGGTGGATGCTGAGCGTCACCATCTGCCCCGCCACGAGACCTTCGCGCGCGGGGATGCTTCCGGTGAGCAATGCGGAGCGTGTCTTGGGATCTATCGAATGACTGACCGACAGCACCTTGCCCTCGCCGCCGCTTTGCAGAAGGATCGTGTCGCCCGCACGCACCTTGCCGATGAGCGCTGCCGGCAGCTGCGCCTCGACCCAAAGCGCGTCGCTCGTATCGATGACGACCGCGGGAGCCATTGCCTCGATGCTGGCGCCGGGCGCAGCGCGCGCTTCGACAACGCGGCCCGCCCTCTGTGCGATCAGCGTGTAGCTGCCATCGGTCTCGGTCTTGATATTGCCGAGCGACACGAGCCGCTGGTGCTCGGCGACGACGGCCGCGAGACCTGCGCGATGGGCCTCGCTTTCGGCCGCCCGCGTGGGCGAGGTGATGTTCTTTTCGGCAAGACCTTTGTAGCGATCCGCCACGGCCTTCGCGGCGGCGAGATTTGCCTCGGCCTGCCGCAATTGGGAAATCGTCTCCACCAGCTCGCGGCTGGCGATCCGCATCAACTGGCGGCCGGGCTCCACGGCCTCGCCGGGCAGCACATCCACGGAGACGACCGTCCCGGCAAAGGGCGCGGTGACGGCGATCCGGCTGTTCATCGGCGGCACGACCGTCGCCGGCAGGAGCGCTATGGCTTCGTCGCTGGCCGGGCGGACCTCCTCCAGGCGGATTTGCAGGCCTTCGATCTGCGCCGCGGAGATGGCGATCTCGGCTGCGGGCGCGCTTCCCGCGATGCAGGCGAAAAGCAGCGGCAAGAGCACCGCAAACGGCCTAAACTTAACTGAAAGCATCAGCCAACCCTCCAGCCCCTGATAAGGGCTGTGGCATGCTCACCTGAAACCAACCTGAAACGGTCTTCCCCGTCCTTTCCAAATGCTTAGCCCGTTCAGGTGCGTTTCAGCTTTAGAGACTATCGCTGCCCTGCTTCAATGGAGGCACCCATCCGTATTCTCCTGGTCGAGGATGACGACGATATCGCCGAGCGGCTCCACTCGGGGCTGAAGCCGGAAGGCTTTGTCGTCGATCGGGCCGATACCGGCGAGGATGCCGCCATCCTCGGCGTCGAGGAGCAGTTCGATGCGGTGATCCTCGATCTCGGGCTGCCGAAGATGCAGGGCCTGGACGTGCTCCGCAAATGGCGCGCGCAGAACTGCGACATGCCGGTGCTGATCCTCACCGCGCAGGGAACCTGGACGGAGAAGGTCGAAGGCCTGAATGCGGGCGCCGACGACTACATCACCAAGCCCTTTCACATACCGGAGATCGTCGCGCGACTGCGGGCGCTGATCCGCCGCAAATCGGGAAGCGCCAGTCCCGTCCTGCGGCACAGGGATCTGTGTCTCGACACGGTCGGCGGCAAAGCTACGGTGGGCGGCAGAGACGTCGAGCTCACCGCGTCGGAGCTGAGGATGCTGACCTACTTCATGCATCGCCCCGGCCGCGTCGTTTCGCAGGCGGAGCTCTCCGAGCGGCTTTACGCTCTCGAGGAGAGCGCGTGGTCCAATACCATCGAAGTCTATATCAGCCGCCTGCGCCGCAAGCTGGGCCGCGACGTGATCACCACGGTGCGCGGCCTCGGCTACCGCATGGATTAACGTGGCCCCATGCGCAGCCTCAAAACCCGACTGATCATCGTCGCGACCATATGGATCGCCATCGGCGTCGTCGTGGCGGGCTTGCTGCTGTCGCGGGCAAGCCGCGAGTTTCTCATCGGGCAGTTCTACGACGAGCTCTACGTCCATCTCGATGAGTTGCAGAGCCTCATGGAGCTCGACGATCAGGGCCAGTTCAGCCTGCAACGGCCGTTGAGCGATCCGCGCTACATCGCACCGCTGTCGGGCTTCTACTGGGAGATCCAGATCGGCGGAAAGCAGCTCGCGCGCTCGACGTCGCTCGAAGGGCCGAAACTCGACGTGCCCGACGACGATGGCGAGGATGCGCAGATTCACACCCACCGCATCGCGGGGCCCACGGGCGCGCTGCTGGTGGCCGAACGCCTCCGCTGGCTCAAGAACAGCACGGAGCCGCTGCGCATCATCATCGGAACGGACGAGCGCTTTCTCGAAGGCGAGCTGAAGAAATACAACAAGGTCCTCGCCTGGTCCCTCAGCGCCTTCGCGCTCTCGATGATCGGCGCGGCGATCCTGCTATTGCTCTATGCCATGGCGCCGTTCGGACACCTGCGGCAAGCCCTCGCCCGCGTGCGCAGCGGCACCGCGCAACGGTTGACGGGCAAGTTCCCCGAAGAAGTGCAGCCGCTGATCGATGATCTCAACGGCCTCCTTTCGGAATCCGGACAGCAGATACTCCGCGCGCGTGCGCAGGCCGGCAACATCGCGCATGGGCTGAAGACGCCGCTGGCGATCCTCGTCGATGAAGCGCACCGGCTCGCGCAGAAGGGCTCGGAAAAATCCGCGGGCATCATTCGCGAGCAGTGCCGGCGCATGCAGAGCCAGATCGACTATCAGATCGCGCGGGCGCGTACCGCGGCGACGCGGGCAAAGGCCGTCACCGCCTCGCCGCTCGGCGAGACGGCAGAGCAGGTCGTACGCGCACTGCGCCGGCTCTACATCGAGCGCGGCTTGAAGATTGAAAACAGCATCCCCCGCCAGCAGATGGTCGCGTGCGAAGCGCAGGATCTCAACGAGATGCTCGGCAACCTCGTCGACAACGCCTGCAAGTATGCGAAGAGCCGCGTCGAGGTGCGCTCCGGCGATGACGCCGCACCCGGCTTCGTCTCGGTCATCGTCGAGGATGACGGACCGGGCCTGCCGCTGGAAGCGTGGGACGTCGTCTTCAAGATCGGCGAGCAGTGGAACGATCGCCGCGGAGGCTCGGGGCTCGGCCTGCCGATCGTGCGCGATCTCGTTCAGTTCTACGGCGGCGCCGTGAAGCTGGCCAAGTCCGAGCTGGGCGGCCTTGCGGTGATTGTCGAGCTGCCGGCGTTCTCGCCCGGCGGTTGAAGCGCAAAACTGCGCCTTTCGGGCGATCCGATCGATCACTCCGGTGAGCGGCGAAAATGCACCGGGCTCATAGAAGCGTTCGTGCAACACTTCGCCCGCGAACTGACAAAACGCAGGCGGTGCCGCGCGAGAAAAGCGCCAGTTACAACGCCTTTTCTCATCGGCGACCGGTCAGCCGGACGCACCCGTAATATGTTGACTATATCAGTAAGGTATCGATAATGACGGGTGAGGCCGCCGCGTCGTTGTGCTGATTGCAGCAGCAAATGGGCAAGCCTTGTTGGAATTGCTTGCGCCCGTCGGCGCAGAGTTTCTAGTTGTTTGGGGGGGTCCAAATAGTGTGTAAGAGTAGCGTACCCGTGGGCGAGTTGCCCAGCGGGAGTGTACCCGATCGCGTCGCGTCGCAGACCGATCGGCTGCCGTTGTCGCGTATTTCCGTCGGCATCGCCACGCTTGTCGCCGCAGGCACAGCGGGCTTCGGCGCCCAGGCCCAGGAGCAGGAGCCGGGAGCGCAACAGCAGCAGCTGCCGCCGCTCGAGGTCACCTCGGAGAAACCGGCTGCCAAAAAGGCAAAGGCGAAGAAGAAGGCCGCTTCCAGCAGCGCCGTCTCGCCCGCACCCCAGGGGCCGTCCGAACCCGCAACAGGCGCGCCGGTAGACGCCGATCCAACGGCCTCCTTTACCCCTGCAAGCGGCAACACCAACCAGTCCGGCACCGGCCTTGGACGTCTGCCTGGCACGCTTCAAGACACGCCGCAGACCGTCAACGTCATCCCGCAGAAGCTCATTAAAGAGCAGAAGATCACCACCGTCGATCAGGCGCTGCGCAGCGTTCCGGGCGTGACCGTCGCCATCGGCGAAGGCGGCGGTGGCATGAACGGCGACCAGTTCCGCATCCGCGGCTTGCAGGCCAAGGGCGACCTCTATGTCGACGGCCTGCGCGACTTTGGCGTCTACGTGCGCGACAGCTTCGCCTACGAGCAGGTCCAGGTGATCAAGGGCCCGTCGTCGGAAAGCTTCGGCATGGGCACCACCGGCGGCGTGATCAACCTGCAGCAGAAGACGGCGCACCTTGGCGACTCGCAGGAATACGAGGTCACCGTCGGCACCGGGCCCTACTACCGCAGCACGATCGACATCAACAAGCAGATCGATGCAACGACGGCGGCGCGCGCCGTCGGCATGTGGCACAACCAGGACGTGGTCGGCCGCGATCATGTCTATTCCGACCGCTGGGGCTTCCTGGGCTCTCTCGGCTTCGGTCTCGGCACCGACACGACACTGACGCTCAACTATCTGCATCAGGACGGCGAGCGCCGTCCGGACATGGGCGTTCCGATTGCGACGCCGCCTCTTGCCCTGGGTGGCGGTCTCGGCCGCCCGGTGACGGAACAGCCGGGCGTGTCCCGCAAAAACTACTACGGCAAGTCAACCGATCTCGACGAGTCTACGGCGGACATCCTCACCGCGCGCTTGACGACGAAGGTTGCACCGGGCGTTACCTTCTACAACGACAGCCGCCTTGCCTTCTACGACCGCTACTTTGCGCAGACGGTCACGAGTTGCGGCGATGCGGCCGCCAGCGGTCAGGTCCCGGCGCGGACGTGTGCAACGAATCTGTTCGACAACAATCCGAACACCGTACCGATATACAGCTTCGGTGGTCCTGCAGGTTTCGAGCAGGACACCTGGGGCGCGCAAAACGTCAGCACCCTCGTTGCAAAGTTCAAGACGGGCTGGATGCGCCACGAGGCGGTCGCGGGCGTCGACCTGTTCTTCCAGAACGACCGGCGTACGCAGCTCGCCAACTCGCTTGCCAACGGGCCGACGGCTACCGACCTGGTTGGTCCGTTCAAGGAGCCCGGCTCCATCTACGATCCGAACTTCTCGACGGGTAACGTCGTTTCGCCGAACTACAATTCGCGCAAGAAGGGCGAGGCTTACAATGCCGGCGTGTTCGTCAGTGACCGCGCATGGCTGACGGAGCAGTTCTCCATTCTCGGCGGCGTGCGTTGGGACTATTACCACGCCTCGTACCGCGCAACGAATTCCGCCGGTGCATGGAACGCCAGTAACAGCACCGATGAGGATGCCGTCACACGCTTCTGGAGTCCGAAAGCCAGCGCGATCTGGGAGCCGTCGAAGAACGAGACTTACTACGTGTCCTGGGCCCGTTCGTTCTCGCCACCCGGTCAGTTCATCGGCAACGACAACAACTCGATCACCGACGTGTGCTCGACTTGCCCCGGCTATCAGATCCCCGATCCGGAAGAGAACAAGATGTGGGAGGCGGGTGCAAAGCTGTCGCTGCTCGACCAGCGGCTCGGCCTGACCGCTGCCGTGTTCCAGGTCGACAAGAGCAACCAGTCCTATGACGACGGCACCGGCAACATCGTGCAGACGGGCGATGCCATCCGCGTCCAGGGCGTCGAGCTCGGCATGTCGGGAACGCTCACGGACTTCTGGACCGCGCAGATCGCCTACGCCTACCTCGACGGTGAAGTGCGCAGCGGCGCCAGCAGGGGGAAAGAGGCTCCATTCATCGCGCACAACAACGTGACGGTGTGGACCACCTTCGAGATCTCCAAGCTGATGCCGCTCGGACCGGGCAAGGCTCAGGTCGGCGGCGGCATCACCTACTCGAGCGATTATTTCACCAACACCGCGAACACGTCCGTAATCCCGTCCAACTTCTCGTTCGACGCCATGGCCTCGTACGAACTGGACGGATGGCGTGCCGCGGTCAACGGCTACAACCTCACGGACGAGCTGAACTATGACGCGGGATTCTCCAATCGCGCCGTTGTGAGTGCCGGCCGCACGGTGCTGTTCACGCTAGGAAAGAAGTTCTAAGGGACACTCACCTCTCCCGTCCCAAACCCAAAACTTGGCAGGAGGGCTCGCCCTCCTGCCCCTTTCATTTTCAGAACAAGAAGACGAACGCGCATGCTGGTAGCGATCCCGAACCTTCTGACACCGGATGAAGTGCGCGAGGTGCGCGGCATCCTCGAAGCGTCCCCGTGGGTCGATGGCAAGACGACCGCGGGCCAGCAGGCCGCCACCGCCAAAAACAACCTGCAGATCCCCGAGGGCTCCCCCGCCTCCGTTCAGGCCGGCGACATCATCCTGCGCGCGCTCGGCCGTCATCCGATCTTCCATTCCGCCGCGCTGCCGCTGCGCGTTCTGCCGCCGATGTTCAACCGCTACGACGTCGGCATGAAATTCGATGCGCATGTCGACGGCGCCATCCGCACCATTCCCGGCGCGAACATGCGCATGCGCGCCGACGTCTCCTCGACGCTCTTCCTCACACCCCCGGAGGAATACGACGGCGGCGAGCTCATCATCTCCGATACCTACGGCGAGCAGAGGGTGAAACTGCCGGCCGGGCACATCGTCATCTATCCCTCGACCAGCCTCCACAGCGTGACACCGATCACGCGCGGCAGCCGCTGGTCTTCGTTCTTCTGGACGCAGTCCATGGTGCGCGACGATGGACAACGCGCCATGCTGTATGATCTCGATGTTGCGATCCGCGAAATTCGCGGCCAACTATCCGACGAAAACCAGGCGGTGGTGGCGCTGACCAGCCACTATCACAACCTTCTGCGCCGGTGGGCGGAGCTATAGTCAGATGACGGCGCGCCACATCTATCTTCCGATCCTTTACCCCCAGACGCAGGAGGAGTTTAACCAGCGCCTGGCGGAATCCCCAGAGTATGCCGCGCGGTGGGCGCGCGAGGGTGCCGTAGACGGACACCCCGAGGCTCAGCTCGCCTGGGGCCATATGCTGCTCAACGGACATGGCACGGCGCGCGATCCCGAGGCCGCATACCGCTGGTTCGGACACGCGGCGCATTTCGGCGCGCCGGAAGCACTGAACATGGTGGGACGCTGCCTCGAGCGGGGCTGGGGCGTGCCGCCCGACGCCGCGGCGGCGGTCGCGTGGTATCGCCGGGCGGCCGACAAGGGTCACAGCTGGGCGCAGTACAACCTCGGCTGCCAATACCTGCACGGCAATGGCGTGGCGCAGGATTACCAAAGCGCGCTGTCGCTCTTTGTGCGCTCGGCACGACAGGGCAACGAGAAATCCATGAACAAGCTGGGCCGTTTCCGCGAGGAGGGCTGGCATTGCCGCGTCAACCTCGATGCAGCTCGCCGCTGGTATGAGCGCGCGGCGGTGCGCGGCTGCTTCCGGGGCCAGTTCCATCTGGCGCGGCTGCTCGCCGACAGCAACGACATCGACGGCGCGGTGCGCTGGTTCAGCGCATCGTGCAACAACGCCCCGCTGCCTTTCTGCGGCGAGGTCGGCATGATGCTCGCACCCCATCCCAACGCGCGCCTTGCCAGCATCGGGCGCGAAGCATTGGCGCGCGCCAATCAACTCGTTCCCGCATCCGCAGGGGCATTGGCCGCCACTGCCCTCATCCGCCCGGGTACGTAATGTCCACCCCGGGACTGCGCGCGTTCTGGCTGAAGCATCTGCACCGCTGGCATTGGATCAGCGCGGCGATGAGCCTCGTCGGCATGGTGCTCTTTGCTGCCACCGGCATAACGCTCAATCACGCGGGCGCGATCGAGGCGGCGCCGCGGGTGACGAGCCGCACTGCCGAGCTCCCGGAAAACCTGCTTGCAGCGCTCAACGCCGCGCAGCAGTCGGCCGTGTTGCCTGAAGACGTACGCCAATGGATCGCCACGCACGTCGGCGTCGCCGTCGGCGGCAACAAGGTCGAGTGGCAGAAGGACGAGGTTTACGTGTCGTTGCCGCGTCCCGGCGGGGATGCCTGGCTAACGATCGATTCCAAGAGCGGCGACATCGAATACGAGCTCACCGATCGGGGCTGGATCTCCTATCTCAACGATCTCCACAAGGGGCGTAACACCGGAATTTGGTGGAGCCTTTTCATCGACGTCTTCGCCGTAGTGTGTCTCATTTTCTGCACTACTGGATTTTTCCTCCTGCAGCTCCATTCCGGGCGACGGCCGGCGACATGGCCGCTCGTTGGCTTCGGTGTCGTCGTACCAATCGCGTTGCTTCTGCTCTTCGTGCACTAACAGAGGTCATCTGATGCGCAAGCTTATTACCGTCGGCCTTTCCGGCATCATTGCCGGCCCTGTCCTCAGCGGGGCATCGCTCGCCGCCGACATGAAGGTCACCATCGAGGTGCCCAAACTCGACGTCGCGGAGTATCACCGCCCCTATGTCGCCGCGTGGATCGAAAACGCCGACGGCGGCGTCGCTGCCAACCTGAGCGTGTGGTACGAATTCAAGAAGGAAAACCACAAGGGCAACAAATGGCTGAAGGACCTGCGCCAGTGGTGGCGGCGCGCCGGCCGCGAGCTGGACATGCCCGTCGACGGCCTTTCGAGTGCGACACGGCCCGCAGGCAAGCACCCGATCGACTTCTCCTCGTCGGCGCCGCCGCTCGCGGAGCTTCAGCCGGGCGAATACGAGCTCGTCGTCGAAGCGGCGCGGGAGGTCGGCGGCCGCGAACTCGTACGCATCCCGTTCAAATGGCCAGCCGCCGAAGCATTCTCGGGCTCCGTCCAGGGCAAGGACGAGCTCGGTGTCGTCGCCCTCGAGATCAAACCCTAGTCAAACAGGATTGCCGTCCATGAAAACCTCTCTCAAATGGCTGGTCGTGCCGTTCTGCGTTTCACTCGCAATGCCCGCCTCGGCGCATCGCGCCTGGCTGCTCCCTTCCGCCACCGTGTTGTCCGATACGGGCTCGTGGATCACCGTCGATGCGGCGGTCTCCGATTCCCTCTTCTATTTCGAGCACGTGCCGATGCGCCTCACCGGCGTCGGTGCGGAGCCCACGGAGCGCGAGCGCGGAGCGGGCGGCGCGCCCGCTGCAACGGGCGCGACGAAGCGGGAAGCGCGCGGCTCGCAACAGCCGCGTGCGGGAAGTTCCGGCGGCGGCGATGCCCCGCGCCGGCCTCAAAGCCAGGAGCTCACCATTTTTGCACCCGATGGCTCGAGCATTGCGCCGCAGAACGGCGCGATCGGCAAGTTCCGCAGCACGTTCGACATTCCGCTCGAGAAGGCCGGGACCTATAAGCTCGCCGTGGTCGGCGGCGGCCTGACGGCCTCCTACACGCTGAAAGGCGAGAAAAAGCGCTGGCGCGGCACGGCTGAAGCTTTCAAAACCGAAATCCCCGCGGATGCGGAGGATGTGAAGGTCACCGAGCAGCAGCGCCGCCTCGAGACGTTCGTCACCGCAGGCAAGCCCTCTAAGGATGTTCTCAGGCCGACGGGCAAAGGCCTCGAACTCGATCCGGTCACGCATCCGAACGATCTCTTTGCGGGCGAGGCGGCGAAGTTCCGCCTCCTGATCGACGGCAAGCCCGCGGCCGGCGCGCGGCTCACCGTCGTTCCGGGCGGCATCCGTTACCGTGACTCGATCAACGAGATAAGCGCGACCAGCGACGGCGACGGCTTCGTTTCCGTCACGTGGCCGGAGGCGGGCATGTACTGGATGGAGGCGGTGCTCGAGGACGACAACGCGCAGCTTCCCAACGCCAAGCGGCGCGCCACGTACGTGGCAACGCTCGAGGTGATGAAGCCTTGATGCGCGGCGAGACTTTGCCCCGGCGCGTCGCCGTTCCGCTGCACGTTTCGCAGCGGTCCGCGGCACCGCGTGCCGGAGCGTCTCTGCACGTCTTGAAAGGGCAGACGATGGGTACGCGGTGGAGCGTGAAGCTCGCCGCGCCGCCCGGCATGCCGCTCAAGGCGCTACGCACCGCTATCGTGGGTAGCCTCGACGGCGTCGTCGCCGAGATGAGCACCTTCGAGCCGGGGTCCGATATCTCCCGCTTCAATCGCGCGGCTGCGGGAACGTGGCAGCGATTGCCGGACGATTTTTTCCTCGTCCTCGACTATGCGCTGAAAGTGGCGCGCGACAGCGATGGCGCGTACGATCCGACGGTGGGCCATCTCGTCGGCCTCTGGGGTTTCGGCGCCCTGGGCGCGCAGCACCGGATCCCGCACGCGGACGAAATCGCCGATGCGCGTGCGCGTTGCGGCTGGTCCCGCATCATGCTTGATGAGGCGGAGCGCAGTGCGCAGCAGCCTGGCGGACTTCATCTCGATCTTTCGTCGGTTGCCAAGGGCTTCGCCGTGGATCGCGTCGCAGACACCGTAGCCGGCGCCGGCTTTTCCGACTTTCTCGTCGAGATCGGAGGCGAGCTGCGCGGTCACGGCGTGAAGCCGGATGGGCTGCCGTGGTGGGTCGCGCTCGAGCGCGTCTCGGCACCCGCCGATGGTGGCGCGACCGTTTCCGACATCGTCATCGCGCTCAACGGCCTTGCCGTCGCGACGTCGGGGAGCGCTGAACATTTCTTCGAGGCGGGCGGACAAAGGTACGCACACACCATCGATCCGCGCTCGGGCGGGCCGGTGGCGCACGATCTGGTCTCGGTAAGCGTGCTCCACGCCAAGTGCATGCACGCCGACGCACTCGCAACCGCGCTGATGGTTCTGGGGCCCGACGACGGCATGGCGCACGCGATGCGCCTGGGCCTTGCCGCCCGGTTCGTGAGCTCCGGGCCCTACGGCGTGCGCGAGCGCCTGACGCCGCGCTTCGCCGCGATGCTCGCGTGACGCGCGGATGACGGGAATGCGTACAGCCTTTTTCGCGCTGGCTACGATATGCGCGGGCGCGACCGCCGCCGCAGCGGCTGACGTGGCCGGCGACACGCTCACCAACGATCCGAAACGCCTCTTCGCAACGGCGGCAATGGTTGGCGCGTATCTCATTTTCTGCGCTGTCGTCGCCATACGCCACGCCGCGCGGCGCAGGATGCCCGCCAGCGCCCCGAGAGAGCCAACCAGCGCACCGGCCGTGCTCGTTGCCTACGCGAGCCAGACCGGCACGGCCGAAGAACTCGCCAAGAGCACGTTCCGCGCGCTCGAGGCGGCGAACGTGGCCGCGCGGATCGTCTCTTTCGCGCACCTCGACGCGGCAACGCTGGCGCAGGCACGGACCGCGCTGTTGATCGTCTCGACGACGGGCGAAGGCGATCCGCCGGACTCGGCGGCACGCTTCGTGCGCACCGTGATGGGCGCGCGCCTTGCCGCGCCGGGCCTGCGCTATGGCGTGCTCGCGTTGGGCGACCGCACCTATGCGCAGTTCTGCGCATTCGGCGATGCCGTGCATGACTGGCTCGCCACATGCGGCGCGGCGCGCATGTTCGATGCGATCCGCGTCAACAACGAAGACCCGGCGTCGCTGGATCTGTGGTGGCAACAGCTCCAGGCGCTCGCGGGTGCGCCGATCCGCACCGGTCTTCCCGCACAGGCCGTCGCGAGCACGTGGACGCTCGCGTCCCGTACCCTCGCCAATCCGGGCGACGTCGAGCACCCCGCCTACTACGTCGCGTTGCAGCCGAGCGGCGAGCTGCCGGAATGGTCCGCGGGCGACATCGCCGTCATCCGCCCGGAAAACGATCCGGCGGAGGTGACATCGCTTCTAAGGCACCTCGGTCTCGGCGGCGAAATGCAGCTCGACGGTCCGGCCGGCCGGCGGACGCTTGCACGCCACCTCGCGGGAAGCGTTCTGCCGAAGACTGCCGAAGAGGTCGCCGCGCTCGTCCGTCAATCGCCGGCGTTGCTGGTCCAGGGATTGCAGCCGCTCCCGGTGCGCGAATATTCGATCGCCTCGCTGCCCGCGGATGGGCGCATCGAACTGCTCGTGCGGCAGATGCGCCTTGAGGATGGGCGCCTCGGGATCGGCTCGGGATGGCTCACATCGCATGCTGCGGTTCACGGGCCGATCGAACTGAGCATGCGCGCCAATACCGCATTTCATCCGCCGGACCCGCGGCGGGCGTTGATCCTCATCGGCAACGGCACGGGCATTGCGGGCCTGCGCGCGCACCTGAAAGGCCGGGTGGAGGCCAACGTCGGCAAGAACTGGCTCATCTTCGGTGAGCGCAGCGCGCAAACGAGCTTTTTCTATCGCGACGAGATCGAGGCGTGGCGCCGCAGGGGCCTGCTCGAGCGCGCCGACTTTGCCTTCTCGCGGGATGAGGCTGACCGCACCTACGTGCAGGACCGTGTGCGCTCACGCGCCGATGACATCCGCGCGTGGATCGCGGGCGGCGCGGCGATCTACGTATGCGGCAGCCTGCGCGGCATGTCGACGGCGGTCACCAAGGCGCTCAGCGAGATCGTGAGCGATGAAAAGTTAGCGGAGATGATCGAAACGGGGCTCTACCGGCGGGACGTCTATTAGCGGCGTCCCGTGGGGACCACGCCGACAATCGGATCCGCCCTTCCGTTGCGCGTGTCGCGCCGATACGTGATGCGCGATAGGGCATACGGTTTGCGTCCGGTTAGGGCCGCAGGAAACCGGCGCATATGTTGTTCGATGATGCGATGGCGCCGTTGCTGCGCGCGAAAGCGCAACCAAGCAGCATCAGGCGGGCGCTGTTCTACTTCTTGACGATCGTGGTGATCCCATCCACCTCGGGCTCGGCCACATAGCGCTCATCGGGCGTGTAGAAATGGATGCGCAGCTTACGCGTGGCATCGGCGAAGCCAATGGTCCAGCCCTCGTAAAGGCGCCACGCCGTGATGTCGGCCATCACAGGAAATGTCTTGGCGCAGTCTTGCGCAATCTCGATTGCGTTGCCGCCGATGGTCGGGTCTTTTTTCAGCATCACCGCGCAGCGCTTTGAGTCGTCAGCGTTGCTCACCTCCCATGTGCCATACATATCCTTGAGCAACTCCGGGCTGACAGTGCTCGTGTCCATCGGTTTCAACTCCTGCGCTGCGAGCGCCGGGGCGAGGGCAAGCAGGAGCGCGGTGAGGGAGACGCGGAAAAAGGCGGGCATCGCTGGCTCGTCGATTATGGGATCTTCACAAATGGTCGGCGTTCGAACTATGCGATGGAGAACGTTCTGTCCATCGGCCGATTGCAATGCCTTGAGCGGGCGAAACATTTGCGCGCACCGTATCGCCCCGCCGGGCCCCGGGGCTCAGCCTCGCGTCATTTGAGATCGGCACGGGTGCGATGGGGCCTCAGCACGACGATTTCGCGGCGCTTGAAGCCTCCGCGCGGGGAAGACCAGAAGGGTTAGCGCACGATGCGAAGGCGACACCGCATATCGTTGCAGCGGTCCTCGTAAGACGATTGAGCCGTCTGGTTTGTCTGCTGCGGCACAGGGTCTGGCGTGATCCATGCAGCGACGACGCCCGCGAATATACGCATAAGAACGTCCATTGCTTCGCCTCCCTTGTCGGCCGGCGCGCTATGGCCACCGCGCGCCCGGTTTGCCAAAGGCGGACTGCCTGTTGCCGTTTCCTGCGTCGCAAGCAATCCGCAAATCTAACATGCCACCGAAGGACGCGCACAGCCGGTGCGCGTCCATGCATTCACCTTTGGCAGCTAGCGGATCGGCGGGGGCTCGTCCCGCGCATCCGCGCAGCGCACGCCATTCCAGTATCCGTACATGCCGCAGTCATCGCCGCTGCGGGCCGTCCAGCCGTAGACGCGCGGACCTGGGACCTCCGGAGCTGGGAGGACATCCTCGACAATCGCTCCCTCGACGATAACCGGACCATCGATGACCGGGCCTTCATCGACAAGCACCGCTCCGTCCTCGACGATGACTTCCTGGGCCGACGCCGGTATCGCAACCGCCACGACCGCCGCGCCAGCTGCCGTTGCCGCCAGCGCCGATTTCACCCAAGTGTGCATGGTACACCTCCGTTATGTGCCATCCGCCGTCTGGGGAACCGCCCCTACCCCGATTGGTTCCTCGCTGGAAGCTTGGAAATGAAGCGAAATTTTCTTCAAACGATAGGCGAATGGCGGGATTGGAACGGGTGCGAAGGCACAGGCACGCGCCGCTGTTTACAGCGTCGGTGGGGCGCACAGCGGGCCTTAGGTGCCCGCAGCGCATAACGACGGGTTCTGACGTGTGACGCGCGGAAGCAGCCTCGCGCTGTCGCGACCGCCACCCGCGTGGCGCGGGTCAGCGCCCGGGTGGCACGATGTCAGCAGTCGTGCGCGTTCGCTTCGACGATGGAAACGCCCTCGCCAGCGTGCACGGACTTCAGCCGGCTCACGTCATCGAGCGCCATCGCCCAGATGTTGCAAGGGCTCGCCATGCGGATCTCGCCGCGGCGCGATACCGGTGTCGGGCCGAAGCCAATCGCGATCGCATCGCCGTCGGGCCAGAAGGCGATCTCGCCCGCGCTGACCACGTCGCGCGCCTCGGGCTCGCGATCGGAACTCACGGGTGAGTTGAAGTAGATCTCGCGCCCCCACATTTTGGCTTCGGCGTGGATCGGCAGCGCCGCCCAAATGCGTTCGGCGGTCGGCGTCTCCAAGAGCCGGGCACGAATAGTCACCTTCCCCGCACGGATCACTACCACGCGCATCCCGCGACTCCCATACGGCCAGTCTTTCCGCCGGCCCGCGGCCCACTCTGTCATTGTGGCGCGATCGCATCAATACCCCTGTAGACGCACCACACAGCCCACACAGCGGAGCCGGGCATACGTAACCACGCGCGATCGCGGCGATCGGGGGCTATCCTATTCGGGGGAAAAGGAAACTGCTGGAGGATGGCACAGCTCCGCGCCGGATGGCGCAGAGCTGCTGTAGCTTCCATGCCACGCCATTCGATTGGCCAGCGCTTACGGCGTCAGGCCGGCGGCGGGCCGAAAACCAGCACGGCGTTGAGGCCGCCGAAGGCGAAGGAGTTCGACATCGCATAGGTGACGTCGAGCTTGCGGCCGGCATTGGGGATGTAGTCCAGATCGCACTCGGGATCGGGATCGTCGAGACCGATGGTCGGCGGGACCCAGTTCTCCTGCATCGCCATGATGCAGGCCGCCGCCTCGATGCCGCCGCCCGCGCCGAGCGGATGGCCATGCATCGACTTCGTCGACGAAATGGCGAGGTTCTTGGCATGGTTGCCGAACACGGCCTTGATCGCGCGCGTCTCGTTGGCGTCGTTGATCGTCGTCGCCGTGCCGTGCGCGTTGAGATACTGGATGTCGGACGGCGACAGCCCGGCATCGTTGAGGGCGCCGCGCATGGCCTCGTTGGGGCCCTCAGTGTCCGGGTTGACCATGTCCTTGGCGTCGGACGACATGCCGTAGCCGACGATCTCGGCGAGGATCTTGGCGCCGCGCGCCTGGGCGTGCTCCAGGGATTCCAGCACGAGGATGCCGGCGCCTTCACCCAGAACCGTTCCGTTGCGCTTCTTGGCGAACGGGAAGCAGCCCTCAGGCGAAAGCACGTGCAGTGCCTGCCAGGCTTTCATGGTGCCGTAGTTGATGACGGATTCCGACGCGCCGGCGATGGCGACGTCGACCACATTGTTGCGGATGTAGTCGCGGGCGATGCCGATAGCGTGCGTTGCGGTCGAGCAGGCGCTGCAGGTGGCGAAGGTCGGACCCTTGACGCCGAACTCAATGCCAACGTGGGCGCTCGCCGAGGAGCCGATGATGCGCAGGAGTGTGAGGGGGTGCGTCGCGCGCTTTCCCTCAATGAACAGTGCGCGATAGGAATTCTCGAAGGTGACGAGGCCGCCAGCGCCCGAGCCGACGATGCATGCCGACCGATAGGGGTCGGTGAAGGGAACCTCGAGGCCCGCCTGCTTCACCGCCTCGTCGGCGGCGGCCGCCGCGAACCAGGAATAGCGGTCCGCGTGCATGACGAGCTTGTCGCGCTGGAAGTGGCGCAGGCGCTGCTTTGGATCGAAATCCTTGATCTGGGCAGCGATGAGGATCTTCAGATCTTCGAGAGGAAAGCCAGTGAGCTCGGTCACCCCGCACTTCGCGGCCTGCATCGAGGCCCAGAAATCGGGTACGTTGAGGCCGATCGGCGTAACGACGCCCATTCCGGTCACCACGACGCGGCGTGCGCCGTTCGCGTTTGCCATAGGTTACCTGCCGGTTTGCGGGCGGCGTAGCAACGCCGCGACATGAGAAAGACTTGCGAGCCGGCGATCGCCGTTCGGGGGGAGCTCGCGAGCTCGATCCAGGTGCGCGCTTTGATCAACGCGCGCCGGGATGATTTTGTCTTCAGGCCTTGGCGCCAGCGGCCGCGGGGCCCTTCGCCATCAATTCCTTGACGCGATCGACGACCGATCCGACGGTCTTGAAATCTTCGACGTCCTCGTTCGCGTTATAAGGAATCTCGATACCGAAAGTATCTTCGATATCAAATACGATCATTGCAAGATCGAGGGACTCAATCTTGAGATCCGTCAACGGCGTCGACAACGAGATGTCGTCGCGCGGTTCCTTCATGTGCTTCTTCAGGATCTCGACGATCTTGGTGCCAACTTCGTCCATTTCAGTCTCCCACCCCCGCTATATTTAAAGCCTGGGGCCCGAATTACTTGGTTCCTAGCTAATGCAAGGCCTGTAGCACAACAAGCTGTGGCGTCACATATCCTTAAACGCCAAGCAAGTCTAGCGGAGGCCTTCAGCCGGCCTGCGGCC
>Ga0182749_1000993_pt1 | contig 23398 bp, 23 predicted proteins | sample eDN3rd37CKraftMG_FD_128875 | JGI IMG/M metagenome (GOLD analysis project Ga0182749, IMG submission 128875) | Enriched Miracle-Growth compost microbial communities from Emeryville, California, USA - eDNA 3rd pass 37_C Kraft MG (version 2) (version 2) ...
CGAGGAGCGTCGGCCTGGGCGGCTGATCGGTCGCGGGCGTGGCGTTCATGGCGAAGCCTCTCCTCGTCATGCCCGGCCTTGTGCCGCGCATCCACGTCTTCTTCAGACCTATCAACAGATCGCAGATGGCCGGGACAAGCCCGGTCATGACGGCGCCGAGGTTATTCCGCCGCGCCGAGCTTGCGCACGGCGGGCGCGATGGCAGCCGCGGCGGTCTCGCCTTCGAAGTCCAGGCCCTCGATGCGGCCGGCGCGCTTCTCGATCCGCCCGGCGGAAGTGAGGATGTCGTCCATGTCCTTCGTGGTCTGGCCGAAATGCGTCTGCAATTTGCGCACGCGGTCGCCGAGCAGGCCGACGTCCTTCATCATGTGGCCGATCTCGAAGCGGATCTGGTCGACCGCCTCGCGCATCTGCGCGTCCTTGCGCATCTGCCGCACGAGTTGGATCGCCAGCACCGCCATGTTTGGCGACACGATCATGACGCGGGCGCGGCGGGCGCGCTGTACGATGTCGTCGAAGCTGTCGTAGATGTCGGCGTAGAGCGACTCGGACGGGATGAACATCAGCGCCACGTCCTGCGTCTCGCCCGGGATCAGGTATTTCTCGGCGATGTCGGCGATGTGCTTGGCGATGTCCTGCCGCACGCGCTGCACGGCGAGCTTGCGGTCGTCGTCGGTCGCGGCGTCGCGCCAGGCGGTCATCGCCTCCAGCGGAAACTTGGCGTCGATGATGAGATGCCCGGAGTCCGGGACGAAGATCACGCAGTCGGGTCGTGTCTTGTTGGTCAGCGTGAACTGGAATTCATAGGCGCCCTTTGGCAGGAGGTCGGCGACGATCGCTTCGAGCTGGCCCTGGCCGAAGGCGCCGCGCGTCTGCTTGTTGGCCAGGATGTTGTTGAGCGAGCCGACATGCGAGGTCACCTGCGAGGCGAGCTCGGCGATGTTCTTCTGCGCGCTGTCGATGACGGCGAGCCGCGCGTGCAGGTTCTGCAGGTGCTCGGCCGTGGTGGCGGTCGAGGCGCTGAGGCTTTCGCCGAGGCGGGCGGTAACCGCGTCGAGCCGCTCGTTCACCGTCTGCTGGAACTGGCCCTGCGACGTCTGCACGGCCAGCTGCAACTGGCCGTGCGCGTTCTGCAGCCAGCTCGCCATGCCGTCGAGGCGGGCATTGAGGGCGACGAGCCGCTCGGCGGCGTCAGGGTCGGCGACCGGGGCGCGCGGCCGCAGCAGCAGGACGATGACCGCAGCGAGGCCGGCGACGACGAGGAGACCGAGGATCAGGAGCAGGGGATCGGACATGGGGCCTTTCTAGCCCGATTCGGGCGGGCGCGAACGAACGGCGAACGGTAGGGCCTCTCGGAGAACCTCTCAAGTCGGCATTCCGGGACGCCCGCGCCGCGGGCGGACGCGCAATCCGGGGCGTCGCGCGCGGTGAATGTCCTCTCGGTTCCGGGGTCGCGGGCTGAATCCCGCGCCCCGGAATGACGGCCGAGGGAGTTCCATTGACCGTGTCCCCGCAAGCCCTTACATCGCGGGCATGGCTCCTCGCGACATCCTCATCATTCCCGACGCCCGCCTGCGGCTCAAATCGGAACCGGTCAAGACAATCGACAAGGACGTGCGCGCCCTGGTCGACGACATGTTCGAGACCATGTACGCCGCCCCCGGCATCGGGCTTGCCGCCATCCAGATCGGCGTGCCGCAGCGCGTCGTCACCATGGACCTCGCCAAGAAGGACGACGAGAAGGAGCCGCGGGTTTTCATCAATCCCGAGATCGTCTGGTCGTCGGACGACAAATCGAGCTACGACGAGGGCTGCCTGTCGATCCCCGAATACTACGAGGAGGTCGCGCGGCCGGCGAAGGTCAAGGTCAAGTACCTCGACCTCGACGGCAAGGCGCACGAGGTCGAGGCCGACGGCCTGCTCGCCACGTGCCTCCAGCACGAGATCGACCACCTCAACGGCGTCCTGTTCATCGACCACCTCTCGAAGCTCAAGCGCGACATGGTGGTGAAGAGGTTCAAGAAGGCGGCCAAGCGCGGCGAGCCGGCCAAGTTCGCCGAAGACAAAGAGCCGTCGCATCACATCGGGTGAGCCCGTCTCGGTCATGTCCGCGCTGTCGCGGGCATCCACGTCTTCGCTGAATTGAGATAAGTAAGACGTCGATGGCCGGGACCCGGCCATGACAGAAACAAAGCCGGCCGAGCTTTCCATGCCTCTCCGTCTCGTCTTCATGGGCACGCCCGATTTCGCCGTGCCGACGCTGATCGAGCTCGCCGCGCGCGGGCACGAGATCGCCGCGGTCTATACGCGCGCGGCGAAACCCGCCGGCCGCGGCATGGAGATGCAGGTGACGCCGGTCGAGCGCGAGGCGCGGCGACTCGCTCTGCCGGTGTTCACGCCGAAGACGCTGAAGGACGCGGCGGCGCAGGAGACGGTCCGTTCGCACGAGGCCGACGCCGCCGTCGTCGTCGCCTACGGGCTCATTCTGCCGAAGCCCGTCCTGGATGCGCCGAAGCTCGGCTGCTTCAACGTGCATGCCTCGCTGCTGCCGCGCTGGCGCGGCGCCGCGCCGATCAACCGCGCGGTGATGGCGGGCGACGCCGAGAGCGGCGTCACCATCATGCGCATGGACGAAGGCCTCGACACCGGCGCCATGGCGATGATCGACCGGCTGCCGATCGGCCCCGACATGACCGCCGGCGCGCTCCACGATGCGCTCGCCCCGCTCGGTGCCGACCTGATGGCGCGGGCGCTGGGCGCGCTCGAGCGCGGCACGCTCACGCTGACGCCGCAGCCGGAAGCGGGCGTCACCTATGCCGAGAAGATCCGCAAGGACGAGACGCGCATCGACTGGTCGAAACCGTGGGCCGCGGTGCATAACCACATCCGCGGCCTGTCGCCGTTTCCCGGCGCCTGGTTCGAGCTCGGCGGCGTGCGCGTGAAGGTGCTGCGTTCGACGAAAGGCAACGGTTCCGGCGCGCCCGGCACGGCGCTCGACGATCGGCTGACCATCGCCTGCGGCGACGGCGCGGTGCGGCTCGTCGAGGTGCAGCGCGCCGGCAAGCAACCGATGAGCGCGGAGGACTTCCTGCGCGGGACGCCGGTGATGGCCGGCAGCCGCGCCGACTGACATGGCGCGCGCGGCGAAATCGACCGACAGGCGCCCCGCCTCTCAGACGGTCCACGACCACCAAAAAGCCCCGATCGGCAGGCAACACCTGCCATCTTCCCTTGCATCGCAACATAGTTGGACGCGGGCCGAGCCCGGCGCCCGGCGCACCGATCTGGAAACATCAGCTTGAGCATTGGCCACAACTCCGAAATCTCGCCCGCCCAAGCACGCCTCTGGACCCCGATCCTCAATCGCTATCGCCAGCCGAGCGGCGCGCGCGGCGCGGTCGAACTGGCGATCACCGCGCTGCCCTTGATGATGCTCTGGGCGGCGGCGTGGCTGCTCTATTCGTTCGGTTTCTGGTGGGCGTCGCTGCTGGTCGCGATCCCCGCTTCGGGGTTCCTCGTGCGGCTTTTCATCATCCAGCACGATTGCGGCCACGGCTCCTTCTTCCCCAGCAGGACGGTGAACGACTGGATCGGCCGCGTCATCGGCGTCCTCACCGTGACGCCGTACGATTTCTGGCGACGCACGCATGCGATTCATCACGCCACGTCCGGCAATCTTGATCGCCGCGGCATCGGCGATGTCGATACGCTGACGGTGCGCGAATATATCGCACGCTCGCGATGGGGCCGGTTCAAATACCGGCTCTACCGGCATCCGCTCGTGATGTTCGGCCTCGCGCCCGCCTATCTTTTCCTGCTGCAGCACCGCCTGCCGGTCGGGTTCATGCGCGCCGGCTGGGAGCCGTGGATCAGCACGCAGGCAACGAACGCGGCGATCGGCCTGAGTGCCGCCGGGCTGATCTGGCTGATCGGCTTGCCGGCTTTCGTCCTGGTGCATCTGCCGATTCTCGTGCTGGCCGCAGCGATCGGCGTCTGGCTATTCTACGTCCAGCATCAGTTCGAGGACACGTACTGGAACGAAAGCCGCGGCTGGGACCTGCACGAGGCCGCCTTGCACGGCTCGTCGCATTACGATCTGCCGCCGCTGCTGCGCTGGTTCAGCGGCAATATCGGCATTCATCACGTGCATCATCTGCACAGCCGCATTCCGTACTACCGGCTGCCGAACGTGCTGCGCGACCATCCCGAGCTGCGCGATATCGGCCGGCTCACGCTCCTGCAAAGCTTTGCGTGCGTGCGCCTGACCTTGTGGGACGAGTCGCAGCGCCGGCTGATGTCGTTCCGCGAGGCAAGAACCGCGGCCTGACCTCACGCCGCGTGGAACGTCGCCCAGTGATGCCGTCGCGCCTCGGCGAATTCGGCGAGGTCGGCGTCGCTGACCCTCACGAGGTCGGTGTGGCCGAAGCCCTTCGCATAGTCGAGGATCGACACCACCTCCGGCGTCAGCCGCATCGTCGGCACCGCGGCGGGATCGGGCCGCGGCATCACCTTGTATTCGGGATAGCGCCTGAGCAGCAGCGCGGCCGCGTGCTCGCGCTCGCCCTGATCGGCGACCTCGACGGCGCGCGCGGCGATCGATAAACCCCGGATCTGCAGCGGCTGCGGATAGTCGTTGGCGATGGCGAGCGACACGCGCGGGTCGCGCGCGATGTTGGCGAACTTCTGGCTGTCGCGGCCGATCAGGCAATAGATGATCAGCCCGTCGTTGACGTAACCGACAATCGTCGCCTGCGGCCAGCCGTCGGGCCGGTTGGTGGCGATCGTCATGATACGATGCTCGTCGAGCAGTGCGATGGTCTGGCGCTTGAATTCGTGCTTCATGGGGCGATCCCTCGCATCGTCCGCTTATAGGAAGCGGACCGGCGCCGGGGTTTGAGGTGGATCAATCGTGCCGCGCTACAGGCTCCTCATCGAATATGACGGCGCGCCGTTCTCCGGCTGGCAGATCCAGGCGGACCGGCTGACGGTGCAGGGCGCGTTGACCGCGGCGGTGACGGCGCTCACCGGCGAGGAGACCCTGGTGCAGGGCGCCGGCCGCACCGACGCCGGCGTGCACGCGCGCGGACAGATTGCGCATGTCGATCTCGCGCGCGCGTGGGAGACCGACACCATCCGCGACGCGCTGAACGCGCATCTGCGGCCGCATCCGGTGGCGGTACTCGCGGCCGAGCGCGTCGGCGACGACTTCAACGCGCGCACCTCGGCGATCAAGCGCCATTATCGCTACGTCATCGTCAACCGCCGGCCCGACCTGACGCTTGAGCGCGGCCAGGCCTGGCGCATCCCGCGTCGGCTCGACGATGCCGCGATGCATGCCGCCGCACAGCGCCTCGTCGGCAAGCACGACTTCACCACCTTCCGCTCCACCGAATGCCAGGCGAAATCGCCGGTGAAGACGCTCGACCGGCTGGACGTCGTGCGCGAAGGCGACCGCGTCATCGTGCTCGCCTCGGCGCGCTCGTTCCTGCACAACCAGGTGCGCTCGATGGTCGGCTCGCTGGCGATGGTCGGCGACGGCAAATGGAGCGCCGACGATCTTGCCGCCGCGCTTGCCGCGCGCGACCGCACCGCCTGCGGCCAGGTGGCGCCGCCGGATGGGCTCTATCTCATGCAGGTCGACTATCCCTGAGCGGAATGGCAGCGGCGGGGCCGCGGCCTATATGCTTTTTGGGGGGCTGCGACAGGAGCATGCGATGAGCACCACCCACGGTTCGGCAGTCTGGTCCGGCGGCATCAAGGACGGCAAGGGCGCGATCTCGACCAAAAGCGGCGCGCTGAAAGACTATCCCTATGGCTTCGCCAGCCGTTTCGAAGGCAAGCCCGGCACCAATCCGGAAGAGCTGATCGGCGCGGCCCATGCCGGCTGCTTCACGATGGCGCTCTCGCTCATCCTCGGCGAAGCCAAACTGACGGCGGAGAAGATGGAGACGCAGGCCGACGTCACCATCGAGAAGCAGGGTGACGGCTTCGCCATCACCGCGGTGCACCTGACGCTGCGTGCGAAGATCCCCGGCGCCGACGAGGCCACCTTCCAGCAATGCGCGGCCAAGGCGAAGGCCGGCTGCCCGGTCTCGAAGCTGCTCAATACGACGATCACGCTGGATGCGAAGCTGGAGAGTTGAGCGTCAGCGTCCTCTTTGACAGCCTCATCCTGAGGAGTCCGTGGAGCGGGCGTCTCGAAGGATGAGGCGGGTGCCTCGGCCTCATGGTTCGAGACGCGCAGCTTCGCTGCGCTCCTCACCATGAGGAACTAAGCGAAATACCGCTCCAGAATCTTGCGGTAGATCACCGTCAGCGCGCGCAGGTCGGCGACCGGCACGCGCTCGTCGACCTGATGCATGGTCTGGCCGACGAGGCCGAATTCGACCACCGGGCAATGATGCGTGATGAAGCGGGCGTCCGAGGTGCCGCCGGTGGTCGACAGCACCGGCGAGCGGCCGGTGACCTCGTGGATCGCGTTCGTCACCATTTCGGTGAACGGCCCCGGCGCCGTGACGAAGACGTTGGCGTTCGAGGGCTGCCACTCGAGCGAGAAGCGGATAGCATTGCCGGCCGCGCGGAAGGCGCGCTTCTCGATCAAGGCCTTCAGCGACTCTTCCGTGTGGCAGTCGTTGTAGCGGATGTTGAAGCGCGCCCGCGCCTCGCCGGGAATGACGTTGACAGTCTTGTTGCCGACGTCGACCGAGGTGAACTCCAGGTGCGAGGGCTGGAAATTCTCGTTGCCGGCATCGAGCGGCTCGGTCTGGATCGCTTCGATCAATTTGACGAGGCCGCGGATCGGGTTGTCGGCGCGTTGCGGGTAGGCGACGTGGCCTTGCTTGCCGTGCACGACGAGCGTGCCGTTGAGCGAGCCGCGGCGGCCGATCTTGATGGTGTCGCCGAGCGCCTCGATGTTGCTCGGCTCGCCGAGCACGCAATGGCTGAACCGCTCGCCCGCTTTGTCGCACCAGTCGAGCAGCTTCGGCGTGCCGTTGACGGCGATGCTTTCCTCGTCGCCGGTGATGAGGAACGAGATCGAGCCGGTGCCGTCGGCGCGTACCTTGCCGCCGTTGGCCGCGAGATAATCGAGCACGGCGGCCAGCGCGCAGCCGATGCCGCCCTTCATGTCGACGGCGCCGCGGCCGTAGAGTTCGTTCTTGACGATCTCGCCGGAGAAGGGCGGCTTCGTCCACGTCGCCTCGTCGCCGGGCGGCACCACGTCGGTGTGGCCGGCGAAGACGAGATTGGGGCCGCTGTCGCCGATGCGGGCGTAGAGGTTCTCGACGTCGTCGGTGCCTGGCTCCTCGAACGTCATGCGATGGACGCGGAAGCCGGCTTGCGTGAGTACGCTCTCGAGATAGGCGAGGGCGCCGCCTTCCGCCGGCGTCACCGACGGGCAGCGGATGAGGTCGCGGGTGATGGCAACGGGATCGGCGGACATATTACTCTTTCTTTCTGTCATCGCCGGGCGTGTCCCGGCGATCCCGATCGGGACGGCACTGCGTCCCCAAGCGAGATGGCCGGGCATCAGGGCGTCTTACGCCCGTCTTCGACGGGCTGTGCCCGGCCGTGACATCAAACTAGTCCCTCAGCAGATCGTTGATGCTGGTCTTCGAGCGCGTCCTCTCGTCGACGCGCTTGACGATGACGGCGCAATAGAGGTTCGGCCCCGGCTCGCCGTTCGGCATCGGCTTGCCCGGCATCGTGCCCGAGACGACGACCGAATAGGGCGGCACTTCGCCGTACATGATCTTGCCGCTCTCGCGGTCGACGATCCTGGTCGACTGGCCGAGATAGACGCCCATGCCGAGCACGGCGCCTTTGCGCACGATCACGCCTTCGACGACTTCCGAGCGGGCGCCGATGAAGCAGTTGTCCTCGATGATGACCGGGCCGGCCTGCAGCGGCTCGAGCACGCCGCCGATGCCGACGCCGCCGGAGAGGTGAACGTGCTTGCCGATCTGGGCGCAGGAGCCGACGGTCGCCCAGGTGTCGACCATCGTGCCCGTATCGACATAGGCGCCGAGATTGACGAAGGACGGCATCAGGATGACGTTCGGCGCGACGAAGGCCGAGCGGCGCACGACCGCGCCGGGCACGGCGCGGAAGCCGGCGGCGCGGAATTCGGCCTCGCTCCAGCCGTCGAACTTCGAGGGCACCTTGTCCCACCACACGGCCTTGCCCGGGCCGCCGGGAATGACGCTCATGTCGTTGAGGCGGAAGGAGAGCAGCACGGCCTTCTTCAGCCACTGGTTGACGTGCCAGTTGCCGTCGGCCTGGCGCTCGGCGACGCGCGCCTTGCCGCTATCGAGCATGGCGAGCGCGGTCTCGACCGCATCGCGCACCGCGCCTTTGGTCGACGGTCCGACCGCGTCACGGTTGTCGAAGGCGTCGCCGATCGTCTTGGCAAGCGTCGCGTCGGTCATGGCAGCTCCCGGCCCCTGTTTTCGGGCGGTCTTGTCGGGGGCGCGGCCGGGGATGTCAAGCCGGCCGCGTTCGGCTACCCTGCCGGCGCGAAAGGGTGGAGGAAGCGGCGATGACAATCGGTAACACCATGCGACTGCTGGCTGTCGGCGGCGGGCTGACGGGATTTGCGCTCACCGCCGAGCCGGCGATGGCGCATCATCTGATGGGCGGTCACATGCCGGTGACGTTCGGCCAGGGCCTGCTGTCCGGCCTCGGCCACCCGGTCATCGGCCTCGACCATTTCGCCGCCGTGGTCGCGATCGGCTGCCTTTCGGCCGCGCACCGGGCCGGGGCTGCCCTGGCGCTCGGTTTTGTGGTGGCGATGATGGTCGGCGTCGCGGCGCATCTCGGCGGCACCACCGTGCCCTTTGCCGAATTGCTCGTGGCGCTGACGGTGGTCGGCCTCGGCGCGGCCATGCTGCGCAGCCCGCCGCTGCCGGCCGCGACCGCGCTCGCCCTTTTCGTCGCGGTCGGGCTGGTGCATGGCTACGCGCTCGGCGAATCGATCTACGGCGCCGAGCGCTCGCCGCTCATTGCCTATCTCTGCGGGCTTGCGATCATCCAGAGCGTCGTCGCGCTGGCCGCGATGAGCCTCACGCGCCTGCTGGTCCAGCCGCAAGCCGTGACCGTGCGCCTCGTCGGCGCCGGCATTGCCGGCATCGGCCTGACGCTCCTCGTGCAGCAGATCGTGCCGGCCGCCTGATCGCGACCGGCGGACAAGGAAACGGCCGCGGTCTCCCGACCGCGGCCGTTCGCCGTTTTGGCTGCGGACCGGTCAGACCGCGTGCGCGAGCTTGCCCGGCTCCTGCGTCGCGGCGCGGGTGCGCATCGGCTTGAGCACGAACAGCGCCAGCGCCACCACGACGAGGTTCATGATGGCCGTAATCACGAACACCATGTGCCAGGAGCCGGTCGACGCCTTGATGAGGTTGGCGACCGGCACCAGGAACGCCGCGGCGCCTTTGGCGGTGTAGAGCAGGCTCAGATTCACGGTCGCGAATTTCGACCCGAAGCTGTCGGTGCAGGTCGACGGAAACAAGCTGTAGATCTCGCCCCAGGTGAGGAAGATCAACGCCGCGAACACGACGAAGGCCCACGGCGAGCCGCCGGCCGTGCCCAGGAGCCAGTACGAGACCGCCCCGAGGGTGAAGGCGATGGCCATGGTGTATTCGCGGCCGATGTTATCGGACACCCAGCCGAACAGCGGACGGGCGAACCCGTTGCACACGTTGTCGACGATGAGCGCCACCGACAGCGCCGTCGCGCCGCCGAGGATCGCGACATTGGCGACGTTGTAGTCCCGCGCGATCAGCGCGATCTGCGCCGTCGCCATCAGGCCGCTCGCCGCCACGATGATGAACATCACGTACATCACCCAGAAGATGGGCGACCTCAGCACTTCGCCCGGCGTGAAGCTGCGGGCCGAGACGGGCACCTTCGGGGCCGCGACGCCGGCAAGCTCATTTGGCTCCGGCGCGCGCAGCAGCCAGGCAAGCATGAAGACGATGGCGCCCTGACCGAGGCCGAACCAGAAGAAGGTGCTTTCGTAGCCGGCGCTGGCGATCATCTCGCGGATCGGCACGACGGTGAGCGCTGCGCCGGCGCCGAAGCCCGCCGCAGTGATGCCGACGGCGAGGCCGCGGCGATCGGGGAACCACTTCACCGCCTGGCCGACGCAGGTTGCGTAGATCGCGCCGCCGCCGATGCCGGCGAGTACGGCGCCGAGATAGAGCATCGGCAGCGTGGTGGCATAGGAATTGACGATCCAGCCGGCGGCGATGGTGATGCCGCCGAACGCGACCATCAGTTTCGGTCCGTTCTGCGGGCCGATCTTGTCGACCAGCCAGCCCTCGACCGGGGTCAGCCAGGTCTCGAGCGCGACGAAGATCGAGAAGGCGACCTGGATCGCCGCGACCGACCAGCCGTGCTTGGCGGCAATGGGATGCACGAACAAGGTCCAACCGTATTGCAGGTTGGCGATCATGATCATGCAGATGACGCCCGCGATGAGCTGGGTCCAGCGTTCGCGGTCTAGTGAACTCGTCGTTTGAGTGGCGCTATTGGCCATGGGGCTCTCCAGGGTTTCCGTTGTCGTTGTTTTTGGGCGGTGTCCTGGAATCGCCGAGAGCGCACCATGGTTCCGCGGGCGGGCGAAACCCGCCGTCCCCGCGTCGGCCCGCCATGACCGACGCGATTGTCCATGTCGAATCTGAGAAATGCCGCGGAGCCGACGCGAGCGATTGCCGTACCGGCAATCGACGCACTGTTCGGGCGCCAAGCAATGCTCGACCGCATCAAGACCAAACCAGCACAAGCCGCCCCGCTTGTGTGCGTATTAGGGTCGGTGCCGGCGAGAGGGTCAAGCAGCAATTATAATGTATGCACGCGATGTCGTTTTTTTACGCGGCGGTTACATCGCTCCCACCTAAGGTCGCAAACCCTTCAGCACGCCCTCGATGAAGCCGGCGAGGTTCTCGGTCGCATAATCGACATGCGCGGCATCGCGGCCTTCGAGTTCCCAATGCTCGCGGAACACCTCGCGCTGTCCCTCCGGCACGACGAGCACCGTCACCATGCCCAGCGCGTGCGGCGTTTCCAGATTGCGCGCGAGATCCTCGAACATCGCGGACTTGCGCGGATCGACATCGTGGCGGGCGAGGAATCGCTCGTAGACCTGCGGCAGCGGCTTCGGTTCGAGATCGGCGGCGGCGATGTCGAACACGTCCTCGAAATGACGGTCTATGTCGAGCCGTCGCATTACGGCTTCGGCGTGCTTGCGCGTGCCGTTGGTGAGGATGAGCTTGCGGCCGGGCAGCCGTTCCAGCGCCGCGCCGAGTGTCGCGTTCGGCGTCAGCGGCGAGTGATCGATCTCGTGCACGAAGTCGAGATATTCGTCGGGCTTGAGCCCGTGCTCGGCCATGAGCCCGCGCATCGTCGTACCGTAGCGCCGGTAATAGTCCTTCTGCACGCGGAAGGCCTCGTCCTTCGACACGTTGAGGAAGTTGGCGACGAAGGTGCGGATGCGCTCGTCCACCTGCTGCCACAGATTGAGGTGATGCGGATAAAGCGTGTTGTCGAGGTCGAAGACCCACGTTTCGACGTGGCCGAAGTTGCGCGAAACGGGAGATGAGCCGGTCACGATCAAGGTTCCTTGAAGCGGATGGTGGCGGACGGTTGCACGCTCAGATCGATGACCGCAAAACCCGCCGAATTCAAGCCGCGCGCCGCGCAGTTCCTCTGGTCGGAGACTTCGAAGCGGGCGTCGCGCGTGCACAAAGTGACGTCGCCGCCCCAGGAGAGCGCCGAGTCGCCGCGCCGGATGGTGCGGCCGCCGGCGTCGACCGCCTCGGCATAGCTGTAGAAGCGCTGCGCGCCGGCGCTGACGTCCGGCCTCAGGCACTGGCCGGACGCGATGCGATACCACCCGCGCGTGACGATCGCGCCCATCTCGACGGTGCCGACCGCCGCCATCACCGCGTACTGGCTGTCGTTGCACCAGGTGAAGCCGGGCCCCTGCGGATGCAGCGCCGCCTCGATCAGGGTGTCGAAGAAATCCGGGCGCGTCACGGCGTCGGCCGCGAGCTTGCGGTCGCGCAGGAAGCGGGCGAGCGCGCTCTGCGTCTTGGCGCCGTCGACGCCGTCGATTGGATTGGCATCGTAGCCGGCAATGGTGAGGAGGCGCTGGATGCCGGCGAGCCGCGCCTGCGCGTCGTCGTAGCCGGCGCGCTCGGCCAGGTTGACCGTCGGCCCCTTGTCGGAATCCGCCGGGCGGGCGGCGGCAAAGCGGGCCTGCTGCGTCATCGCGCAGCCACGGCCGTTCGGGAATTCGAAATCGCCGCCGCGCACGCAGAATTCGGCTTCGCCGCTCTCGGGCAGCGGCGCCGGACCGTAGACCGCCGGCGTGCGCGCATGGACATAGGTCATGTCGGCGTCGAGCGGCCCCTCGATCACCTTGCGGCATTCGCCGGGATCGAGCCGGAACCAGCCGCGCGTCTCGACATTGGCGCGGCGCTCGATGCCGATCGCCGCCTGCATGCGGTAGCTGGTGCGATTGCACAGCGTCAGCTCGGCCCGCGCTGCCGTAGCGAGCGGCAGCGCGACGATCAGCAGTGCGAGCATCGGCGCGCGAATCATCGCGCCGATGTTAGCGCGGCGAGGTCACCGCGTACGGCTTGAGATTGCGCGCGATCCGCGCGGCGATCGGCTCCTCGCCGGGCTTGAACGGCAGGCCGGTGATCTGCTCGTACATGCGGATATAACGCCGCGACAGCTCCTCGACGAGCTCCGGCGGCGCAGGCGGCAGCGTCGCGTCCTTGTACGGATCGCAATGCTCCTTGAACCAGAGTCGCAGGAACTCCTTGTCGAAATAGTCCGGCTCCTCGCCCTCGTCGAAACGGGGGCGATAGCTGTCGCGCTGCCAGTAGCGCGAGGAATCCGGCGTATGGATTTCGTCGATCAGCACGAGGCTGCCGTTCTCGTCGGTGCCGAACTCATATTTCGTGTCGACGAGAATGAGCCCGCGCCTGGCGGCAAGCTCGGCGCCGCGGCGATAGAGCGCGATCGCCGTGCGCTCCACCGCTTCGATCGTCTCGCGCGAGACGATGCCCTCGGCGACGAGCTCCTGCGGACTCATCGGCCGGTCGTGCGCTTCTTCCTTGGTCGAGGGCGTGAAGACCGGCTCGGGCAGCTTCTCGTTCTTCTTCAGCCCGTCGGGCAGGCGGAAGTTGCCGAAGTCACGCTTGCCCTTGGCGTAGTGCGTCCACAGCGAGGTGTCGGTGACGCCGGTGATGTAGCCGCGCACGACCGCCTCGACCGGCACGGTCCGGCACTTGCGGCCGACGGTGACGTTCGGATCCGGCACCGCGATGACGTGGTTCGGCACGATGTCTTTCGTCTGCTCGAACCAGAAGGCGCTGATCTCGTTCAGCACCTGCCCCTTGTGGGGGATGTGCGCGATGATCCGGTCGAACGAGGAGTGCCGGTCGGTGGCGACGAGGATCAGCCGCTCCGGCTGCTCGTAGACGTCGCGCACCTTGCCGGTGCGCTTCGGCCCGAGGAAGTCGAAATCGGTGCCTTCGAGGATCGCGGTCATGTCTAGCGGTGCACCAGCGTGCCGACGCCGTGATCGGTCAGGAGCTCGAGCAGCACGGCATGCGGCACCTTGCCGTCCATGATGACGACGCCCTCGACGCCCTGGTCGAGCGCGTAGATGCAGGTCTCGACCTTCGGGATCATGCCGCCGGAAATGGTGCCGTCGGCGATGAGCCGCCGCGCGTCGGCGACCGAGAGCTGCGGGATGAGCTTCTTCGACTTGTCGAGCACGCCCGGCACGTCGGTGAGCAGCAGCAGGCGCTTGGCCTTCAGCGCGCCGGCGATCGCGCCGGCGAAGGTGTCGGCGTTGACATTGAAGGTGCCGCCGTCGGCCGAGGTGGCGACCGGCGCCAGCACCGGGATCAGCTCGCGGCCGATGATCTGGTCGAGGATGGTTGTGTCGATCTTGTCCGGCTCGCCGACGAAGCCGAGATCGACCACCTTCTCGATGTTGGAATCGGGGTCGATCACGGTGCGGGTTGCTTTCTTGGCCTGCACCATGTTGCCGTCCTTGCCGCACAGGCCGACCGCCTTGCCGCCGGCGGCGTTGATGTAGCCGACGATCTGCTTGTTGATCGAGCCGGCGAGGACCATCTCGACGATCTCGACGGTGGCGGCATCGGTGATGCGCAGGCCGCCGGCGAATTCCGACTTGATGCCGAGCTTCTTGAGCATGGCGGCGATCTGCGGGCCGCCGCCGTGCACGACCACCGGATTGATGGCCGTCTGCTCCAGGAGGACGATGTCGCGGGCGAAGTCGCGCGCCATCGCTTCCTCGCCCATGGCGTGGCCGCCGTATTTCACGACGACGATCTCGTCGTCGTATTGCTGCATATGCGGCAGCGCTTCCGACAGGATGCGCGCCTGCTCGAGCGGATCGGTGGCCATGGGCTGTTGCTCTCGACGTTACCGGCGGGTTGGCGCCCTTTTAGCGGGCGGCGGTCGGGGGCGGAAGTCCCGTCAGGCGCCGCGCAGCGCCAGCAGGGCGGCAAGGGCCAGCACGGCCCAGCTGGCGATCATGATGAGGCCGCCCAGCGGCGCGGCGAAGGGGAACAGCCGGGTGCCGAGCCAGGCGCGTGCGGCGACATCGGCCGAGAACAGCGCGGCACCGACGACGAAGCCCCACAGGGGCACCATGGCGAGCGGCCGGGCGATCGCCCCCTGACGGGCGAGCGCGAGGCCGGCCATGACGGCGACGGCGTGGAGCAAGAGGAGGGTGCCGGCATTGTCGAGGCCGGCGCCCGGCTTGCCGTGCGCGCCGGCGGCGCTGAGCACGATGCCGGCTGCGCCCATGACGGCGGCGAGAGCGATGAGGATCGGGTCCATGTGCCGCATCCTAGAGGGCGGCGCACGAAACGACAAAGCCCGGCACGAGGCCGGGCCTTGCGCAGGCGATCGCGGAGACGATCACTTGCTGTAGTTGAACTGCGGCATCGCCTTGAGCTGGTCCTTGCTCGCGCTCAGCACGGCATGGTCCGGGTAGTTCTTCTTGGTCGTGCTGCTGCTCGAGGATGCCGGAGCGGTCGATGTGGCGCTGCCGGTGGTGCGCGCGGCGCCGCCCGAGGTGTTGCTCGAGGTCGTGCTGCTGCTCGGCACCAGCTGGTCCGAGAACTTCAGGTCGGTCCACTTCACGGCGACGTCGTGCTCGCCCATGCCGAGGAAGCCGCCGACGCCGATGGCGACGGTCGAGACCTTGCCGTCCTTGTCGAGCAGGATCTCCTTGATGTCGCCGATCTTCTCGTTCTGCGGGTCATAGACATTCAGGCCGATGAGCTTCGAGCTCTGCCAGAGGTTCATGGTCGAGGCGTTCTGCTCGGTCTTGTTCGTGGTCGTGTTCGCGCTCGAGGCGCTGGTGTCCGTCTTGGCCGGCGCATTGTTCGCCGGCGGGCTGGACTGCGCCAGCGCGGGCCCGGCGAGGAGCGCAAGACCGAGTGCGGCTGCGGTCAGGGTTTTCATGATCGATCTCCTTGGGAGTGAAGGTCCGTAAAACCTGTGTTCCCTCCCAATGCGCTGAAACCCCGCATTGTTCCGATTTCGGAGCATGTTCCGATGTGGAATTGATAAACTTCGGTTCCATCCGCGGATGCGCTGCGGGACGCGGCATCCTTTGTGCCGCAAAGCGCAATCGTCGCAGGAGGCTAGCGGCGCCGCTCGGCCAGCAGCCGCGCCACCGCCGCACGCACATCCTGGATGCCGCTGCCTTCCTCGGCCGAGGTGACCAGCACGCCCGGGAATGCTGCGGGGCGCCTGGCGAGCGCGGCTTCCACCTCCGCGACGCGGCCGGCGAGCTCGGATGGCTTCACCGCGTCCGCCTTGGTCAGGATGATCTGGTGGCTGACGGCAGCCTCGCCGAGCGCATCGAGCGTCGGCTTGTCGGTCTCCTTCAGCCCGTGCCGCGCGTCGATCAGCACGTAGACGCGGGCGAGATTGCGCCGGCCGAGGAGATAGGCGTGGATGAGACCGGTCCAGGCCGCGATCTTGCTCTTGGCCGCGGCGGCATAGCCGTAGCCCGGCATGTCCACGAGGTTGAGGCCTTCGCCGTTGCTGAAGAAGATCAGTTCCTGCGTGCGGCCGGGCGTGCGCGAGGTGCGCGCCAGCGCCTTGCGTCCGGTCAGCGCGTTGATGAGGCTCGACTTGCCGACATTGGAGCGGCCGGCGAAGGCGATTTCGGTGCCACGCATCGGCGGCAGCGAAGCGACCGAGGAGGAGGCGGCGACGAATTCCCAGTTGCCGCCGAACAGGCGCCGGCCTTCCTCGATCTCGGTGCGGGTGAAGTCAGGGGTCATGCGATTTGCACCATAAACGAAATCGCCGGGCTGTGCCCGGCGATCGCGTCGCAATCCATTGTCGTTACTGCGTTCGGCGTTTGCCGAACATCGCCTTGATGTTGTCCCACAGCTCGATCTTGGCGCCATGCTTGCGCATGATCACCGCCTGCTGCGCCACCGACAGCGAGTTGTTCCAGGCCCAGTAGATCACGAGACCGGCCGGGAAGCTCGCCAGCATGAAGGTGAAGATCAGCGGCATCCAGTTGAAGATCATCTGCTGCGTCGGATCCGGCGGCGCCGGGTTGAGCTTCATCTGCATCCACATGGTCACGCCCATGATCAGCGGCCACAGGCCGAGATGCAGGAAGTGCCCGATCACCGGGATCATCATCGGGTCGTAAGGCAGCAGGCCGAACAGGGTGAAGAGGTTGGTCGGATCGGGCGCCGACAGGTCGTGGATCCAGCCGTAGAACGGCGCGTGCCGCATCTCGATGGTGACGAACAGCACCTTGTACAGCGAGAAGAAGACCGGGATCTGGATGGCGATCGGCAGACAGCCGGCCAGCGGATTGATCTTCTCCTTGCGGTAGAGCTCCATCAGCTCCTGCTGCTGCTTCACCTTGTCGTCCGGATAGCGCGCGCGCAGCGCCTGCATCTGCGGCTGCACCGCCTTCATCTTCGCCATCGAGGCGTAGGACTTGTTGGCGAGCGGGAAGAAGACGACCTTGATCAGCAGCGTGACGAGAAGGATGGCGATACCGAAGTTGCCGACCAGCCGGTACAGCCAGTCGATGACGATGAACATCGGCTTGGTGATGAAATAGAACCAGCCCCAGTCGATCAGCAGGTCGAAATGGTTGAGCTTGAGCTGCTCGTTATAGGCATTGACGGTGTGCACTTCCTTGGCGCCGGCGAACAGGTGCGTGTCCGCGGCGAGCGTGGCGCCGGGCGCGACTGTCTGGGCGTCGAGCAGGTAGTCGGCCTGATAGGTCGGCGTGCTGCCGATCTTGCCGGTCGAGAACCGCGCCTTCAGATGCGCGTCGGTCGGCGGAATGAGCGTGGCGGCCCAGTACTTGTCGGTGATGCCGAGCCAGCCGTTGGTGACGTCGAACTTGACCTCTTTCTTCTCCTCGAGCTTGCTGTAGGTGTATTCCTGCAGCCCCTCGCTGCCGAGATCGCCGATCAGGCCCTCGTGCAGGATGTAGTAGCCGAGCGTCTGCGGCGTGCCGTGCCGCGAGATCAGACCATATGGAAAGAGGGTGACCGGGCCCGAACCCGTGTTCGCCACCTCCTGCCTGACGTTGAACATGTACTTGTCGTCGACGGAGATGATGCGGCGGAAGGTCAGGCCTTCGCCGTTGTCCCAGGTCAGTGTCACCGGGTGGTTAGGGGTGAGCGCGCCGGTGCCGTCCTGCTTCCAGATCGTATCGGAACCGGGCAGCTTGACGTTGCCGGACGCCGTCCAGCCGAACTCGGCATAGAACGGGTCGGCGGTGCCGGTCGGCGACAGCAGGAAGATCGGCGGTGAATTCGGATCGACGGTCTCGTGGTACTTGGTCAGCGCCAGGTCGTCGATGCGGCCGCCCTTGAGCGCGATCGAACCCTTCAGGCTCGGCGTGTCGATCGCCACGCGCGGCGAGGCGGCGAGGGCATCAGCGCGCGAGACGGAGGCCGGCGCGGCGGTCTGAGGAGCGCCGGGGAGCTGCGGCGCAGCGCCATGCGGCTGCGGTTGAGTGGTGCCGGGCTGCGCGGCCGGAGTGGTCTGGGCCGTCTGCTTCGCCTGCTGCTGCTGGAGCTGCTCCTGGCGTGCCTTCTCGTGCGGGATACCGTAGAAATATTGCCAGGCGATGAGCACCAGCGCCGACAGCGCAATGGCGAGGATGGTGTTCTTGTTGTCGGTCATTTCGGTCCTGTCATGCCGTTGCGCGCCTCTTGTGCACGCGCTGCAACGCCCCCTCGTAGTCCTGCGCAATCCGCGCAAATGGCAGGTTCAGAGCCGCGCGACGGCCGACCAGCACATAGTCATGTCCCTGGCGCAACGGGAGATGCGACAGCCGGACGATTTCACGCAGTCGCCGGCGCACCCGGTTGCGTTCGACCGAATTGCCGACCTTCTTCGAGACGGTAAAGCCCACGCGCGCCGGACCTTCGTCGGCGCGTGCGCGGGCCTGTAGCACGAAAGCAGTTGCCGGCGCCTTGACGCCTGCCGCAGCAGCCAGAAAGTCCGCCCGTTGCCTCAATCGTTCCATTGGGAGCGTTCGGGCCGGACGGTCCGCCCTCAGGCGGACAGCCGCTTGCGTCCGCGGGCACGGCGCGCGGCGACGACCTTGCGTCCGCCCTTCGTGGCCATGCGCGCGCGGTAACCGTGACGGCGCTTACGCACCAGCTTGCTCGGTTGATAGGTCCGCTTCACGATCGAATTCTCCGCTGGTCGCGCCGTGGCGGGGTAGCGAAATCAGCCCCCAGAACCGCCAATAGCCCGAACCTCGGTCCGGGCCGGCACACGAATTTGCGCGGCTTATAAGGGAGGGGCCGCGTGTCGTCAATGCGACGGCGCCGTCGCGGCGGCGTGTCGTCCACGTCGCGACGGACGCGTGTTCACACCGCGTCAAATGCCGGTGAGACCGGGCCGCGGCGTCGGTCTCCTCGTGTATATAGCGGAAATGTCAGGCGCTTCCCGGTCCGGTTCCGTCCTTGCCCGCCGCCTCCTGCTGCTCGTGGCGGTGGCGGCTGCGGCGCTGGCAGTCTACTGGCTCGCCGGTCGCCAGGCCCTGTCGCTGGACGCGCTGGTCCGGCACCGGGCCGTCATCGACGCCTTCGTGCGCGGGCACACGGCGGCCGCCGTGCTCGCCTATATCGGCGTCTATACGGTCACCGTGGCCCTGTCGGTGCCCGGGGCGACGTTCCTGACGGTCGCCGGCGGCTTCCTGTTCGGGGTCTGGATCGGGGCCGCGGCCTCCGTCGTCGGCGCCACCCTCGGCGCCACCGCCATCTTTCTGATGGCGCGGACGGCACTCGGCGCCCCGTTGCTCGCCCGCGCCGGCCCCAAAGCGGCCGAACTGGCGCGCGGATTCCGTGAGGATGCCTTCAGCTATCTCCTGTTCCTGCGGCTGGTGCCGGCCTTTCCCTTCTTCCTGGTCAATCTGGTCCCCGCCTTTGCCGGGGTGCGGCTCGTCCCCTTCGTGGCGGCCACCGTCCTCGGCGTGATCCCGGCGGCGGTCGTCTATTCGCTCGCCGGCACCGGGCTCGACAGCGTCATTGCCGCGCAGCGGCAGGCCCACGCCGACTGCCTGGCCGCGGGCGCCGCCCCCTGCCGGCTGGCCTTCGATGCGCGCGATGTGCTGACGCCGGAGCTCGTCGCCGCGCTGGTGGCGCTTGCGCTCCTGGCGCTGGTCCCCGTGCTGGTGAAGCGCCTGCGGTCGCGCCCGCGCGCGATCAAGTAAGTTGCGGTAGAGTTTCACGCATGGCGGCCGAGCGGATCACCCCCGACATCTGCATCATCGGCGCCGGCGCGGCGGGCCTGTCGGTCGCGGCCGCGGCGGCAACTTTCGGCGTGTCGACGGTCCTCGTCGAGCGCAGCGCGATGGGCGGCGAATGCCTGCATACCGGCTGCGTGCCGTCGAAGGCGCTCCTTGCCGCCGCCAAACGCGTGGCGCACATGCGCGGCGACGCCATGGGCATCCACGCCACCGAGGTGCGGGTCGACTTCGCCAAAGTGCAGGCGCACGTGCAGGACGTGATCGCGCAGATCGCGCCGGTCGATTCGGCCGAGCGCTTCACCGGCCTCGGCGTGCGCGTCATCAAGGGGCACGCCAGATTCGTCGACCGCCGCACGGTCGTGGTCGGCGACGCCTGCGAGATCCGGGCGCGCCGCTTCGTCGTCGCCACCGGCTCGACGCCGGCGGTGCCGCCGATCCCCGGGCTCGACGAGGGGCCCTACCTCACCAACGAGACCGTCTTCACGCTGAAGGAGCTGCCAGGCCACCTCGTCGTCATCGGCGCCGGCCCGGTCGGTCTCGAACTGGCGCAGGCGTTCCGCCGCCTCGGCAGCCACGTCACCGTGCTGGAGGCGGGCGAGGCGCTGGCGCACGACGATTCCGAGGCTTCGGCGGTGGTGTGTGCTGCGCTCGAGCGCGAGGGGGTCGTCATCAGGACCGGCGTCAAGGTCACGCGCGTCGCGCACGCGATCGGGCATCTCGCCGTCACCTTCGAGGCGGCCGGCCAGGAGGAGCATGTCGGCGGCTCGCATCTGCTGATCGCCGCCGGGCGCAAGCCGACCACCGACGGGCTCGACCTCGAGGCGGCCGGCATCCGCTACGACGGCGCCGGCATCGCCGTGAACCGCAAGATGAAGGCTAGCAACGGCCGCGTCTACGCCATCGGCGACGTCGCCGCCGGCCAGCCGCGGCTCACCCACGCCGGCAACTATCAGGCCGGGCTCGTGATCCGTAACGCGCTGTTCCGCCTGCCGGTGCGCGCCGACGCGGCCGCGATCCCGCACGTCACCTTCACCGAGCCGGAACTGGCCCAAACCGGGCTCACCGAGGAACAGGCGCGGGCGCGGCGGCTGAAGTTCCGCATCCTGCGCTGGCCCTATCACGACAACGACCGCGCGGTGGCGGAGCGCACGCCGCACGGCTTCATCAAGGTGCTCGCCGACCGCAAGGGCCGCATTCTCGGCGCCACCATCGTCGGCGCCCAGGCCGGCGAACTGATCACCGCCTGGAGCATGGCGATCGCGCAAGGACTCACGCTGCGGGCCTTCACCGACCTCGTCTTTCCCTATCCGACTGTGGCGGAAATCGGGAAACGCGCGGCCTTTACGTTCTACGCGCCCGGTTTGACGCGGCCCTTGCTGCGGCGCATCATCGGCCTCCTTCGCATCTTCGGTTGAGACGGTCCTTGAAGCCGGAATCGCAACCAGTCGAGGCGAACGCACCAGCCGAGCCGCGCCGCCGTGGCGGCTGGAGCATCGGCCTCTCCGGAAAGCTGCTGCTGCTGACGATCCTGTTCGTCATGCTGGCGGAGGTGCTGATCTATGTGCCGTCGGTCGCCAATTTCCGGCTGAACTGGCTCAACGACCGGCTCGCCGCCGCGCACACCGCCGCGCTGGTGCTGGAGGCCGCGCCGAGCGGCATGGTGCCGGAGAGCCTCGCCAAGAAGATCCTCGACAGCATCGGCGCCCGCGCGGTGGCGATGAAGATGGGCAACCAGCGCCGGCTGCTCGCCTCCTCGGTGATGCCGACGACGGTCGCGCAGGACGTCGACCTGCGGCACGTGACGTGGTGGCGCGCGATCGCCGAGGCCTTCGACACGCTGCTCAACTGCAAGACCGGCGATGTGATGCGCGTGGTCGGCCCGGCGCCGATGACGGAAGGCGACTTCCTCGAGATCGTGCTCGACGAGACGCCGCTGCGCAACGCCATGTGGACCTTCTCGGTCAACATCCTGCTGCTGTCGCTGGCGATCTCCGGCATCACCGCGATGCTGGTCTACTTCGCGCTGCATTATCTGCTGGTGCGGCCGATGGGGCGGATCACGGAGAACATGGTCGCCTTTCGCGCCGATCCGGAAAATCCGGCGCGCATCATCACTTCGTCTGGCCGCAACGACGAGATCGGTACGGCCCAGGAGGAACTGGCGGCGATGCAGCGCGAGATCGCCTCGATGCTGCATCAGAAGAGCCGGCTGGCCGCGCTCGGCCTCGCCGTGTCGAAGATCAATCACGACCTGCGCAACCTGCTGGCCTCGGCGCAGCTTTTCTCCGACCAGCTCTCGACGCTGCCGGACCCGAAGGTGCAGCGCTTCGCGCCCAAGCTGATGCGCGCGCTCGAGCGGGCGATCGCCTTCTGCCAGTCGACCTTGTCCTACGGGGCGGCGCAGGAAGCCCCGCCCGAGCGCAAGCCGATCCTGGTCGAGGGACTGGTCGACGAGGTCTACGAGGCGCTCGGCCTCGGCCTCGACGTGCCGATCCGCTGGATCGTCGCGGTCGAGAAGGGCCTGACCGTGGATGCCGACCACGACCAGATGTTCCGGGTCCTGGTGAACGTCGCGCGCAACGCGGTGCAGGCGCTCGAGGGGCGCGGCAATCGCGACCCGGCGCGCGACCAGATCCGCATCACCGGCCGGCGCGAGGGCAGCGTGGTGGTGATCGAGGTATCCGACACCGGCCCGGGCGTGCCGGAGAAGGCGCAGGCGCACATGTTCCAGGCGTTCCAGGGCTCGGCCCGGCCCGGCGGCTCCGGCCTCGGCCTTGCCATTGCCGCCGAGCTCGTCCGCGCCCATGGCGGCGACATCCGCCTGGTGCCGGGGACCATCGGCGCCACCTTCAGCATCACCATCCCCGACAGTGCGGTCGATCTCGAGGCGCATCGGGACGCCCGCGCCCGGGCATGAACCCGTGAACGCGCCCTTGCCAAGCGGGAAGCAAGACGATAGCTAGTGCCCCGGCTCGCCGCCTTTTCCGGGCGGCTTTGATGGCCAAAAGCGCCCGTAGCTCAGCTGGATAGAGCACCAGACTACGAATCTGGGGGTCAGAGGTTCGAATCCTTTCGGGCGCGCCATTCCTTCAACGACCTGGCCTCGGGGGCATTTGCCCTTTCCCCTTGCCTTGGCGTTGACGTCGCCGGCCGTCGGCCTGCAAGCCGGGACCGATCGAGAGCCCTCTTTGCTCTGAATAAGAAGGCCGCTCCCGACCCTGCCCGTCAGGCGCGGGGCGCCGCCATCGGATGAGACATGTTTCTCGACGCCGTCGCGGCCGACGCGCGCGCGGCATGGTCGCGCAGATTGGCGTGGGGAATTCTCGCCGCGGCGCGGAACCTTGCGAGCGTTGATGTGGGTCAAGGCCTGCGCTCCGTCGCGGTTCAACCTGATGGCTGCCGACGCCGCGCGTGTCGGGAACGATGCCGCTCCTTCAGGGAGAGGAACGTCATGGCCGAAGACAAGACCTCGTCGACCGCCGACACAGCGGAACCTGAGCTGACCATCTCGCCGGAGAAGGTCTGTTTCCTGATCTTCAAGGCGCGCGAGTTCGACGCCAAGGAGGCGCCGAACGACGCCGATCCCGGCTCCAA
>Ga0182749_1000994_pt1 | contig 23392 bp, 21 predicted proteins | sample eDN3rd37CKraftMG_FD_128875 | JGI IMG/M metagenome (GOLD analysis project Ga0182749, IMG submission 128875) | Enriched Miracle-Growth compost microbial communities from Emeryville, California, USA - eDNA 3rd pass 37_C Kraft MG (version 2) (version 2) ...
GGGCTCGGCGCGATCGCCGAGCGCTACGGGCTCGACTTCCACGAGACCCTCACGGGCTTCAAGTGGATCTCGCGCGCGCCCGGGCTGGTGTTCGGGTTCGAGGAGGCGCTGGGCTACCTCGTCAACCCGCAGACGGTGCGCGACAAGGACGGCATCTCGGCCTCGATCGCGCTGCTGGAGCTGGCCGCCGACGCGCGCGGCGAGGGTCGGACGATCGCGGACCTGCTCGACGACCTCACGGCGGAGATCGGCGTGTACCGCGACGGGCAGGTGTCGCTGCGCGTCGAGGACGTGTCGCTCATCGGCCGCATCACCGCCGCGCTGCGCGCCGAGCCGCCCGCGGCGTTCGGGGACGTGGCCGTCGTCCGCGCCGACGATCTCGCGGCGGGCGGGGCCGGGCTCCCGGCCGGCGACGTGCTCCGCTACGCCCTCGCGGACGGCTCGCGCGTCATCGTCCGCCCGAGCGGCACGGAGCCCAAGCTCAAGGTCTACCTTGACGTGCGCGGCGCCGACGCTGCCGAAGCCGAGGCCCGCCTCGCCGCCCTCGACGCCGCCGTGCGCACCCTCCTCGCCCGCCTCTCCTGACGCCCACTGCGGCCCGCCGCGCGGCCAGGTCCGCCGGCGCGCGGCCACGCGAACCCGCCCCCGATCGCCGAACCCGCCCCCGATCGAGCGCGGGCTCGCGCAACCAGCGCGGGCTCGCGGATCCGACGCGGGCTCACCAAACCAACGCGGGCTCACGGCTCCACCGCAGCCACCATCGCCGAACCCGCGCTCCATCGCCGACCCCGCCCCGCATCGATCGCGGGCTCGCAAAACCAGCGCGGGGTCGCGGCTCCAGCGCGGGTCCACCAAACCAACGCGGGGCCGCGGATCCAGCGCACCCCGCGATCGTCGAACCCGCCCCCGATCGTCGAACCCGCCTTGGATCGGGCGCGGGTTCGCGAAACCGGCACGGGCTCGCGAAACCGGCGCGGGTTCGCGGGGCGAGCGCGGGATCACGCCGGGCGCCGTTGGCTCGCTCACAGGCCGGATTCGTCGGGAATGAGGGGCGGGGAGCTGTGGAGAGCGGGGGTTGGGGCGATCGGCGGGAGAGGCTTTGGGCATGACCCTGCCCGTGTACAGCCGATCGGAGCTCGCCGGTCTCGGCGTGAGCGATCAGTCGATCCGTCGCGCGGTCGCCGCGGGGCGCACGCGCCGGATCCGTCCGGGCGCCTACGTCGATGCGCGGGACTGGGACGCGGCGTCGATCGAGCAGCGTCAGGCCGCCGCCGCGCTGGCGACCCTCCGCGCGAGCCGCGGCCCGCTGGTGCTCGCCGGCATCACCGCCGCGGCTCTCCACGGCCTGCCGCTCTTCCGGGTCCGCGACGAGCGCGTGCACGTCCTCTGCCACGCGGATCGCGTCACGGCCAAGAACGCGTTCGTCGTGCGACACGAGGTGCCGTTCACCGACGACGACCTCACGGAGATCGACGGGATGACGGTCACCTCGCTCGATCGCACCCTGTACGACGTGATCCGTGCGCTGCCGCCGGAGAGCGGCGTGGCGATCACCGACGCCGCCCTTGCCCGCTGCGGCCCCGACGCCGATGCCCTGCGCGAGCGCCTGCGCCGGCGTATCGCCGGATCGCCGGGTGCGCGCGGCATCCGGCGCGCGCGTGAGGTGATCGAGTTCGCCGACCCGCGCGCCGGGTCGCCGCTCGAGAGCGGCAGCCGCTGGTTCCTCTTCGTCCTCGGATTCCGCGACGTGCAGATCCAGGTCCCCTTCCCCGGCCCCCAGGGCTCGGAGTACCTCCTCGACTTCCGCTTTCGCCGCGGCATCGGCGAGGTGGACGGGACGGCGAAGTATCGCGATCCGGTGTTTCTTGCCGGGCGCACACCCGAGCAGGCGCTCATCGACGAGAAGCGCAGGGAGGACTGGATCCGCGGCCGCACCCAGGAGCCGTTCGCCCGATGGATGGACCGCGACATGCCGAACCCGCGTGCGCTCGGCACGCTCCTGGCGTCGTTCGGGATCCGCCCACCCGGCTGACCGCGGGCGCCCGGCCAGCCCCTGGTCCACCTCGCAACCCCCGGGTAGCGTGGGTGTGTGCAGCGGATCATCGTCGTGACGGCCCCCGATGGGCTCCACGCGCGCCCCGCGGCCCAGCTCGCCCAGCTCGCGCAGCACCTGCCGGCGCGCCTGCGCCTGTCGATCGGCGATCGGGAGGTCGATGCGACGAGCGTTCTGGCGGTCATGGATCTGGAGCTCACCACCGGCGCTCGCGTGACGCTGGCGGCCGAGGGCGCTGGCGCCGAGGCCGCCCTCGACGCCGCGGAGGCGATCCTCGCCCCGCTGCCCCCGCCCTCCTGACGCCGAACCCGCCCTCGTTCGCCGAACCCGCCCTCGATCCAGCGCGGGTTCGCGAAAGCGGCGCGGGTTCGCGGAATCACCGCGGGTTCGGCAATCCAGCGCGTTCGCGAATCCACCGGTGGTTCGCGGGACCGGCGCGGAGTCGCGAGACCGGCGCGGGTTCGCGAGAGCGGCGCGAGGTCGCGAAACCCGCGCCCGCAACCGCGCCAGGGCGCTCAGCCGTCGATGACGGCGGCGAGCTCGTCGAGGAACGACGACAGGTCGGTGCCGCGGCGGATCAGCCGCTGGGCGTTCTCCGGCTCGCCGAACACCTCCACGAACTGCTCGAACACGGTCTGGAACGCGGCGCGATCGCTCTCGCTGAAGGCGACGAGCGCCACGACGTTGACGCGGCCGTCGCCCCACGGGATCGGCTGCTCCCCCACCGCGAGCGCGATCGCCGTGCGCGTGGCGGTCATCCGCAGCGCGTGCGGCACCGCCAGCGTCTCGGCGAACGCGGTGGACGACAGGCGCTCGCGCTCGATCGTGCTCTCGACGTAGTCGGGCCCGACGACCCCTTGCGCCACGAGCAGCTCCCCCAGCCGCCGGATGACGGCCTCCTCGCCGCCGTCGGCGTCGATGCCGCGCACGAACGCGCCGGGCGCGAAGTAGCGGGCGAGTTCCGCGCGCAGCCGCCCGAGCCGCCGGCCGCGCCGCAGCCGCGCGGCCGCGGCGGTGACCCGCTCGACGTCGGCATCGGTGAGGAACGGCTGGATGCGCACGATCCGCTCCGACGGCACCGGCGGTTCGATCGTCGTGAGCACGAGGTCCGTGTCGATCGCGTTCCAGTCGACGTCGACGCGCGTCTCCACGCGGGTGACCTCGATCGCCCGCCCGAGCGATCGGTCGACGCTGGAGCGCAACAGCTCGTGGAGCTCGTAGTAGCCGGGGCACACGATCGTCGCCGTGAGCGTCGTCTCGGCGCGGCGGCTGCGCTCGAGGCGCCCGCCGACGTGCATGGCGATGTACGCGATCTCGTCGTCGCGGATCGGCACGCCCAGCGTCTCGGACAGCTCGCCCGCGATCGCCACGGCGACGTCGAAGATCATCGGGTACGTCGACTTCAGCGTGCGCGTGAGCGGGTTGCGCGACCAGGCGTGCTCCCGCGCGCGGTGCACGAGATTCTGCACGTGCAGGGCCAGGCGCTGCACGAAGTCGTCGTGCGCGATGTCGACGAGGTAGTCCGCCGCGGCGCGCCCGACCGCCGCGGCGACGGCGGCCGCGATCGCCGGATCCGGCGCGGCGGCGCCGGGCTCCTCGCGCGTGCCGGGCACGACGATCCGGGTCAGCACGAGCGATGCCAGATGCAGCCGATCGCCCCGGCCCAGCTCGACGCGGAAGTGGATGCGGGCGAGCTCGCCGATCGCGTCCGCGATGTGCTCGCGCGTGGGATCCGGCTCCTCGTGCACGGCGTCGAGGGCGTGGCCCTGCGCGACGCGATCGGCGGCGATCGCCACGTGTAGGACGACGTCGGACGCCGCCAGCTCGTTGACAAAGTAGCTGAGCCGCCCGAGCGCGGCGGCGAGATCCGCCTTGAACGCTCCGAGCGCCCCGGAGGGGATGGCGAGCGCGTCGGCGGCGCGTCGCAGGGAGGCGAGGTCGAACGCGCCGTCGTCCATCTCGTCGTGCACGAGCCTGCTGACGAACCGGCGGCGGGCCAGCTCCGTGCCCGCCAGACGCAGCCGCGATCCGTGCCGCTCCAGCGTGAGGCCCGTGCCCTCGGCGGCGGGGCCGGCGCCGCCCAGCAGCGATCGCACCCGCCCCAGGTCGGCCTCCAGCGTCGCGGAGCTGACGTGCAGCCGATCGGCGGTGTCGTACACGTCGATGCCGTCGTCCGCGTCGAGCAGGGCCCGCACGATCTGGTGGAGGCGCTGCCGCGGCGTTCCCGGCTCGGCCCCGGAGTGCAGCGCGGCGGCCGCTCCCGGCAGCGCGCGGTAGCCGGCGGGACCGGACTCGATCGCGTCGCCGCCCGGCACGCGCGCGTTGACGGCCGTGACGTAGGAGCGCACGCTGCGCGGCGTCACGCCCAGCTGATCGGCGAGCGTCGCGGCGGTGACCCAGTCGCCGCGGCGGAGCAGGATGCCGAGCATCCGATCCTGTCTGCGCCTGGTCATGTCCCGCCTTCCTCGCCTCAGCCAGTCAATCACGCGGCGCGCGGCGAACGGATCTTCCGCACGGGCGGAAAGAACCCTGGTTGCCGCGGATCGCGACGGGCGCGCAGGATCGATCGGAAGGGAAGTTGCAGATCGATGAAGATCCTTGTGGTGTGCGGCGCGGGAGCGTCCAGCACGTTCGTCGCCCTTCGGCTCCGGCGCGCAGCGCAGGCCGCCGGCCTCGAGTACGCCGCGTTCGCCGGCACGGAGCAATCGCTGCCGATCGACCTCGACACCGCCGATGTCGTGCTGCTCGGGCCGCACCTGGCGCACTCCCTCGACGAGGTGCGCGCCCTGGCCGCCCCGCGCGGCGTGGCCGTCGGCGTCCTCCCCGACGACATCTTCACCGACCTCGACGGCGCCCGCGCCCTCGCGCTGGCCCGCGCCGTCGCCGATCAGGGCGCCGACCCGGCGTCCGCCCGACGAAGGGATGCCCCATGAGCACCATCTCCCGCACCGTTCGCATCGCGGCCTCGCACGGCCTGCACGCCCGCCCCGCGAAGCTCTTCGCGCAGGCGGCGAAGAAGTCCGGGATCCCCGTCACGATCGCGAAGGGTGACGGCGCTCCCGTGAACGCGGCGAGCATCCTCGCGGTCATCGCGCTGGGGGCCAACACCGGCGACGAGGTCACCCTCGAGGCATCGGGCGACGACGCCGAGGCGGTCCTGGATCGCCTGGTCGCCATGCTCGAGACCGATCAGGACGCCCAGTGACCACCCCGATCCGCGGCGTCGGCATCGGCCAGGGCGTCGCGTACGGACCCGTCGCGCGCATGGCCCCGCGCCTGGAGGCGCCGACCGACGCGCGCAGCACGCGCACCCCGGACGAGGAGCGCGCCGACGTCGCCCGGGCCATCGCGGCCGTCGCCGCCGAGCTGAACGCGCGCGGCGAGCGCGCGGGCGGCGCCGCGCAGGAGGTGCTCGAGGCGCAGGCGATGATGGCCGAGGACCCGACGCTCGAGGAGCAGGTCAGCGCGCTCATCGACGACGGCCACACGGCCGAGTACGCCGTGCACACCGCGTTCGCGCGGTTCGCGCAGACGCTGCAGGAGATGGGCGGCTACCTCGGCGAGCGCGCCGCCGACCTCGCCGACGTGTCGCAGCGGGTGATCGCGCAGCTGCGCGGCGTCCCGGCGCCCGGGGTGCCCGATCTCGATCACCCGTTCGTCCTCGTCGCGGAGGATCTCGCCCCCGCCGACACCGCCCTGCTCGACCTCGACCGGGTGCTCGCGGTGGTCACGACCGCCGGCGGACCGACGTCGCACACCGCCATCCTCGCGAGCGACAAGGGCATCACCGCCGTCGTCGGCACCGGCGAGCACCCCGGCCTTGTCGACGGGGCCACGGTGCTCGTCGACGCCGCGGCCGGCGTCGTCGTCATCGATCCCACCGACGCGCAGCGCGCGGAGGCCGACGACCGCGTCGCCCGCCGCCGGGAGGCCGCCGGGGCGCCCGTCACGCCCGGCGCGCTCGCGGACGGCACCGAGATCCCGCTGCTGGCCAACCTGGGCAGCCCCGATGCGGCGGCCGAGGCGGTCGAGCTGGGTGCGGAGGGCGTTGGCCTGTTCCGCACCGAGTTCCTGTTCCTCAGCGCCGACGAAGCGCCGAGCGTCGACGCCCAGCGCGCCGCGTACGAGAAGCTGCTGGCGGCGTTCCCCGGCCGGAAGGTCGTGGTGCGCGTGCTCGACGCCGGCGCCGACAAGCCGCTGGCGTTCCTCACGGACGGCGAGGAGCAGAACCCGGCGCTCGGGCTGCGCGGGCTGCGCAGCCTGCGCGCGCACGAGGAGATCCTGCGCGATCAGCTGACCGCGCTCGCCCAGGCGGACGCCGCCACCGACGCCGACCTGTGGGTGATGGCCCCCATGGTGTCGACCGTCGAGGAGGCGCAGTACTTCACGGCGCTCGCGCACGAGCACGGGCTGAAGACCGCCGGCGTCATGGTCGAGGTGCCCGCCGCGGCGCTCATGGCCGACGCGATCCTCGCCCACACCGACTTCGGCTCGATCGGCACGAACGACCTCGTGCAGTACACGATGGCGGCCGATCGGCTGCTCGGCACGGTGTCGGGGTTCCAGGACCCCTGGCACCCGGCCGTGCTGCGCCTGGTCGCCGAGGTCGGCGCCGCGGGCGCGCGCCACGGCAAGCCGGTCGGCATCTGCGGCCAGGCCGCCGCCGATCCGCTGCTGGCGGTCGTGCTGGTCGGCCTCGGCGCCACGACGCTGTCGATGTCGCCACGCTCCCTCGTGGACGTGCGCGCCGAGCTGCGGCGGCACACGATCGACGACGCCCGGCGCGCCGCGCAGGCCGCGCTGGCCACCACCGATGCCGACGCGGCGCGTGCCGCCGCGCGCGATGCCCTCTCCTGAACCCGAATCCCCCACATCACGAAGGACGACATCCATGACTGACACCACGGCCGCGGCGACGTCGCCCGGCACCCTGCGCGTGCGCGTGCAGAAGTTCGGCACGTTCCTCTCGGGCATGATCATGCCCAACATCGCGGCGTTCATCGCCTGGGGCCTCATCACGGCCCTGTTCATCGACACCGGCTGGCTCGGCAACACCGGCCCCGTGGAGGCCTGGCGCTGGGCGGACTCGGCGATCCTCGGCGGCGGCACCACGCCCGACGGCACCGAGTGGATCGGCCTCGTCAGCCCGATCATCACCTACCTCCTCCCCGTGCTGATCGCGTTCACGGGCGGCAACATGGTCTACGGTCACCGCGGCGGCGTCGTGGGCGCCGTGGCGGCGTTCGGCGTGATCGTCGGCGCGTCCGGCACGGTCATGTTCCTCGGCGCCATGGTCGCCGGTCCCCTCTCGGCCCTCATCCTCAAGCAGGTCGAGAAGCTGTGGGCCGGCAAGGTCAAGGCGGGCTTCGAGATGCTCGTCGACAACTTCTCGGCGGGCTTCGTCGCCTTCTTCACCGCGCTCGCGGCGTTCTTCTGGCTCGCGCCGGTGATGCGCTGGCTGACCGACCTGCTCGGCGGCGCGGTCGGCTGGCTCGTCGACAACCGCCTCATCCCGCTCGCGAGCATCATCGTCGAGCCCGCCAAGGTGCTCTTCCTGAACAACGCGATCAACCACGGCGTGTTCACCCCGATCGGCAGCGAGCAGGCCACCGAGACCGGCCGCAGCCTGCTGTTCCTCGTCGAGGCCAACCCCGGCCCCGGCGCCGGTCTGCTGCTCGCGATCGCGCTGTTCGGCGTCGGCGCCGCCCGCGCGACCGCCCCGGGCGCCTGGATCATCCAGTTCCTCGGCGGCATCCACGAGGTGTACTTCCCGTACGTGCTCGCCAAGCCGATCCTGCTGCTGGGTCTCATCGCCGGTGGCGCGACGGGCGTGCTGACCAACGTGATCTTCCAGTCGGGCCTCGTGGCCCCGGCCTCGCCCGGGTCGATCTTCGCGGTGCTGATCCAGACGGCACCGGGCAGCCACCTCGGCGTGATCCTCTCGGTGCTGCTGTCGGCCGCCGTGACGTTCCTCGTCAGCATGGCGTTCCTGCTCGCCAGCCGCCGGCGCGACCTGGCCGCCGAGGCCGCGGGCGCCGACGGCTTCGCCGCCGCCGTCGCGCAGACCGAGGCCAACAAGGGCCGCACGTCCGCCGTGCTGGGCGGCCTCGTCGCCGGCGGGACCGCCGTGGCGACCAAGCCGATCGAGCGCGTCGTGTTCGCGTGCGACGCCGGCATGGGCTCGTCCGCGATGGGCGCCAGCGTGCTGCGCAACAAGTTCAAGGCGGCGGGCATCGAGGGCGTCACGGTGACGAACAAGGCGATCGCGGCGCTGGACGGCACCGCGGACCTCGTCATCACGCAGCAGCAGCTGACCCCGCGCGCGCAGCAGCGCGAGCAGTCGGCCCTGCACGTCTCGGTCGACAACTTCATGAACTCGCCGCGCTACGACGAGATCACGCAGATGCTGGTCGAGCAGCAGCGCGGCGGGGCCGTCGCCGCCGAGGAGACCCCGGCCGCGCAGGCCCCGGCCCCGGCCGCGCAGGCCCCGGGTGCGACGGGCGTGCTGGCGCCCGAGCGCGTGCGCATCCACGCCGGCTCGGCGACCCGCGACGAGGCGCTGCGGGAGGCCGCCGACATGCTGCAGGCGGCGGGCGCCGTCACGGCGGCGTACTACGACGCCATGGTGGCGCGCGAGGAGACCGTGTCGACGTACATGGGCAACGAGCTGGCGATCCCGCACGGCACCAACGAGGCCAAGGACGCCGTGCTCGCCTCGGCGCTGACCGTGGTCCGCTACGACGGCGGCGTCGACTGGGACGGCGAGACCGCCACGTTCGTGGTCGGCATCGCCGGCAAGGGCGACGAGCACCTCGGCCTGCTGTCGAACGTGGCGACGCTGTTCTCGGACGAGGAGCAGATCGCGCGCCTCAAGGCGGCGGCGACGCCCGAGGAGCTGTACGCCCTGCTGCAGACGGTGAACGAGGGCTGATCCATGAAGGCTGTGCACTTCGGCGCCGGGAACATCGGCCGCGGCTTCGTGGGGCTCCTGCTCCATCAGGGCGGGTACGAGCTCGTGTTCTCGGACGTGGCGGAACCGCTCGTCGACGCCATCAACGCGGCCGATCGGTACACCGTCCGCGAGGTCGGGGTGGGCGGTCGCGATCACGTCGTCACGGGGTTCCGCGCGATCAACAGCGCGCATCACCCCGAGCAGGTGGCCGCGGAGGTGGCGGCGGCGGACGTCGCCACCACCGCGGTCGGCCCGCAGGTGCTGCGCTTCGTGGCGCCGCTGATCGTGGCGGGCCTGCGCGAGCGCGATCCCGACGCGGCGCCCCTGCAGGTGATGGCGTGCGAGAACGCGATCGGCGCCACCGACACCCTGCGCGGCGAGATGCGGGCGGCGGCCGGGGACGACTGGGAGGCGCTGTCCCGGCGCGCCGTGTTCGCCAACACCGCCGTCGACCGGATCGTGCCCGGTCAGCCCGAGGGCGGCGGGATCGACGTGACGGTGGAGCCGTTCTTCGAGTGGGCGATCGAGCGCGCTCCGTTCGGCGACACCCCGCCGTCGATCCCGGGCGCCCACTTCGTCGACGACCTGGCCCCGTACATCGAGCGCAAGCTCTTCACGGTCAACACCGGCCACGCGACCGCGGCGTACCTGGGCGCGCGGGCGGGGCACGTGAAGATCTCCGACGCGCTCGCCGACGAGGCGGTCGCCGCGGGGGTCGCCGCCGCCCTCGAGGAGACCTCGGCGGTACTCGCCGCGAAGCACGGCTTCACGCCGGACGACCTCGCCGCGTACCGCGCGACGATCCTCGACCGGTTCCGCAACGACGCGCTGCCCGACACCGTGGCCCGCGTGGGGCGCCAGCCGCTGCGGAAGCTCTCGCGACACGAGCGCTTCATCGGGCCGGCCGCCGAGGCCGCCGAGCGCGGGCTGTCCACGCGCGCCCTGCGGGAGGCGGTCGCCGCGGCGCTGGCCTTCCGCGACGCGGACGACGAGCAGGCCGTGGAGCTGCAGCGCCTGCTGGGCGAGCTGGACGCGCCGGCCTTCGTCGCGCGCGTGTGCGGCCTCGAGCCGGCACACCCGCTGCACGACGACATCGTGGCGGTCGTGCGCGCGGCCCGCTGACGCCCCGACACGACGACGGCCGCCCGGAGATCCGGGCGGCCGTCGTCGTCGTCGTATGGGTCAGTAGCCGGAGACCGCGCCCTCCGAGATCGCCCAGGCGATGAGCAGGAACCACAGCACGATGCCGATGAGCCCGATCACCGTGAAGATGATGCTGAGGATCAGGCCGACCTTGGCGGGGGTGTTCTTGAACCCGGCCTGCTTCGACTGGTTCAGCGCGATGGCCGAGATGATGATCCCGGCGAGCGCGAACACGAAGGCGAACACCAGGCCCACGATGCCCAGCGTCTTGCCGGGGTAGTCGCCCTCCTGCGAGTACTGCGGCGCGCCGTACGCGCCGTACTGTTGCCCCGGGTAGGCGGTCGGGGCGCCCGAGTACGCGGGAGGCGCGGGCGGGTAGGGCTGCTGCTGCGGGTGTCCGGGGGCTCCGCCGTAGGCGGGACCGTTCGGCTCCGCGGGCGGCGGGGTCGGGTTGTCGTTCGTCATGGGCTCTCCCTGCGGGTCTCGCTGCCACGGGTCGGGCGCGTGCCTCCATCGTAGGGCGCGGCCATCCCCGACCGGGAGGGCCGCGTGTCAGACCGCGAAAGCGCGGATCCGTGCCGCGAGCTCCTCGCGCGCCTCCAGCGGCTGGAACGCCGCCTCGGCGGCGGTCAGCTGCAGCTGCCGCAGCTCGGCGAGGCCGTAGCCGAAGGCGTCGGCCAGCAGGCCGAGCTCGCGCGTCAGCGACGTGCGGCTCATCAGCCGGTTGTCGGTGTTGACGGTGACGGCGAAGCCGAGCCGGCGCAGCAGGTCGATCGGGTGATCGGCGAGCTCGGTTCCCCACGCGGCGAAGCCGGCGGTCTGCAGATTGGACGACGGGGACAGCTCGAGCGGGATGCGCCGATCGCGCACCCAGGACGCGAGCGGTCCCAGCTCGACCGCCGCCGGATCGGTGGCGCCCCGCCGGGCCGCCCCGGCGCGCCCGCCCGGCAGCACGAGGTCGTCGGCGATGCGCACGCCGTGTCCCAGCCGCAGCGCGCGCCCGTCGACCAGCGCCGAGCGGATCGAGTCGAGCCCCGCCGCCTCCCCCGCGTGCACCGTGACCGGCATCAGCGCCGCGGCGAGCAGGTCGAACGCCTCGCGGTGGCGCGACGGCGGGTAGCCGTCCTCCGGTCCCGCCAGATCGAAGCCGACCACGCCGGCGTCGCGGGACGCGATCGCCAGCCGGGCGATCTCGGCGGAGCGATCGCCCTGCCGCATCGCCGTGAGGAGCTGGCGCACCCGGATCCGCCCGCCCGCGCGGGCGACCGATCGCTCCCCCTCGTCGATGCCGTCGGCGACGGCGGCGACCGCCTCCGCGGGGGTGAGCCCGGCGCGCCCGTGCAGCTCCGGCGCCCACCGGACCTCGCCGTACACCACGCCGTCGGCGGCGAGATCCGCCACGAACTCGCGGGCGACGCGGACCAGGCCCGCGCGCGTCTGCATCACGGCGAGGGTGAGGTCGAAGGTCTTCAGGTACTCGGGCAGCGAGCCCGACGTGCACGCGGCGAGGAACCAGTCGCCGAGCGCCCCCGGCTCCGTCGCCGGCAGCTCGAGCCCGACCCCGTCGGCCAGCTCGAGCAGCGTGGCGGGGCGCAGGCCGCCGTCGAGGTGGTCGTGCAGCGACACCTTCGGCAGCGCGCGGATCGCCTCGCTCACAGCGCGATCCGTTCCGCGATGAGCGGGCGCGGCTCCGGGGCGCGATCGGCGATCTCGTACGCGCCGTCCAGCGCCTCGAGCGCGCGATCGAACCGTGACGCGTCGTCCGCGGCGAGCGTGAACAGCGGCTGTCCCGCGCGCACGCGGTCCCCGGGCCTGACGAGCAGGTCGATGCCCGCCGCGTGGACCACGGGGTCCTCGGCGCGCGCCCGTCCGGCGCCGAGCCGCCAGGCGGCGACCCCGAACGCGAACGCGTCCAGCCGCGCGACCACGCCGTCGCGGTCCGCCGTCACCGGATGCGTCTCGCGCGGCGAAGGAAGGGGCGCGTCCGGGTCGCCGCCCTGCGCCCGGATCATCGCGCGCCACGTGTCCATGGCGCGCCCGTCCGCCAGCGCCGCGGCCGGATCGGCGTCGGGCAGCCCGGCGAGGGCGAGCATCTCGCGCGCCAGCGCCACCGTGAGCTCCACGACGTCGGCGGGACCGCCGCCCGCGAGCACCTCCACGGACTCGCGCACCTCGTTGGCGTTGCCGATCGCCCGCCCCAGCGGGGTGTCCATGTCGGTCAGCAGCGCCGTCGTGCGCACGCCGGAGTCCTCGCCCAGGGCGACCATCGTGTGCGCCAGCTCGCGGGCGCGATCGCGGTCCTTCATGAACGCGCCCGAGCCGAACTTGACGTCGAGCACGAGCGCCCCGGTCCCCTCCGCGATCTTCTTCGACATGATGCTCGAGGCGATCAGCGGGATCGCCTCCACCGTGCCGGTCACGTCGCGCAGGGCGTACAGCTTCTTGTCGGCGGGGGCCAGCCCGGCGCCCGCGGCGCACACGACGGCGCCGACGTCGCGCAGCTGGGCCATGAGCTCGTCGTTGGACAGCGCCGCGCGCCAGCCCGGGATCGACTCGAGCTTGTCGAGCGTGCCCCCGGTGTGACCGAGGCCGCGCCCCGACAGCTGCGGCACCGCGACGCCGAAGCTCGCCACGAGCGGCGCGAGCGGCAGGGTGATCTTGTCGCCCACCCCGCCCGTGGAGTGCTTGTCCGCCGTGGGCCTGCCCAGCCCGGCGAACGACATCCGCTCCCCCGACGCGATCATGGCGTCGGTCATGACGCGGATCTCCTCGCGCGTCATGCCGCGCAGCAGCACGGCCATCGCGAACGCCGACATCTGGGCATCGGCCACGTAGCCGCGCGTGTAGGCGTCGATCATCCAGCGCAGCGCCGCATCGGGCACCTCCCCGCCGTCGCGCTTGGCGCGGATGACGTCGACCGCGTCGAAGGGCTCGGTCACCGCACGGCGTCCAGGTCGCGCGGCCCGAAGGCGTCGGGAAGGACCTCGTCGATCGTGCGGATGCCCGACACCGTCCAGCACAGCATGCCCGGCACGGCGAACTCGTACAGCAGCTGGCGGCACCGGCCGCACGGCATGATGACGTCGCCGTCCTTGTTCACGCACACGAACGCGACGAGCTGCCCGCCGCCGGTGGCCGCGAGGTTCGAGACGAGCCCGCACTCCGCGCACAGGCCGAGGCCGTACGAGGCGTTCTCGACGTTGCAGCCCGTCACGATGCGCCCGTCGGTGGCCAGCGCCGCCGCTCCCACCGGATAGTTCGAGTACGGCACGTACGCGTGCGGCAGCATGTCGGCGGCCGCGGCGCGCAGCTCGTCCCAGTCGATGTCCATGCGCCGATTATCGCGCGCGGGGATCAGAGAACGGAGTCGCGCCCGCGCTCGTGCAGCGTGCCGACCACGCTCTTGACGCGCTGCGCGTGCGCGCTGCTGGTCACCAGGAGCGCGTCGGCGGTGTCGACCACGATGATGTCGTCGAGCCCGACGACCGCGATCACCCGATCGGTCTGCGAGACGACGAGCCCCGCGGACTCGTCGGCGATGACGTTGCGGTTCTCCCCGACGATCGACATCTCCTGCCGGCGCCCGGCCGAGACGAGCTTGCGCAGGCTCGCGAAGTCGCCCACATCGTCCCAGTCGAACTGGCCGGGCACGACCGCCAGGCGGCCCTTCTCCGCGGCCGGCTCCGCGACGGCGTAGTCGATCGCGATCTTCTTCAGCCCCGGCCACACCCGCGCGAGCACGTCATCGCGCGCGTCGGTGTCCCACGCCGCGGCGATCTCCATCAGCCCCGCGTGCAGCTCGGGCTCGTTGGCGCCGAGCTCGTCGAGCAGTACGTCCGCGCGCGTGATGAACATGCCCGCGTTCCACAGGAACGAGCGATCGGCGTAATAGATGCGTGCGGTGTCGAGGTCCGGCTTCTCCACGAAGCGCTCGACCGTCGAGGCCATGGGGGCGTCGGCGATGTCGAGCTCGCCGCCCGTCTTGATGTAGCCGAAGCCGACCGACGGCTCGCTCGGGGTGATGCCGATCGTGCAGATGTACCCCTCGCGCGCCACCGACACCGCCTGGCGCACCGCGAACTCGAAGGCGCGCTGGCGCTGGATGACGTGATCGGCCGCGAACGAGCCGATGATCACATTCGGATCGCGGTGCAGCAGCACCGCCGCCGCGAGGCCGATCGCCGCCGCCGAGTCGCGCGGGTCGACCTCATGGAACACGTTGGCTCCCGGGATCTCCGGCAGCGCCTTCTCCACCGCCGCCGCGTGCGCGATGCCCGTCACGACCGCGATGCGATCCGGCCCGGTCATCGGCAGCAGCCGATCCCACGTCTCGCGCAGGAGCGACACCCCCGATCCCGTCAGATCGTGCAGGAACTTCGGCGCCTCCGCGCGCGACAGCGGCCACAGGCGGGAGCCGACGCCGCCGGCCGGGATCACGGCGAAGAAGTCGTCGATCGTGTCGGTCATGACATCGAGGCTAACGGTCCGCGCCGACGTCCCAGACAGTGGGAGGTGGTAAGGGTCGCCTTCGTCGCTGCCCGCAGTGGCTGGGAATAGGATGAATGGGTTCGACCCGCCCATTTGCGAGCCGGACGAACTACCTCGCATCGACTAGGAGGCCGTCGTGTCCACCACCGCACGTCCGACGCCGTCGGTGTCGGAGACCACCTCGAAGACGCCGCGGGGCACCCTCTACCGCGGCCGCGAAGGAATGTGGTCGTGGGTGCTGCATCGCATCACCGGCGTCGCCATCTTCTTCTTCCTCCTGGTGCACGTGCTCGACACCGCCCTCATCCGTGTCTCGCCCGAGGCCTACAACGCCGTGATGAGCACCTACCAGACGCCGATCATGGGTCTCGGCGAGCTCGTCCTCGTCGGCGCGATCGCCTACCACGCGTTCAACGGTCTGCGCATCATCCTCGTCGACTTCTGGTCGAAGGGCGCCCGCTACCAGCGCTGGCTGTTCTGGGGCGTCATCGGCGTGTGGGCGGTCGTGATGGCCGGCTTCGCGCCGCGCCACCTCATGAACGTCTTCTCCTCGGGAGGTGGGCACTGATGACCGCCGACACGATCGCCGCTCCCCGCTCGAGCGCGCGCCCGGGCAACAACTGGGAGAAGTGGGGCTGGCTCTACATGCGCGTCTCGGGCGTGCTGCTGGTCGTGCTGATCTTCGGGCACCTCATCTCGAACCTGATCATCCCCGACGGCGGCGTGCACGCGATCAACTTCGCGTTCGTCGCCGGCAAGCTGGCCTCGCCGTTCTGGCAGTGGTGGGACGTGCTGATGCTGTGGCTGGCGTTCATCCACGGCGCGAACGGCATGCGCACGATCGTCAACGACTACGTGCAGGGCGCGAAGCTGCGCACCGCGCTGGTGTGGGCGATCTGGATCGCCGCCGGCTTGATGATCGTCCTCGGCACCCTCGTGGTGTTCACCTTCGACCCCTGCCTCGGCGTGACCCCGGACAGCGTCCTGTGGGACTCCTGCCCGGCCGCCTGATCCACTGAAGAGAGCGATTTCGTGACTCAGAAGTACCCCGACGCCGAGTTCAAGGACGGCGTCTACTACCACCAGTACGACGTCGTGATCGTCGGCGCCGGCGGCGCCGGCATGCGTGCCGCCATCGAGGCCGGCCCCGGCGCGAAGACGGCCGTCGTGACCAAGCTCTACCCCACCCGCTCGCACACGGGCGCGGCGCAGGGCGGCATGGCGGCGGCGCTGGCGAACGTCGAAGAGGACTCGTGGGAGTGGCACACCTTCGACACGATCAAGGGCGGCGACTACCTCGTCGACCAGGACGCCGCCGAGATCCTCGCCAAGGAGGCGATCGACGCCGTCATCGACCTCGAGAACATGGGCCTGCCGTTCAACCGCACGCCCGACGGCAAGATCGACCAGCGCCGCTTCGGCGGCCACACGGCCGAGCACGGCAAGGCGCCGGTCCGCCGGGCCTGCTACGCCGCCGACCGCACCGGCCACATGATCCTGCAGACGCTGTTCCAGAACTGCGTCAAGCTCGGCATCGAGTTCTACAACGAGTTCTACGCGCTCGACCTCATCACGGTGAAGGACGAGGCGGGCAAGATCCGCATCGCGGGCATCGTGGCGTACGAGCTGGCCACGGGCGACCTGCACGTGTTCCACGCCAAGTCGGTCGTGTTCGCCACGGGCGGCTTCGGCAAGATGTTCAAGACCACCTCGAACGCCCACACCCTCACGGGCGACGGCGTCGGCATCGTCTGGCGCAAGGGTCTGCCGCTCGAGGACGTCGAGTTCTTCCAGTTCCACCCGACCGGCCTGGCCGGCCTCGGCATCCTGCTCACGGAGGGCGCCCGCGGCGAGGGCGCGATCCTGCGCAACGCGTCGGGCGAACGCTTCATGGAGCGCTACGCCCCGACGATCAAGGACCTCGCCCCGCGCGACATCGTCGCCCGCTGCATGGTCAAGGAGGTCCTCGAGGGCCGCGGCGCCGGACCGAACAAGGACTACGTCTACCTCGACTGCACCCACCTGGGCGCCGAGGTGCTGGAGACCAAGCTCCCCGACATCACGGAGTTCGCCCGCACGTACCTGGGCGTCGACCCGGTGGTCGAGCCGGTGCCGGTCATGCCGACCGCGCACTACGCGATGGGCGGCATCCCCACGAACAACAACGGCGAGGTGCTCGCCGACAACGACACGATCGTCCCCGGCCTCTACGCCGCCGGCGAGTGCGCGTGCGTGTCGGTGCACGGCGCGAACCGCCTGGGCACCAACTCGCTGCTCGACATCAACGTGTTCGGCAAGCGCGCGGGCAACAACGCCGTCGCGTACGCCAAGTCGGCCGAGTTCGTCCCGCTCCCCGAGGACCCCGCCAAGGAGGTCCGCGAGATGCTCGAGGAGCTGCGCACCCGCAAGGGCACCGAGCGCGTGGCGGACATCCGCACCACGCTCCAGGAGGAGATGGACAAGAACGCCCAGGTGTTCCGGACCGAGGAGACGCTCACCAACGTCCTCGGCACCATCCACGACCTGCGCCAGCGCTACCGCAACGTCTACGTCGACGACAAGGGCAAGCGGTACAACACCGACCTGCTCGAGGCCGTGGAGCTGGGCTTCCTGCTCGACCTGGCCGAGATCGTCGCGTACGCCGCCCGCAACCGCAAGGAGAGCCGCGGCGGCCACATGCGCGAGGACTACCCCGATCGCGACGACGCCAACTACATGCAGCACACGATGGCGTACCTGACGGGTGACCCCCACTCGCCGAACCCCGAGGACCACATCCGCCTCGACTGGAAGCCCGTGGTCTTCACGAAGGACGAGGCCGGCGAGCTCCGCTACGCGCCCATGGAGAGGAAGTACTGATGTCGTCTGCCGTCGCTGAGGCTCCCGCCGAGGAGCAGGCCGTCCAGTCCTACCTGGTCACGTTCATGATCCGTCGCTTCGACCCCGAGGTCGACAGCGAGCCGCGCTGGGTGGACTACGACGTGGAGATGTACTCCACCGACCGGGTGCTCGACGCCCTGCACCGCATCAAGTGGAACATCGACGGCTCCCTGTCGTTCCGGCGCTCGTGCGCCCACGGCATCTGCGGCTCGGATGCCATGCGCATCAACGGCCGCAACCGCCTGGCCTGCAAGACGCTCATCAAGGACCTCGACATCTCCAAGCCGGTGTACGTCGAGGCCATCAAGGGCCTTCCGCTCGAGAAGGACCTGATCGTCGACATGGACCCGTTCTTCGCGGCCTACCGCGAGGTGCAGCCGTTCCTGCAGGCCAAGTCGACGCCCGAGAAGGGCAAGGAGCGCCTCCAGACGATCGCCGATCGCGAGCGGTTCGACGACACGACCAAGTGCATCCTGTGCGCCGCGTGCACGACCTCGTGCCCGGTGTTCTGGACCGACGGCCAGTACTTCGGCCCGGCCGCGATCGTGAACGCCCACCGCTTCATCTTCGACTCGCGCGACGACGAGGCCCAGGTGCGCCTGGACATCCTTAACGACAAGGAGGGCGTGTGGCGCTGCCGCACGACCTTCAACTGCTCGGAGGCCTGCCCGCGTGGCATCGAGGTCACCAAGGCGATCGCCGAGGTCAAGAACGCCGTCCTGCGCGGACGTCCGTGACATCGACCCGGTGAGGAGGGGGCTCGGCTTCGGCCGGGCCCCCTCTCTCGTTGGCCACCGGGCCCTCGGCGTGGAGTGTCGGAGGTCCGACCTAGGCTGGAAACCATGACATCCCGCACCATCCGCGTCGCCTCCGTCAACGTCAACGGGATCCGGGCCGCCGCCCGCAAGGGCATGGCCGAATGGGTGGAGCAGGCCGCGCCCGACATCATCACTCTGCAGGAGGTGCGCGGGGAGCTCGAGCACCTCGAGGAGGCGCTGCCCGGGTGGCGCGTCGTGGCCGACGCGTCGCTGCAGAAGGGCCGCGCGGGCGTGGCGATCGCCTCGCGCGAGGAGTGCTCGATCTCGCGCGTCGAGCTGGGCGACGACGGGCTCGAGTCGAACGGCCGCTGGATCGAGGCGGACTTCGAGATCGGCGACGAGACCTTCACGGTCGTGAGCGCCTACGTGTTCACGGGTGAGGCCGAGACCCCGGATCGGCAGGAGCCGAAGTGGGCGTTCCTCGACGCGATGGAGCGGCGCCTGCCCGAGCTCGCGGCGGGCGGCGGGCTCGCGCTGGTCACGGGCGACCTCAACGTGGGGCACCGGCCGCTCGACATCCGCAACTGGAAGGGCAACGTCAAGAAGGCGGGCTTCCTCGCGCGCGAGCGCGCGTACTTCGACCGCTTCCTCGGCGCCGAGGGCGAGCCGGTCGCGGGCCAGGAGGGCATCGGCCGCGGCATGGTCGCCGAGCTCAGCGACACGCGCGCCTTCAGCGCCGGGCGCACGGGGCTCGGCTGGGTCGACATCGGCCGCCGCTTCGCCGGCGAGGTCGACGGGCCGTACACCTGGTGGTCGATGCGCGGGAAGGCCTTCGACACCGACACGGGCTGGCGGATCGACTACCACCTAGCCTCCCCCGCCCTCGCCGAGCGCGCCACTGCCTACCGCGTCGATCGCGCCGCGTCCTACGACACCCGCTGGAGCGATCACGCCCCGGTCGTCGCCGACTACACGATCGGCTAGCTAGCACCCCGCTCGTCGCCCGGAGCCGCGAGCGCCGCCACGACCCGACCCCGGTCGTCGACCGGAGGCGCGCAGCGCCGGAGCGGAGACGGGTCGAGCGGAGCCGCGCAGCGGCGCAGTCGAGACCGGGCCCTCACGCCCGCGGGCCTGCCCCGCTCGTCGACCGGAGGCGCGCAGCGCCGCCACGACCCGACCCCCGCTCGTCGACCGGAGGCGCGCAGCGCCGGAGCGGAGACGGGTCGAGCGGAGCCGCGCAGCGGCGCAGTCGAGACCGGGCCCTCACGCCCGCGGGCCTAGGATTGACGGGTGACTCAGCAGCGCCTCTACTCCGGAATGCAGCCATCGGCCGACTCGCTCCACGCCGGCAACTACATCGGGGCGCTCCTGCAGTGGCGCGGCATGCAGGAGGAGTACGACGCGTTCTTCTCCGTCGTCGACCTGCACGCGATCACCGTGCCGCAGGATCCGCAGAAGCTGCTCGAGAGCACGCGGCGCACCGCGGCCCAGTACATCGCGGCCGGGATCGAGCCGTCCAAGTCGACGCTGTACGTGCAGTCGCACGTCCGCGCGCACGCGGAGCTGGCGTGGATCCTGTCGACCATCACGGGATTCGGCGAGGCGAGCCGGATGACGCAGTTCAAGGACAAGTCGCAGCGCTACGGCCAGGACGCCACCAACGTCGGCCTGTTCACGTACCCGATCCTCATGGCGGCGGACATCCTGCTGTATCAGACCGACGTGGTGCCGGTCGGCGATGACCAGAAGCAGCACGTGGAGCTCACGCGCGACCTCGCGGAGCGCTTCAACTCCCGCTTCGGCGAGACGTTCCGCATCCCGAAGCCGGTGATCGCGCGCGAGACGGCTCGCATCTACGATCTGCAGAACCCGACGTCGAAGATGTCGAAGTCGGCGGAGTCGCACGCGGGCGTGCTGTGGCTGCTCGACGACGTCGACGTCACCGCGAAGAAGATCATGCGCGCCGTCACCGACAACGACGGCGTCGTGGCCTACGACCGCGAGGCCAAGCCGGGGGTGTCGAACCTCATCGCGATCTACGCGGCGCTCACGGGCCGCTCGTTCGCCGCGATCGAGGACGAGTTCGCCGGCCGCGGCTACGGCGACTTCAAGAAGGCCGTTCGCGATGTCGTGGTGGCGGAGTTCGCGCCGGTGCGCGAGCGCGCCCACGAGCTGCTGAACGACCCCGCGGAGCTGGATCGCGTGCTCGCGGTGAACGCCGCGAAGGCCGATGCCGTCGCCGACGCGACGCTCGCCGACGTGTACGGCAAGATCGGCCTCCTGCGACGTGCCTGAGCCGATCGAGCTCACCACCGCCCGCCTCGTCCTCTCCACGCCGACGTCCGACGACGTCGACGCGATCTTCGCGGCGTGCCAGGACCCCGACATCCAGCGGTTCACGACCGTGCCGTCGCCCTACCGGCGCGAGGACGCCGAGTCGTTCGTCGCGCTGGTGGCGCAGTGGTGGGAGTCCGGCGCCGAGTACACGTGGGCGATGCGCGACGCCGCGGGGCTGGTCGGCATGATCGGCCTGCACGGGATCCGCGATGCCGCGGCCGAGATCGGCTACTGGGTGGCCGCCCCCGCGCGCGGCCGCGGCTACCTCACGGAGGCCGCCGACGCGGTCCTCGACTTCGCGTTCGGCCCCATGCGCCTGGAGCGCGTCGAGTGGCGCGCCGTCACCGACAACCCCGCCTCCGCCGCGGCGGCCCGGAAGCTGGGCTTCCGCTACGAGGGGCTGCTGCGCAAGGGCCTCGGCCGGATCGGCGGTGCCCGCCGCGACGGCCACATCGCCGCCCTCCTCTCGACCGACCCCCGCACCCCGCAGCCCTGGCCCCTCTGACCCCGCCCCCGGGCGGGGCGGTGCCGACCTGATCCTCCTGATTCCGAGGACTCTGTCGACCCGCCACCCGCGGCCGCCCACCTCCCCGCTGCGGACCCGGCGGGCCCGGCGGGCCCCGTTACCCCGGTCGATCCCCGCACAACTACGGCAACATTGCCGATCCGGGGCGATATCGGGCCCGAATCGGTCGTCCCCGCGAGAACTGCCGTAGTTGTGCAGGCCCTCCGTCTGTGCCTGGTACCCGACCGACGGCTGGGCCGTGCTGACCCGACCAGCCTCCGCACAATGACGGCAATCTCGCCGGCTCGAGGCCATACCCGCCCGGATTCGGTCGATCGAGCGGAATCTGCCGTCGTTGTGCAGTCGGTCCCTCCAGCACCGCACCCCGTGTCGGCCTACTCACCCGTGCCGGCATGCGCACCCCGTGACGGCCGGCCCCGCAAACCCGTGCGCGGGCTGGCTTCCCGACCGCTGCCCGCCGGATGTCCGGCACAACTACGGCAGACCTGCCGAGACGACGCCGTGAACGGGCCGAATCGGCCGATTCGGCGAGATCTGCCGTATTTGTGCCGGCCGACCCGACTGCAGCAGGGACCAGATCGCCTCCCGCACCAGATGCGGAGTGTCGAAGATCTGACGGGCGGTCGGCCGGAGGGTGACGAAGCCGCGTCGCGCAGCCTCGAGATCGCGTCGCCGGTCCTCCTGCTGCTGCTCCCACGTCGCGTGATGGGCGCGGCTATCGCACTCGACGATCAGCCAACCGTCGATGAGGATATCCACCCGCCCGACACCGTCGATCATCACCTGCACCTCGACGTGTGCGCCGGTGGATCGGGCGATCAGGCGCACGAGACTCTCGGGTCCGGACTCCGCCCGACCGTCGATATGGATGCGCAAGCGGCGGAGCCGGTGCGGCAGCAAGGCGAAGACCTCGGAGAGTCGATCCTCGGGGAGCAGGCCGACGTGAATGGCGCTGTCCAGCGTCGCGATCGCCGCGCGGGGCTCCTGGCAGATGACGGCCCGCGCAATGGCCGGCGCGATGTCCGCGACAGTGGACCTCTCGGGGATGGGGTCGTCCCGCCAATGGGTCACCACACCGTGGAGTGTGCCGTCGAGCCTCACCGCGCGCGATGTGGGAGAGCGCAACAGTGTCCGCGCACGCGGGATCTGAAGGTGGAGCCGCCGATCGTCCTTCATCACGAAAACGCCCAGCAGACGCAGCAGCGACACGCAGTCGAGTCGGCCACCGACGCGGACGGCCGCCACGACCTCGCTCGGACAGTCGCCGGGGAGATAGTTGTCGCGGCGGGCGCGGATCAGTGCGCCGCTGGCCAGCGCGAGGTTGATGCCGTCGCGGGAGGCTCCGTTCGCCCGCAGTTCCCGGTACGACATGGACCACGGCAGGGCGCGTTCGATCAGCATGATTCGACGATCCGGCGTCCGGACGCCCGCAATCCCGCATGGAGCGGATCGGTGGAGAACAATCCGCGAGCCGCCGCCTGTGAGCGGGCCGCCGCGCCCGCCCGCAGAACGACGGCAATCCGTTCTGCACCTGCGCGATCCCGCGCCCTTTCGGCCCCACCGACCACAATCTGCCGTGGTTGTGCAGACGGGACGCACGTTAGGGGACCTACGCGAGACCGGCGGTGTGCGAGCCCGCGCCAGCACAACTACGGCAGAACTCTCGCTCATCACGCCGATTCGCCCGCTTCGGCGTCGAAACGGCACGATCTGCCGTAGTTGTGCTCGGATGGGTCGGGCGCGGGGCGGCGGGGGTGACGCGGACTGCGCGCAGAGCGGCGCCGGAGCGGCGCCGTCACGACTACGGCAGATGTGGCGGGCTTCCCGCCGATTCGGCCGATTCGGCACCGGATGAGTGCGATTTGCCGTAGTTGTGCGGGGATGGGGGCGGGTGCAGGGTGGCGCGGCGGACGCGGACCGTGCGCGAGCCGGAGCGGGGCGGAGCCGCAGCCTGCGCCGCGGGCCGCGCCAGGGCGCACCGACACAACTACGGCAGATGTGGCGGTCGGGCCGCCGATTCGGCCGATTGGGTACCGGATCGGTGGGATCTGCCGTAGTTGTGCGGGGGTATGCGGCCAGACCGGGCGCAGGAGGTCGGTGCGCGCGGCGGAACCCGGGACGGGGCGGACCCGGCGGGCCAGGGGCGGGGCCGCGCCCCTGGCCCCCACGCGCGCCCCTGGCCCCGGACCCGGGCCACCAACCCCGCACCCCGCCCCCCCGGCCCCCGGACCGCGCCCCCCCCCCCGCCCCCCCCC
>Ga0182749_1000996_pt1 | contig 23357 bp, 19 predicted proteins | sample eDN3rd37CKraftMG_FD_128875 | JGI IMG/M metagenome (GOLD analysis project Ga0182749, IMG submission 128875) | Enriched Miracle-Growth compost microbial communities from Emeryville, California, USA - eDNA 3rd pass 37_C Kraft MG (version 2) (version 2) ...
GCGGATGATCTTGTAGCGGACACCGGGGAGGTCCTTCACACGACCGCCGCGGACCAGCACGAGCGAGTGCTCCTGCAGGTTGTGGCCCTCACCAGGGATGTAGGCGGTGACCTCGGTGCCGTTGCGGAGCTTCACACGGGCGACCTTGCGCATGGCCGAGTTCGGCTTCTTGGGCGTGGTCGTGTAGACGCGGGTGCAGACACCCGCCTGCTGCGGGTTCGCCTTCAGCGCCGGAGCCTTGGTCTTGGTGACCTTCGGCTTGCGGCCCTTGCGAACCAACTGCTGAATGGTTGGCACGTTCTCTCCTGTATCAGTGCTGCACGGTGACAGCGCGTGAGGTTTCACGCAGACCCACCTCCGGTCGCCCGGATGAAGTGGTGGTGGGTATGCCGTGGGGGTGGACTGTTCGCAGCCCGTGTCCCTTGCGTGGTGACTCCGCCCGTCTCGCCGTTACCGAGGCACGACACGAGGGCGTGCAGAAACACGCACGAGACCATGTTACGCGGGATGACGTGGTAAGGGCAAACGGGCGCCCGGCCGCCGCGCGGGGCTCGGCCGGTGCGGGCGATCGCGCTCCGCGGTGCGACGATGGATCCATGCGACGGATCCTGGCCATGGGCGCGCTCGTCATCGGCGCGGCGACCCTGTCGGCGTGCGCGACGGCACCCGGCGCCCCGGTCACGCTGCCCGACGACGCCGTCGGCACGTGGCGGAGCCCCGTGGCGGGCGCCTTCCTGGAGATCCACGACGACGGCACCTTCGGCGGCAGCGACGGCTGCAACGGGTTCGGCGGCGACTACACCGTGGGCGACGGCGTGCTCGAGCTCCAGCCGGGGTTCACGACGCAGATGTTCTGCGAGGACGTCGACACCTGGCTCAGCCAGACCGCGAGCGTCGGCGTCGCCGGCGACACGCTCGTCGCGTACGACGCCGACGGAGAGGAGCTCGGCCGGCTCACCCGCGACTGACGCGGGTCAGCGTGTGGCGCGGGAGCGACGCCCGACCGCGAGGAACGGGATCGCGAGGCCGATGAGCGCCGCCGCGGCCGCGAGGGTCGCCGACGGGTCGACGCCGCTCTCGGCCAGGCAGTCCACGCCGGGCACGCACGCGGGCTCGGCGACGGCCGCGGGCGCCGCGGGGGCCGGCGACGGGGCCGGGCTCTCCGGGGCGGGGGTCTCCGCCGCGACGGCCCACACGGTAATCGGCACCTCGACGGTCTCCGACACGTTGTAGCCGCCGTCGCGCACCGACAGGCGCAGGGTGTACTCCCCCGGCTCGGCGGGCGCGGTCCAGCTCCACGTGCCGTCGGCGCCGACCGGGACCTGCTGGGTCCGATCGCCGAACGCCACCGTGAGCGTGGTCGACGGGTGCGCCGTGCCGGTGATCGCCGACGCGGCGGGAACCACCGCGAGATCGGCGGGAGCGGTCACGGCGGGCTCGGCGAGGTCGAGGCGCAGGCTGTAGCCGCCGGTCTGCGCGAGCGCGTTGCCCAGATCGGCCACCCAGCTGAGGGTCATGTTGCTGTTGCCGCCGCTGATGAGGCCGAGGGCCGTGTCGCCCGAGAACACCGCGCCGCCCGAGTCGCCGGGCCGCGTCGCGAGGGTCGTCGGGAAGCCGTGCACGAGCGTCGGCCCGTACGGCCCGAGGACGCTCGCCCAGCCGAGCCCGTCGACGACGACGCCCGAGACGAGACCCGACGTGCGCCCGCTCGCCGACACGGCCTGGCCGGGCTGCGCCTCGCCGAGCCGGACGATCGGTGTGCTGGACGCCGCGAGGTCGTCGAACGACGCCGTGGCCCAGTCCGTGACCGCCGGCAGCAGGGTCAGTCCCGCGTCGGCGGCGACGTCGATCGCGGCGATGTCGACGCTGTCGAGCTCCGCGGCGCCCGCCGGGACGCCCGGCTGCCCGAACTGCGCGAAGCCGAGCGTGCCGAGCGGGCCCCACGCGGTGGCGCTGTCGCGCGTCTCCAGCGACGGCACCGTCAGCTCGGCGGTGAGGTCCGTGCGGCCCTCGGCGCAGTGGCCGGCCGTGAGCACCGCGTCCTCGCCCTCGGGCGTCCAGGCCGTGAAGCCGATCGAGCAGATGACGTTCGTGGTGTCGTCGAGGCGGAACTGGTAGCCGGCGCCGCCCACGAGCTCGCCGGCCGCCTGCGTCGTGAACGGCGCGCCGATGTCCTCGACCACGACCTGTCCCCCGTGCCGCTCGGCGTACGCGACGGTGTCGGGGCCCAGCTCGCTCGCGGTGACGTACAGCACGAGCGCGCCGCCGTCGCGCGGGACGACCGCGTGCACGGCGGGATCAATCGTGAGCAGCTGCTGCGCGAGGGCGTCGAGGTCCGTGGGAACCGGCAGGCCCGCGAAGGGGCCGTCGGTGGGGGCCGCGCCCTCGGGCGCGGTGGTCTCGGGGGCGGTGCTCTCGGGTGCGGTGCCCTCGGGGGCGGGCGTTTCCGTCGGGGCGGGCTCGGCCGGGGTGGTCTCAACCGGGGCAGGAGTGGCAGTCGGCGCGGGGGTGGCAGTCGGGTCCCCGGTGGCGGCGTCGTCGGTCGTCGCGGCGTCGCCCGCGGCGGTGTCGGCGGCCGGGGCGGTCGTCTGCGCGGGGGCCGGGTCGGGCTCGACGGCCCCGGCGGGCGCGGCCAGCGCCACGAGCGTGAGCGCGCTCAGCGCCGCGACGACGGTCGACGTCGATTTAAACCTCATCTTGTCCCTCTGGTCACATCCGTCACATCAGCCCCAACGGCCCGGCCAGCCTACGGGATGCGCGCGACCAAGCGATAGCCGGATGTGCCGATCGCGGGTCAGAACGCGGTGAGCAGCAGCGCGGCCAGGCCCGCGGCGGATCCCGCCACGAGCACGACGATGACCGACACCACCATGGCCGCCTGGCGCCGACGCTGGGCGCGTGCCTCGCGCTGCAGCTCCGCGGTGTCGATCACCCGCACCTCGGGGTCGCGTTCCCAGCGCAGCACGTGCAGCCGCGACGGCAGGTCGTCGATCAGGCGCGGGCGCGGCCCGCTGGGCCGGCTCACCTCCTCCGCCGGGGCCGGCAGGGGCGCGATGCGCGGCGCGCCACCGGTCGGCCAGCGCTCGTCGTCGGTCTGCTCGAACGTCGCCGTCTGCGTCGCCGAGACCGCACCGGTGCGCGGGGGCGCGGCGGGCCGTGCCGGCGGCTGGGGCTCCACGACGGGCGCGGGCGGGCGGATCGCGAGCTGGGTCGCGTCGTCCACCGGCTCGGGGTGCGCCGTCGGCGCGCCGCCGGCGAACAGCGCCGTCGCCTCGGGCGATCCCGCCGGCTCCGGGCGCGCGACGACGCGCGTGGCCTCCGCCGCCTCGGTGCTCTCGCGCGCCTCGGCCGCGCGCCGCTCCGCGCGGGTGGCCGGTCGCGTGACGAGCCGGGTGGTGTCATCCGGGTCGAGGCGCGTGACGATGCGCGTCGACTCGTCGAGCGGGTCGATCCGCGGCACGATGCGCGTGGACTCCTCGACGCCGCCCTCCGGCTCGGGCTCGGGTTCCGGCTCCGGCTCGGGTTCCGGCTCGGGGCCTGCCCGGTTCACCAGGCGCGTCGTCTCCTCGATCCCGGAATCCGCAGAATCTGCGCGCCGCACCAGCCGCGTGGTCTCCTCGATCCCGGAACCCGCAGGCTCCGCACCCTGCACGAGGCGCGTGGCGGCATCGATCGACTCGTCCGCGTCGGCCGAGCGATCCACCACGCGGGTGGCCTCGTCCTCGGCGCCCAGCGGCTCCGCCGCGGGCTTCGCGCCGCCCGTGATGCGCAGCGCCTCGGCCAGCGACTCGTTCGCGCGGGCGACGATGTCGGCGACGGCGTCGCGCTCGTCCTCGCGGCCGGTCACGATGCGCCTCCCCGCGTTCCGCCCAGGAACGACCGCAGCGACACGGCGGCGCGCACGCGTGACCACCACGAGCGCTCGCGGCCGAACGCCTTGCGCTCCTCCCGCACGATCTCCCAGAACCGATCGGCCTCGTCCTGGCCCACATCACCCCGGGCGAAGACCGCGCGGTCGGCGACGGCGGCCAGCGCGGGCGCGTTCGGCGTGGCGTACAGGGCCGCGAGCTCGGCGCGCGTGTGCGCGCCCGGCGCCGGCAGGCCGTGATCGACAGCGGTGTCGACGTACTCCGTCCATCCGCCCTCGATGCGCTGCACCGGCTCCTCGGCGGCGCTGCGCGCCGAGCGCCGCATCGCCTTGGCGATGATCACGACGAGGAACGGCCCGAGCACGAGCAGGGCGGCCAGCAGGCCGATCCCGATGCCGCGCACCACGACCCACGTGAGCTCCGCGGCGGGATCCTCCTCGCGATCGTCGGTCTGCTGCGCCTTCTGCTGGATCGGGTCCGGCGGTTGCACCTCGCTCGCGTCGTCCGGGCGGACGATCGTGGGAACCTTCGGGTCCTGCAGCTTCTGCTCGTCGGTGTCGAGCTGCTGCTCCCACTGCGGCGTCGTGTCGACCGCCGCCCACTGCCCGGACGCGCCCTGCACCTCGAGCCACACGCTGAGGTCCGATCCCAGGCACACGCCGCCCTCGCACACCGGCAGCCCCGGCTCGCCCTGCAGACGGGTGCCGACGACCACGCGGGTCGGGAAGCCCAGCTGCTGCGCCACGAGCGACGCCGCCACGGCGAACTGCTCGTCATCGCCCACCGCCGCGGCGGTCGACGTCTCGAGCGCGGCCTCCGCATCGAGCAGATCGCGGAACAGCTCGTCGATGCGGGCGAGGGAGTGGCCCGACTGGCTGGGCCGGAAGGCGTACTCGTCGCCCAGCTCCTGGACCCACAGCGGCGGCTCGCCCTCGTCGTCCAGCCGCAGTGCGTGGCTGAGGTAACCGCGCTCGCGGAGCAGCTTGATCGCCTTCTCGAGGCCGATGCCGTCGGCGCTGATCCCGTTGCTCTCGACCCACTGGATCACCGAGTCGGGGATCGGCACCGTCGCCGGCTCCTTGGGCGAGGTCAGCTGCGCGACGGGCGCCCACGACTCGTCGGCCACGACCGTGTACGCGGTGCCCTCCTCGAGCCCGGCCGTTTCGACCGCACCCGCGGACACCTCGCTGTAGTAGAGCCCGTCGGCCAGCGTGGAGGCCCGGTCGCCCGCGAACTGGATGCGCGTGACCTCGCCGAAGGTCGGCAGCCAGATGCCGCCCAGCTCGCCGATCTCGATGGTCGTGCCGGTGCCGACATCGCCGGCGGCGCTCCACGCGGGCACGCGCACGAACAGGTCGGCGGCGCGGTCCGAGCCGACCTCGAGGGCGCGATACGTCTCGCCGTCGTACGAGGTGAGGGCGGCGATCCGGATCCGCTCGGGCTGCGCGGCGCCGGTCACCCGGAACAGCACGCTCTCGTAGGCCTCGTCGGCGAACGCCGCGCGGTACTCGGACAGCGGGCTCACGGCCTCGCGCAGCGCGAGATCGGGTCCCGTCGCGGCGCGCGGCACGAGCCGATCGCGGCCGTCGACGAGCGCCGGGGCCGCCGCACCGGCCGCGATCACCGCGACGGCGACGAGACCGACGGTCACCGAACCGCGCCCGATCGCGCCCCACGGCGAACGGCGGCGCAGGCGCACGCCCGTGCGGGCCGAGGCCTGGGCGAGGGCGCGGCGGCGCGCGGCGCGCGTGCGCCACACCAGCCACGCGATCGACAGCAGAAGCATCACGGTGCCGACGGCAAGCTCACGCGGCGCGGGAACGGCGACGGGCCCGAGGTACCAGGGCGAGCTGGCGACCGTGTGCCCGAACAGCAGACCGAAGCTCGCGGTGGCGATCGAGACGCCGACCGTGAGCCCCGCCCGGCCCACGAAGGCCGCCGACAGCGCGACGAGCGGGCCCACGAGGAACACGATCAGGGCCGGCATCAGCAGGTTGCGGTAGGAGGCGACCGGCAGCTCGACCGTGAGCAGGTCCTTCCATCCCGTCACGGCGCCGAACGCGACGTCGGAGAACACGCCGGGGAACGGCTCGGGCGACGCCCACCGGCCGGGCACCGCGAGCGCCACGCCGAGGACGAACACCGCCACGGCCGCGGCGAGCGCGGTGAGCCAGCCGCTCCACCGCCACACGCGCGCGGCCACGGCGAGCCCCAGCGCGACGAGGAAGCCGATCGCCGCGACCGCGAGGAACCGCCCGCCCTCGTAGATCGGCCACGCGGCGAACGCCGCCACGATCGTCATCGCGACGATGTAGCCGAGCGCCACGAGCTGCGCGGGCGCGGCGAGCTCCCGCAGCCGACCGCCGAGCGACCCGGCGCCGCCGCCCCACGTCGGTGCGGCGGCGGTCGCCGGCGCGCGATCCTGATCCACGGCGCTCACGACTGCGCTCCCCGGATCAGCAGGCCCGCGAGGTCCTGGATGGCGGCGATCGTGACGGTGGTCAGGCCCGTCACCGACTGCACGCGCGGCCGGGCGTGCTCGTCGCAGATGATCGCCACGACGGCGGTGTCGCCGGGGAACGCGAGCGCGGCGCGCTGGATGCGGCGCAGCGGCATGACGGAGCCGACGATGAGGAACGCCAGCGACACCGTCTCGTCGTCCTCGGCCACGATGTCGCCGATCTGCTCGATCGGCGTGGCGCGGGGTCGCGGGTCGACGCCGGAGAAGCCGTCGAGCATGGTGCGCGGCGACGGCGACGGGATGCGCTCGACCAGCTGCATGCCGCGCGGCACGACGGGCGGCAGGTCGACGCCCGTGACGATCTCGAGATCGCGGCCGTCGTGCAGCACCCGCACGCCGAGCGATGCCGCCGCGCTCACGGCGAGCTCGAACTCCTCGGGGTCGAGGTAGTCGCCCGGGTCGACGCTGAGGATCACGGCCGTGCGCGAGCGCAGGGTCTCCTCGTACTGGCGCACCATGAGCCGGCCGGTCTTCGCCGTCGACTTCCAGTGCACGTGGCGCCGGCTGTCGCCGGGCACGTACTCGCGGATCGCGTGGAACGAGATGTCGGAGTCGACGATCCGGCGCGAGGGCTGGCCCTCCAGGTCGCGGATGAGGCCGGCGCTCGTGGTCGGCACGGTCTCGACGCGCGGGTGCACGTACAGCTGGTGCCGGTCCTGCCACGCGCGCTCGCGGCGGAAGAGCCCGACCGGGTCGGAGCGGACCTCGACGGGCGGGCCGACCTGGATGATGCCGCGGCGCGGGGTGGGGATGTCGAGGCTGCGGGTGGCCTCGTGGCCGGCGCGCAGGAACGGCACGTCCACCTCGATGAGCCCGTCGCCCACCGGCAGCTCGATGCGGCCGGGCAGCGACGCGCGGGCGCCGTCGTTGCGGATGACGACCTCGGCGTTCGCCGATCCGCCCGCGACCACGCGATCGCGATCCACGCGCAGCGTGACGTCGTGGGCGCGGGCGCCGAACAGGAACGGCACCGTGATCGCGATGAGCACCACGCCGGCGAGGCCGGCCACGAGCCACTCGACCCAGCCGAACGCCCAGCCGATCGCGGTGCCCACGAGCGCCGCGATCACGACGAGCCAGCCCGCCGGGGTGATCGTCTCGCGGCACCACTCCCACGCGCGGCGCAGCCCGTCGCCGACGCGGCGCATCTCGACCGCCGACCACGACACGGCCGTCACGATCGCGTTCGACCGGCGGCGCGTCGATCCTCCGGCGGTGCGGGTGCGCCCCACCGTGCGGGTGCTCGTGCGCGTGCCGGTACGGCCCCACGTCGACGATCGTCGGGTCGTCGAGGAGGGCGCGCGGGTGCGGGACTCGGTCATGCGGCGGGCGGGGGGATCAGTTGCTCGGCTGGTCGACCGGCGGCGCGACGTTCAGCAGCACCTGGCCGATCACGGCGTCGGCCGTGACGCCGTCGAACTCGGCCTCCGGCTGCAGGATGAGGCGGTGCGAGAGCACCGGCACCGCCAGCGCCTTCACGTCGTCGGGGATCGCGAACGTGCGACCCTGCGAGGCCGCGCGCGTGCGCACCGCGCGGGTGAGCGCGAGGGCGCCGCGGATGCTGACGCCCAGGCGCACCTGCTCGGCCGTGCGGGTGGCCTCGACCACGCGCGCGATGTAGTCCAGCACGAGCGGATCGACGTACACGGTGCGGGCGAGCGCGGCCATGCCCGCCATCGCGTTGGGCGCGATGATCGGCGAGAGGTCGGCGGTCGCGGTGGCCGCTCCCCCGATGATGCGCACCGTCGCGGCGTGGTCGGGGTAGCCGAGCGACGTCTTCATCAGGAAGCGGTCCAGCTGCGCCTCGGGCAGCCGGTAGGTGCCCGCCTGCTCGACCGGGTTCTGCGTCGCAATGACGAGGAACGGCGAGCCGACCGCGCGCGTGACGCCGTCGACCGTGACCTTCGCCTCCTCCATCACCTCGAGCAGCGCCGACTGCGTCTTCGGCGAGGCGCGGTTGATCTCGTCGGCGAGCACGATGTTCGCGAAGATCGGGCCCGGATGGAACTCGAACTCGCCCGTCTTCTGGTCGTACACCGTCATGCCCGTGATGTCGCCGGGCAGCAGGTCCGGCGTGAACTGGATGCGGGTGTTCGTGCCGCTCACCGTCTGGGCGAGCGCGCGGGCCAGCGACGTCTTGCCCGTGCCGGGCACGTCCTCCAGCAGCACGTGACCGTCGCTGAGCATGGCCGTGAGCACGAGCTCGACGACGTGGCGCTTGCCCAGCACCGAGCGCTCGACGTTGTCGGCGAGCTGCGTGAACGTCTGGGCGAACCAGGTCGCCTGCTCCTGCGTGATCGTCATGCCTGTCCTTCGTCTCGGTACGGGGGTGTCTCGGGGGCCATCAGCTGCCGCCTCCGCCCTCGGACCCGTCCGCGGGCGGTTCGGTCGGGGTGGGGGTCGGGGTGGGTTCCGGCTTCGGCTTCGGGGTGCACGACGCGACCAGGTGCATGCTCGCGTCGTCCAGCCCAAACGCGCGGCCCCAGCCAACGGTGGGATGAAACTCCACACGCTCCGCGTCGTCGGGAACGGTCCCGTCCGCATTGGGTGGCAGCTCGCGCCACCCCACCACCCATCGCTCGTAGTACACGGGCTGCGTGTTGGCGAGGGCGGGCGCCGCGCCGTTGAGCGGCGTACCGTCTGCGCTCACGGTCGGCGGCGCACCGCCACCCGTGCAGGTCCCGACGATCCGAGCCGTGGCGCTCAGCTGGTACGGTGCGGAGCCCGGGGCCGCCGCGGCGTACCCGGGGCCGGAGCGCACGTCCTGCCAGCTGTCGTGCTGCCACCAGAACGCGATGCGGGGATCCGATCCGTAGATGCTGCTGCCCTGCGGCGTCTCCCACGGTTCCAGATGGGAGTTGTTGGGAGCCTCGCTGGTCGGTCGAGTGACACGGTTGATGCTCCACCACGCCGTCGACGACGAGGAACTTCCGCCCTCGACATCCGGCTTCCGCCTCACCTCGAAGGTGGCGCCGGTGGGCGGCTCCATCACCGGCAGGACGCGCACCGAGGTCTGATTCTCCTGCGTCCCGTAGCGCGGGTCACCGCCGAACACCGAGCGCGCGCAGACGTGGATCTGATACTCGCTGCCATCGGACACGGTGAAGGACGTCGACGACGGCGACGCGTACTGCTGGCACCGGCTGTTGAGCCCGAAGGCGTACTCCACGGTTGCACCCGCCCCGCCCGGCGACGAGAACGCCGAGACGTCCAGGCGAACCTGATCGCCCCCGACCCGCACCTGCCCCACCCGGATCTCCGGCTGGCTGGGACGGCCCACGCCGTGCGCCCGGATCGTGATCGACTCGCCCGATTCGACCCCCGCCAGGCCCGGCGGGATCTCCCAGCGCGAGATCGGCGTGATCACGACCTCGACCGGCTGGTTCGAGCCGACGGCGTAGTTGCGGATCGTGACCGTCGAACCGCCCACGCCGACCTCCTGCACGGCCCCGGTGGCGGTGTTGCGCAGCTGCAGCTTCGCGGTCTCGTTCGCGGCGATGCCGGTGACGGTGATGTCGGCCAGCTTGCCCGAGCCGTCCTGCGTGACGGACGGCACGAACGTCGCGCCGCCCGGGCGCTGCGGCGGGTTGTAGGCCCACGCCGTGGTCTGCACGGAGCCGCGCGACGGGCCGGTCGAGTTGAACGCCGTGACCGTGTACACGCGCGGCTCGCCGTTGGGGGCGCTGATGACGGGGCACGAGCCGTCGGGGCCGCACGTGGCGATCTCGCGGCCCTCGTACGTCACGCGGAAGCCCTGCAGCGCCGGGTACGCCGCGCGCGACCCACCGGGGTCGACGCGCAGCATGACCTGGCCGTCGTCATATCCGACCTGGCTGACGCCGCCGGGCTGCGACGGGATGCCGTGCAGATCGAGGATCACCGTGCCCATCGCCTCGCCACCGGACACGCGCCCCTGCGCGTCGCGCACCTCGAAGCGGGCGCGGCAGGTGGCACCCGGAGTGTCGGCGCCCCACGAGGCGCGCACGTGCGTGGTCGACACGGCCTGGAAGCTCACGCCCTTACACGCCTGCGACGCCCGCACCGAGACGAGCTCGAGCGGCGTGCCGGGAAGCGGGTTGGTCTCGCCGGCGATGCCCACCACGAGGATGTCGCACGAACTGCCGTCGGTTGTCCGGCACAGCTGGGTGGCGGTGCCGCCCCGAGGCAGCTGCGCGGGCGCATCGCCGACCGTGAAGGTCAGCGAGGCCGGCTCGACGTCCTGATGGCTGGTGGTGTACACCGTCGCCCGCTCCTGCGTGCCCGGGCGCGCGTTGTCGGCCGCCGTGACCGTGACGGTGTCGCCGCTCGCCGATGCGCGCACCGAGCCGCCCGAGAAGTCGAGCGCGAGCGCGACCCGATCGCCGACGCGACCGCCCGGCCACGTCACCATCTGCTGCAGGTCGAACGTCTTCGTCTCGCCCGGCGACACCGTGACGGACGCCGCCTGCAGGTCGGGCTGCGGCGCCAGCGGGATGACGCGGATCTGCGTCGTCAGCAGCGTCCACTCCTCGTCGCCCTCCAGCCGCACCTGCACGGTGCAGCCGTCGCTCCACGGCGCGCCCGCACCGGCGCTGTAGGTCACGACGGTGTCGTCGATCGTGCAGGTCGCGTTCGGCCGGGCGCCCGACGTCTTCACCTCAGTGCCGACCTCGAGCGTGGTGCCGCGCGGCACCACGACGCGCTCGGCGAGATCGAACTCGACCGAGGCCTCCTCCTCGACCTTGATGAGCGGGGCATCGGCGCGCTCGGCGAGCACGGGCCGATCGCCCGGGACGCGCAGGAAGCCGTAGCTGGCCACGTCCACGCCCGAGGCGCTCGTGCCCGACAGCTGGAACGGGATGATGCGGGGGTTCTCCGGCAGCTCGCCGGCCAGCCGATCGCCGGAGACGCGCACGCCCTCCTGCTCGCCCCACAGCGACAGCTTCAGGTCGTCGACGTCGCCGCCGACCCACGTGACCGATCCGTCGACCACGTCGACGCCGGTCTCGAACGTCTCGCGCGTCTCCGCGGTCAGGCGCGTGTCGGTCACGACCGGGTAGTCCGGCACCTCCTCGCGCGTGACGTACACCACGATCCGGCCGCGCGCGGAGTTGCCGCTGGAGGTCTGCACGTCGTACAGGTACGACAGCGTGCCGAGCTCCGTGCCGGGCGCGATCCGCACGTCGCCGCCGTCGACCTCGAGCCGATCGTTGAGGTCGACGAACCGCGGGTTCTCGCCGCCGTCCTCGAGCGTGGCGGGCACGTCGGGGACGACGCTCGTGAGCTTCAGGTCGCCGCCCAGCGGGTCGATGTCGTTGGCGAGCGGCGAGACGTTGACGTACGCGTCCTCGGCGCCCTGCACCTGCACATAGTCGGTGTACAGCACCGGCCGCGGGTCGGCCTCGGCCGCCGTCACGCCCACGCGCACGCCGCCGATGCCCGTCTCGCCGTGCCCGTCGACCACCTGATACGTGAACGACACCTGCCCGAACGCCCCGGGAGGGCTCGTGTAGATGATCGAGTCGCCGTCGGCCGAGATCGCCGCCGATCCCACGTCCGGCTGCGTCACGATCTGGTCGAGGTCGACGGTGTCGCCGTCGGGGTCGGCACCGAAGGTCTGCAGCGGGATCTCGACCGCTTGCCCCGCCAGCACGCGCCCCTCCAGGCGCGGCGGCGTCGGGGCGCGGTTCTCGCGATCGCCCACGACGCGGATCGTCACGGCCGCGGAGTCCGCCAGCGACGGCGCGCCGGCCGCGTACGCCGAGTAGTCCACGCGGTACTCGCCCGGGTCGCTCGGCGCGAGGTAGCGCAGCACCGACCCCGAGGCGAACGCCAGCGCGGCGTCCGTCGAGGACTGGATCGACGACGGGTCGAGCATCAGCGAGCGCCCCGCGGCGGCGACGTCGTTCTGCAGCACGGGGATGTCGACCTGCGAGCCGACGCGGACGGTGATCGCGTCGTCCACCGCGACGGGCGAGAGGTCGGACGCCGGCGGCAGCAGGAAGACCGCGACCTCGCCCGTGACCTGCGATCCGGCATCGCGCGTGCCGTCGCCCACCGTGTAGCGCACGTGGCCGAGCAGTCCCGGTTCGCCGTCGGCGGTCGTGCCGGTGAGCCGCAGCGCGCTCTGGCCGACGGCGTCGACGTGGAGGGTCGCGCCCTCGGCAGGCGTCGCCTGCGGCTCGCTCACCATGAGCACGCGGCGGGTCGGGTTGCTGACGGCCGCCATCACGTCGAGCGTGATGTCCTCCCCCTGGTGCACGAACGCCGTCGTGGGCGCGGTGGTGAGCTGGGCGGGGGCATCGGCGGCGAGCAGGGTGATGCGGGCGGTCGCCTCCGACGCGCTCTGCCCGTCGGTGACGGTGTAGCGCACGAAGTACACGCCCGGCTCGTCGGCGGTGAAGTCGAACGCCGTGCCGAACGCGGCCGGGGCGGCGGTGGCCTCGGCCTCGTCGAGCACGCGCACCGACTCCACCGACAGCCGGCCGGCCGTGCCCGACACGTGCGGCTCCACGTCGACCGTGATCGTGCCGACCGAGTCGAGCACCGCGAACGACTCGGCGGTCAGCTGCGGGCTGGGGTCCACCGTGATCGCGAGCGACGCCGTGGTCCGCGCGCCGTGGGTGTCGGCGACCGTCACGCGCAGGTCGACGGTGCTCGTGCCGGCGGAGGTGTCGCTGTGCTGGTAGACGATCTCGCCCTGCGGCGTGGCCGCCACCGCGCCGTTGCCCGAGGGGTTGTCCACGTCCAGGAGGATGACCGGATCGCCCTCGGGATCGACCCAGCCGTCGAGCACGGGCACCGTGATCGTGCCGCCCGGCGCGACCTCGGGGCTCGGCCACTCGGCGAGGCAGCCGGCGACGGCGCACCACGCGGGCGGCCGGTTGCCCTCGGCGACCGTGAGCGTGACCTCCGCGGGCTCCGATGCGCGGCCGCCGTCCTGCGTGCCGTCGACCACCTGATAGCGCAGCGTCGCCGATCCCGTGGCCCCCGGCGCGACGTCGACGGCGATCCGCCCGCCGTCGTCGGTGATCGACGCCCGGCCGAAGTCCTCCGGCAGGCCCGACAGCGAGCCCTCCATGATCGTGAGGACGTCCTGGTTCGGGTCGTGGTCGTTGAGCATCACGGGCAGGCTCACGAGGGTGCCCGCGCGCACGCCGAACGAGTCGGACTCCGCCACGGGCGGGCGCGGGTCGGTGACGACCTCGGCCTGCTCCTGGCTGGTGACCGTCTCCTCCTCGAGCTCGTCCTCCGGCTCCCAGTCCTGGCTCGACGGCACGAGCGCGCCGTCCGGCATGGTCCACACCCAGCCCGATCGCGTCTCGTTCAGGATCATCCGGGAGCCGGACGACGTGAACACCGCGTCGCGCTCCTCCGCCAGCTCGAGCCCGCCGTAGTCCAGGGAGATCTCGGTGCCGTCGCCCGTGCCATCCGCGCGGGTGCGCCACAGCGTGCCGCCCGTGATGTCGAGCCACGCGCCGTACACCTCGCCGTCGAACACCACCGGCGCCACGGGGGCGCCGCCCGGCGCCTCGAACACGCGCTCCGGCTCGCCGCTGACCGGCAGCGCCACGAGGCCGTTGTCGTCCGCGACGTAGGCGATGTCACCCTGCGCGCGCGCCTGGCCGACCACGACCTCGCCGTCCAGGCCCGGCCGGAACGCCTCGCCGGAGCCGCGGCGCCACACCTCGCCGGTCTCGCCGTCCACGAGGAACCAGTTCTCGCCGGCGGCCGTGAGCGCGAGCGCCTCGCCCCCCAGACCCTCGGGCGCCTTGTCCTCGGCGATCAGGCGCTCGCCCGGCACGTCGTAGCGGACGACGGATGCGGTCTCGGCGTTGTAGCCCGACAGCCGCCCCTCGGCGTCGATCGTGATCGCGTCGGCGATCCACTCGGGGCCGTCGTCGGCGGGCTTGTCGCCGCCGCCGTCGGGGCTCTCGGTCGGCTCCGGGGTCTCGGTCTCCTCCTCGCGGAACGGATCGATCGCCATCGGCGCGGTGCCCAGCGTGCCGGCGAACACCGCGCCCGTGTCGGTCCGGTACGCCACGAAGTCGCCCGCCGTGACGACATCGACCGTGCCGGCAGGGGTCCGCTCGGCGGCGGCCTGCGCCTCCTCGCTGAAGTCGACGGGCATCGCCTCGTCGACCGGCAGCAGACGCGAGTCGCTCTCGGCGAAGATGTACGCGCCGCTCGGCGACTGCACGATGCCGGAGGGATTGAGCACCGTCCGCACGGTGTCGAGCTCGCCGAGCGCGGTGTTCACGCGCGCGTAGCGGACGTGCTCGCCGGTCTGCAGCGCCCACACGGCCGGCTCGGTCTCCGGGGTGCGCTGCGCGTCGAGGCCCGGCCACACCACCGCCAGGGTCGCGACCGTCGCGACGACGACGCCGCCCGCGACGGCGGCCCACAGTCCGCGCCTCACGTCAGATCACCTGCCCGATCAGCCACGCGGCGGTCGCGCCGGCCGCCACGAGCACGGCGCCGCCGGCCACGAACCACGGCCAGATCACCCGGCGGCGGCGCGACATGGTGGTCACGGTGTCGTCCTCGTCGCGGTGCAGCGGGGCGTTCGGCTTGTACTTGCGCGTCGTCGGGTACGCGACCGACGGGCGCTGGCCCCACCGGGCCTGGCTGTCGTCCAGGTCGAGCCGCACGGGCGGGCGGTACGACTCCACCCGCACCTCCAGCGGGGTGGGGATGAGGCCCGCGGCGGCCTGGACGGCGCGGATGTCCTCCGCGAACTGCAGCGCGGTCTGCTGGCGGCGCGCGGGGTCGCGGCTCATCGCGCGCTGCAGCACCGCCTCGACGGCCGGCGGCACGTCGGGCCGGCCGATCGGCGTGTACTTGGCCCGCGCGATCCGGCGCGTGAGGTGCTCGCGCGAGTTCTGCGATCGATCCGCCTGCTCGAACGGGCTGCGGCCGGCCAGCAGGGAGTAGACGGTCGCCGCGATGCCCCACACCTCGCTGGTGACGGTTCCCGCGCTCTGCTCGAGCACCACCTCGGGGGCCGACCACGGCACCGACAGCGCCATGCTCGCGCGCGAGGCGCCCGCGATCGACGCCGAGATGCCGAAGTCCGCGAGCACCGGCGAGCCGTAGCCGGTGATGAGGATGTTGCTGGGCTTGATGTCGCGGTGGATCACGCCCGAGCGGTGGGCGGTCTCGAGCGCGCTGGCCATCTTGACCGCCACCTCGAGCACCTCGGGCACGGGGATGCGCTCGTGCCGGTACCGCTTGGCGTACGACGCCGGGCAGAACTCCATCGAGATGTAGGGCCGGCCGTCCGGTGCGAGGCCCGCGTCGTAGATCGTCACGATCGACGGGTGCGTCGCCAGGCGCGCCAGCACATCGATCTCCGCATTGAACATGCGGACGAGCTCGGGGGTGTGCAGCGAGTCCGGCAGCACCTTCACCGCGACCTCGCGGCGCGGCATATCCTGACCGTAGAGGTAGACGTCAGCGAAGCCACCCGACCCCAGCGGCCGCACATAGTTGAGCCCCGGAAGCACAGGCGGCTGTGCGGGGAGTCGTTCAGCCACTCGCCCCTCCCCCGGGTGTCTGCAGAACGCGCGCGACCCTCCCCCCATTATTCCGGGAGGGCCCGCTCATCGTAACAACGTCGGAGACCCCCGCCGACACGACGGATCCGCGCGGTCGCGCGCGTGCGGGGCGATCAGGCGAGGTCGCGGGGGTCGAACGGGGCGTCGAGCTGCCGGGTGAGGTCGGCCAGGAGCGCCTCGATCTGCGGCTCGACGTACTCCGCCACCGCCGCCTGGATGCGCAGCCGGTGCTGTAGCAGCAGCCCGCAGACCTCCCGGCCCACGAGGTTGGCGTACTCGTCCGCCAGGCCGACCTCCTGACGCAGCGCGGCCTTCGCCTCCTCGCTCAGCGGCGGCAGGCTCGGGACCTCCTCCTCGGCCTCGTTCGCGAGCCCCTCGATCGTGAACAGGAACGGCGCGCCAGGCACGGGGTCGGGATCCAGTGGCAGGCCCTCGAACTCCGGATCCAGCCCCTCCGCGGGCCGGTAGCTGCGCGCGCGGTTGCGCTCGGCCTGCTGATCCAGCTCGCTCTGCAGCATCGGGAGGTTCAGGGCCGTGTACTCCGCCACCGCGCGATCGACGATCGTCTTGATCCGGGTGCTGAGGCCGTGCTGCACCCCGTGCGGCACGTCGCCCGCCAGGCCCGCGGCCGCGAGCACCGGGGACCCGAGGCAGCGGCGGCACGGCGCCGCGCGGCCCCGGTGCGTGGCGGGCTCCCAGCGCGGCAACCACCGCAACCAGGCGTCCACGGCCTGGTTGACCTGGGTATCGAGCGACCGCTCCACGGTCTAAGGGTAGGCCCCCACCCCCGCGAGACTGCATCTTTGCGCCGAGATGATGGCGCTGCGCCGCTGTCTCGGCGCGCAGATGCAGTCTCGGCGGGAAGATGCAGGGTCGGGGGATCGGGCCGGGATCGGGATCGCGGGACGGGGTCAGTCGGGGTCGGGGTGTTCCCAGGGCCAGTGGGGCGGGCGGGCGGCGGTGCGGCGGACGGCGATCGCGCCCCACGCCGCGAGGGCGGCGGCCGCCAGGAACGCCGGCGCCGTCCAGCCGGTTACGACCGACGCGACCGCGGCCGTCGCCGTGGCGGCGCCCGCGCCGAACACCACGGCCAGCATCCACAGCGCCACCAGGTGCGCGAGCGCGGCGGCGAGCGCGACCGGGATCACGGCCGTGAACGCCGGCCGGGCGAGCCGGACGACCGGCCAGAGCGCGGCGGCGAACGCCAGCACCGACACCAGCACGGCGAGGGCGCCCGGGACGGGGCCCAGCCCCGGCACCGCGATCACGTCGGTGTCGGTGATCAGGCTGGCGAATCCGGTGATGCAGATCGCGAGCGCGCCGTACCCCACGGCCGCGAACGCGAGCAGGACCGCCGGTGCCATGCGCTGATCATCCGCCATACGACAAGTCTCCGCCCCGCGGCCGATGTCGGCCAGGCGGGGCGGAGACCTGTGTGCGAGCGATCAGGCGGCGGGGCCGGCCTCGAGCGTCCGCTCGTACTCGGCCTGAGCCTCCTCGTTGAGCGCCGTCATGCGGGCGCCGCGCTTGGCGGCCCAGCCACCGAACCAGACGGTGACCTCGCGGCCGATGATGAAGGCCGCGATCGAGAACGGCGTGAGCAGGTTCTCCTCGATGAGCGCCAGGCCCTCGCTCTGCGTGAGCCACCAGAACGGTCCGGCGATCACCGGGGCCAGCACGTGGCCGGCGTAGGCGATGAGCCCCACGACGAAGCCCAGCAGCACCCACGCGACCCAGCGCCCGTTGTTGATCAGGGCGCCGATCACCCAGAAGCCCAGGAAGAAGGCGATCACCGGGATCCAGAAGGTGAGGGAGGAGACGATCGCGAGCGACGCGTCGGCGAGGTTCTCGAAGGAGACCTCGCCCGCCAGCGCGTCGAACCCGATCCGCACGGCGAAGGTCAGCAGCGCGAACACGATCGCGGCGAGGAGGCCGATCAGCCCCGCCGCGCCGCGATTGCCGCGCTTGCTGGGCGGCTCGGGGGCCTCGACGAACACCGGCTGCGGCGCCGGTGCGGGCGCGACGGGCTCGCTCGCCGTGACCGCGGGAGGCTCGGGCTCGGTCGCACGGAACGTCTGGGTCTCGTCGGCGCGCTCGAACCACGGGCTCGATGCCGCACCGGCGGCCCCGGCACCGGCGGCACCGGCGGCGGCCGCGGTCCCGGCCCCGGCGGCCCCGGCAGGCGCGGCGTCGGCTCCGGTCTCCGCGGGCTCGGCGCCGCGGGCGGCGCCGTGGCGCGCCTCGAGCTCGTCGAGCTCGGCGGCGAGGGCGGCGTAGTCCGGCTCGCTCTTCGCGGCGGGCGCATCGGCCGCCGGCTCGTCGGCGGGAGCGGGCGCGGCGGCGGACGGCTCGTCCGTCGATCGCGCGTCGTCGCTGGGCTCGTCGGCGGAGGCCGGCGATGCGGCGGGCTCGTCGGCGGGGACGGGTGCCAGCTCGGCCGGCGCATCCCCCGCGGGCTCCGCCGCCGGCTCGACCGCGGCGTCGTCGGCGGACGGCGTCTCGGTCACGTCCGAGACGGTGGCATCGGGGTCCTCGCCGAGGGCGTCGGCGAGAGCCGACGGGCGGCCGTCGGTCGCCTCGATGGCCTCGGGTGCGGCGGACGTCTCGGCCGCGTTCGCCTCGTCGGGCGCGGTCGGGACGGTCTTGTCGTCCTGGTCGCTCATCCGTTGCACTCCTCACGGGGGCGGATCCCCACAGCGCGAGGGTAGCGCGGCCGCGCGCGCGTGACCGGGAGCCTCGCCGAGACCCGCGGCGACACGCCGGGCGGGCCGATCAGCCGAGGAACAGGGCCCGCAGGCGCCGGGTGGTGAACATCAGGCCGATCGCGATCATGACGACGTAGTACAGGACGTGCCACAGCATCCCCGCGCTGAGGACGCCGGTCGTCAGGCCGCGGACGAGCTCCACCCCGTGCCACAGCGGGAACGCCATGATCACGCCCTGGATCCACTCCGGGTAGATGTCGATCGGGTAGAGCGTGGCGGAGAACAGGAACATCGGCAGCAGGACGAAGTTGATCCAGTCCATGTGCTGGAACGTCTTCATGTAGCTCGTGACCGCCATGCCGAGGCTCGCGAACCCGAACGCCACCAGCAGCACCGCGGGCAGCGCGAGCAGCGCGCTCGGGGCGAGGTTCAGGCCCAGCAGCTGCATGATGACCATGAAGCCGGTGGCGTAGAGCAGGCCGCGCAGCAGCGCGTACAGGATCTCGCCGAGCGCGACATCGAGCGGCCCCAGCGACGTGGCGAGCATGCCCTCGTAGAGAATCGGCCTCGCGCGTGCGTAGCGCGCCACAGCAGTGCGAGTTGCTGGCGTAGCACGCGTGAAGATGTGCGCCGGATAGGCGACTGCGACTCTCGGTTGGCGCATCGTCACGCGAGTGAGCTCGAAGCAGTCAGGGTCAGCGGCCGAAGAGCCGGGTGAAGACGTTCCCGCGTGCTGCTTTCGCGGCGGCGATCTCCTCGGGGGTATGCCGTCCGTTGCACCACTGGTGCGCTGGGACGCCTCGTCGGACCTGGCTGATGTGCTGGCCGCATCCGGTCCAGGTGGTCTTTCCGCAGGTCTTGCAGGTCGTCGCTGAGCACATGGTCACGCCTCCTGGCAGGGGCAGCGGTCGGCTTCGGGCACTCCGGCGAGTGCGGTCTCGATATGCTGACCGCAGCCGGTCCAGGTCGGTCGACCGCAGCGCGAGCAGGTGACTTGCTGGCACATGGGCGTTCTCCTCGTTGTCTTGTCTGTGGGGTCCGTGGTCAGGCGAGCATCATGAAGAGCTTCTCGAGCTCGTCGGTGGTGATGCCGTCTTCGGCGAGGGCGGTGTCGGGGTCGGTCAGGCAGTCCTTCATCGCGGTGGACACGATCGCGAAGCCTGCCCGGTCGAGGGCGCTGGAGACTGCGGCAAGCTGGGTGACGACATCGCGGCAGGGCTTCTCCTGCTCGACGGCGTTGATCACCGCATCGAGCTGGCCGCGGGCGCGGCGCAGGCGGTGCAGGATGCGGCGCTGGACGTCGGGGTTGGCGGTGCGCACGGGGTTCCTCTCGGTCGGAAGCGGTCAGGTGATGTCGATGTGCTGGCGGGCGTCGGCGTAGCCGAGGGTGTTCTGCTCGATGGTCTCAGCCTGACGGGTGCGGAGCAGGTCGGCGGGGCACCAGCCGGTGATCGCGCCGACCGCGAGCAGGATCGAGCAGATCCCGGCTGGAATCGCGCACCAGGGCTGGCCGATGATGCTCAACGCGAACGCCCCGACGAACAGCGCAGCGATGCCCCGGACGACCCGATCGGCGGGCGACGTCGCGCAGGCCCGGACAGTGCGACGCTCAGGCATCCTGAATCGCCCCCTCGAAGCGCAGCAGATCGCCGGCGCGGTCGCCGAGCGCGGCACGAAGGGTGAGGATGCCACCGGACAGGGACGCGGAGTCGAACCCGGCCTGGGCGAGGACGCGGTGCGCGATCGCCGAGCGGACTCCGGAGGCGCACATCACCCGGACGGGACGCCCCGCGGAGGCGGTGCGCACCTCGTCGAGCCGAGCGCGTAGCTCGGTGTGGGGGATGTTCAGTGCGCCGGGCAGGTGCCCGGTGGCGAACTCCGCCCGGCTGCGAGTGTCGAGCACGAACGCGTCCCGGAGAACCTGGTCGACGTCCTGTGCGTACCAGAGGGCGAGGGTGCCGGTGCCGAGGTTCTCACCGACCATCCCGGCGAGGTTCACCGGGTCTTTGGCCTGGCCGTATGGCGGCGAGTAGGCCAGATCGAGGTCGATGAGGTCGTCCACGCGCATGCCGGAGCGGATCGCGGTGGCGAGCACGTCGATGCGCTTGTCGACGCCCTCAGCGCCGACCGCCTGTGCGCCGAGCAGCAGCCCGTCGGTCTCGCGGAAGTGGAGGATCAGGTGGAGCTGGGCGGCGCCGGGGAAGTAGCCGGCGTGCTGGTTCGGGTGCAGGTGGATCGTCCGGTGCGCGAGCCCGGCTGCATCCAGTGCGGCACGGTTCGCGCCGGTCAGCGCGGCGGTGAGGGAGCCGATTCGGACGATCGCGGTGCCGACCGGGTGCGGGATCGGCCGGGCGGTGTCGGGTCGGAGGATGTCGTCTGCGACCAGCCGTCCCGCACGGTTGGCCGGCCCCGCTAGTGCGACCGGGCGGCGGATGCCGGTGACGGCGTCGATGCTGACAGTCGCATCGCCGACGGCCCAGACGCCGGGGATCGAGGTGCGGCCGTGCTCGTCGACCACGATCGCGCCTCGCTCGCACGCCACCCCCGCGTCCTCGAATACGGCGGTGTCGGGTCGGACTCCGACGGACAGAACGATCAGGTCCGCCGGCAGCAACGTCCCATCGCCGAGAGCGACCACATCATGCTCGGCGCCCCGCTGGATGCCGGTGGCAGCGATCCCGGTGCGCAGGTCGACGCCAAGTCGGGCGAGTTCCTCCGTCACCAGCGCGGCTAGCTCAGCCTCCAGCGGAGGCAGGACGTGGTCGGCGAGCTCGACCACAGTCACGTCCAGCCCCTGGTGGGCGAGGGCCTCGGCCGCCTCGATGCCGATGAACCCGGCGCCGAGCACGACCGCACGCCGCGCACCGGCCTCGACCTGCTCACGCAGGGCAAGGGCGTCCTCGACGGTGCGGAGCGTCTGCACGCGGGGCGAGTCCAGGCCGGGGATCGGCGGGCGCGCGGCCTGGGCGCCGGGGGCGAGCACGAGCGCGTCATACGCGATCTGCTCCGTCCCTTCGGGCGTGGTGACGCTCACGGCCCGTTCCTCGGCGTTCAGGCCGGTAACGTCGTGGCGGGTACGCACATCCAGGTTGAGCGCCGCGTGCAGCGACTGCGGGGTCTGCACGAGCAGCTTCGCGGGGTCCGTGATCTCCCCGCCGACGAAATAGGGCAGTCCGCAGTTCGCGTAGGAGACGTGCTCGCCGCGCTCCAGCACGATGATCTCCGCGGACTCGTCCAGGCGCCGGGCGCGGGCGGCGCAGCTCATGCCGCCGGCGACACCGCCGACGATAACGATCCTCATCGCGACGCTTCCTGCTCGCTCTGCTGCGGGGCGGCGATCTGGGCGCGAACCTCGTCCATGTCCAGCCCGCGCACCGCACCGATCACCTGCTCCAGCTGCGGGGCGGCGAGCGCGCCGGGCTGGGCGAACACGAGGACCCCCTCCCGGAACGCCATCAGCGTCGGGATCGACGTGATCCGGAACCCCGCGGCGAGCTGCTGCTGAGCCTCGGTGTCGACCTTGCCGAAGACCACGTCCGGGTGGGCCTGCGAGGCGGTCTCGAAAACGGGCGCGAACGCCCGGCACGGGCCGCACCACGCCGCCCAGAAGTCCAGGAGCACGATGTCGTTCCCGGTGATGGTGGGTTCGAGGTTGTCGAGGGTGATCTCTCGGGTAGCCATGACTCGATTATACCCCCCAGGGTATCCGTAGGGTGTCAGTCGGTCACGATGGGGAGCCCGGTGCTCGCGGCGGCGGAGTCGAGGGCGCCGCCGTCGATGACGGAGGTGAAGCCGTGGTCGCGCATGATCAAGGCGGCTTGGACGCTGCGGTTGCCGGATCGGCAGTAGACGAGGTATTCGCCGTCGGACGGCAGCCCGGCGATGGCGTCGGCGAAGCCAGGGTTGGATACGTCGATGTTCCGCGCACCCTGCAGGTGCCCTTCGGCGTACTCGGCCGGGGTGCGGACGTCGATAATGACGGCATCCTCGCCGAGGGTCACGGGCTCGGTGCTCGAGCAGCCAGCGAGGCCGAGGGCGGCCAGAAGGGCGCGGGACAGTAGCTCGACTCGCTGCGCTCGCTCTCACTATCTCCGCTGCGCGGCTGCGCCGCTCCGGTCGACGAGCCCGTGTCCCCACCGCGCATGCGAAAGCGGCCCCCGGCGGAAGCCGGGAGCCGCTTTCAGGCGTTCACCTCAGGTCAGTTATAGCTGCCCGGGGTGAAGTCGTCCGACGAGAACGCGTCGAAGTCGACGAAGCCGTAGTCGCCCTCGGCGAAGGCGCCGTCCGACGCGAAGATGCGGTTGGGGTACCGCTCGCTCTTCGCCTCCTCCGTCGCCTCGACCACGACGTTGCGGTACTTCGCAAGGCCGGTGCCGGCGGGGATCAGCTTTCCGATGATCACGTTCTCCTTGAGGCCGACGAGCGGGTCGCGCTTGCCCTGGAGCGCCGCCTCCGTGAGGACGCGGGTGGTCTCCTGGAACGACGCGGCCGACAGCCACGACTCCGTCGCGAGCGACGCCTTCGTGATACCCATCAGCTCCGGACGACCCGACGCGGGGCGCTTGCCCTCGGCCACGGCCGCACGGTTGATCTCCTGGTAGCGCTTGATGTCCACCAGCTCACCGGGCAGCAGGTCGGTCTCGCCGTGGTCGACGACGGTGACCTTGCGCAGCATCTGGCGCACGATGACCTCGATGTGCTTGTCGTGGATCGGCACACCCTGCGA
>Ga0182749_1000997_pt1 | contig 23348 bp, 24 predicted proteins | sample eDN3rd37CKraftMG_FD_128875 | JGI IMG/M metagenome (GOLD analysis project Ga0182749, IMG submission 128875) | Enriched Miracle-Growth compost microbial communities from Emeryville, California, USA - eDNA 3rd pass 37_C Kraft MG (version 2) (version 2) ...
AGGGGGCGCAACCTGCGCCCGCGCGAATGAACTCGCGCTGAGGCGGCCGTTCATCGAAAAGCAGGGTAAGCCGGCGCGCCGCGGAGTCGGAACGGCTTACATTAACCCCGTTCCTTTTCCCGCTGTTAACCATCATCGGCGTCGCGCTTGCGTGAAATCCGCAAATTGGCAGGCCATTTGCGTGGGTGGCGGCAGGGGCCGGTCATGATCCGCCCCTCAAGAGGCCGGCCGCGATGCCGGACGTCCGCACAAAGGGGTTTGCGTGTGTCCGTGCTTCGTATCCTGTTCCTCGCCCCCGTCTTCGCGTCGAGCCTGACGCCGGCCGGCGCCACCGCCACCGCCACCGCCACCGCCGCGCGCGAAACGACCGGGACGGCGCATCCCGCCGCCGCGCGCCATCATGACGCGGGCGAACGGAACGTGGCCGGCCGCGGCGGCATCGCCCTGCCCGAGCCCGCCGATCTGGGCCTGTTCGCGGCGGGCGTCGCGGGGCTCGTCATCGGCCGGCGCGGCTTCGCGAAGCGGCGCGACGACAAGGCCGGAGAGAACGCCGAATAGAAAGGCCGCGGGGGCAGGACGAGCATCCGCCTTTGCGCGATGCTTGACGGCCGCCCCCGCGCTCGCGTCTAAGGCGCGCCATGAAGGACATGCTCCACACGCTCGAAGCGACGATCGCCGCGCGCCGCGATGCCGATCCGGCCGAATCCTATGTCGCGCGGCTGCTCGCGAAGGGCGCGCCCGCCATCGCCCGCAAGGTTGGCGAGGAAGCGGTCGAGACGGTGATCGCCGCCCTTTCCGAGGACCGCCGCGCGCTGACCGGCGAGGCGGCCGACCTGATCTTCCACCTGCTGGTGCTGCTGGCCGCGCGCGGCGTGGCGCTGGACGACGTGCTCGCCGAGCTGGCGCGGCGCGAGGGCGTCTCCGGTATTGCCGAGAAAGCGGCGCGCGGCATGAAACCGTCCTCCGACTGAACGGATCATCCAAGGGAGCCCGCCATGCCGATCGATGCCACCCTGCCCTATGACGACGGCAACATCTTCGCCCGCATCCTGCGCGGGGAGCTGCCCTGCACCAGGGTCCATGAGGACGAGCACGCGCTCGCCTTCAAGGACATCAACCCGCAGGCGCCGACGCACATACTGGTCGTCCCCAAGGGCCCCTATGTCTCGTGGGACGATTTCTCCGCGCGCGCGAGCGACGCGGAGATCGCCGGCTTCGTCCGCGCGGTGGGCGAGGTGGCGCGCGCCCAGGGCCTCGTCGAGCCGGGTTATCGCCTGCTCGTCAATGTCGGCCGGGATGCCCATCAGGAGGTGCCCCACCTCCACGTCCATATCTTCGGCGGGCAGCCGCTGGGGCCGATGCTGGCGCGATAAATCGACCGGCCGTTCAGCGAAGCACGCATAATCTGTTGCGCGGCGACGATTAGCGTTTAGGCTTCCGCTCCCATGTTCCAGTCAGGGGTGAGGACCGGCGCGACCAGACCGCTACCGCCCCTTCTCGGGGGGGAATGAGTTCATGATATTCGGGCGCGTCAAGTCACTCGACGCAATTCTCGCCACCGCCGAAAAGAAGTCGCTCCATCGCACGCTCGGCGCTTTCCAGCTCACCATGCTCGGCATCGGCGCCGTCATCGGCACCGGCATCTTCGTCCTGACGTCGGAGGCCGCGCAGAAGGCGGGGCCGGGGATGATGATCAGCTTCGTCATCGCCGCCTTCGTCTGCGGCGTCGCGGCGCTCTGCTATTCGGAGCTTGCCTCGATGGTCCCGGTCGCGGGATCGGCCTACACCTACACCTATGCCGTGATGGGCGAGCTGCTCGCCTGGATGGTCGGCTGGGCGCTGATCCTCGAATATGCGGTGGGGGCGAGCGCGGTCGCCGTCGGCTGGTCGGGCTATTTCGTCGGCCTGCTCGACAATTCGCTGGGGTTGCACATACCCGAATGGCTGGCCGTCGGGCCCAGCCAGGGCGGCCTGATCAACCTGCCGGCGGTGGTGATCTCGCTGCTCGTCACCTGGCTGCTCATCGTCGGCACGACGGAAAGCGCGCGGGTGAACGCCGTCCTCGTCGCCATCAAGGTGGCGGCGCTCACCCTGTTCATCGCGCTGTCGGTGCCGATGATCCAGAGCGACAAATTCCATCCGCTTTTCCCCAATGGCTGGGGAACGATCGGCGTGGTGGGCGCGGCATCGTCGATCTTCTTCGCCTATGTCGGCTTCGACGCGGTGTCGACGGCGGCGGAGGAGACCCGCAATCCGCAGCGCAACGTGCCGATCGGGCTGATCGGCAGCCTCGTCATCTGCACCCTCTTCTACCTGCTGGTCGCGGCCGGCGCGATCGGCACGATCGGCGCGCAGCCGGTGGCGGGCCTCGCCGGCGAGGTGTTGAGCCCCGGCTCGCCCGAGCTTGCCGCGCGCTGCGCCCAGATCGTCGCCGGCGGCGCGATCGAGCCGCTGGCGTGCAGCCATGAGGCGCTGGCGCATGTGCTGCGCACGATCGGCTATGTCCATATCGGCAACCTGATCGGGCTCGCCGCCTTCCTCGCTCTGCCCTCGGTCGTGCTGATGATGATGTTCGGCCAGACGCGGGTATTCTTCGTCATGGCGCGCGACGGCCTGCTGCCGGAGAAGCTCGCTTCCGTACATCCGCGCTGGCGCACGCCGCATGTCGTGACCGCGTTCACCGGCATCGTCGTGACGATCGCGGCGGCTTTCCTGCCGGTCGGCAAGCTCGCCGACTATTCGAACTCGGGCACGCTGTTCGCCTTCATGATGGTGGCGATCTCGGTGCTGGTGCTGCGCAAGGCCGATCCGGACCGGCGGCGCCCCTTCCGCACGCCGGCCGTGTGGCTGGTGGCACCGCTCGCCATCATCGGCTGCCTGATCCTCTATCTCAAGCTGCCGCTGATCGCGATCCTCGTGCTCCCGGTCTGGGGCGCGGTGGGGCTGCTGATCTATTTCCTCTATAGCCGCAGCCGCAGCCATGTCGGGCGCGGCCTGGTCGAGGTGCATGAGGGAGAGCCCGGCGTGCCGCCCGCGCCCGGAACCGCCTGACCGGCCGGCGGATATCCGTCCCTCCCCGGTGACGCGGGAGGGACGGATCGGGCGATCAGCCCAGCCGCTTCGCCACCAGCGCCTTCAGGTCCGCCTCGGGCCGGGCGCCGTAATGCGAGATGATCTCGGCGGCGGCGATCGCGCCCATGGTGAGCGAATCGCCCACGCCCCGGCCCTGCGCCTGCCCGGCGAGGAAGCCCGCCGCGAACAGGTCGCCCGCCCCGGTAGTGTCGACGATCTCGGCCACCGGCTCGGCCGCGACGGCGAAACGCTCGCCCCCGGTCAGCGCGATCGCGCCCTTCTCGCTGCGCGTGACGACGAGCAGCGGCACCCTGGCGGCGGTCGCGGCGACGGCGGCCTCGAAATCCCCGGTCTCGTTAAGCGACAATATCTCCGCCTCGTTGGCGAAGAGGATGTCGATCAGCCCCTCCCCGATCAGCGCGAGGAAATCGGCGCGGTGGCGATCGATGCAGAAGGCGTCGGACAGCGTGAAGGCCACCTTGCGCCCCGCCTTGCGCGCGACGTCGATCGCGGCGCGCATCGCGGCGCGCGGCTCCTCGGGGTCCCAGAGATAGCCTTCCAGATAAAGGATCGCGGCGGACGCGATCAGATCATGATCCAGCGCTGCGGCGGGCAGATGCTGCGATGCGCCGAGCGAGGTGTTCATCGTGCGCTGCGCGTCGGGCGTGACGAGGATCAGGCACCGCCCCGTCGGCGGCCCGTCGACGAGCGGGGGGGTGGCGAAGGCGACGCCCAGCGAACGTATGTCGTGCGCGAACACCTCGCCCAGCTGGTCGCGCGCCACCTGGCCGATGAAGCCGCAGCGGCCGCCCAGCGCCGCGACGCCGGCCACGGTGTTCGCCGCCGATCCGCCGCTCGCCTCCAGCCCCGGGCCCATATGCGCGTAGAGCCCCTCGGCCGTTTCCGGATCGACCAGGCGCATCGAGCCCTTGGCGATCCCCTCCGCCGCGATGAATTCGTCGGTCGACTGGGCGATCACGTCGACCAGCGCATTGCCGATCGCGATGATGTCGAGCTTAGTGTCGGGCACGCGCGTCTCCTGAAAACGGGCCCGCAAGGAGCCCCGATGCGCCGCGCATAGCCCATGATCGCGCGGAGATGAATCACCCGTTCGCGAATTCGCGCCGCGACGATCCGTTGCGCCGCCGCGCCGGCGGGGCTTGTCGCGGGGGGCCGCTTCATGGTCTGTCGCGCGCGAAGGGAGAGAGAGGGGATGCGCATCCGATCGTTCGCGGGACTGGCCGGCCTGGCGCTGCTCGCCGCGTGCGCCACGGGGGAGCAAAGGCCGAGGCTGGCCTCCGCCCCCCCCGCCGTGCCGATCCTCGATACCGGGCTGGAGCGCGTGATGGGCAAGGATGCGCGCGCGTTGCAGATCCTGTTCGGCGATCCCGACCTCGACGTGCGCGAGCCGCCGGCGCGCAAGCTGCAATATGCGAGCACGATCTGCGTGCTCGACGCCTATCTCTATCCCCCGGCGGCGGGGCAGGAGCCGGTGGTGCGCCATATCGACGCGCGCCTGCCCGACGGGACGAGCTTCGATCGCGCCTCGTGCATCGCGGCGCTCAGCCGGCGCAGGGAAGCGCGCTGAACGCCCATTCCTCGCGCACCGTGGCGTCCTCCTCCCGCGTCCGCCGCCGGTCGCGCTCGTCCGCGAATCGGGCGGGATCGAGCCGGGCCAGCGCCCAGATGGCGGCCCCCCGCACCACCGGCGCGGAATCGTCGAGCAACGGGGCGACGCGCGCGGCCAGCGCCCCGTCGGCGCTGTTGCCGGCGGCGATCAGCGCATTCCTCACCATCCGGTCGCGGCCGATCCGCTTGATCGGAGAGCCCGCGAACACCTGCCGGAAGCCGGCATCGTCCAGCCCGAGCAGCTCGTCGAGCGCGGGGGCCGCCAGCTCGGCGCGCGGCACGAAGGCGCGATTCGCCGCCGCCGCGACGGCAAAGCGGTTCCACGGGCAGACCGCGAGGCAATCGTCGCAGCCATAGACGTGATTGCCGATGCCCGCGCGCAATTCCGCCGGGATCGGCCCCTTATGCTCGATCGTGAGGTAGGAGATGCAGCGCCGCGCATCGAGCCGGTAGGGCGCGGGGAAGGCATCGGTGGGGCAGGCGCGCTGGCAGGCGTCGCAGCTTCCGCAGCGATTCGCATGGGGGCCGTCCGGCTCCAGATCCAGCGTCGTCATGATCGCGCCCAGGAACAGCCAGCTTCCGTGGCGGCGGCTGACCAGATTGGTGTGCTTGCCCTGCCAGCCGATCCCGGCGGCCTCGGCCAGCGGCTTTTCCATGACCGGGGCGGTATCGACGAACACCTTGACGCCCACTCCGCCGCCGATCGCGGGATCGCGCCGCGCCGCCTCGACCAGCCAGCGGGCGAGCGCCTTCAGCGCCTTCTTGACGATGTCGTGATAATCCTGCCCCTGCGCATAGACCGATATGCGCCCCGTGTCGGCCGCGCCGGCGAGGCGCATCGGGTCCTCCTTCGGCGCATAGCTCATGCCTAGCATCACCACGGAGCGCACGTCGGGCCAGAGCGCGGCGGGGGCCGCGCGCTCGTCGCTGCGCGTTTCCATCCACAGCATGTCGCCATGCGCGCCGTCCGCCAGCCATGCGCGCAGGCGCCCGGCGCTCTCGGGCGCGGCATCGGCGCGCGCGATGCCGCAGGCGACGAAGCCCAGCCGCGCCGCCTCCTCGCGCAAGGCGGCCGTCAACCGGCTGTTGATGCTGTCGTGCGATGCGCTACCCACGCTGATGGCATAAGGCCAGACGGCACGAAACTGAACCGAAACCGGGTGAGCAATGGGCGACTACGCGATCGAGGCGCACGGGCTGGTCAAGGATTTCGGGGCCACCCGCGCGCTCGACGGCATCGATCTCAAGGTGCCGGCGGGCAGCATATTCGGCGTGCTGGGCCCCAATGGCGCGGGCAAGACGACGACGCTGCGCGTCCTCCTCGGCATCATCGATCCCGATGCGGGGGAGCGCACGCTGCTGGGCGATTCCCGGCCGCTGCGCCAGGCGCGGCAGGTCGGCTACCTGCCCGAGGAGCGCGGCCTCTATCCCGCGATGAACCCACGCGAGGCGATCGCCTTCATGGGCGCGCTGCGCGGCCTGCCGCTGAAGGAGGGCCGGCTGCGGGCGAGCGCGCTGCTGGAGGCGCACGGCCTCGGCCATGCCGCCGACCGGCCGATCCGCACGCTTTCCAAGGGCATGGCGCAGACCGTGCAGCTCCTCGGCACGCTCGTCCACCGCCCGCGCCTGATCGTGCTGGACGAGCCGTTTTCGGGCCTCGACGCGCTCAACCAGGGGCGGCTGGAGGCGCTGATCCGCGCGCAGGCGGCGGACGGCGTGACGGTGATCTTCTCCACCCATGTCATCGCCCATGCCGAGCGGCTGTGCGAGCGGATCGCGATCATCGCGGGCGGGCAGGTCCGCTTCGAGGGCGCGGTGGAGGAAGCGCGCGGCCGCCTCAATCCCCGCGTCCGGCTGGGCATGCGCGAGGAGCACGGGCCGTGGCGCGCCGCTTTGCCCGCCGACGCGGCGCGGCAGGACGGGCTCTGGCGGTTCGACCTGCCCGATTCGGGGGTCGAGCCCCTGCTGAGGGCGCTGATCGCGAGCGGCGCGGGAATCGAGACGCTTTCGATCGAGCGGCCCGGCCTGCACGACGCCTTCGTCGTGATCGCGGGCGAGCAGGCGGCGCGCGCGATGGATGCGCCCGATACGGAGGCCGTGCCATGAGGGAGCTGTTGCGCGCCGCGCTGGTGATCGCCCGGCGCGATTATGTCGCCACCGTCTGGTCGAGGACGTTCCTGCTGTTCCTGATCGGCCCGCTGCTGCCGCTGGTCGCCGGCGCGCTGTTCGGCGCGATCGGATCGGAGACCGACCGTTCCGCGAGCCATGCCGCCATCGCGGTGATCGCCACGCCCGCAGACGGGGCGGCGCTGGCGGCGGCGCGCGGCCGGCTCGTGGAACGATTGGGCGACGATGCGCTGCCCGATCTGCTGATCCTCCCGCCCGCGCGCGATCCGGCCGCGCAGACCCGCGCCCTGCTCGCCGACCGGGCGAAGAAGGTCACGGCCGTCGCCCGGGGCGGGATCGGGACGCCCGCGCTCACCGGCCCTGCGCGCGCGATCGGCGAGACGATCGACGGCCTCGGCCTGATCTATGACGAGGCCCGCCAGGCACGCGCGCTGGCCATGGCGGGCGCGGCGGCGCCGCCGCCGGTCGCCATCGCGCGCCATGAGGTGGAGACGGCGGCGGGCAGCGACGCCGCCTCCCGGATGGTGACGGCGCGGCTGGGCCAGCTCATCCTGATGATGCTGACGATGATCCTCGCCGGCATGCTGCTCTCCAACCTGATCGAGGAGAAATCGAACAAGGTGATCGAGGTGCTCGCCGCCGCCGTGCCGGTGGACGCGATCTTCCTCGGCAAGCTGATCGCGATGCTCGGCATGTCGCTGACCGGCATCGCGATCTGGGGCGGGACGGCGGCGGCGGCGGTGCTGCTCCTCGTCCCCCATATCGGCGCTGTGCCCGCCCCGGCGGTGGGCTGGCCGGCGTTCGCGCTGTTCGGCGTCGTCTATTTCGTCGGCTGCTACCTGCTGCTGGGCGCCCTGTTCCTGGGCATCGGCGCGCAGGCATCGACGGTGCGCGAGGTGCAGACGCTCTCCATGCCGGTCACGATGGCGCAACTGGGGGTCGTCGCCTTCGCCGCCACCGTCGTCGGCGCGCCGGGCAGCGCGCTCGCCATCGCGGCGATGATCTTCCCGTGGAGTTCGCCCTACGCGATGATCGCGCGCGCCGCGCAGTCGCCCGCGCTCTGGCCGCATGCGCTGGCGATCGGCTGGCAGGCGATCTGGATCGCGATCATCATCCGCCTCGCCGCCGCGCGCTTCCGCCGCAGCGTGCTGCGCTCGGGTGGCGGGGGAAGGCGATCGCGGGGCCGGGCGCGGAACAGGAAAATATCCGCCGCCTGAAACCTTCGCCGCGATTGGCGCGTATCATCGCATGGTCTATTCTCGATCGTGCTGGCGACCGGGAGCGGGATGAGGAACATGGCTTCCACACGACGCAAGCTTCTGGGCGGATTTCTCGCGGCGGGCGGCGTCGCCGCGATCGGCACGGTCGCGGGCGTCGGCTTCGGCGGCGATGCGCCGGCGGCGGCTCCCGGCCCGTATCCCTTCCGGCTGACCGACGCGGAGTGGCGGCGCAGGCTGGGCGGGGACGATCTCGCTTATGCCGTGCTGCGCCGCGCGGCGACCGAGCGGCCGGGATCGAGCCCGCTGCTGGACGAGCATCGCGCCGGCATCTTCCACTGCAAGGGCTGCGACCAGCCGCTCTTCTCGTCGCGGACCAAGTTCGACAGCCATACCGGCTGGCCCAGCTTCTGGGCGCCGCTGCCGCGCGCGATCGGCGCCATGGCCGACGGCAGCGCCGGCATGGAGCGCACCGAGGTGCATTGCGCGCGCTGCGGCGGCCATCTCGGGCATGTCTTCGATGACGGGCCGCCGCCGACGGGCAAGCGTTATTGCATGAACGGCGCGGCGCTCACCTTCGCGCCGGGCCGGGCCTGAGGGGATGATGACATGAGCCCGCCCGCAAGGACCCGGAAAAGCGATAACGACGTCGTCGCGACGCGCCGCGACACGGGCTTCATCCTGCCGCTGGCCGACGCGCTCGCCCATCTGCCGCTGCCCCCCACGCCGCGCTGGCCCGACGGGCAGTTCCATCGCGAGGGGCTGGTTACGCCGGGGTTGAGCGCCGGGATATTCGCCCCGCGCGGCAAGGACTGGCAGAGCACGCACCCGCGCGACGAGCTTTATGTCGTCGTGGCGGGGGATGCGACGCTGGAGCTCGACGGCACGGAGCACGAGGTGCGCCTCGGCGATCTGATCTTCGTCCCCGCCGGGGTCGATCACCGCTTCTGCCGCATCGGCGAGGGCTTCGCCACCTGGGTCATGTTCTTCGACCAGACCCCCGAAAGCACGTGACGCCGCCGGGCGGCGGGGGCATGATCCCGCCGGTCGGGCTGCGCGCTCGGGCGGGAGGGACTGGATCATGCTTGTCGTCACCACCGAAAATGTCGCCGGCTATCGCGTCCGCGAGGTGAAGGGCCAATGCTTCGGGGTCGTCGTGCGCAGCCGGGGCCTGGCCGGGAACATCACCGCCGGGCTGCGCTCGCTCGTCGGCGGCGAGATCAAGGAATATACCAGCCTGCTGGAGGAGACGCGGCGTCACGCGGTCGACCGCCTCGTCGAGAATGCCAGCGCGATGGGGGCGAACGCGGTGCTGATGATGCGCTTCGATTCGTCCGAGATCGGCCAGACGATGAGCGAGGTCGTCGCCTACGGCACCGCCGCCTGGATCACGCCGGAGGAGTGAGGCGATTGCTGCGCGCCGCGATCATCGGCTGCGCGGGGCTCGCGCTGCTCTGGGTGGTGGCCGCCGCGCTGCTGACCGGGATGCCGCTCTGGGGCGCCGCCGCGATGCTCGCGATCCTGCTCGTCCTGCTGCTGGTCGAGCGGGTGCGCTACAAGCCGCTCGCCGACAGCCGCCCGCCCCCGCCGTGGGAGGCGACGCAGGAGCGCTTCGTCGATCCGGAGACGGGCGTGCCGGTGCGCGTCTTCTTCAATCCCCGGACGGGCGAGCGGCGCTATGTCGCCGACGGCCCGGCGCCGGGGGACTGAACGGCCGATGCCGGCGCGCCGCTTCACGCCTCAATGGACGAAGCGCGCCACCACGTCGCGATAGGAGCGGCTCACCTTCACCTGCGCGCCCGAATCGAGCACCAGGAAGCATTCGCCATTGGTGTGCGGCTTCACCTGCTTGACGAGGTCGAGATTGACGATGGTGGAGCGGTGGACCCGCTGGAAGCGGCGCGGGTCGAGGCGCTTTTCGAGATCCTTCATCGTCTCGCGCAGGATCAGCGTGTTGTCGCCGGTATAGATGCACATATAGTCGCCGGCCGCGTCGATCCGCTCGATCGTGTCGACGTCGACGCGGAAGATCTGGCCGCGATCCTTGATGTTGATCAGCTTCTCGAAGCGCGAGGCCGACGGCGTGTCGGATGCGTCGGGCATGGCGTCGACGGCATCGGGCGCGACCTCGGCCAGCACCTCCTTCAGCCGCCCCGCCTCCTCGACGCCGCGTTTCTCGGCGAGGCGCTGGCGCACCCGGTCGAGCGTGTCGGCGAGCCGGTCGGTCTCGACGGGCTTGAGCAGATAATCGACCGCGTCCGCCTCGAACGCGCGGATCGCATGGTCCATATAGGCGGTCACGAAGACGAGCAGCGGCGGCTCCACCTCCATCAGCCCCTGGACGACCGAGAAGCCGTCGAAACCGGGCATCTGGATGTCGAGGAAGACGAGATCGGGCTTGTGCGTCTTGATCGCGCGGATCGCTTCCCTGCCGTTCAGGCAGGTCTCGATGATTTCGACATCCTCATGGGCCTCGAGGCGCAGTTGCAAACCCTGGATGGCAAGCGGCTCGTCGTCGACGAGGATGGTGCGGATTGTCATGGGGCTTCCTTGGGCTCTTCGGTCTGGTAGGGTATTTCGATCAGGACGCCGAACCCGCCCCCCCGTTCCGATCGAATTTCGAAACGGTGGTCGGCGCCATAGGCCTGGGCCAGCCGCTCACGGATGTTCGCAAGGCCCACACCTGTCGAATAAGTGGGGCGAGTCGCGCCCTCGATCAAGCCCGGCCCCGTATCGGAGACCGTGATCTGCACCCGATCCACCGCAAGCCGCGCCTCCACGTTGATATCCGCGCCGTCTTCCTGCGGCGTCACGGCATATTTGATCGCATTCTCGACGAGCGGCTGGAGGAGCAGCGAGGGCAGCCGCGCGCGCGCCGCGTGGGGATCGATCGAGAAGTTGGGCCGCAGCCGCTCCTCGAAGCGCATCTTCTCGATTTCCAGGTAGAGCTTCAGCGTCTCGACCTCCTGCGCCAGGGTCACCTGGCCGGTGGATTCGTTGACGAGCGTATAGCGCAGGAAGGACGACAGGCGCGACAGCATCGCGTTCGCCCGGTCCGTCTGCTTGAGCAGCACCAGCGTCGAGATCGAATTGAGCGTGTTGAACAGGAAATGCGGATTGAGCTGATAGCGCAGCATGGCGAGCTGGGCGGCCGATGCCTGCGTCTCCAGCTTCTGGAGCTGATCCGACTGCCGTTCCAGCATCAGGTAGAAATTGATCCCGTAATAGAGCGCCGACCACGCCGCGAGCAGCGCGAAATCGAGCAGGATCGCGCCGAAGAACTCGATCCCCACGGGCATCGCGCCGGGGCGGTAGAAGGTCGCGTGCGACCAGACCTCGATCGTCGAGAAGGCGGCCGAGGCGAGCACGACGATGATGCTGGACACCGTCCAGGTGATGATCGGGCGCTGCTGGATCAGGCGGCGGAACATCGCCGCCATCAGCAGCGTCAGCGAATAGCCCGTCGCCGTGGTGAGGACGGTGGGCAGGATGAACAGCAACCCCATCGCATTGGCGAGCCCGCCCAGCGTGCGCAGGATGAAATAGCCCGACCATCCGGCCGACTGGAGCATCCAGAAGGCGCGGTTCTTGTCGTCGAAAAAGGGTTGTTCGCCGAGGCCCAGGAACGCCATGGCAGCGGGATGTAGCCTGCTTTGCGCGCAGCGAGAACCACCCTTTGGACGACGCACCTCCTCTCGCCCCCGAAAGAGGCGGGCGGAATGCGGGCCGGGAGCCGATTTTGTTCGTGAAGCGGCGCTTCGCGGGCGACGGCATTTCGATTAGGGCACGGGCATGCGTATCCCGCCTTCCCCGCCGTCCCTCGCCGCCGTCCTGCTCGCGGCGCCCCTCGCCCTCGCGGTATCACCGGCCGGCGCGGAGGAGGCCGCGCCCGACATCATCGTCACCGGCACCGGCCTGCCCACGGGGGCGGGCGATGTCGCCTATGACGTCGTCACCATCTCGCGCGCGCGGCTGACCGACAATGCCAGCGGGCTGCTGGAGGACGTGCTGGGCGACGTCGCGGGCTTCAACGAATATCGCCGGTCGGATTCACGTTCGGCGCACCCGACGAGCCAGGGCGCCACGCTGCGCGGGCTGGGCGGCAACGCGTCGAGCCGCGCGCTGATCCTGCTCGACGGGGTGCCGCAGGTCGATCCCTTCGGCGGCTGGGTCAGCTTCGCGGCGTTCAAGCCGATGCGTCTCGGCTCGGTGCGGGTGACGCGCGGCGGCGGCAGCGGCGTCTACGGCCCCGGCGCGCTCGCCGGCACGATCGAGCTGACGAGCGCGGGCGCCAATGATCTCGCCCCCTTGTGGGGCAGCGTGGCCTATGGCAGCCGCAACAGCCTGGATACCGATATCGGCGTCTCCGCGCCGCTCGGCGGCGGCTATGCGAGCCTGGCGGGGGGCTATGCGCGCGGCGACGGCTTCATCCCCACCGTCGCGGGCGATCGCGGGCCGGTGGACATCGCGGCGCCCTACAGGCAGGCGAGCGTCACCGGCCGCGCCGTGATCCCGGTGGGCGCGCAGACCGAATTGCAGGCGAGCGGCCTCGTCCTCTACGATCACCGGACGCGCGGCACGGCCTACACGCCCAACAGCAATCTGGGCGCCGACGCCAGCCTGCGGCTGGTGGGCCATGGCCGCTGGGGGTGGGAGGCGCTGGCCTATCTCCAGACGCGCCGCTTCTCCAGCGGCTATGCCAGCATCAACGCGGCGCGCACCGTCGCGACGCCCTCGCTCGATCAATATAACGTGCCCGCCACCGGCGTCGGCGGCCGCGTCGAGGTTCGCCCGCCGCTGGGCGACGGCATCGAGCTTCGCCTGGGCGGCGACGCGCGCCTCACCAGGGGGGAGACGAAGGAGCTCTACACTTATGTCGCGGGCGATCCGACGCGCGGGCGCGAGGCGGGGGGAGAGACCACGACGTTGGGCGCCTTCGCCGACGCGACGGCCCATCTGTCCGACGCGCTGACGCTCACCGGCGGCGGGCGGATCGATCATTGGACGATCGATAACGGCTTCCTCCACGAACGCACGCTGGCGACGGGCGCGATCCTGACGAACAGCAATTTCCCCGATCGCAGCGGCTGGGAGCCCACCGGGCGCGCCGGCCTCGCCCTGCGCGTCGCGCCGACGGTGACGCTGCGCGCGGCGACCTATCTCGGCTGGCGCCTGCCGACGCTGAACGAGCTTTACCGCCCCTATCGCGTCGGCGCGGACGCGACGGCGGCCAACGCCGCGCTGCGGCCGGAACGGCTGAAGGGCGTCGACGGCGGCATCGATTACCGCCCGCTGCCGGGGCTGCATTTCGGGGCGACGCTGTTCTGGAACCAGCTCGACGACGCGATCGCCAACGTCACCCAGGGCGTCGGGCCGGGCACCTTTCCCGGCGTGGGCGTGGTGGCGGCGGGCGGCGTCTATCGCCAGCGCCAGAATATCGACGCGATCCGCTCGCGCGGGGCCGAGGTCGAGGCGGGGCTGGAGATGGCGCCGTGGAGCCTCCACGCCTCCTACGCCTATACCGACGCGCGGGTGCATGCCTCGGGCGCGGCGGCGGGGCTCGACGGGCTGCGCCCCGCGCAGACGCCGCGCCATCAGGCGTCGACCACGCTCGCCTGGCGCGTTCCCGCCGGTTTCTCCGCCTCGGCGACGCTGCGCTATGTCGGCGCGCAGTTCGACGACGACCAGAACCGCAATGTGCTCCACGACGCGGTGACGCTCGACGCGACGCTGGGCGCGCCGATCGCGCGCGGCCTCACCGTCGAGCTGCGCGGCGAGAATATCGGCAATGCGCGCGTCATGGCCGGAATCTCCGGCAACGACATCGTCGAGCGGGCGACCCCGCGCACCCTGTGGATCACGCTGCGCTACAATCCGCCCCGGTAGCGCGGTTGACGCGCGCGGCGCGGCGGGGCACCTGCCTGCGCGTGACGTCCAGCGACTTGGGAGGACCAATGCACCGCGCCGAAGCCGCCCGAATCCTGCCCGGGGCCGCCGCATGAGCCTGTCCTCGGTGCGCGCCTTCCTGGCGGAAAAGGCGCCCGACATCGCGATCATCGATCAGGGCGCCAGCACCGCGACGGTGGCCGAGGCGGCCGAGACGCTGGGCGTGGCGCCGGGGCAGATCGCCAAGACGCTCTCGATCCGCGTCGGCGAGCAGGTGGTGCTGGTCGTCGCGCGCGGCGACGCGCGGCTCGACAACCGCAAGTCGAAGGCGGCGTTCGGCGGCCGCCCGCGCATGCTGGACGCCGACGAGGTGATGGCGCTCACCGGCCATCCGGTCGGCGGGGTATGCCCCTTCGGGCTGGCGACGCCGCTGCCGGTCTATTGCGACGTCTCGCTCAAGGATTTCGACGCGGTGTATCCCGCCGCCGGATCGCGCACCGCGTCGGTGCGGATCACGCCCGAACGGCTGGCGGCGCTGGTGGACGCCGCCTGGGTCGACGTCTGCCAGCCCGCGCAGGCACAGGTGCAGGCGCCGGAAACGACACAGGCCGAAGGCTGATGTCGAAGGCCACACGCGCGACGCTGGCGCTGACGCGGGCGGGCGTGGCCTTCACCGTGCACGATTATGATTATGATCCGGGGGCGGAGCGGGTCGGCCTCCAGGCGGCGGACGCGCTGGGCGAGGCGCCGCGCCGCGTGCTCAAGACGCTGATGGCGGAGGTGGACGGCAAGCCGGTCTGCGCGATCGTCCCCAGCGATCGCGAGGTGGCGATGAAGAAGCTGGCGGCGGCGTTCGGCGGCAAGTCCGCGCGGATGATGGCGCCCGCCGATGCAGAGCGGCTCACCGGCTATCATGTCGGCGGGATCAGCCCCTTCGGCCAGAAGCGCCGCGTGCCGACGGCGATCGAGCAGGCCGCGCTCGCCGAGGCGCGGGTCTACATCAATGGCGGCCAGCGCGGCCTTCAGGTCCGGCTCGACCCGAACGACGCGCGGCGCGTGCTCGACGCGGTCGCGGCGCCGCTCGTCGGCTGAACGCCCTCAGCCCTGCGGGGCGACCGTGGTGTAGAGCAGGGCGACGGCCGACAGGCCCATCACCCCGAAGGTAAGCCAGACCAGCGCGCGCGACAGCAGGCCGCCGCGACGGTCGCCCAGGATCGCCGCGCTGCCGTTGATCCGCGCGATCATGAAGAGCAGCGGCACGGCGGCGATGCCGTTGAACACGGCTGTGAAGACCAGCGCCTTCATCGGATCGATCCCGACGAAATTGAGGGCGAGGCCGATCACGGTGGCGACGACGATCACCCCGTAGAAGCCCTTCGCCTTGCCCGCCTGCCGGTAGAGCCCGTGCTTCCAGCCCATCGCCTCCGCCAGCGCATAGGCCGCCGATCCCGCCAGCACCGGTATGCCGAGCAGCCCCAGCCCGATGATGCCCACCGCGAAGATGATGCGCGCGGCCTGCCCGGCATCGGGAAAGGACCGGACGAGCGGCTCCAGCGCCTTGGCCGCGTCGGCGGCCGTGTTGATGTTGGTGACGCCGTGCGCGAAGAGGACGGAGGCGGTGGTGATGATGATGAACCATTGCGCCAGTTCGGCCGAGATCATGCCGATGGCGGTGTCGATGCGCAGGTCGCGCATGAAGCCGTGGGGGAGCCGGGGCGTGCCGTCCTTCCCGTTGGGGATTGACAGGTCGATCTCCTCCTCCACCTCCTGCGACGCCTGCCAGAAGAACATGTAGGGCGAGATCGACGTGCCGAAGACGCCGGTGATGATGAACAGGAATCCGAAGGTGAATTCGATGTGCGGGATGAACGTCGCCCGCAGGATCGTCCCCCAGGGCTGATGCACGATGAGCGCCGTCGCCGGATAGGCGAGCAGCGTCACCGCCAGCCATTTCAGCACCTTGGCATAGTTCCTGTAGCTGACGAACACCTCCAGCCCGACGACGAGCACGGCGGTGAGCCCGGCGAGCAGCCAGAAGGGGATGTCGGCCACCAGCCGCCCCGCTTCGGCGACCGCGCCGATATCGGCGCCGATATTGATCACGTTCGCCGCCACGACGAGCAGGACCGTCGCCATCAATATCGTGCGCGAATGATGCTGCTTGATGACGCCGGCCAGCCCCTTGCCCGTCACCGCGCCGATGCGCCCGCAGGCCTCCTGCACCGCGATCAGCAGCGGTAGCTGGTAGAGCGCCGTCCAGAGCTGGCCGAAGCCGAAGCGCGCGCCCGTCTGCGAATAGGTCGCGATGCCCGATGGATCGTCATCGGCCGCGCCGGTGACGAGGCCGGGGCCCAGTATCTTGAGGAGCCGGGCCAGATAATGCCGGGGGCCGCCCTTCGCGCCGCCGCTCCCCGCCTCGCCCCCGCCCTCGCCCTTGTCCATGCCGTTTTCGTTTTTTCCGTCCGTCCGTTTTTTCAGATGCATATGCAGGTCCCGTCCCGAGATCCCGCGTGAACGCATCGGCGGGCCGAACGGCCTTTTAGCGCGCAGATTTTCCGATCGCCGCTGAAATCCTGTTCACTATCGATCAGGTAGTATTTCCATCCATCCTGCAATAGTATCTTGTTTGTCCGTCCGTGCGGCACGCCCGCATAAGCGCGGCCTGGGTGAGGAATGTTTGGGGAACCTCCATGAATCGGATCTTGTCGGATCGCCGCCGCGTGCCTGTCCTGCGGATGGCTCTTCTCGCGGGCGTGTCGCTGATCGCGTCGCGGCCCGTGCTGGCGCAGTCGGCGCAGTCGGCGCCGTCATCGGACGCCGCCGCGCGCGACGCGCGGATCGACGCGCTGGAAGCGCAGCTCAAGCGTGTCGAGGCGGAGCTGGCGGCGCTGCGGCAGGCGCAGCAGCCCGCCGCCGCCGCCGCGCCCCAGGCCGCGCAGGCGAACGGCACGGCGCCCGGAACGCCGCCACCCGGCACCGCCGCGAGCGCCGGCCTGGGCAGGGAGGTCCCCACGCGGGAATCGCCGCGCACCTTCGGCGAGGGCGTGCCCACCACGGCGGCCGTCGCCCGCCTCGATTCCGGCCGCCCGGTGATCTCGACCCCGGACGGGCGCTTCTCCGCCAATCTGATCGCGGTGATGCAGTTTGACGTCGCGGATTATTTCCAGCGCTCCGCCGGCCCGCTCGCGACCGATCTGCGCCGCGCGGGCAGCGCCAGCGACAATACACGCGCGCGCGAGCTTTCCAACGGCACCACCTTCCGCCGCGCGCGCATCGGCATAGGCGGGCGGGCGTTCGGCGATTTCGAATATAGCGCCCTGTTCGACTTCGGCGGATCGGGGCAGGAGGATTCGGGCCACGTCCAGGAATTGTGGCTGCAATATTCGGGCTGGAAGCCCGCGCATTTCCGCGTCGGCGCCTTCGCCCCCTTCATCGGGCTGGAGGATGCGGGCTCGACCAACGGGATGCTCTTCCTCGAACGCCCCGCCTCGGCCGACATCGCGCGCAGCCTGGCCGGCGGCGATTATCGCGAGGCGGGACAGGTGACGTTCAACACGTCGCGCTGGTTCGCCTCCGGCGCGATCACGGGCCGGCTGGTCAACACCGCGGGCAGCAGCGCGACGCAGCCCTATGACAGCCAGCTCGGCTTCATCGCGCGCCTCGCCGCGCTGCCGGTGCGCAGCGCCGACAACATCGTCCACATCGGCATCCACGGCAGCTATGTCGCCCATCCCGCCGATACCGGCGGCCCCGACGCGGCGGCGAACGCGGTGCGCTACGGAATCCAGCTTCGCGAGCGGCCCGAGCTGCGCGTCGACGGCACCCGGCTGATCGACACCGGCGCGATCGACGCGAACCACGCCTATACCGCCGGGATCGAGTTCGCGGCGCAGCACCGCAACCTGATGCTCCAGAGCGAATATGAGCGGATCGGCATCGACCGGCGCAATCCCGCGCTCTCCAACCCCCGTTTCCACGGCTTCTATGTCGAGGGAAGCTGGATCATCACCGGCCAGCAGCGCCGCTACAATTCCGGCAACTTCGCCTTCGACGGGCCGCAGGTCAGCGGATCGTTCAATCCCGCCAGGGGCAATTGGGGGGTGTGGGAGCTGGCGCTGCGCTATTCCGACACCGATCTCAACTATCGGGCGGGCGCGCCGGGCACGGCCCCCCTCCCCGACGCGGTGCGCGGCGGCGATCAGCAGATCGTGTCGGCGGGGATCAACTGGTATCTGAACTCGATCGCGCGCATCATGCTCGACTACCAGCATGTGCGGATCGACCACCTCTCCCCCAATGCGACGACCTTCGTGACGCCGGTGGGCGCGCAGGTCGGCCAATCCTATTCGGCGGGCGCGATGCGCTTCCAGTTCGCCTTCTGAAGCGGATCGGCGTCATCCCCGCGCGGGCGGGGACGACGGAAACAACGGGTCACCGGGCGATTCCGCCCGGCGCGAAATCGCTCTAAGGGGAGCGGCGTGACCGATCTCCCCATCCACGCCATATTGCCCGACCTGCTCGCCGCGCTCGACGCGGGGTCGGGCGCGGTGCTCGTCGCGCCGCCGGGCGCGGGCAAGACCACCGCCGTCGCCCCCGCGCTGCTCGGCGCGCGCTGGTGCACGGGGCGCATCCTGCTGCTCTCCCCGCGCCGGCTCGCGGCCCGCGCGGCGGCGGAGCGGATGGCGGCGCTGGCGGGCGAGCCGGTGGGGCGCGCCATCGGCTACGCCACCCGGCTCGACAGCCGGCAATCGGCCGCGACCCGCATCCTCGTCCTCACCGAGGGCATATTCCGCAATCGCATCCAGGCCGATCCGGAGCTTGCGGGCATCTCCGCCGTCCTGTTCGACGAGGTGCACGAGCGCAGCCTGGACAGCGATTTCGGGCTCGCTTTGGCGCTCGACGCGCAGGCGGCGCTGCGGCCCGACCTGCGCCTCGTCGCGATGTCGGCGACGCTCGACGGCAGCCGCTTCGCCGCCCTGATGGGCGGCGTGCCGGTGATCGAGAGCGCGGGGCGCGGCTACCCCCTCGACATTCGCCATGTCGGCCGCCGCGCCGAAAGCCCGATCGACGAGGCGATGGCCGCCACCATCCGCACGGCCCTGAACGAGAGCATGGACGCGGGCGATGCCGGCCTGCTCGCCTTCCTCCCCGGCGTCGCGGAGATCGAGCGGACGGCGGCGCGGCTTGCCGACCTGCCCGCCGGCATCCGCCTCCACCGCCTGCACGGCACGCTCGACCCCGCCGAGCAGCGCGCGGCCATCGCCCCCGCCCCGCCCGGCACGCGCAAGCTGGTGCTCGCCACCAGCATCGCGGAGACCAGCCTGACGCTCGACGGGGTGCGGATCGTCGTCGATTCAGGGCTGGCGCGCCGCCCGCGCTACGATCGCGCGGCGGGGATGACGCGCCTTTCGACCGAGCGGGTGAGCCAGGCGGCGGCGGCGCAGCGCGCGGGGCGCGCCGGGCGGCAGGGGCCGGGCGTGGTCTGGCGCCTGTGGGAGGAGGCCGCGACCGCCGGCCTGCCGCGCTACGACCCGCCCGAGATATTGGAGGCGGACCTGTCCGCCCTGCTGCTCGACTGCGCGCTCTGGGGCGTCGCCGACCCGAACGAGATGCGCTGGCTCGACCCGCCGCCCCGCGCCGCGATCGCCGAGGCGCGCGCCCGGCTCTCCGCGCTCGGCGCGCTCGACGACGATGGCCGTCCGACCGCGCACGGCCGCGCGATCGCCGCCCTGCCGCTGCCGCCGCGCCTTGGCCACATGATGCTCGCTGCCGAGGCGATCGGGCTGGGGGCGACCGCCGCCGAGGTGGCGGTGCTGCTGTCCGAGCGCGGACTGGGCGGCAACGACGCCGATCTGGAGACCCGCCTGAGGCGCTGGCGCGCGGAGCGTGGCAAGCGTGCCGAAGCGGCGCGCGCGCTGGCGGGGCGCTGGCGGCGGATGGCGCGGGGCGAGGGCGCTGGCGACGGCGGGAACGGCGGCGATGATATCGGCGCGTGCGTCGCGCTGGCCTTCCCCGATCGCGTCGCGCGGCGGCGCGGGGCGGACGGGGCGGACTGGCTGGCGGTCGGCGGGCGCGGCTTCCGCCTCGATCCGGCCTCCCCGCTGGCGAAGGAGGAATGGCTCGCGGTCGCCGGGACGCAGGGGATCGCGGCGGGCGCGCGCATCCTCTCCGCCGCGCCGATCGCGGCCGCGACGATCGAGGCGCTGTTCGCCGATCGGATCGCGGCCGTCCGCGACGTCCGCTTCGCGCCCGCGAGCGGCGGCGTGGTCGCGCGGCGGGAGCGGCGGCTGGGGGCGGTGCGCCTGTCGGGCGGCCCCGACGACGCGCCCGATCCGGCGGCGGTCGCGGCGGCGCTGCTGGAGGGGGTGCGGCAGAGCGGCCTCGCCTTGCTTCCCTGGCCCGAGGGCGCGCGAGCGCTCCAGGCGCGCGCGGCCTTCGCCGCCGCCGGGCACGATCCCGCCCTTCCCGACATATCCGACGCGGCGCTGCTCGCCGCGCTCGACGAATGGCTGCCGCCGCTGCTCCATGGCGTGCGGCGGCTGGGCGACGTGCCCCCGGCGGCGCTGACGGAGATGCTGGAGAGCCGGCTCGGCTGGCCGGGGCGGCAGGCGCTCGACCGGCTCGCCCCCGCCCGCTTCGCCTCGCCGGCCGGAAGCAGCCACGCGATCGACTATGCGGCCGACGGCGGCCCTGCGGTCGAGCTGCGCGTGCAGGCGCTGTTCGGGCTGTCCACGCATCCCGCCATCGCGGGCGGGCGCGTGCCGCTGGTGCTGCGGCTCACCTCGCCCGCCGGCCGGCCGATCCAGACGACGCGCGACCTGCCGGGCTTCTGGGCGGGAAGCTGGGCGGCGGTGGCGAAGGAGATGCGCGGCCGCTATCCGCGCCACCCCTGGCCCGACGACCCTGCCCGCGCCGATCCCACGCTCCGGACGAAGAAGGCGGCCGGCCGCCAGAGACGGCTTGACCGCCCCGGCGGCCAAACTAGGACGTGACGTCCCACCCGAAAGGCCCGCCGCCCATGCCCTCCCCCGTCACGATCCGCCCCGTCCTCACCAAGGCCGACCGCACGGCCTTCGTCGATCTCGCCTGGCGGATCTATGCGGACGATCCCAATTGGGTGCCGCCGCTCAAGGATGAGGTCCACGGGTTGATCGATCCGAGGAAAAATCCCTGGTTCGGCCATGCCGAGGCGGCCTTTTTCCTGGCGGAGCGCGGCGGGCGCGCGGTGGGGCGGATTTCGGCGCAGGTCGACAGCCTCGTCCTCGCCATGCCCGCCGAGCAGGGCGGCGGGCCGGGCACCGGGCATTGGGGCATGTTCGAGGCGGAGGACGCCGAGACGGCCGCCGCGCTCATCGCGCAGGCGGAGCAATGGCTGCGCGCGAAGGGCATGACGCGCGCCATGGGGCCGTTCAGCCTCTCCATCTGGGACGAGCCCGGCCTGCTGGTGCGGGGCCACGATCATGCGCCGACGGTGATGATGGGCCACCATCCCGCCGCCTATGAAGGCTGGGTCGAGGCGGCGGGCTATCGCGGCGTCAAGGACCTCTTCACCTATGACCTGAAGATCGATCAGGATTTCCCTCCCCTCGTCCAGCGGATCGTCACCAGCGGCGAGCGCAACGCGCGCATCCGCATCCGCGAGGTCGACAAGACGCGCTTCGACGAGGAGGCGGCGCTGATCCTGGGCATCCTGAACAATGCGTGGTCGGACAATTGGGGCTTCGTGCCCCTGACCGATGCCGAGATCGCCTATGCCGGCAAGAAGCTGAAGCCGATCGTGTTCGAAGACCTGATCCGCATCGCGGAGGTGGAGGGCGAGCCGGTCGCCTTCATGATGACGCTGCCGGACCTGAACGAGCTGACCCGCGACCTGAACGGGGCGCTTTTCCCCTTCGGCTTCATCAAGCTGCTCTGGCGGCTGCGCAAGCCCCGGGTCCGCACGATGCGCGTGCCGCTGATGGGCGTGGTGAAGCGGCTCCAGGCGACGCGGCTGGCGAGCCAGCTCGCCTTCATGATGATCGAATATATCCGCCGCTCCTCGGTCGCCCGCTATGGCGCGACGCGCGGCGAGATCGGCTGGATACTCGACGACAATCAGGGCATGCGCTCGATCGCCGAGACGATCGACAGCGGCGTCAACAAGGTCTACCGGATCTACGAGAAGGCGCTCTGACCACCGCGGCTCAACGCGCCTCGACCGCGTGGAAGGCGAACTGCCCGCTGGAGCAGAGCAGCCGCACCCGGGGCGCCATGAGCGGCGCAAGCATGATCCTCGCGGCAAGCCCGCCGACCGAGACCGACGCCGCCCCGTCGGCCCCCACCACGATCGAGAAGGGCGCGTCGGTGGTGGCGGCGGGAAGCGTGCCGAGCGTCACGTTCCGCTGTCCGGCGGCCGTCCTGACGAGGATGTCCACCGCGAAGGGATCGCCTGCGGACGGCGGCCCGCCCGCGACCGCCCCCGCCGCCCGCGCCCCGCTCGCAGCCGAGGAGGCGTTGGCGCCCGATCGCGGCTGGCCGATCATGCGCAGGGTCGCGCCCCCGCTCCCCCACCCGCCGATCACCGCGACGCTCGCCATCGGGCTGTAGCGCCCGCCGCGCGCGAGCACGAAGCTGATCCGGCCGCTGATCGTGACGGCGGGGCCGGGCACCGCCTGATCGACGCTCGACGCGCGATTGGGCGGCACATCGCATTCGAAATCCACCGGCCCGGCCCATGCCGGCCGCGCGAGCAGCAGCGGGATCATCGCGACGGCGGCGGCGATCAACGGGCGCATGGCGATCCTTCCCCGGCGAAAGGCACGCTTATGCCCGATCATGGGCGCGGCGGGTGTGACGCACCTCACTGAACCGTCCGCGAATCATCGCTAGAGACGGGTCCATGATGAACAGGAGGATTGAGGGATGATCTTTCATGCTTCGATCGAGGCGGACGAGCCCTGCCGGGTCGCGCATTATTTCGCCGAATTGTGGGACGGCATCGCCACCCCCTTCCCGGCGGTGATCGAGGGGGGCTGGGTCGCGCTTTCGGGGGACGAGCGCAACACGCTGCTGGAGGTCTATCCGCGCGGCACCGAATTATATGAGGACGACGAGGAGGGCGACGCCTTCGGCATGTTGACCGGCTCCGGCCGCCGTTCCGCCACCCATCTCGCGGTCGCCACCGATCTGGCGACGGAGACGGTGATGGCGATGGCCGGGCGCGAAGGCTGGCCGGCCCGATACCGCAAGCGCGGCGGCATATTCGGCGCGATCGAGCTTTGGGTGGAAGGCGTGCAGATGATCGAGGTGCTCACCCCCGAGATGGAGGCCGAATATCGCCGCGGGATGACCATCGAGGGCTGGAACAGGGTCCTCGAGAAGGCCGAGGCGATGGCCTGAGCTTCGACAGGTTCGGTTGCGTTGCGTATCCCGACGCCG
>Ga0182749_1000998_pt1 | contig 23341 bp, 25 predicted proteins | sample eDN3rd37CKraftMG_FD_128875 | JGI IMG/M metagenome (GOLD analysis project Ga0182749, IMG submission 128875) | Enriched Miracle-Growth compost microbial communities from Emeryville, California, USA - eDNA 3rd pass 37_C Kraft MG (version 2) (version 2) ...
GTCATCGAGCACGACCTGGACATCATCGCCAATGCCGATCACGTCGTCGACATGGGGCCTGGCGGCGGCGAGGACGGCGGCCGGATCGTGGCGGTCGGCACACCCGAGCAGATCGGGCAGAACCCGGAGTCGATCACCGGACGCTACCTCGCCCGCCACCTCCGGCCGACGTAGCCGGCACATGCAGGATGCGTGATCCGAAACGGATGCGGTCGGGATGCCTGTCAGTCTCGCGCCTGACCGGCCTTCGCATGCGGAGCCTTGGCATTGAGACGAGCAGCTTCGCGTCCGGATCAACGCGACAGATGTGAACCTGCGACCCCTTGACCCCCAGGCGCCCGAACGGGCCTCCGGATCTTGGTTCCTAGAGTGGTTTAGGGCCCGTAGCAAGCCGTGAGACACATGGACCACATGGTTCTGGTCCCCTTTTGGTCCCCCGAACGCGTGGCCGATGTCAACGGCGTCAGCTCGGAGTCAGATTGCCGTCTCGGCGTCGACCAGCTCTCGGATGCCGACGCTGCCCTCGACGAGCGTCCGGTAGATGCGCTCGTAGCCGGCGGCCATCACCGGCAGATCGAAATGCTGCTCGATGTGGCGACGTGCCGCCTGGGGATCGAGCTCGTCAGCGAGGTCGATCGCGCGCGCGAAATGGCGGAAGTCGTCGACGATGAGACCCGTCGAGGCGTGCCGGACGATCTCGGGCACGCTGCCGCGCCGTGTCGCGACGACGGGCGTGCCGCAGGCCATCGCCTCGATCATCACCATGCCGAAGGGCTCCTCCCATTGGATCGGGAAGATGAGGGCGCGGGCGCCGGCGAGCAGCTCGCGCTTGAGCTCGGCGTCCGCCTCGCCGACGTACTGGGCATCGTTCCCGAGCAGAGGCTCGACCTCGTCGTGGAAGTACCTCTTCTCTTCCGGCTCGTTGAGCTTGCCTGCGAGCACGATGCGGCGTCCGGCTTCCCGGGCGGCATGGATCGCGAGATCGGGAGCCTTGTCGGGGTTGAACCGCCCGAGCCAGAGCACGTAGTCGTCCTTCGATGCCCGGTACGGGAACGTCGAGACATCGATGGCGTTGTGGACCGTGCCGACCCAGTTGAGCACCGGATTGAGGCGCCGCTGCGCATCGGAGATCGCGACGAGGTCGATGCTGCGGCCCAGCCGTTCGTGATAGTCCCCGTTCTCGCCCGCAACGGGTCCGTGCATGGTGACGACCGTCGGCTGACGCCGGCCGCGGGCCAGCAGCGGTCCGGCGAGGGTGTGGTCGTGGACGATGTCGACGTCGAGCTCGTCGATCGCGCGCGCCGCCTCAGCCGCGGCGATCACCTCCGGCATCGGGGTGCCGAGCCGGCCGCTGGGCGGCTCGGGGTAGACGGCGTGGAAGCGGTTCGCCTTGGTCGCATGCCGACCGGCGGCGACAAGGGTGACCTCATGGCCGCGATCGACCAGGCCGTCGACGAGAGACGCGACGACTGCCTCGGTGCCGCCGTATGCCCGCGGGGGCAGCTCGAACCACGGCGGGGCGACCATGGCGATCTTCAGAGGCGGTCGCCCATCCGCGGCGAGCTCGGGCACCTCAGGCGGCGTCGAAACGATGGTCATCTGCTCCTCCCATGAAACACTCCGTCGGCGACGGGAAAGAAGAAGGCCCTGCAACATCGAAGGGACCAAAGTTGTAAATTGATTTGTAACATTATGCGAGATCAGATCGCAACTGCAATCCTGTTCAGCTTGGAGGTATTTCGGATGCTCGAGGAACAGCAGGGCGATGTCATCGCTGTCGCGCCCACCACGGTGACGCTCGTGGAGGGCTCGTCGTTCTGCGTCAGCGACGCGAACGGCGATATCCATGGCGAGCACGCTCAGGGCCTGTTCGTTCGGGATACCCGCCTCGTGTCTCACTGGGTCCTGCACGTCGACGGCGCGCCTGTCGAGGCGCTGTCGGCGGTTCCGCACGAGCCCTATGAGGCGCTGTTCGTCAGCCGGGCCCCGGCGCGCCCAGGGCAGGTCGAGCCGACGCTCGTGGTCGAGCGTCACCGCTACGTCGGCGAGGGCATGCGGGAGGACATCACGCTGCGCAACTTCGGCCCTGAAGCAGTCGGGGCCGACGTGCACCTGCTGGTCGACGCCGACTTCGCCGATCTGTTCGAGGTGAAGGAGAATCGGGCGCCCCACGGCCGCCGCGTCTCGCGGCGGGCGGTCGGCTCGGACCTGGTGCTGTGGACCACGCACGGCGATGGGCGCGGCGTGCGCATCAGCGCCCCCGGCGGGGTCGCGCTCGAGCATCAGTTGCGCTTCTCGGCGGTCGTCCCGGCCGGCGAGTCCTGGACGGCGACCGTCGAGGTGGTCGCAAGCGTCGACGGACATGAGCTCGCGGCCCCGTTCCCGCTGAACGAGCCTCTGGACGAGGCCGGGCCGGCTCGCCGAATGCGCGGCTGGCGCGCATCCGCACCGGATATCCACGTCGACGACCCCGGCCTCAACCAGGCCCTGCAGCGCAGCGAGGAAGACCTGGGAGCGCTGCGGATCGTCGACCCGCAGCATCCGGACGACGACGTGGTCGCCGCCGGGGCGCCATGGTTCATGGCCTTGTTCGGGCGCGACTCTCTCATCACCAGCTCGATGACGCTGCCCTTCTCGCCCGACCTCGCCATGGGCACCCTGCGAACGCTCGCCCGCCTGCAGGGGAAGAAGGTCAACCCGCTCACCGAGGAGGAGCCGGGACGCATCCTGCACGAGGTTCGGCTCGGCTCCGACCTGTCCCTCGCGCTCGGCGGGGACAGCGTCTACTACGGCTCGATCGACTCGACCCCCCTGTTCGTGATGCTCGCGGGCCAGGCGGCACGCTGGGGTGTCCCGCTCGAGGAGATCGAGCAGCTGCGACCGGCCATCGACGCCGCAGCGAGCTGGATCATCGAGTTCGGCGACAGCGACGGCGACGGGTTCGTCGAATACCGTCGCAGCACCGATCGCGGCCTGCTCAACCAAGGCTGGAAGGACAGCTTCGACGCCATCTCCTACCGGGACGGACGGACCGCGCCGGCCCCGATCGCTCTCGCCGAGGTCCAGGGCTACTGCTACGCCGCATTCCTCGCCAAGGCCGAGCTCGACAAGCTCTTCGGCGACACTGGCTCCGCCGCCCACTGGCGCGCTCGCGCCGCCGAGCTCAAACGGCGCTTCCATGAGGCGTTCTGGATGCCCGAGGAGCGCTACTACGCCATGGCCCTCGACCGCGACAAGCAGCAGATCGACGCCATCTCATCCAATCCCGGCCACTGCCTCTGGACCGGCATCGTGGACGAGTCCGTCGCCCCCAGCGTGATCGACCGCCTGCTGTCTCCTGAGCTGTTCACCGGCTTCGGCATCCGCACCCTGGGCACCGAGAACGCACGGTACAACCCGGTCAGCTACCACAACGGCTCTGTCTGGCCCCACGACACCGCGCTGGCCGCGGCCGGCATCGCGCGGTACGGCACTCCTGAGCAGGCGGGAACGGTCGTCGACGGCCTCATCGACGCCGCTCGTGCGTTCCGCGGCCGCCTGCCCGAGCTGTTCTGCGGCTTCTCGCGCGAGGAGAAGCCCGTGCCCGTCCCGTATCCCACGTCCTGTTCGCCGCAGGCGTGGGCCGCCGCCGTCCCCTTCGAGTTGCTCCGCATCTCGCTCGGGCTGAACCCCTCGCACAGCGCCGGACGGCTGGAGGTCGGGACGGCTCCGAGCCGCCTGGGCTCCGTGTCCATCGACAAGCTGCCCTTCCGGAGCGGACAGCTCAGCGTTCGCGCGGACCGCAGCGGGGGCTCCGTCACCACCGCCGGCCGCCTCGATACGATCGATGCCAGCTGATGCAGTCGATGAGGAGTCAATGGTGACGGGTATTCCCGGCGGGGCGGCCCGCGACGAGGACGGGCACGCCGGCCCCGCCCGCGACACGCCGTTCTACACGATCGGCCAGGTCGCCACGCTGCTCAAGGTCCCGGCCGCGCAGCTGCGCCGACTCGACGACCTCGAATTCGTCCAACCGGACCGGTCCGAGGGCAATCAGCGCCGCTACAGCCAGGATGAGATCGAGCGGCTCCGCGAGGTCATCGAGCTCACCGGCGAAGGCGTGACGCTTCCCGGCGTCCGAAAGGTCCTCGAGCTGCGCCGCCGCGTCGATGAGCTCGAACACGAGCTCGCCGCAAGCCGAGGCGAACGAGACTCCTGATCGCGCCACCCCGTGGGCGTCGCGGCGAGCACCACTCGGTCCTCCGCTGAGGGTCAGCCGGCCGGCTCGGGCAGGGAGAAACGCGGACCCTGTAGGGGATTCGTGAGTCGCCTCGCGCAGGACCGACAGATCTCAGCGCCCGAACATGCATGCCCGTGATCCGCCTGGTCGCTGACGAGTCAGAGCCCGCGCGCCGCCCAGCGGGTCATAGCGGCCCGGATGCGCTCGGCGTTGATGCTGCCGCCGTAGTAGGTGGCGAAGCGCTCGTCGGCGACATAGAGCTGGGCCAGGCCGAGGTAGGCGTCTCTGGTGGGCGCCTTGCCGCCCCATTGCTCGGTGATCCAGGCGTGGTGCTCGCCGATGAGGCGCTGGAACTCCTCCCCGGCCGGGTCGAGCCGCAGAGTCGCCGCCTCGCGGAGCGCTGCGTTGACGTCGTCGGTGCGCTGCTGGTCGGCCTGGTGCTGCGCGGGGGTCATTCCGGCCCGCCGGCGGTCGCCGCGCTCCCAGGCGTCGTCGCCCCAGCGCTTGCGCACCTCGGATTCGTACTGCGCGGGGTCGATGCTCTGGAAGAGGGTGTCGGGGGACATGGTCGCTCCATGCTCGATCGCACGCACCGCCTCGGTGAGGGCGGCGATGCGGGTGGTCAGGTGCCGGTGCTGCTCGGTCAGCAGGTTGAGATGGGTGCGCACCGCCTCGGCGAGGGTCGCACCGTCGGCGAGAACGGTGCGGATCGCGGGCAAGGGCATGCCCATCGATCGCAGCGTGAGGATGCGGTAGAGCCGGACGACCTCGACCTGGCCGTAGAAGCGGTAGCCGTTCGGTGCGAGGCGGGCGGGCGCGAGCAGGCCGATCTGCTCGTAGTGCCGTAGCGTGCGGCTGCTGATCCCGGCGGCCGCGGCGAGGTCGCGGATCGGCCATTCCACATCGTTCATGACTCCATGGTCGCTGGCCGGATGAAGTCGCCGTGGATGCTGTCCTCGGCCCATGCCTCGGCGGCGTCCCGGTCGGCCATGCGGCGGGTCGTGAGGACGACCGTCGTGCCGTCGGGATCCGTGAAGCGCACATCGGTCGTGAACCAGGGCGTGTCGAACGGCCCCTGCACCTCCGCGCTGGCATCGCGCAGCTCGGCGGCGACGGCGGCGAGGTCCACGTCGCCGGCGGCGAACGACACGGTCATGGACCCGGTGGCGGGCTCGCCGCGGGTGACCAGCAGATCCTGGTTCCGCATCCGTCGCAGATGCAGCAGTTGCGGCGCCTCGGGGCTGGGGATCGTCGCCAGCGTGATGAATGGCTCGTGCGTACAGTGCCGCCGTCCGCTCCAGATCGGCCACGATCAGGTTCACGAACATCGGCATCGGGTAGATCGAGCGGTCGATCGGGGGCGTGTGGTTCTCCGTCATGGAATCGAGCCTGGCCGTTGACGCTACGGCAGAGTCAAGCGGGCCCGCGGACCCTCGTCGGGAACGAGCACGCCAACCGAGGTGGCGCACGACGCCGAGGGTCCGTCAGCGGCCTGATGGTGCTGCGCGCGCAGCATCGCATCGGCTTCTGCTCCCTTTCATCCACGGACCCGAGCGTCCGAGACGCGGCGGTCCGCTGGACGAATGCGCGCTCCTGCTCCACGCCCCCACGTCGCGGAACCAGCGGGGTCAGCGAGAACCAGCTCCAGATACGACAAAGTCCTGATGAAAACCGCTTTTCATCAGGACTTTTCGGTCGGGATGACAGGATTTGAACCTGCGACCCCCTGCCCCCAGGTGTCCAAGAATACTAAAAGTGCAGGTCAGACGCTATTTTCTGCGCCACGCTGATCCGATTCTGGCTACATGGGTTGCATGTCTTGCAGGAGTTTGGTCCCCTTCTGGTCCCCTTCTCAACGTGCCCTCGGAGATGGTTGAGAGGGCGAAAGAAGGCTCAAGATTCTTCCTCGGAAGCTGAGTCCGTATCGCCCAGACCTTGACCGGGACAAGGGGGTTGGGTCAGGTCCGGCTCGATGGCCCGTCGGCGCTCAGCCAGGAACTGCTCGACCTCGGCGGAGCGCTCATAGCTCTCGGGCACCGTTCGGCCTTCGAGTGCCGCCGATGCTGCCGTCGAGCGGACAGCTGCCTGCCGAAGTGCTTCGCGGTCTATGGCACGACGCTTTACGGAGCACCACCTCCTCCACTCTGCACTTGCGAAGAACGGGCCTTGCCCGCTTGCGGAAGCCGCCTGTGCGGGCGTACCGGCCGGAGTCAGCCCAATTTACTCGTCGGAGGGGGCGTCGTTCGTCGGCTCGTGAGGCGTGAACAGGGCGGCGACCACCTCATCCGTCGCGGGAGCCTGGTAGTTCATGACTTGCAGAGCGACTCGGGCGAGATCCGTGATGGCCGCGCCAGACGACGCCGTGACGATGGCGCTGTCAAAGTTGACCTCGATCTCGGTGCTGCCCTCTTCGCCGGGGGCAAGCGCACGAACCACGACCTCGTTCACGGTGTAGCTGTCATCGAGACTGTCCGTGACTTTCTCGATGTCTGCGCGGATGTCGGGGCTTCGTTCAGCGTGAAGAATCACTGATCGCGTGATGCCGCGCAGATCGATTCGAGCGAGCCGATCGGACGAAACTGCGGTCCTAATGCTGTCCCATGTCGCGCTCGACGTGCCTCCCCGACCTCTGCTCGCAAGCTGTCCGTTGTGCGCGAGCGATAGGCGCTGGTCGCCAATGTCGATGCCCAACGCCGCCCCGCCCTTGAACGACCAGAAGTCAGACCGGAGGCTGAAGGTCTCGTCACCCTCTACCGGCACTGACAGGCCGACGTAGGCCCATTTCGCGCTCCAGCGGTCGGCGTTTCCCGCGATCAGGGGCGTGATATCCAAGTCAGCAAGGTCTGCTCGAATACCCTCCAGCTCGGCAAACGTCACGTAGTCACCGAGGTGCCGCCAGAATCTCTGGTTTGAAACAGCCGCCTCCTGCCGGAGGAGCCACGGCACGAGGTGCCGAAGTTCCGCGATTGAGAGCTTGCCTCCGATGAATCCGATCTCCCCGTCTCCAGGTATCGCGAACTCCGGATCGAGCGCAAGCCCGATGAGCTGGGCCGTACGGGTGATGCGCGCTGCGGCCGCCTCGCTGAAGCTCTGAGCGATTAGCTGCTCGCGCTGCGAGACCTCGGTCTCCGGCTGAGCTGAGCTGACGAGGGAGGTGGCACGAGGGCCGTCGATGAGCCCTTTCCCCCCTCTGATGAAGTTAGCGCGGACCAGATCGACAAGGGGTGATTCTTCGGCGGCGTTGTCTCTAATGACGTCGACAGCCGAAGGATCAGTGAGCAGAGTCCGCGATGTACCTGCTGTTTCGTCCAGCTGCTGCTCGGCTGTCTGGTCGTCTCGTTCGCGCGTGTCCAGGGAGAAGAACACCGGTTCGTTGCGGGCGAGGAATTCGACGTCGTCGGAGTCCACGACGGACTGGTACGAATGGCGAAGAAAGATCTCGCGGCTGCTCTTCTCTCTTGGCCAGCGGAGCACAAGGTCGGGAATCGCAGAATGGTTGAAGTATCGAGTGTCGTCAATTACTGCTGACGGGTCCATCGCGGAAAGCTCTGCCGCGACAGCGGTTTTCACGCGGCTGACGTATTCGTCAGCATCGCGCGTATCTTTCGCCGCATTGAGGATCTCAACGAACGTCACAGCGTGGGTTCCTTCCGCTTGAGATACGGCATTAGGGTCTGCTGCACGGATAGGTGACAGGGGGTTAGTCAGGCCGCGATGGCCAGTGGCGTGTTCATGATGGTCTCGAACTCGATTGGCGTCAAACGGCCCAGGCGGGCTTGCCGGCGGCGCCGGTGGTAGGTCCGCTCGATCCACGTGACGATCGCGATGCGCAGTTGCTCGCGGGTGGCCCAGGAGCGGCGGTCGAGGACGTTCTTCTGCAGCAGGCTGAAGAACGACTCCATCGCCGCGTTGTCCCCGGCAGCGCCGACCCTGCCCATCGATCCGACGAGGTCGTGGCGGCGCAGCGTCCGCACGAACTTCTTCGCGCGAAACTGGCTGCCTCTGTCGCTGTGAACGATGCAGCCAGCCGTGTTCTGCCGCCGTGCGATGGCGTTCTCTAGGGCATCGACGGCGAGGCGGGACTTCATACGGTCGCTGATCGAGTAGCCGACGATCCTGTTGGAGAAGACGTCCTTGATGGCGCAGAGGTAGAGCTTGCCCTCCCCGGTGCGGTGCTCGGTGATGTCCGTCAGCCAGAGCTCGTTCGGCTCGTCGGCGGTGAAGTCGCGGCCGACGCGATCGTCGTGGACGGGTGGGCCTGCCTTCTTCCCGTTCTTCCCGCGCGAGCGCTTCCCGAACGCTGACCACCAGCCGTTGTCGCGGCAGATCCGCCACGCGGTCCGCACCGACATGACCTCGCCGTGATCGGCGGCCTCGTCGACGAGGAACCGGTGCCCGAACTCCGGATCATCCTTGTGGGCGTCGAACAGCGCGTTCGCGCGATACGCCTCCACCAGCTCAGCGTTCGTGATGGGGTGGGCCAGCCAGCGGTAGTAGGGCTGGCGGGCGAGCTTGAGAACCCGGCACGTCACCGTGACGGGGATCCCGTCAGCGGCGAGCTCTTTCACGAGCGGGTAGAGCCTTTTCCCGGCAGATGCGCCTGCGACAGATACGCCGCCGCCCGGCGCAGGACCTCGACCTCCTGCTCCAGCAGCCGGTTGCGCTGACGCAGCTCCCGCAACTCCGCGTCACGGTCATCCGGCGACGGCGACCCGGTCTCGGCGGCCTTGTCGGCGGCGCGGGAACGAGCCAGCCACTTCGTGAGCGTCATCGGGTGAACACCGAAGTCTTTCGCGATCTGCTCGACCGTCACTCCGGGCTCACGGTTCTCCGCGACGCGCACCACGTCGTCGCGGAACTCCTTCGGATAAGGCTTGGGCACGATGGCATCCTTCCAGGCCCGCCCTCCCGGGCAAGCCAGATCAGATGTCACCTACTCGTGCAGCAGACCCTATCGACGACGGTGGGATGAACGCCTGCGGCCGGAGGAATTTCGTTCGAGATGGTGATCAGTGCGTCGAAGCCATGTTCTCGCGCGATGTCGAGGTAATTCTCCAGCTGTTGGGCCTGTAGCTCATTTGCCCCAGTTTTCACCTCAACCAATGCGGTCCATATCTTTGCCCCCCGCTTCGCGCGGATCAGTCCGTCGGGGAATATCTTCCCTTGCTCGAACTCGAAGGGCACCTCGATGAATGTTTCGAGCTGTGCGGCTGGTGCTCCTAGCGGAGCGGTGAGCGCTCGACCGAATTCCTTGACCGAGGAAAGCACTGCCAGGAGTGCGGACGTGGCACGCCGCTCTTGCTCCTCGGCTCCGTTGATACCAGACGTCGGAATCAGCCGTGCCGTATTCCAGGCGTTCTCCTCAGGCATTGGTTCTCCTTCGAACATCCCTCGCGTTGATGCCATCGAACCGTGCTGAGGAGGATCAGCGCAAGTTCCCACTTAGGGTGCCTTTTCTGGAGCTCTATCCGGTTCACAAACGATGGGTGAGGCACGAAAACGCTTCGAAATCGGAGGGGTCGCGTCGACGTGGTGTGCGGCGCTCGCCGGTAACCCATTCGCGGCCTCGATTCCAGAGGATCCGGACGCATCGCCCGATACCGCTGACTTGAAATCAGCGCCGCCGTAGAGCAAGAACGAACATCACGGCCGCAGCGATTGTGGACACAATCGCAAGACAGAAAACACCCAGACGGTAGCCGTTTTGCAAGCCGACCAGAGCCATGCTCACAGCGGTAAGAAATAGCGCAGCGAGACCTAAGAGGTAAACCCGTGGCGGCGTTTGTTTCTGCTCGCGCATCATCGCTACACCCTATGCCGCCATTTTTTTATCGGTTTCGTGGCAGCCATCGTTTAGGCCGTGCACCAGAGGAGGCCCGGCAGACACCAAACCACTGATTACTGTCATTGTTCCGAAACTGGTTATCACGGCGAACATAGGTGGTGCTTCCGAGATACTGGCGACAAGGCAACCACTCGTGACGGATCCAGCGTCGACCGTTGGCGGTTGGCCACTGATCGCTACGGATTGTACAAACCGCCCTCACGAACCTTGCGCTTGTCCTCGAACTGGAGCCCGCGTTGCCCTCGCTGGCGCGGGACGTGACGATCATGGGCGGGGCCGCGCTCGCCCCAGACAACCGCACCCCGGTCGCCGAGGCGAATATCTCCAACGACCCGGAGGCGGCGGGCCGGGTGATCGGGGCCGGCTGGGAGGCCACTATCGTGCCGCTCGACGCCACCATGCGGCAGCTGTTCGAGCAGGACGACCTGGATACGCTGCTCGCGTCGGACTCGCGGCTTCTACGTCTGCACGTTCGACCGCCCCGTTTCGGCGCTGCACGACCCCCTCGCGGCCGGGGTGTTGACCCCGGCGAGGCCGTCCTCTCGAGGGTCCCGCGGGTGCGGGTTCAGGTGGATGCAGGGCGGGGACCGAGACGCGGGCAGCTGATCGCCGACCTTCGCGCCCGTCCTGCGGAGACGGCTGCTCTCGCTCTGACTTCCATCACTGCTGCGGTTTGTTATCAGCGCGCCGGCTATAACGCCCGCACTGATAACAAACCGCAGCGCTGATGGCGGAGGTTGGGGGCGGAGCGAGGTGCAGCGGCGGAACCTGGGAGCGTGCCGATAGCCTGGCCCCATGACGACGCCCAAGCGCCCCTGGATCGCCCGGCCCGGCCACTACATCCCCCTCGGCCTGCTCGCCCTCGGAGCGGTCGTCGCCGTCGTCGCGGTGGTGAGTCCATGGCCCACGGCCCTGCTCATCCGCGGCCTGTTCGAGCAGGACGCGAAGAAGACCGTCGCCGAGATGGACAAGTACGCACCGAAGAGCGGCGTGGATGCCACGCTGAATCAGCACTATGGCACCGACGGCGGCGACACCGGTTTCGATCTCTTCTCTCCGTCCGGCACGACCGGGGCGCTGCCGACGGTGGTGTGGATCCACGGCGGCGCCTGGATCTCGGGCAGCAAGGAGAACGTCGACCCCTACCTGCGCATGATCGCGGCCGCGGGCTACACGACGGTGGCGCTCGACTACACCGTCGCTCCCGAGGCGACCTACCCCACGGCCCTGAACCAGTTGAACGACGCCCTCGCTCATCTCACCGAGCACGCCGACGAGTACCGCATCGATCCGGATCGGATCGTGCTCGCCGGGGACTCGGCCGGCGCGAACCTCGCCAGCCAGCTCGCCACTGTGGTCACCAAGCCCGAGTATGCGAAGACGGTCGGGGTGAGGCCTTCCCTCACGCCGGAGCAGCTGACCGCGCTCGTGCTCGACTGCGGCATCTATGACGTCTCCGGAATCCCGAACGCGCCGGGCATCGGGGGCTGGGGCTTCCGCACCGCGCTGTGGGCGTACATCGGCAAGAAGAACTGGTCGGTGCAGCCCGGCGGCAAGCAGATGGGCGTGCTGGACGACGTCACCGGCGACTTCCCGACCACGTGGATCTCCGGGGGCAACGGCGACCCGCTGACCGACGTGCAGTCCAAGCCCTTCGCGGCGAAGCTGAAGTCGCTGGGCGTGGACGTGACCGAGGTGTTCTATCCCCAGGACACCACGCCGGCCCTGCCGCACGAATACCAGTTCCACCTGGATGACGTGAACGCGCGGAACGCTCTGCAGTCGACCATCGACTTCCTCGACCGGGTCACGAAGTAGCGGATCAGCGCAGGATGCCGCGCTGCCGGGCCGCTGACACCGCTGCGGTGCGGGAGCTGACGTCCAGCTTCGAGAAGATGTGCGCGAGATGCGACTTCACCGTCGTCTCGCTGACGAACAGCCGGGCGGCGACCTCGGTGCTCGATCGTCCGGTGGCGACGAGCTCGAGCACCTCGATCTCACGAGAGCTCAGGCTCGCACGAGGCGCGCGCATCCGATCCAGCAGCCGCGCGGCGATCACCGGTGCGAGAGCGCTCTCGCCCGCCGCCGCGGCCCTGACCGCGACGATCAGCTCGTGCGGGGGTGCGTCCTTGAGGAGGTAGCCGCTCGCGCCGGCTTCGACGGCCCCGAGGATGTCTGCATCGGAGTCGTAGTTGGTGAGCACCAGTACGTACGGTGCGGCGTCGAGGGCGCGGATGCGGCGGGTCGCGTCGGCTCCGTTGATCCCCGCCCCGGCGCCGAACTGGAGGTCCATCAGAACCACATCGGGATTCTGACGTTCGGCGACCGCGACCGCCTCATCGGCAGTCGCGGCCTCGCCGACGACCTCGAAATCCTCCTCCAGGTCGAAGAGGGCGCGGAGGCCGGCGCGGACGATGGGGTGATCGTCCGCGATGACCAGGCGGATCATGTCGCCCCCGCGAGGTCGAGAGTCACGGCGAGGGTGGTCCCGCGGCCGGGCGCGGAGTCGACGGCGAGCGCGCCACCGAGCTGTTGCACGCGCTCCCGGGTGGCCTGGAGCCCGAACGAGTCGGACCGTCCCGGTCCGTCTTCCGGGGGCGGCAACGGGTCGAAACCGTGCCCGTCGTCGACCACGGTGAAGCGCAGCTCGCTCCCGTCGACCGCGAGGGTGATGGTCGCGGTCCTGGCCCGGGCGTGCTGGATGACGTTCGCGATCGCGCCCTGCGCGATGCGCAGCAGAGCGGTCTGCAGATGCATGGGCAGGGCGACGGTGTCGGACACCCGCACGTTCACCTCCAGTCCCTGCGTCGCCCACTGGGAGTCCGCGAGCCGGCGGAGGGCGCCGCCGAGACCCTGGTCGTCGAGCTCGGGCGGGGTGAGCTCGCGGATGAAGCGGCGGGCGTCGGCCAGGTTCGCGGCGGCGGTATCGCGTGCGAGCCGGATGTGCTCGACGCCGGGCCGTTCGGGATCGGCGCGTTCGGCGGCGTGCAGCAGCATCTGGATGCTCGACAGCCCCTGCGCGAGGGTGTCGTGGATCTCCCGTGCCAGTCGGGCGCGCTCCGCCAGCACGCCCGACTCGTGCTCGGTCGCCGCGAGCTGTCCGCGAGTGTCGAGCAGCTCGCGCATCAGCGCCTCGCGCTGCGCGGCCTCGCGATAGAGGGCCTGATACCCCAGGCCGATGAGGAGGGCGACGCCGGCGCCGACCAGAGGCCCCACCACGCCGCCGATGCTCCATCCGCCGTGCAGTCCCAGCGCGTAGATCGCGATGACGGTCGAGACCACGACCGCGACCGGTCCCCACCATCGCCCGAGCAGGTGCAGGTAGAGGAAGAACATCGGGAACACGAGGTAGGCGGCCTCGGGGACCAGCCACAGCAGCACCACCCATTCGGCGCTGAGCGCGCCCAGCCAGATCAGCGTCGGGAGCCTGCCGCGGCCGCGAGCGGGCTGCGCAAGCAAGATGCCGAGTCCGTACGTCGCCAGGAGAACGAGGGACATGGCGAGTACCACACCGCCGCTGGATGTCGGCGCGAGGACGGCCCGGACGATGACAAGAGCCGTCAGCGCCACGAAAAGAACGTGCAGGCCGGTGCGCAGACCCACGAAGACCGGGGTCAACGGGGTGTGGGCCATGGGCTGAACTCTACGCGCGGCGATCACCGGGCTCATCGTCCGAAAGAACGATCGCGGGCTACGTCGTTCGGGCGCAGAACGGTGTTCCCGCGGCCGATGAACCGCGAGCCCGTGCGCGGGACAGTGGGAGCTGTCACCGCGATGGTGGCAGGAAAGGAAACACCATGTTCGTCGCCTTGCGCGACCTGCGCTTCGCCCGGGGCCGGTTCATCCTCATCGGCTCGGTCGTCGCGCTCATCACCGTTCTCGTCGGCTTCCTCAGCGGGCTCACGGGCGGCCTCGCCACCCAGAACATCTCCGCCGTCCTCTCGCTTCCCGCCGACCGGCTGGTCTTCTCCGCCCCGGGGGACGACAGCGCCGGCGCCAGTTTCGCGGACTCGGCCATCACCGAAGAGCAGGCCCGCGCCTGGGCCTCGGCGGACGGGGTGACGAAGGCCGCGCCGATCGGCGTCAGCCAGACCCGTGCCGAATCGGGCGACGCCCGGATCGCCGTCGCGGTCTTCGGGGTGCAACCGGGCTTCGACTCCACCGCGCCCTCCCGCGACGGATCGCTCGGGCTCTCCGAACCGGCGGCGAAAGACCTCGGCGTGGCGAGCGGCGACGAGGTCACCATCGCCGGCACCGGCTACACGGTCGAGACCGTCGACGGCGACTGGTGGTACAGCCACACCCCGGTCGTGCAGATGACGCTGCACGACTGGCAGGCCTACTCGGCTGCGACCGGCAGTCCCCGCGCGTACGCCACCGTGCTCGCCGTCACCGGAAACCCGGACTGGGCGGCGGCCGACACCGCCAACGAGACCCTCTCCGAGAGCACCATCGGGTCCCTGCTGGCGCTCAGCGCGTTCCGGTCCGAGATCGGTTCGCTGCTGTTGATGGTGGTCATGCTGTTCGGCATCTCGGGCCTGGTGATCGGCGCGTTCTTCACCGTCTGGACGATGCAGCGCAAGGGCGACATCGCGGTGCTGAAAGCCCTCGGGGCGAGCACCGGATCCCTCATCCGCGACGCCCTCGGCCAGGCGCTCATCGTGCTGCTGCTCGGCATCGGGGTGGGCCTGGCGCTCGTCGCGCTGTTCGGCTCTCTCGCCGGTGCGGCGCTGCCGTTCCTGCTCAGCCCGCTGACCACCCTCCTTCCCGGCGTGATCATGATCGCGCTGGGGCTCGCCGGAGCGGCGTTCGCCCTCCGGTCAGTCACCTCCGCCGACCCCCTCACCGCCCTCGGGAGCAACCGATGATCCGCCTCGACAGCATCACCCTCACCTTCCCCGACGGGGACAGCCGCGTCACCGCGGTCGACCACGTCTCACTCACCGCCCGCCCCGGCACCGTCACCGGCATCACCGGACCCAGCGGATCGGGCAAGTCGAGCCTCCTCGCGGTGGCGGCGACGCTCATCCGCCCGGACTCCGGGCAGGTGCTCGTCGACGAGATCGACGCCACCCGGCTGAGCGCGACGGAGGCCACGGCACTCCGTCGCCGCAAGATCGGCATCGTCTTCCAGCAGTCCAACCTCATCCCATCGCTCACGGCACGGGAGCAGCTGAGCGTGATGGACGAGCTCGGCGAGCGCCACGCTCGACGCGAGCGCGGGGGGACGGGTCGGCGTGCCGATGAGCTCCTGGATGCGGTCGGGCTCGCCGACCAGCGGAACAAGCGGCCGCACCAGCTCTCTGGCGGTCAGCGGCAGCGGGTGAACATCGCCCGCGCGCTGATGAACGACCCGAGCGTGCTTCTGGTCGACGAGCCCACCAGCGCCCTGGACCAGGAACGCGGCGCCAGCATCATCGAGCTGATCCTGCGCCTCACCGACCAGCTGAACACATCGACGCTGCTCGTCACCCACGACCTCGTGCACCTGCCTCGCATGCATGGCGTCGTCCATCTCGTCGACGGCAAACTGGTCGACGCGCTCCCCGCCGCCTGACGGACAGTCCAGGGCGGTCGGCTCGTCGCACAGCGTAACGATCGTCGAGAGGCTCGAGCTGTCGCCGTACGATCGCGGCATGACTCTTCTCGACAGCATCTCCGTCCCGACCGTCACCGCCGAGGAGCGCGCGACGCGCCTCACCGAGGCGGGGTCCGCCTGGGGCGAGCGCATCGCTGCCGACGCCGCCAACGGCCGGCTCACCTACCGGGTCAGCGGTTCGGGCGAGGGCTCGGTGGCGAGCACCATCGTGGCCGGCAAGCATGCCTTTGTCGTGGATGAGCCTGCCGCGCTCGCCGGGGACGACGTGGCCGCCAGCCCGGTCGAGGTCGCCCTCGGGGCACTGATCTCCTGCCAGATCGTCGTCTACCGTCTCTACGCGCAGGCGCTCGGCATCCGCGTCGACGAGATCAACATCAGGGCGGAGGGCGACCTCGACGCCCGGCGCCTGTTCGGCATCGAGGAGTCGGTGCGCCCCGGTTTCACCGACGTGCGGCTGCAGATCTCGATCACCGGACCGGAGACGGAGGAGCGCTATCAGGAGCTGCGCTCCGCGGTCGACGCGCACTGCCCGGTGCTCGACCTCTTCGCCAACCCCACCCCGGTGAGCATCACCGTCAGCAAGGCCTGATCCCGGCCCGGGCAGAAAGGGACGGGCACGGCGGCGTCCCGGCGGCGGCCCTCGACACGGAGGCATCCGGGTCTAGGGTGACCCCATGACCGGCAGCGCGCCCACCTCCGACCTCGGCGGATGGGTGCGCTCGCCCTTCACCGGCGCGGGCATCACCTACGACTGCCTCGAGAAGGGCAGCGGTCCGGGCGTCGTGCTCATCCCGGAGGTCCCCGGGATCACCCCGCAGGTGCTCGGCCTCGCGGAGCACCTGGTCGAAGCCGGCTTCACGGTGCTGGTTCCGTCGCCGTTCGGCGAGCCGGGCCGGCCGGCGAGCGGCGGCTACCTCGCCGGCACCCTCGCCAGACTCTGCGTCTCCGGCGAGTTCCGCGCCTTCGCGGCAGGGGTGCACCGGCCGATCACCGACTACTTCCGCGCCGTCGCCTCCGACCTCGCCGCGCGCACCGGCGGCGGTGTCGCGGTGATCGGCATGTGCTTCACCGGCGGTTTCGCGCTCGCCGTGGCAGTGGATGACGCGGTCGCCGCCTCGGTGCTCAGCCAGCCGGGAATGCCGTTCCCGATCGGCAGGGCGCGTCGGCTGGACCCGACGGCCTCGCCGGCGGAGTTCGATCGCGTCGCCGAGCGGGCGAAGGCGGGTGAGGTCTGCGCGCTCGGCCTGCGCTTCAGCGAGGACGCCGGCGTTCCGCGCGAGCGCTTCGCCGCGATCAAGGCCAGGCTCGGCGACGCCTTCGAGGTGATCGAGCTCGATTCATCGAAAGGCAACGCGGCCGGCTTCTCGCGCCGGGCGCACTCGGTGCTCACCAACGAGGTGCGCGAGGCGCCCGGTCACCCGGCCCTCGAGGCGCGGGAGCGTGTGGTCGCCTTCCTGCGCGAGCGGTTGAGCGGTCAGACGAGCTCGTTCGGCGAACCGTGATCGGCGACAACCGTATCGGCGGTGAGGAGGGCCAGCCCATCGACCCGGACCTGCGCGACCTGGATGCGGTCGAAAGCGTCCCGGTGGATGTCGGGCAGGCCGGTCGCCGCCGCGTGCCCGCTGTCGTCAGTCCAGCAGGATGATCCCGCGGGAGTACCCCTGGCGCGGATCGAGGGAATACTCTCGACCCATGCGCACGATCGTGGAACGGCTGGTCATGCTGATGACCGCCCTCTTCGTCGTGTCCGCGGTCGCGCAGGGCGGCTCGACCTCGGCGCTCGTCGCCGGCGTCGCCGTCGCGGTTCTCGCCGGAGTGCTCGCGATCCGCTCGGCGACCCTCGCCTCCGGCGCTCGCACGCTCACTGTCGGCTCCCGCGCTCGCGCGCATCGTGAGGCGCTGTCCACTCAGCCGAGCCCGGCGCATCCGCTCACCCAGGGACGCCGTCGCAGTCGCGCCCCGTCGCAGGGAGTCCGGGCCGCGTAGCTCTTCAGCAGGGGAGCGGATGCGGTCAGACGACCCATATCCCTCTCGACTGCAAGGAGTTCCCTCGTGGACCCGTTCTCGTTCGCCCCCATCGCCGCCGTCCTGGACGCCGCATACGCGGTGGTGCAGGGCATCGCCTCACTGCTCACCCCTCTCGCGGGCTCGGCCGCCGCCGCGCTCGCCGTCGTCGCGATCACGCTCATCTTGCGCGCCGTCCTCATCCCGGTCGGCGCCGCCCAGGTGCGTGCCGAGGTCGCGCGCCGCCGGCTCGCGCCCCGGCTCCAGGCTCTCCAGAAGCGCTACAGGAAGAACCCGCAGCTGCTGCAGCAGAAGACCCTCGAGCTCTACCGCGAGCAGAAGGTCTCGCCGATGGCCGGCATCCTGCCGGCGCTCGCCCAGCTGCCGGTGCTCTCCATCGTCTACGCGCTGTTCATCCGCACCCGGATCGACGGGCACGCCAACGACCTGCTCGGCGAGCACCTGTTCGGCACCCCGCTGGGCACCTCCCTCGTCCACCTGATCTCCACCGGGGGCGGCGTCGCCGGCTGCATCCTGTTCGCCGCGCTGCTGCTCGTGATCGGCGCGGTCGCCTGGCTCAACCGGCGCACCGCGCTGAGCCTGGCCCAGCCCGCGGAGGGGACTGCGGCATCCATCGCGAAGGCCATGAGCTGGATGCCGTTCGTCACCGTGATCATCGCCGCCTTCGTGCCGCTCGCGGCGACCCTCTACCTCACGACGACGACGGTCTGGACCTTCGCCGAGCGGGCCCTGCTGCGCAGGCGCTACGGAATGACCGGCGCGGCCTCCGGGCCGATTCGTGCACGACGGGCCGACGCGACCGCCCGGGTTGCGCGAACTGAGCCGGACGCGGGCTGGGGGGAACGCTAGAGCGCGGCGAGCTCGTCGCCGAGCGACTCGATCAGGTCGAGGGCCTTCAGCGGCTCGGGAACGTTGGGCATGATGTAGGTCACGGTGAAGCCGTTCGCGCTCGCCGTCTCGACGTCCTTGAGCAGGCTGTCCCTGGTCGTCTCCGGCACGATGCGCACCGTGGTGGTCTTCTCGATCGCGTCGTAGTCGCGCCCGAGGTCGTCGCAGTGCGCCTTCAGCGCCGCGATCTTCTGCGGCAGCTCGGGCGAGGGGAACAGATTGCAGGCGTCCGCGTACTGCGCGACCATGCGCAGGGTCTTGCGCTCGCCGCTTCCGCCGATCATCAGGTAGGGGTGCGGCCGGCTCAGCGACTGCGGCACGTTGAGCGGGCGCTCCAGCGTGTAGTGCTCGCCGCGATACGGCGTCTCGTCCCCCGCCCAGAGCTGCAGGCAGATCTGGATCGTCTCCTCGAGCCGCTCGAAGCGCTCCTTGAGCGGCGGGAAGAACAGGCCCATTCCCCTCGACTCCTCCTCGTTCCAGGCGGCGCCGATGCCGAGGCCGGCCCGGCCGCCGCTGAGCACGTCGAGGGTGGTGACGGACTTGGCGAGGATGGCCGGGTCACGGTAGACCGCGCTGGTCACCAGCACGTGCAGCAGGGCCTTCGTCGTGTGCGCCGCGATGAAACCCAACGCGGTGTAGGGGTCGAGCATGTCGTTCTCGGCCGGGCCGATCCCGCGGATCTGCCACACGTGATCCATGACGGTGATCCTGGCGATGCCGATCTCCTCCGCCCGCTCGGCGACGGTGCCGAGGGTCCGGCCGAGCTGCGGGGCTCCGCCGTCCCAGGTGAAATTGGCGAGGTGCAGTCCGAGTTCCATGCGGCTCCTTCGATGCGGCCCACGCGGTCGCCCCATCCGATGCTACGTCCGCTCGCCGGCCTCGACTCCCGATCTCTCCTCACGGGAGCCCCTAGCGGCGCCCCATCGCCGGGAGCACACTGTGGATCATGCTGCTGACCGCCGTCGGGAAGAAGTCGTGAGAAGGTGGCTGTTCGAGCACGGGCTGCTGATCGTGAACGTGCTCCTGTTCGTGATGTTCTTCGTCGGAATGGCGCTGACCGGCTGGCAGGTCGCCAATCAGGAGCTGCTCGATCACGGCGGCCCCGACAAGCCGCTCGGCGCATTCCTCGTCAGCGGTGATTTCGCTGAGGCGGTGTTCGAGAACTGGGAGAGCGAGTTCCTCCAGATGGGGTCCTATGTCGTGCTCACCATCTTCCTGTTCCAGAAGGGCTCTGCGGAGTCGAAGCCGCTCGGCGAGCCCGCTCCGCAGGATGAGGACCCCCGAACCGCGGCGAGCCCCCAGGCTCCCTGGCCCGTCCGGCGCGGCGGGCTGGCGCTGCTGCTCTACGAGAACTCCCTGCTCATCCTGTTCGCCGTCCTCTTCGTCGGTTCCTTCGTCGCGCACCTGATCGGCGGGGCCGCGGCCTACAGCGAGGAGCAACTGCTCCACGGCTCCCCGGCGGTGGGCCCGCTCGAGTACCTGGGAACCTCGCAGTTCTGGTTCGAGTCCTTCCAGAACTGGCAGAGCGAGTTCATGGTCGTGGCGGTGCTGATCGGAGCCTCGGTGTTCCTCCGGCAGCGGGGGTCGACGCAGTCCAAGCCCGTCGCCGCTCCGCACGGCGAGACCGGCTGACCCATGATCGAGGACGAGCTGCTGAGCCTCGCCGAGGAGGTCGCCGGCATCGCGCAATCCGGAGGGTTCACGGTCGGTGCTGCAGAATCGGTGACCGGTGGCACGATCGCCACCGCGCTCGCCGCGGCGCCCGACGCGAGCGAGTGGTTCCCCGGCAGCATCGTGGCCTATGGCACGGGCTTGAAGCGGGAGCTTCTCGGGGTGACCGCGGCCGATGTGATCACTGCCGAGTGCGCGCGGCAGATGGCCGAGGGCGCCCTCCGCGTGACCGCGGCGGACCTCGTCGTCTCGGTGACCGGGGTGGGCGGGCCGGGGCCCGAGGACGGTCACCCGGCCGGCACCGTCTTCATCGGCGTCGGCGATGCCCGGGATCTGCGGGTGTTCGAGCATCGCCTCGACGGAGAGCCGGACGAGGTGGTGAGGTCCGCGGCGCTCCGGGCGCTGCGGCACCTGGCGGAGGCGGCCAGGACAGTCTGACTCGGTCCCGCGCACGCTGCTTCCCGCTGTCACTTGCGCCGTATCGCCCTCCGTCCGTGCGGGGAAGGGCGATACGGCGCAAGTCACGGCGGCGCTCGCCGGGGAGTGGAAGGGCGCTCAGCGCTTCTTCGCCGCCGGCTTCAGCCGGATCCGCCGCAGCGGGTGGTCGGGGTCGAACTCGACGAGGTCCGGCAGCGAGGTCACGAAGTCGGTGAACGAGCTGTGGCCGAGCGCCCGCTCCTGGAAGGTCGGATCCATCCGCAGCATCTGGTTCTTGATCGCGCTGCTCGACTGCCAGTCCTCGTCGTTCTTCGCCTGCCCGAGCTCCAGCGCGCGCACCAGGAGATCGGCCGCCGCATCCTTCGCGCTCATCGGCTTCGGCTTCTGGGCCTTCGCCGGCCGCTGCGGCGGGACGTCGCCGGAGGGCTCCGTCGTGTCCGCCTTCGCCGGAGCGCTCCTGCGCGGTGGGACCACTCCGGGCAGCGCGTCGTAGTCGGCGAACTCGTTGCACGCCGCGGCCAGGTTCTTGCTGGTGGCACCGGCCACGCCGATCCCGACGACATAGCGGCCGAGCTGCTTGCAGCGCTGGGCGAGAGCGATGTAATCGGAGTCGCCGGCGACGATCACCACGTGGGTCAGGTCTTCGAGCCGGAAGAGGTCCTCCACCACGTCGACGGCGAGGCGGATGTCCGCGCCGTTCTTCATCGAGGCGACCGCGGGGAACAGCTGCACCAGATCGACCGCGCGCTCGAACAGCTGATTGCGGTAGCTCGCGTTCACCGGGACCGACCAGTCCGCATAGGCGCGGCTGACCGCGATGGTGCCGAAGGAGGAGGCGAAATCGAGGATGGCCCCGAGGTTGACCGTCGACTCCTCGAGGCGTCTGGCGACATCCGTCCCCTGGTTCGCCTTGGCGTCGAAGCCGCGCACCTGGTCCTTGTGGAACTGGCCGCGACGGCTCAGCTGGTCATAGCGCGAGATGACGATGTTGTCGAAGTCGATGTAGACGGCGACCCGTGCGTCGGTGGGCTCGGTCATGTGTTCCCTTGATCGGTTGCGGCAAGTCTGCCGTCATGGGACGGGCCAGCATCGCAGGCGCGCTACGCGGCCGACGCCGTGATGTTCACCAGCCAGCTCACGCCGAACCTGTCCTTGAGCATCCCGAAGCTGTCGCCCCACGGGGCCTTGGCCAGCGGCTCCAGGATCTCGGCGCCCTCGCTCAACCGGTTCCAGTATGCGGTGAGCTCGGACTCGTCGTCGCCGCTGAGCGAGACCGAGAAGCCGGCCGGGGGCGCGTACTCCATGTGGCTCGGGGTGTCGGCGCCCATGAGGACCAGGCCCTTCGTGCTGATCAGCTGCGCGTGCATGACGAGGTCCTTCTCGCTCTCCTCGACCGGCGCCTGGAAATCGGCGAAGGTGCTCACGGTGAGCTCGCCTCCGAGCGCCGACCGGTAGAACTCCATCGCCTCGCGGGCCTGGTCCTTGAAATTCAGGTAGGGATTGAGCTGGACGGTCATCGTGGTCCTCCTCGGCGTCGTGCTGACCATGGTCCCACGGTGCGGTTCGCTCGGATAGGCCCTCGTCAGCCCTGATCTGCGAGCAGCGCGTCGAGCGCGGGCCGCTGACCGGCCACCAGCCTCTCCCTGGCCGTATCCACGTCGATCCACTCGGCGCGGTCGAGCTCGGGAAAGCTCCTCATCCGGCCTGAGCGGGGCGGCCACTCCAGTTCGAACTCATTGCCGTGGAAGCCGCTCAGGTCGAGGTCCGACTCCGCGGCGAAGATCGTGACCACCTTGCCCGACCGCTGCCGGAAGTCGCCGAGCAGTCGGTAGTGGACGGCCGGAGCCGCGAGCCCGGTCTCCTCCTCGAACTCGCGCAGGGCGGTGTCGAGCGGTGACTCCCCGCGCTCGACGAGCCCCTTGGGGATCGACCAGGCTCCCGCGTCCTTCTTCGCCCAGAACGGGCCGCCCATGTGCCCGACGAGGATCTGCGGACCGGGCGCGCGCCGGTAGAGCAGCAGCCCGGCCGAGCGTTCAGGCATCCGGTTCTCCCTCGATCGTTCGCCGAGGATACCGCGCGGGCATCGACAGGAGTTCGATGCTGACCATGGACCGCGCAGTGCTCTTCGACGTCGACGGCACCCTCGTCGACTCCAACTACCTGCACGTCGACACCTGGGCGAGGGCGCTCGAGGAGGTGGGGCATCCGGTCGACGCCTGGCGCATCCATCGGGCCATCGGCATGGACTCGGCGAAGCTTCTCGAGTCCCTCCTCGGCGAGAGAGCGGACGCCGTCGGCGAGCGGGCGAAGACCCGCCACGGCGACCTCTACCTCCAGCAGGCCGAGCGGCTGAGGCCCTTCGACGGTGCGCGCGACCTCGTCGCCGAGCTCGCGCGCCGTGGCGCCCGGGTGGTGCTCGCGACCTCTGCGCCGCAGAAGGAGCTCGAGTTGTTGCTGAAGGTGCTCGACGTCGACGAGCACCTCGCCGACTTCACGTCGGCGAACGATGTCGAGACGGCCAAGCCGGAGCCTGACCTGATCCACGCGGCGCTCGGCAAGGCGGGGGTCGACGCGGCGCAGGCGGTCATGGTGGGCGATACGGTGTGGGACGTGGAGGCGGCCACGCGCGCCGGCGTCGCCTCGATCGGGGTGCTCA
>Ga0182749_1000999_pt1 | contig 23272 bp, 21 predicted proteins | sample eDN3rd37CKraftMG_FD_128875 | JGI IMG/M metagenome (GOLD analysis project Ga0182749, IMG submission 128875) | Enriched Miracle-Growth compost microbial communities from Emeryville, California, USA - eDNA 3rd pass 37_C Kraft MG (version 2) (version 2) ...
CCGACGCCGGCGAACACCGAGACACCGTTGTGGTTGTTGGCGACGCGGTAGATCATCTCCTGGATGAGGACCGTCTTGCCGACACCGGCACCACCGAACAGACCGATCTTTCCACCCTGCACGTACGGGGTGAGCAGGTCGATGACCTTGATGCCCGTCTCGAACATGGTGGTCTTCGACTCGAGCTGGTCGAAGGCCGGGGGCTTGCGGTGGATGGGCCAGCGCTCGGTGATCTCGATCTTCTCGCCGGGCTCGGCGTTGAGCACCTCGCCGGTCACGTTGAAGACGTGACCCTTGGTGACGTCGCCGACGGGCACGCTGATCGGCGCGCCGGTGTCGGTGACCACGGCACCGCGGACGAGGCCGTCGGTCGGCTTGAGCGCGATGGCGCGCACGAGCGAGTCACCGAGGTGCTGGGCGACCTCGAGGGTGAGGGTGAAGGCCTCCTCGGCCTCGCCCTGACCCGACAGGTCGATCGGCACCGTGAGGGCGTTGTAGATGTCGGGGATGCCCCCGGCGGGGAACTCGATGTCGACGACGGGGCCGATGACGCGCGCCACGCGGCCCACGCTGGGCTCCTGCACGCGCTCGACCGGGGATTCGACGGTGGTGGCGGTCATGACTGGCCTCGCTCTGCCTGGCCGGCCCGGTGGCCGGCGGTGTCGGTCTGGTGGTTGTTGCGGGTGAGCGCCGCGCTCACGCCCGCGGGCGTCGCGGCGCTCATGATGCCTTCAGCGCGTCGGCGCCCGAGACGATCTCCGAGATCTCCTGCGTGATCTCACCCTGGCGCGCCTGGTTCGCAAGCCGCGAGTAGGTACGGATGAGCTCCTCGGCGTTCTCCGTGGCGGTGTGCATGGCACGCTGCCGCGACGCGAGCTCCGAGGCCGCGGCCTGCAGCATCATGCTGTAGATCCGGCTGCGCACGTAGCGGGGCAGCAACGCGTCCAGCACGTCCTCGGCGGAGGGCTCGAACTCGTAGAGCGGGTGGACGACCTCGTCGCCCGCACCCGCCGCGCCCTGCTCCGCGCCCGGAGCGTCGACCTCGACGACCTCGAGCGGCAGGAGCCGCACGATCCGGGGACGCTGCGTGACCATGTTCACGAACTCCGTGTACACGACGTACAGCTCGCTGACGCCGCCCTGGTCCGCCGGGGCGGCGAAGGCGTCGAGCAGGGTGCGGCCGATCTCGTCGGCGGTCTCCACCTGGGGGGAGTCCGAGCGACCCGTCCACGAGCCGGCGAGGACGCGGTGACGGTAGCTGTAGAAGCCCTCGCCGCGGCGGCCGGCCACGTAGAGGTCGACCTCCTTGCCCCCGGACTGCAGCTCCGCGATGTGCGACTCGGCCTCGCGGATCACGTTCGCCGAGTAGGCGCCCGCCATGCCGCGGTCCGCGGTCACGACGAGCACCGCCGCGCGGTTCACGCCCTGACGGCCCGCCACGAGCGGGTGGTTGATCCGGCCACCGTGGGTCGCGACGGCCGACACCGCGTGCGTGAGGGCACGCGAGTACGGCAGCGCGGCCGCGGTGGCGCCCCGGGCCTTGCCGATCCGGGACGCAGCGATGAGCTCCTGGGCGCGGAAGACCTTCTTCAGCGACTGCGTCGACTTGATCCGCGCCTTGAAGACGCGCTGAGCACCGGCCATGGGTCAGGCCTTCTTCTGCTTGACGATCTGCTCCTGCTCGGGCTCGAGCGCCTCGTCCTCGCCGGCCTGGTCCACGAGCGACGAGCCGTCGGCCGTGAGGAAGCCCGCACGGAACTCCTCGACGCTCGCCTCGAGCGCGGCGACGGTGTCGTCCTCGAGCTTGCCGGTGCTCGCGATCGTGGAGAGCACCTCGGTGTGACGGCGCAGGTGATCGAGCAGCTCGCTCTCGAAGCGGCGCACGTCCTCGACCGGCACGTCGTCGAGCTTGCCGGTGGTGCCGGCCCAGATCGACACGACCTGGTCCTCGATCGGGTACGGCGAGTACTGGCCCTGCTTGAGCAGCTCGAGCAGGCGCGCACCGCGGTTGAGCTGGGCGCGGGAGGCCGGGTCGAGGTCGGAGGCGAACATCGCGAAGGCCTCGAGCGAGCGGAACTGCGCGAGGTCGAGCTTGAGCGTGCCCGAGACCTTCTTCATGGCCTTGATCTGCGCCGAGCCACCGACACGCGACACCGAGATGCCGACGTCGACGGCGGGGCGCTGGTCAGCGTTGAAGAGGTCCGACTGGAGGAAGATCTGGCCGTCGGTGATGGAGATGACGTTCGTGGGGATGTACGCCGAGACGTCGTTCGCCTTCGTCTCGATGATCGGCAGGCCGGTCATCGAGCCGGCACCCAGCTCGTCGGAGAGCTTCGCGCAGCGCTCGAGCAGACGGGAGTGCAGGTAGAAGACGTCACCCGGGTAGGCCTCGCGGCCCGGCGGGCGGCGCAGCAGGAGCGACACGGCGCGGTAGGCCTCGGCCTGCTTCGACAGGTCGTCGAACACGATGAGGACGTGCTTGCCGCCGTACATCCAGTGCTGGCCGATGGCCGAGCCGGTGTAGGGGGCGATGTACTTGAAGCCGGCCGGGTCGGAGGCCGGGGAGGCGACGATCGTGGTGTACTCGAGCGCGCCGGCCTCCTCGAGGGCGGAGCGCACCGAGGCGATCGTCGAGCCCTTCTGACCGATGGCGACGTAGATGCAGCGGACCTGCTTGCTGGGGTCGCCGGACTCCCAGTTGGCCTTCTGGTTGATGATCGTGTCGATCGCGATCGCCGTCTTGCCAGTCTGGCGGTCGCCGATGATCAGCTGGCGCTGGCCACGCCCGACGGGGATCATCGCGTCGATGGCCTTGAGACCGGTCTGCAGCGGCTCGTGGACCGACTTGCGGTCCATGACGCCGGGCGCCTGGAGCTCGAGGGCACGGCGGCCCTCGGTGGCGATGTCGCCGAGGCCGTCGATCGGGTTGCCGAGCGGGTCGACCACGCGGCCGAGGTACCCGTCACCCACGGCGACGGAGAGCACCTCGCCGGTGCGGCGCACCTCCTGGCCCTCCTCGATCCCGGTGAACTCACCGAGGACCACGACGCCGATCTCGCGCACGTCGAGGTTGAGGGCGAGGCCGAGCGTGCCGTCCTCGAAGCGCAGCAGCTCGTTCGCCATGGTGCCGGGGAGGCCCTCGACCTGGGCGATGCCGTCGGCCGCGAGCGTGACCCGACCGACCTCTTCGCTCACCGTGCCGGTGGGCTCGTAGGACTTCACGAAGCTGTCCAGCGCGGCCCGGATCTCGTCGGGCTGGATCGTCAGCTCAGCCATTGATCTTCTCCTGTCGTGACCGTGATGACGGTCGAACTCTGTCAAGGTGCCGGATCGAGCCGGCTACGCGACCTCGTGGCCTCGTATGTGGTCTGGGTCTAGCTCGCGATCTTGCGCCGGACGTCGTCCAGGCGCGAGAGCACCGTGGCGTCCATGACGTCGGCACCCACCTGGATCCGCAGGCCGCCGACGAGGCCGGGCTCGACCGCGGCCTCGACCTGCAGCTCACGGCCGTAGGTCTTCTGCAGCGCCGCGCCGAGACGCGCCACCTGCTCGTCGCTCAGCGCCACGCCGCTCGTGACGTGGGCCACCGCGCGCTTGCGGCGCGCCGCGCCCAGCTCGTTGTAGCGCTGGAGCACCGGCACGACGTGGCCGTCACGCTGCTTGCCGCCCGCCCGCTTCACGAGCAGGAGCGTGTCCGCGTCGACGACCTGGCCGAAGACCGCGTTCAGGAGCGCCTCGCGCGCCTCGCGCGTGCTGCGGTGGTCGGCGAGCGCCTCACGGACCCGAGGCTGCTGCAGCAGCGTCCGGCTCGCTCCGAAGAGCTCGTCGGTCACCCGCACCAGCACGCCCCGGTTGTCGGCGTCCGCGAGGATCGCCTCGACCGCGAGCGTCTCGAGCGCGTCACCGAGGTCGGCCTCGCGCGACCAGCGCGCAGCAGCGGCGTCGTCCACGACCGTGACCACGCGTGCGTCGACCCGCTCGCCGAACAACGAGGCGACCAGTCGAGCCTTGTCGTCCCCGGTGCGTGCGGGGTCCGTCAGCGCGCGTCGCAGCGAGGCCTCCGCGTCGAGCACGTCGACGACCGCGAACAGCTCCGTGCCCAGTGCCGCAGCGGATTCCCCCGCAGCCACGAGCACGGGCTCGAAGCGCGTGCGAACTGCCTTCAACGAGGCAAGGCTCGACCCTCGCATCACTTCCCCTTCGCGCCCGCGCCCGAGGCGTCGAGCTCGTCGAGGAAACGGTCGACCACGCGCGACTGACGTGCCACGTCGTCGAGCGACTCACCGACGATCTTCGAGGCGAGCTCGACCGCGAGGTCACCGACATCGCTGCGCAGCGACACGGCCGCCTGGCGGCGCTCCGCCTCGATCTGGCGCTGGGCCGTCTCGACGATCCGCGCCGCCTCGACGCTCGCGCGCTCCCGGTGCTCGGCCACGATCTGGGAACCCTCGGTGCGCGCCTCCTCGCGGATGCGGGCCGCCTCGCCGCGCGCCTCGCGCAGCAGGGCCTGGTTCTCGGCGAGCAGGGCGTCAGCCTCGGCCTGCGCCTCGTCCGCCTTCTTGATCCCGCCCTCGATCTTCGCGGCCCGCTCGTCGAGCACGGCCTGGAACTTCGGCAGCACGTACTTGAGGAAGACGACCGCGATGATGACGACGATCACGAGCGACCAGACGATGTCGTACATCTCCGGCAGCAACGGGTTGGGAGACTCCTCCGAGTCCGCGGCGACGTTGAGCGCCCCGACGAGCGCTGCGGTGCCTGCCACGGCGGTCACTTGAGGAAGAACGGCGTGACGATACCGAGCAGCGCAAGCACCTCGATGAACGCCAGACCGATGAACATGGTGGAACGGAGCTGGCCGGAGAGCTCGGGCTGGCGGGCGATGCCCTCGATCGTCTTGCCGAAGAGGATGCCGAGGCCGATGCCGGGGCCGACCGCAGCGAGGCCGTAGCCCACGGTCGAGAGGGAGCCGGTGACCTCAGCGATAGTCGTCGTGTCCACTGGTGCTGCTTCCTTTCATCAGCGCGCCGGTCGGCGCAGGTGCTGTCGTGGCCGCCGGGCGCGGGGCTGGCTCGGCGGGGTGGAACGGGTCCTCAGTGCTCGTCCGCCACCGCCATGTTGAGGTACGTGGCCGTGAGGATCGCGAACACGTACGCCTGCAGTGCGGCGACGAAGATCTCGAGCAGGAAGAACGCGAAGCCGCCGGTGAAGGTCACGACGCCGAGCGCCTTGAGGCCTCCGGAGGCCGAGAAGAACAGGAACTGGGTGCCCGCGAAGCACAGTGCGAGCAGCAGGTGTCCGGCGATCATGTTGGCGAGCAGACGGATCGTGAGCGTCGCCGGCTGCAGGATGAGCTTCTGCATGAGCTCGATGGGGGTCAGCAGCACGTACAGCGGCCACGGCACGCCCGGCGGGAAGAGGCTGACCTTGAGGTAGCCCCCGAAACCGTGCTGCTTGATGCCCGCCACGTGGTACGAGATCCAGACCCACAGGGCGAACATCAGCGGCAGGCCGATGACGCCGGTGCCGGCGATGTTCAGCCCGGGGATCACGCCGGTGAGGTTGAAGAAGAGGATCGCGCAGAAGATCGTCGTGACGATCGGGGTGTACTTCCTGCCGAGCTTCTCGCCGAGGACCTCCTGGGCGATGTTGATCCGCGCGAAGTCGAGGATCATCTCCACCGCGCTCTGCAGGCGCCCCGGCACGAGGCGGGCGCGGGCGGCGGTGCCGACGAAGAGCGCGAGGAGGAGGACCGTGACGAGCAGGCGGATCAGCATGATCCGGTTCAGCTCGAAGGCGGAGTTCTCGAAGAGGACCGCGGGCGGGAAGAAGTCGGTGATGCTGGGGGCATGGAACTCGCCGTCAGCGGAGATGACCTGCGCCGTCGCAAGCAGGGACACGAAGCGCTCCCGTCGGTGGTGCGGCCTTGACGCGCACCACCGTCCTCAGGTCGTCAGGAAGATGGCGCGCCCAAGGACCTGCCGGTCTTGGATACGACAAGATCCTAGCACACCAAGGACCTCCCGCAGGCGCGGTCCGGAGCCGTTCCCGGGGCCCTGAGAGGGGTCCCGGGAGGCCGTCAGGACGGGTCGACGTACGGCACCCGGACGCGCTGGAACGCGACGAGGTCGAGGACGAGCGAGCCGAGCACCCCGACGATCACGACGATCACGAAGACCTTCGGGTGGAAGAAGTCCAGCCCCTGGAGGACCGCGACGGCGACGAAGAGGACGACGATCTTCACGAGCCACGACCCCGCGACGACCGCGAACATGGTGCTCGGGGAGCGGTGCGAGGTCCACCACATGGACCAGACGGTGGTGCCCGAGAACACCACGGCGACCGCGGTGCCCAGCAGCGCGCCCCACACGCCCCGACCTTGCGCGACGAGCGCGCCGACCACGACGGAGACGAGCGCCAGCGCCCCGAGGAAGAGCAGGACCCACCGCAGGGCCGAGCGGAACAGCTCGTGCGCGCCCTCCGGGGTCACGCGCGGTCGCGGGCCTGCGGGCACGCTCGGCGGGAGGTCGTGGTCGGTCATCGAGGCTCCTCGGGGACGGTGCTGGCGTTGAGAGGGCTGGGCTGGAGGGTGACGGGTGCGTCGGCCGACCGCTCCGTCGTGACCTGCGTGCCGGGAGCGGCCGTGACCGTCGTGTCCGCGTCGACGTCGATCGAGACGAGCGGGGGCGCCGAGCGCCGACGGCCGCTGAACGGACCGAGGGTGAGCAGGAGCACCACGGCGACCGCGACGGCGAGCGCCACCGCGACCACCCGCCAGGACAGCACCACCAGGGCGGCTGCCGCGAAGGCGAAGACGGCGGTCCACAAGTACATCACGAGGACCGCGCGACGGTGCGAGTGGCCGAGCGCCAGGAGACGGTGGTGCAGGTGCCGGCGGTCCGGGTGGAACGGCGACTTGCCCTGGGCGAGGCGCCGCACCACGGCCATGGCCATGTCGAGCAGCGGCAGCACCAGGACCGCCATGGGCAGCAGGATCGGCAGGTAGGCCGGGAGCGCCTCCCCGCCCGAGAACTGCGCGGGGTCGATCTTGCCGGTCACGATGATGCCCGCCGCCGCCATCGTCAGGCCGATGAGCATCGAGCCCGAGTCGCCCATGAAGATGCGGGCCTGGTGGAAGTTGTGCGGCAGGAAGCCCACGCACACCCCCACGAGCGCCGCGACGACGAGGCTCGCCAGGCTCGAGTAGTCCTGAGGGCTGTCGTTCTGCGTGAGCAGGTAGGTGTAGACGAAGAACGCCGCCCCGCCGATCGCCACGACGCCCGCCGCCAGGCCGTCGAGCCCGTCGACGAAGTTCACCGCGTTCATCGCGATCACGAGGACCACGACCGTGACGAACAGGGACATGCGGCTCGAGCCGATCGTCAGGCCGCCGATCGGCAGGGTGATGACCTGCACCCCCTGCCAGGCCATGAAACCGGCGGCGAGCACCTGCCCCACCAGCTTGATCATCCAGTCCAGGTCCCAGATGTCGTCGACGACACCGAGCAGGCACACCATCGCCGCGCCGCCCAGCACCGCCCAGGCCTGCCCCCCCGAGCTGTCGAAGACGTCCGCGAGGAACGGCGTGCGCGAGGCGAGCACGAAGGCGACCGCGAGCCCGGCGAGCATGGCCAGGCCACCGAGGCGCGGGGTGGGGATCGTGTGCACGTCACGGCTGCGCACCGCGGTGATCGCCCCGGCCCGCAGCGCGATCCAGCGCGCGAGCGGGGTCATCAGGAACGTCACCGCGGCGGCGACGAGCATGACGAGCGCGTAGACCCTCACGCGCCGTCGCCCTCCCCGAGGCCGAGGACGCCGGGCACGACCTCGCGCAGCGCGGCGAGGTCGATCGCCCCGGCGCGCACCACGCGCGGCTGCTCGCCCGTCGCGTCGACGATGGTCGACGGCACGCCGCCCGAGCTCGGGCCGCCGTCGAGGTAGAGCGCGACCGACTCCCCCAGCTGCTCGCGGGCGGCGTCCGCGGTGAGCGCGGCGTCCCGTCCGGTCCGGTTCGCGCTCGAGACGGCCATGGGACCGGTGCGCGCGAGCAGGGCGAGCGCCGCCGGGTGGTCCGGCATCCGCAGGGCCACGGTGCCGCGGGTCTCCCCGAGGTCCCAGGCGAGCGACGGCTGGGCGTGGCAGATGATGGTCAGCGCACCGGGCCAGAACACCGAGGCGAGGGCGCGCACGTCGGCGGAGACGTCGGCCGCGAGGCCGTCGAGGGTCGCCACGGTGCCCACCAGCACGGGTGGCGGCATCTGGCGGCCCCGGCCCTTGGCCGCGAGGAGCGCGGCCACGGCCTCCGGGGAGAAGGCGTCGGCGCCGATGCCGTAGACGGTGTCCGTCGGCAGGACGACGAGGCCGCCACGGGCGACGACGTTCACCGCCTCGTCGAGGGCGGGTCCCCAGGACGCCGGGTCTGTCACTGGTCGCTGCGAGGTCACGGTGCTGAGTCTTTCACGAGGGGGATGGTGGCTGGGGCAGGCGTGGTGCGGGAGCCCGCGGCGTCGAGGCCCGAGCGCACCGCCACCACCATGCGCTCCCGACCTGTGAGGTCCGTCCGGGTCTCGACCCGCTCCCAGCCCCCGCCGGCGGCGAGCAGCTCTCTCGCCGCCGCGGCCTGCACCTCGGCGTGCTCCATGACGAGCAGGCCGCCGGGGCGCAGCAGGCGGGCTGCCGCGGCCACGACGCCGCGCGGCACCTCGAGGCCGTCCGGGCCGAGGCCGTACAGGGCGACGGCCGGGTCGTGCCGGGCGACCTCGGGGTCCTTCGGCACGGCGCCGGGCGGCACGTAGGGCGGGTTGGAGACGACGACGTCGACGGTCCCGTCGAGCTCGTGCAGCGCGGTGCGCGCGTCGCCGCGCAGCAGGGTGACCCGGGCCTGCGGGTGCGCCGCGGCGACCGCGGCCACGTTGCGCTCGGCCCAGGCGTGCGCCGCGGCGTCGAGCTCGACCGCCCAGGTCAGGGTGCCGGGGACCTCCGTCGCGACCGCGAGGGCGATCGCGCCCGACCCGGTGCACAGGTCGACCACCCGCACGGCACCGTCCGCGTCCGTCCGGAGAGGGAGCGGGCGGCCGGCGTCGATCGCCCGAGCGGCGTCGATCGCGACCTGTGCGACGACCTCGGTCTCGGGGCGCGGCACGAAGACGCCCGGCCCGACCGCGAGCTCGAGGTGCCGGAACGCCGCGGTCCCGATCAGGTGCTGCAGCGGCTCGCGGCCGGCACGACGCGACACGAGCGCGCTCAGCCCGGCGGCCTGTGCGGGATCGAGCCGTAGCGCTCCCCGCGCGAGGTCGGTGCGCAGCGCCCCGGGAGATGTGCCGAGCACGTGCGCCGCGAGCGCCTCGGCGTCGTGGCGCGGGCTGGCGACGCCGGCGCTCGCGAGCACCGCGGCGGCGGCTCGCAGCGTGGCGCCGAGGTCCCGGGGGGCCTGCTCGTCGGTCACGGCAGGCTCAGCGTCCGACGGCGGCGAGGCGGGCAGCCTCGTCCGCGTCGACCGCGGCGGCGACGACAGGGCCGAGGTCACCGTCGAGGACGTGGTCGAGGTTGTACGCCTTGTAGCCGGTGCGGTGGTCCGCGATCCGGTTCTCCGGGAAGTTGTAGGTGCGGATGCGCTCGGAGCGGTCGACGGTGCGCACCTGCGAGCGGCGCAGGTCGTTCGCCTCGGCGGCCGCGGCCTCCTGCTGGGCCGCGAGCAGGCGGGCGCGCAGCACGCGCATGGCCTGCTCGCGGTTCTGCAGCTGGGACTTCTCGTTCTGCATCGACACCACGATGCCGGTGGGCAGGTGGGTGATGCGCACCGCAGAGTCCGTAGTGTTGACGGACTGACCACCGGGACCCGAGGAGCGGAAGACGTCGATGCGCAGGTCGTTCGGGTCGATCTCGACCTCGGACACGTCGTCGGCCTCGGGGAAGACCAGCACCCCGGCGGCCGAGGTGTGGATCCGCCCCTGGGACTCCGTGACCGGCACGCGCTGCACGCGGTGCACGCCGCCCTCGTACTTCAGGCTCGCCCACACACCGTCCTCGGGGGCGACCGCGCCCTTCGCCTTCACGGCGACCTGCACGTCCTTGTAGCCGCCGAGCCCCGACTCCGTGGACTCGAGCACCTCCGTGCCCCAGCCGCGGCGCTCCGCGTAGCGCAGGTACATCCGCAGCAGGTCGCCCGCGAACAGGGCGGACTCCTCGCCGCCCTCCCCCGCCTTGATCTCGAGGATGACGTCACGGCCGTCGTCCGGGTCGCGCGGGACGAGCACCCGGCGCAGGCGTTCCGCCGCCTCGGCCGCCTCGGCCTCGAGGGGCGGCACCTCGTCCGCGAACGCCGGGTCCTCCGCGGCGAGCTCGGCGGCCGCCTGGGCGTCCTCGGCGGCGCTGCGCCACTGCCGGAAGGCCCCGGCGACTCGGCTGAGCTCCGCGTACCGCCGCCCGAGCGAGCGAGCGCGGCCGGCGTCCGCGTGGATCGCGGGGTCCGCGAGCTGCGCCTCGAGGTCGGCGTGCTCGGAGAGCAGCGGCTCGGCGGCGGCGAACATCTCCGCGTCAGCGGGGCCGCCGGTCGTGGGGGTCGTGCTCATGGGATCCTCGCTCCAGCCGACACGGTTCCAGGGAAGACGACAGCGCCGGTGGTGCCGCGGCCCGACTGCCCCTGGAGAGGTTGTCGGCGCGGTACCACCGGCGCTGCTTCGACGCTAGTTGCTCGCCGGCTTCTTGCCATAGCGGGCCTGGAACCGGGCGACGCGGCCGCCGGTGTCGAGGATCTTCTGCTTGCCCGTGTAGAACGGGTGGCAGGCGCTGCAGACCTCGGTGCCGATCGCGCCCGACGTCTCGGTGCTGCGCGTGGTGAACGTGTTGCCGCACGTGCAGGTCACCTGCGTGACGACGTACTCGGGGTGAATGCCAGACTTCACGGTGTCTCCTTGGTGTGGGGCGCCTGGGTCGCCTCGCGCTGCGCGAGACGTGAACCAGGGGCGACGATCCATTGTGCCAGAACCGCACGGCCCCGTGAAATAGTCCCGGTCTCGTAGGATGACGCCTGATGAGCGACTCCTCCCGCCCCGGCCCGGGCCGCCCGCTGCGGGTGGCACTCGTCATCGACGACTCGCTCGACCGGCCCGACGGGGTGCAGCAGTACGTGCTCGTGCTCGGCGAGTGGCTCACCGCTCGGGGCCACGAGGTGCACTACGTGACCGCCTCGAGCAGCCGCACGGACCTGGAGCGGCTGCACGTCGTGGGGCGCACCGTCCAGGTCACCTTCAACGGCAACCGCCTCGGCACCCCGCTGCCCGTCTCCCGGCGCGAGGCCCGCGACATGCTCGCGCGCGTGCGGCCCGACGTCGTGCACGTGCAGATGCCCTACAGCCCGTTGCTCGCCGGGCGCGTGGTCTCGGCCGTGCCTGCCCGCACGGCCGTGGTGGGCACGTTCCACATCTACCCGCAGTCGCGACTCGTGGAGATCGGTGCGCACGCGCTCGGCCGCCTGGAACGACGCCGGCTGCGGCGGTTCGACGCGGTGATGGCGGTCTCCGAGGCCGCCCAGGACTTCGCGCGGCGTACCTTCGGGCTGCGCACGCGGGTGGTGGGCAACCCGGTGGACCTCGACCGTTTCGCGCCGCGGGACGGTGACGGCGCGGGCGCGGAGGCCGCCGCGGTGGCGAGCTCGCGACCGGGCGACGCGGCTGGCCGGTCCGCCGCCCGCATCGTGTTCCTCGGACGGCTCGTCGCGCGCAAGGGCCCGCGCGAGCTGGTGCGCGCGCTGGTGCGCCTGGGCACGACCTCTCCCGACCTGCCCTGGCGGGCCACGGTAGCGGGGCGCGGCGGCCTGCTCGACGAGCTGCGCCGGCTCGCCGAGGAGGGTGGCATCGGTGACCGGATCGACTTCCCAGGCTTCCTCGACGAGGCGGACAAGCCAGCCTTCCTCGCCTCGGCCGACCTCATCGCCCTGCCCTCCACGGGGGGCGAGAGCTTCGGCATCTCCGTGGTCGAGGCCCTGGCCACCGCCGCCGGGCCGGTGCTCGCTGGTGACAACCCGGGCTACCGCACGGTGATGCGCGGCCTGGAGGACCAGCTCGTCGTCCCGGGCGACACGGACGGGTTCGCCGCCGAGCTCGGTCGGCGCCTGCGCGCCCTCGACGACCCCGCCGAGCGCGCGAAGGTGGTCGAGCGGCAGCGCACGGCAGCGGCGCGGTTCGACGTCGGCGTCATCGGCGCCCAGGTGGAGGCGGCCTACCGCGAGGCGCTGGCGCAGCGTCCCTGACGGCCCGCCGGTCCGCAGGCCCAGCCGCGTGGCCCGAGAAGCCGCAGCTCCTCGGCCCGGGATTGTGGGCTGTCTGTCGCCGCCAGGGCGAGGAAACAGCAGATAGCCCACAATCCTGGGCCAGGGCCGGTCGGCCGACGGTCAGACGGTCTGGCCCGCGTTCTCGTCCTGCTCCGTGCCCGGGGTGCTCTTCTGCACCTGCAGCAGGAACTCGACGTTCGTCTTGGTGTCCTTGAGCTTGCCCAGCAGCAGCTCGATGGCCTGCTGCTGGTCGAGGCCGCCGAACACGCGGCGGAGCTTGTAGATGATCTTGAGCTCCTCGGCGGGCAGCAGGACCTCCTCGCGGCGGGTGCCCGACGCGTTGACGTCGACCGCCGGGAAGATGCGCTTGTCGGCCAGGGACCGCGACAGACGCAGCTCCATGTTGCCGGTGCCCTTGAACTCCTCGAAGATCACCTCGTCCATCTTCGAGCCGGTCTCCACGAGCGCCGAGGCGAGGATGGTGAGCGAGCCGCCGTTCTCGATGTTGCGGGCCGCGCCGAAGAACCGCTTGGGCGGGTAGAGCGCCGAGGCGTCCACACCACCGGAGAGGATGCGCCCGGAGGCCGGGGCCGCCAGGTTGTAGGCGCGCGACAGGCGGGTGAGCGAGTCGAGCAGCACGACGACGTCCTGACCCAGCTCCACCAGGCGCTTGGCGCGCTCGATGGCGAGCTCGGCGACGATCGTGTGGTCCGAGGCCGGACGGTCGAAGGTCGAGGCGATGACCTCGCCGTGGACCGTCCGCTCCATGTCGGTGACCTCTTCGGGACGCTCGTCCACGAGCACCACCATGAGGTGGACCTCGGGGTTGTTCGTCGTGATCGCGTTGGCGATCTGCTGCATGATGATCGTCTTGCCGGCCTTCGGGGGCGCGACGATGAGGCCGCGCTGGCCCTTGCCGATCGGGGCGACGATGTCGATGACGCGGGGCGTCTGACGGCGGTTGGCCGGGTTCTCCAGGCGCAGGCGCTCCTGCGGGTACAGGGGGGTCAGCTTGGCGAACTCGGGGCGCTGGCGAGCGGCGTCGGGCGTGAGCCCGTTGACCGTGTCGAGCCGCACCAGGGCGTTGAACTTCTGGCGCACGCTGTTGCCGGTCGGCTGCTGCTCGCCGTCGCGCGGGGCGCGGATGGCGCCGGTCACCGCGTCACCCCGACGCAGGCCCGACTTCTTCACCTGGTTCAGCGACAGGTAGACGTCGTTGGGACCGGGCAGGTAGCCGCTCGTGCGCACGAAGGCGTAGTTGTCGAGGACGTCGAGGATGCCCGCGACGGGCACCAGGACGTCGTCCTCGCTCAGCTGGATCTCGTCCAGGCTCGCGAGGTCGCCGCCGTTGCCGCGGCCCTGGCGGCTGCGCTTGGTGCCGCGCTCACGGAAGCGGTCGCGATCGCGGTCCCGGCCGCGACGGCGGCGCCCGCCGCGCTCGGTGTCGATCTCGACGACGCCCTGGCGGTCGGAGGGCTCGCGGCGGGAGTCCCGGTTGCCGTCGCGCTGGGCGTCACGGCGCTGGGCGCCGTCGTCGTTCTGGGCGGCCTGCTGGCTCTGCTGGCCGCCGCCCTGGCCGCGCTGCTGGCGCTGCTGGCGCTGGCGGTCACCGCGCGCGGCGCGGTCCCCCTGCTGGTCGTCGCCGCGCTCGCCGGACTGCGCGGGCAGCGGCAGCTCACCGACGATGGCGGCGGCGCGAGCGGCGCGCTCGGAGTCACCACGGCCCCGGTTGCGGCGGCCCTGCTTCTCCGCGCCGCCGTCGGGCAGCACGAGGCTCTCGAGGATGTTGGCGTCCCGGCGGCCGCCGTCGGCGCGGCCCGCGTCGTCCTGCTGGCCGGCGGGACGCGAGGCGCCCTCGCGGGAGCCCCGCGAGCCGCGGTCGGTCCGCTCGACGGTCGCCGTGGCGGGGGCCGCGGAGGCCGAGGCCACGGGCGTCTTCTCGGCCGACCTGTCGGTGGTGGTCTGCTGGGGGGCGGATGCCGGGCGCGAGGCGCTGCGGCGCGCGCCCGAGCCGCCTCCCGCGGCGCTGATGGCCTCGACAAGATCGCTCTTGCGCATCTTGGAGGTGCCCTTCACCCCGAGCGTGCCGGCGAGCTTCTGGAGCTCGGCGATCTTCAGCGCGGAGAGCCCGGCGCGCGAGGTGGCTGCGGGCGTGGTGTTGTCTGTCACGAAGGATCCTTCCCCTCGTCGGCAGCCCGCTGGACGAGCCAGGGGCCTACGGTCACGTTCCTGTGGTCAGGGCGTGGGAGGGACGCGGTGCTGCCCGCAGGGGAGATCGGGCGGCGCGTCACATGTCTTCGGGCGGTGATCGTCGAGGCGCTCGCCGCCGTGGCGGGAGCGATGGAGCGATCAGCGGTGCGGGCGAGCCCCCGGTGAACGTCACCGTGACGTGTCGGCGGGAGAGCTCGACGACGCTCAGGAAGCTTCGTCCCGACCAGGTCGGCCGTGCGGTGCAGGTGTGCATCGCTGGGAACGTCTGCCGAGGGGGTTTCGCCTGCGGTCGCGCCTCGACGTGCGGCTCGGAGGAGTCAGGGCTGTGCGGATCAGAACCGAAGATCGGAGCCGTGCCTGTCCGACGAGCGCGGTTCGAGGACCGCGAGAGACGTCCCCACTGTATCACCGACACCACCCGGACGCCCAGCACTCGTGACGGTGGTTCACCCGCTCGGGGTGGTGGTGCCGGCGTGCGGGGTCGGTCCGGGCTGCCGGCGAGTCAGGGGCGAGGGGCGGGCAGCCGGTCCACGGTGGCGCCGGCCCGGGCGACGCCCGGGCGCAGCACGTGCCACCCGCGCCGCGCGCCGTCCGCGTCCGGGAGGCCCAGCACGGTGCGGAGCACCTCGTCCTGCTGCTCCCGCTCCTCCTGGGTGCCGAGCACCAGGACCGTCGGTCCTGCGCCGGAGACCACCGCGGCGAGCCCCGCGGCGCGCAGCCCTGCGACGAGGTCGGCCGAGGCCCGCATGACCTCGGCACGGTAGCCCTGGTGCAGCCGGTCCGCGGTCGCCTCGAGGAGCAGGTCCGGGCGCGAGCCGAGCGCGGCGACCAGCAGTGCGGCACGGGCGACGTTGAAGGCGGCGTCCTCGTGCGGCACGACGGACGGCAGCACGCCACGGGCGCGGTGCGTCGAGAGCCGCTCCTGCGGCACGAGCACGAGCGGGTCGACCTGCGCGTGGACCGGCAGCCGCTCCGCACGGGCGCCCGGGCCGCTCCGGTCGTCGACCGCGCAGCCCCCGGTGGCGGACCACGCGACGGTGGCGCCGCCGAGGATCGCGGGGGCGGCATTGTCGGGGTGCCCCTCGACCTGCGTCGCGAGGTCGAGGACCGTCGCGTCGTCGAGGAGGGTGGGGTCGGCGATCAGCCCGCGAGCCGCGAACAGTCCGGCGACCACGGCGGCGGCCGACGAGCCGAGGCCGCGTCCGTGCGGGATCGCGTTGTGGCACACGAGGTGCAGCCCGACCTGCGAGGCACCGACGTGGTCGAGGCCGAGGCGGACCGCACGAGCCACGAGGTGCCGCTCGTCGGTGGGCACCTCCCCCGCCCCCTCGCCCAGGACCTCGACCCGCACCTCGTCGGAGGCGAGCGCGAAGACCTCGAGCTCGTCGCGCAGGTCGAGAGCCAGGCCGAGCGCGTCGTAGCCCGGACCGAGGTTCGCGCTCGTCGCCGGGACGGTGACCCGGACGTGGTCCGCAGCCAGGCGCACGGTCAGCCGAGCCCGAGAGCCGCAGCGATGGAGACGACGTCGGCGGTGACCTTCTGCGGGGCGACCTCGCCGCCGTCGGGCGTGCGCAGGGCCCACTGCGGGTCCTTGAGCCCGTGGCCGGTGACCGTCACGACGATGCGCGCGCCGGCCGGCACCAGCCCGGCCTCCGCGCGCTTGAGGATGCCGGCGGCCCCCGCCGCGGAGGCGGGCTCGACGAAGACGCCGACCTCGCTGGACAGGATGCGGTGCGCGGCGAGGATCTCCTCGTCGGTCACCGCCTCGATCACGCCGCCGGACTCGTCGCGCGCGGCCTCCGCCTGCGCCCAGGAGGCGGGGTTGCCGATGCGGATCGCGGTGGCGATCGTCTCCGGCTCGGTGATCGGGTGCCCCGCGACGATCGGGGCGGCTCCGGCGGCCTGGAAGCCCCACATCTGGGGGCGGTGGGTCGCCTTGCCCGCGGCCTCGTACTCGCGGTAGCCGAGCCAGTAGGCGGTGATGTTGCCCGCGTTGCCCACCGGGAGCGCGTGGATGGTGGGGGCGTCGCCCAACCAGTCCACGACCTCGAAGGACGCGGTCTTCTGACCCTGGATGCGGTCAGGGTTCACGGAGTTGACGAGCTCGACCGGGTACGCCTCGGCGAGCTTGCGCGCGGCCACGAGGCAGTCGTCGAAGTTGCCGTCGACCTGCAGCAGCCGCGCGCCGTGGGCGATGGCCTGGCTGAGCTTGCCCATGGCGATCTTGCCGTCCGGCACGAGCACCGCGCAGACCATGCCGGCCGCGGTCGCGTAGGCCGCGGCCGAGGCGGAGGTGTTGCCGGTCGAGGCGCAGACGACGGCCTTGGCCCCGCGGCTCGCGGCCGAGGAGATGGCGGTGGTCATGCCGCGGTCCTTGAAGGAGCCGGTCGGGTTCATGCCCTCGACCTTGAGGTACACCTCCGCGCCGGTCAGCTCGCTGAGCCGCGGGGCGGCGACGAGCGGCGTGCCGCCCTCCCCCAGCGTGACGACGTGCGTCTGGACGTGCTCCGGCAGGTGCTCGCCGTACTCGCGGATGATGCCTTGCCACACGTGGGCCATCAGGCTCCCTCTACTCTCAGGACGGACTCGACGGCGCGGACGACGTCGAGGTCGGCGACGGCCGCGACGGTCGCGGCCAGGTCGGCCTCGCGGGCCGCATGGGTCGTGAGGATGAGCTGCGCGACGCCGTCGGCCTCGAGGCCGACCTGGCGCACCGTCTCGATCGAGACCCGGTGCGCGGCGTAGGCGCGGGCGACCTCGGCCAGCACGCCGGGACGGTCGACGACCCGCAGCCGGGTCTGGTAGCGCGTGGTCGCCTCCGCCGGCGGCGCGAGGGGCAGGGCGGCGTAGACGGACTCGTTCGGGCCGCGGCCGCCCAGCACTCGGTGCCGGGCCACGGACACGACGTCACCCATGACCGCGGAGGCGGTCGGCGCACCGCCGGCGCCCCGACCGTAGAACATGAGCTCGCCCGCGGCGGCCGCCTCGACGAAGACCGCGTTGAAGGCACCCCGCACGCCCGCGAGCGGGTGGCCCGAGGGGACCAGCGCGGGGTGCACCCGTGCCTGGATCCCGCCGTCGGTGCGCTCCAGGATCGCGAGCAGCTTGATGACGTGCCCCGACTCGCGCGCCGCCGCGACGTCGTCCGCCGTGACGCTCGTGATGCCCTCGCGGGCGACGGCGTCGAGCGGCACGCGGGTGTGGAAGGCCAGGCTCGCGAGGATCGCCGCCTTGGCGGCGGCGTCGAAGCCCTCGACGTCGGCGGTCGGGTCGGCCTCCGCGTAGCCGAGCTCCTGCGCCTGGGCGACGGCCTCCTCGAAGCCGAGACCGTGGGAGGTCATCTGGTCGAGGACGTAGTTCGTCGTGCCGTTGACGATGCCGAGCACACGCTCGACGACGTCGCCCGCGAGCGACTCGCGCAGCGGACGCACGAGCGGGATCGCGCCGGCCACGGCGGCCTCGAAGTACACGTCCACGCCGGCCGCGGCAGCGGCCTCGTAGAGCGACGGGCCGTCCTCGGCCAGCAGCGCCTTGTTCGCGGTCACGACGCTCGCGCCGGCGTCGATCGCCTCGAGGATGAGCGTGCGGGCAGGTTCGATGCCGCCCATGAGCTCGATGACCAGGTCGGCCCGGCGCACCAGGCCTGACAGGTCGTCGGTCAGCAGCGCGCGGTCGACCACCGCGTCGCGGTCGGCGGCGAGGTTGCGGACCCCGACGCCGACGAGCTCGAGCCGGGCTCCCACGCGGGCCGCGAGGTCGTCGGCCTGCTCGACGAGGATGCGCACCACCTCGGTGCCCACGACGCCGGCGCCCAGGACGGCGACCCGGAGGGCGGGGCCGCCTGCTCGATCGAGCGGGTCGGTCTGCGCAGCAGCCACGGGGCTGGTCCTCCTGGGGTCGTCGGGCTCGTGGACGGGCACGTCGGCCCGCGTCACCGGTGCGGGGACCGGTGACACCGCGGGCAAGTCTACCGGCGCCGCGAACCCGGGCGGGGCAGGCCGATCGCGACGGCCGCCGCACCCAGCCACAGCGCACCGCCGAGGAGCCAGACATCGCGCCCCGTCATCGACGACCGCGCGCTCGTGGCCTCCGGCGCCGCCTGGGGAACCGACGAGGCCGCGAGCGCGAAGGTCGTCGCCACCGGTCCCTGCGATACCTCGTCGTAGCTCGTGGCAGAGGTGGTCGGGAGCGTCTGCGGCAGCAACGACGTGACCGGCGCGGTGGGCACCGGCGACGCGGGCACCGGGGCCGTCGGCACCGCGGGGGCGGCCGGCGTGGTGGGGGTGCTCGGGGTCGACGGCGTGCTGGGCGTCGAGGTGCTCGGCGGCTTCTTCGTCGTGTTCTTCGGCGCCTTGCTCTTCTTCTTGTTCTTCTTGCTCTTGTCCTTCGTGCCGCTGTCGGCAGGAGGCGGGACCACGACCTGGTCGGCGGAGTCGTAGCTCACCGTCAGCGCGGTGGGCACCTTGCGCCGGTCGCCTGCGCCGCCGGAGGCGAGCCAGTACGTGGACTGGCCGGTGAGCTGCTGGAAGTCGACGAAGTCCTGCGGGAAGGAGCCCCAGTACGCGGCGTTGTCGGTGCTCTTCTCGACCTGGCCGACACCCTGGACACTGACGCCGAGGTAGTCGGGCAGCCGGGTGAAGCCCTTGTCGGTGAGCGTGACGCCCGAGAGCCTCGCGAGGGTGATCGTGGTCGGCTCCAACGCCGCCCACTTCGACGTGTCGACCCGGTCAGCCCCGTAGCCACCTCCGGTCGCCGTGAGCGTCCCGGTCCCGTCCGCCGTCAGCGTGAGCACAGGGTCCGTCGCCGTCCAGTAGGTCAGGCCTCCGTAGAAGACGACGGTGAAGGTGCCCTTCCAGGCGATGCTCGCGGTGCCGGCGGTCGGATCGACGGTGCCGGTACCGCCGGTCAGGACGACCTGTGATCCCGTCGAGGACGTGGTGCTGACCGCCTTGCCGTCGGCACCCTGGCACTTGGTCGCCCAGGTCGGCGTCGCCCAGCCCTTGGCCGCGGCCTTGCGGACCGAGACGTTGCCGGCCTTGGCGCGGTAGAAACCGTCAGCCTGGGTCCACACCCGTGACGATCCCGTGTTGCCGGCGGCCCCGGCCGACAGGAAGTTGCAGCCGCCGAAGTATGCGCCCGAGCTGACCTCCGTGTTGATGCCCCAGGCGAGGACCGCGTCGTCGAGGGTCCGGGCCGTGGTCTCCGGCGTCGGGTCCTCGTCCGTGCTGCTGCCGTCGTCCGTGCCGGTGCCGGTGCCGGTGCCGTCACCCGAGCCATCGTCAGAACCCGTGCGGTCGTCCGAACCCGTGCCGTCCCCCGAGCCGTCGTCGGCGCCCTGGCCGCTGCCGTCGTCCGGCGTCGTCGTGCCGTCGTCGTCCGTACTTCGGTCCGCGCCGTCGTCCGAGGTCACGGTGCTGCTGTCAGACGCGGTGCGGTCACCGGACGCCGTGCCGTGATCAGACACCGTGCCGTCGGCCGTCGCGCCGCCGGCTCGGCCGAGCGACGGCGCCTCGTCGGCTGCTGTCGCCACGGCCACGGAGGGCCCCGCGAGGAGCAGCAGGGCCGCGGCAACGCCGAACGCAGCTCTCCGCACCGCCGTCGGGCGCGAGGCCCCCTGCGTGGTCGCGCGGCAGGTCCGGCGGATCATCGTGCGCCACCTTCCCGGCCAGCGGTCTGCACCGGCGGGAAGGACTGCGTGACCGCCTCCCGTGACACCGGGGCCGCAGGAGCAGCGACGGGCGACGAGGCGCCCGCGGGCGGCGTGCCCTCCGGCCGTGTCGCCCCGACCGTCTCGGCGCCACCGGGCCCGGGCCCGCCACCGGCCGGAGCCGTCGCGGCGGCCTTGCCTGCCCGGCGACGCGACCGCAGGACCGCGACGACACGCCACACCACCACTCCGAGCAGCACGACAGCACCGGCGATCGCGACGGCCCAGGCCCACGGCGAGACGTCGCCGTCCGAGGCTGCGACGGTCGCCGGGGTCGCTGCGCGCACGCCGAAGCTGACGGAGGCCGCCGCGCCGGAGGTGGCGCCGCGCACCGTGAGGGTGTGCGTGCCCGCGACGAGGTCGGCGGGCAGGGTCAGCACGCCGGCGCTCGCCCCGTCGAGGCCGACCGTGATCGGACCGACCGCGGCGACGCCGTCGTCGAGCACGGCGGTGAGCTGCTCACGCTCGGTGAACCCCGTGGCCGTGAAGGCGAGCGTGTGGCCCGCGATGGCCGCCGCGCGGTCGACCTCGACCGCCGCCGCACCGCCGACCGTCCCACCGGTCGTGCTGCCGTCGGTGCCGGTCGCGCTCTCGCCGCCGGGGAGGGTCGAGCCGTCGCCGGTCGCGGCCGGAGGCGTCGCGGTCGAGCCTGGCGGCGTGGTCGCGGTCCCGGCCGGAGGCGTCGCCGTGGTGGAGCCGGTGCTGGTGCCGGCGTCCGTCGAGGAGGAGCTGCTGGGGGACGACGAGGGCGACGAGGACGGGGACGAGCCGGAGTAGATGTCCTTGAAGGCGACCTTCGTGAAGGTCTCGTTCTTGGCGTTCGCGACGCCGTGCGCGCCGATGGTGATGACGCCGCAGGTCACCTTGCGGCAGTCGATCTTCTCGGCCCCGCCGTCGGTGCCCGTCACCTCGATGACCGGGCCGGGGACGACGAGCGTCGTCTCCCACGTGCCGTCGGCCTTGATGGTGCCGCCGTTGGCGGCGTACTCGGTGTCGCTGCCGGGGAAGGCCACGAACTTCTGGTAGCCGGCGTTGTCCTTGGTCTGGGCGTCGGGCACGTACTTGTAGTCCTTGCCGGAGCTGCCGCCCTGGCTCGGGCGCCACGAGGAGTCGACCCAGCCGAAGGCGACGTAGATGCCTCCGAAGCCGCCCTTGACCGACTGGAAGCCGGTGCCCTCGAGGGTGAGGGTCGTGGAGTAGGTGGTGTCCGCGTACGAGCTGCCCCTGTCGTTCGTGACGCTCACCCGCGCCGCCGCGGAGGCAGAGGGCGCCAGGCCGGGAGCGAGCGCCGGCAGGAGCACGAGGCCGCCCGCGGCGAGCGCGCCCGCGGCGAGCAGGCGGACGGCGCGGCGGGCAGGACGGACGACGGATCGGGCCGTGCTCATGCGCGGTCCACCTCCAAGGAAGGGTTCTCGACGGCGGCGGCGCCGGACCCACGGCCCGCGTGCCGCAGCGGGACGACCACGAGCTGGCCGGTCCGCGGATGGACGATGACATCGATCGGGTAGTCGTAGACGTGCTCGAGGGTCTCCGGGACGAAGACCTCGGCCGGCGCTCCCTCGGCGACGACCCGGCCGCCGTCGAGCACCGCCACGCGGTCCGCGTAGGAGGCGGCGAGCGACAGGTCGTGCAGGACGACGACGACGGCCAGGCCCGCCAGAGCGGCCTCCCGGGCCTGGACGAGCACGTCCTCCTGGTGGCGCACGTCGAGCGCCGCCGTCGGCTCGTCGAGGAGCATGGCGCGGGTGCCCTGGGCCAGGACCCGGGCGAAGGAGGTGCGCGCCTTCTCCCCGCCCGAGAGGGTGGGGAACGCTCGCTGGGCGAAGCGCGTGACGTCCGTGACGACGAGCGCGGCGTCGATCACGACGTCGTCCTCGTCGGCGGCGCTCGTGCCCCGCCACGGCGCGCGCCCCATCGCCGTGACCTCGCGGACGGTGAACGGGAAGCTCACGGTGTGCTCCTGGGTGAGCACGGCCCGTTCGCGCGCGAGCTGCTTGTGCCCGACCGCCTCGAGCGGGCGACCGCCGACCGTCACCTCGCCCGCGGCGAGCGGGAGGTCCCCGGCCAGCACGGCGAGCAGCGTCGACTTGCCAGCGCCGTTCGGCCCGACGAGCGCGACGATCTCGCCCGCCCGTACCTCGAGGCCGACGTCGTCGAGGATGCGGCTGCCGCCGAGCTCGACCCGGACGCCGCGGGCCGAGAGCACGACCTCGTGGCCCTCGACCGCGGCCAGAGTGAGCCCGTCGCTCATGCCCAGCCTCCCGCCGAACGGCGCGCGCGGCGCAGCAGCCAGAAGAAGAAGGGCCCGCCCACCAGAGCGGTGAGCATGCCGATCGGGAGGTCGGCGTAGGCCACCGCGGTGCGGGCGGCGAGGTCCGCGAGCATCAGCAGCACAGCGCCCCCGAGCGCCGAGGCCGGCACCAGGACGCGGTGCCCCGGCCCGGTGATCATGCGGACCATGTGCGGCACCACGAGGCCGACGAAGGAGATGATCCCGCAGAAGGCGACGGCGGCGGCCGTCAGCAGCGCGACCACGACGATCGCGACCGCGCGCAGCCGCTCGACGTCGAGGCCGAGGTGCGTCGCGGAGCGGTCGCCGAGGGACAGCAGGTCGAGCTTGCGCGCGAACCCGAGCGCGGCGGCGATGCCGACGGCGACGAGCACCACGACCACCGTCACGTACTGCCATCTCGTGCCGTTGAGCGAGCCGAGCTGCCAGAACACGATCTGCTCGCGGGCCTGCGTGTCGCCCAGGAAGGTCAGGAAGGCCAGCCCGGCACCCGCCACCGCGTTCACCGCGATGCCCGTGAGGATGAGCGTGACCACCTCGGTGCGCCCCTGCGAGCGCGAGAGCAGGTAGACCCCGATCGCGGTGACCAGACCGCCCGCGAAGGCGAAGAGCGCGGTCGTCCAGGTGCCCGCGAAGGTGAGGCCGAAGACGATGACGGTGCTCGCCGCGAGCGCCGAGCCCGAGGAGACGCCGACCACGCCCGGGTCCGCGAGCGGGTTGCCGAAGATGCCCTGCATCACGGCTCCCGCGACCGCGAGGGCTGCGCCGACGAGCATCGCCATCACGACGCGCG
>Ga0182749_1001000_pt1 | contig 23253 bp, 23 predicted proteins | sample eDN3rd37CKraftMG_FD_128875 | JGI IMG/M metagenome (GOLD analysis project Ga0182749, IMG submission 128875) | Enriched Miracle-Growth compost microbial communities from Emeryville, California, USA - eDNA 3rd pass 37_C Kraft MG (version 2) (version 2) ...
GAGCCGCGCGGCTCGCCGAAGGCGATCGCGTTCAGCCGCAGGAACAGACCGCCGAGCGCAACGAGAATGCCGAGCACCAGCAGGATCGCGAGCCACGGCTGCCGCGCGAAGGTCGACGACACCACCAGGAACTCGCTCATGAAAATGCCCATCGGCGGCAGGCCGGCGATGGCGACGACACCGACGACCAGCGCCCAGCCGATGAGCGGATGGCTCACCGTCAGGCCGCTCAGATCGGCGATCTTCTGCGTGCCCTTGACCTGCGAAATGTGGCCGACGGCGAAGAAGATCGCCGACTTGGTCAGCGAATGCATGGTCATGTGCAGGAGGCCGGCAAAATTCGCGAGCGGCCCGCCGATGCCGAAGGCGAACACGATGATGCCCATGTGCTCGATCGAGGAATAGGCGAACAGCCGCTTGATGTCGCGCCGACGATACAGCATGAACGCGGCGAAGATGCAGGAGACGAGCCCCATGGTCACCATCAACGGGCCCGGCGCGATGGCGGCCTCGTTGAGCGCAAGCAGCATCTTGAAGCGCAGCAGCGCATAAAGCGCGACGTTGAGCAGCAGGCCGGAGAGCACTGCCGAGATCGGCGTCGGGCCTTCGGCATGCGCATCCGGCAGCCAGGCATGCAACGGCGCCAGGCCCACTTTGGTGCCATAGCCGAGCAGCAGGAACACGAAGGCGACGTTCAGGAGTGGCGCGTCGAAGCGCGCGGCGTGCTGCATGAGCGTCGTCCACACCATGGCGCCGGCGCCCTCGCCGATCACCGGCCGCGCCGCCATGTAGACGAGGATCGTGCCGAACAGCGCGAGCGCGATGCCGACGCTGCCGAGGATGAAGTATTTCCACGCCGCTTCCAGCGCCTCGTGCGTGCGATAGATACCGACCATCAGCACCGTCGTCAGCGTCGCGATTTCGATCGCCACCCACATCAGGCCGATATTGTTGGCGGTGAGCGCGAGGTTCATCGCGAACATCAGCACCTGATACATCGCATGATAAAAGCGCACGGTGCGCGGCGTCAGCCGGCCGATCTCGATCTCGTGTCCGATGTAACTGGCGCTAAACACGCTGGTGGTCAGTGCGACGAACGTGGTCAGCACGATGAAGACGCGATTGAGGTCGTCGACCAGCAGGGTCTCGCCGGCGCGCGGCTGCATCCAGAACAGCGAAACGGAGATCAGGAAGGTCGCGAGCGCCGCCGCCACGTTCAGGGTGGCAGTGAGGCGGTAGCCCGGCAGCGCGGCGAGGACGGCCGCGGACACGAGCGGGACGATGAGGATCGCTTCGAGCGCGGTCATTGGCGTTCCCCGCGGAAGCGGTCGAGCGCCTGCACGTCGACGGTATCGAAGCGCTCGCGGATGCGGAACAGGAAGATGCCGATGACGATGAAGGCGATCAGCACCGAGAAGGCGACCGAGATCTCGACCACCAGCGGCATACCCTTGGCGCCGGTCGCCGCCAGGACGAGGCCGTTCTCCAGCGACATGAAGCCGATCACCTGGCTCACCGCGTTGCGGCGCGTGACCATCATCAACAGCCCGAGCAACACCACCGACAGCGCGAAGGCGAGGTCCTCGCGCGCGAGCGGGTCGGCCTCGGCAGTGACGCGCAGCATTACCACCATGGACAGCGCGACGAGGCCGATGCCGGCGAGCATCGCAAGCCCGACGCCGACGACATTGTCGATCTCGCGGTGGATGCCGAGGCGCACCACGATCCGACGCAAGCCGATCGGGATCGCGACCGCCTTGAAGGCGAGCGCGATGAGCGCGGTCACGTAGAGATGCGGTGCGTCCTGCACGAAGGCCTGCCAGGCGACCGACAAAGTCAGCACCAGCGCGTGCACGGCGTAGACGTTGATCAGCGCCAGAAGCCGATCCTGGTAGAGCTCGAGGAAGCTCACGACCACCAGCGAGCCGGCGAGCATGTGCGCCATGTCGAAGGCAAGCCCGTGCATCAGAAGCTCCTCGACACGAAGCGCAGGAGCGTCGCAAGCAGCGCCAGCATCAAAGCGGCGCCGAGGAACTGCGGCACGCGGAAGACCCGCATCTTGGCGATCGCCGTCTCGAACAGCGCGAGCAGAAAGCCGCAGGCCGCTAGTTTGGCCGCATAGGCCACGACGCCAATTGCGATATGCTCTGCCCCTCCGGTTGCCGGTGCCAGCCCCCAGGGCGCGAACAGACAGGCGATCAACGAGACATAGAGAAGCAGCTTGAGGAAGGCGCCGAGCTCGATCAGCGCCAGATGCCGGCCGGAATATTCCAGCACCATGGCCTCGTGCACCATCGTCAGTTCCAGATGCGTCGCCGGATTGTCGACGGGGATGCGCGCGTTCTCGGCGATGGCGACGATGACGAGCGCGATGAGGCCGAGGCCGAGCGAGACGCGCAGCCCCACCTCCGGCGAGTTCATGAAGGCAGCCATGGTCGAGAGCTGCGTCGAGCCGGCGATCAGGGCGATGGCGAAGACGATCATCATCATCGCCGGCTCGGCCAGCGAGGCGATCATCACCTCGCGGCTCGCGCCGATGCCTCCGAACCCGGTGCCGGCGTCCATGCCGGCGAGCGCCAGGAAGAACCGCGCGCTGCCGAGCAGTGCGATCAGCGCGATGAGATCGGCGGTCCAGGAGAACAGGAGCCCGGTGCGGAAGGTCGGGACCAGCGACGCAGCAATCCAGACTGCGGCAAAAACGAGATAGGGAACGACGCGGAAGAGCCAGGAGGCGTTGTCCGCAAGCACGACGTCCTTGCGCAGGAGCCGCGCCAGATCGCGATAGGGCTGGATGAGCGGCGGCCCGCGCCGGCGCAGGAGCCGCGCCTTCACCTTGCGCACGAAGCCGGTGAGCAGCGGCGCCAGCGCGAGCACCAGCAGCATCTGTGCGCCCTGGAAGACGAGATCGTGGATCAGGGCCATGCCGCCAGCACCAAAAGCAGGAGCACCAGCGCCGCGAACACCAGCGACAGGTAGCGGCGGATGGTGAGGAACTGCAGGATGTTCAGCGTCTGCGTCGTGGCAGCAACGAGGCCGGCAAGCGGCGCATAGAGCGCGTCCCAGATCGGATCCCGCACGGTTGCGGAAAAGCGCGCAGGCTCGGTCGAGCCGGGCGGCGGCATCTCGCCCCTCTCGCGTGCGCCGAAGACCACGGTGCCGAAGACGCGCCGGATCGGTTGGGCGAAGCCATCGGCGGAATATTGCGTGAGCGGGCTCGCGTCGGGGAAGCCGCAGTCCCAGATGGCGCTGCGCCTGATCCGGTTCGACGCCAGACGGTGGATGGTGAAAGCTGCGATCATGCCGGACGCGGCCATGAACACGAAGACCAGAAGGCCGTTATACGAGCTGCGGCTTTCGGCGATCGGCACGATCGACAGCCAGGCCTCGGCCGCCTGCACCGGCATGCGGCCCCCGGCGACGAGTTGCGTCACCGGCGTCAGCGCATCGATGGCGTAGCCGGGCAATATGCCGAGCAGGAGACAGGCCGCGGCGAGCAGGCCCATGGCGACGACCGAGACGCGTTCGACCTCGTGCGCGTGCCGCGCCGCCTCGCTGCGTGGACGGCCGAGGAAGACGGTGCCGTAGACGCGCACGAAACAGGCGGCGGCGAGCGCTGCCGACAGAGCCAGCAGCGCGCCGGCGGCGGGGATCATGAGGTTGAGGCCCCAGGACGCGAGCTGCGGGCTGACCAGGATCGCCTGGAAGGTGAGCCACTCGGAGACGAATCCGTTGAGCGGCGGTAGCGCGGAGATCGCCACGCAGCCGACGAGGAACACGAAAGCCGTCTGCGGCATGCGGTGGATGAGGCCACCGAGCTTCTCCAGGTCGCGTTCGCCGGTCGCGGACAATACGGCGCCGGCGCCGCAGAACAGCAGGCTCTTGAACAGTGAATGGTTGAGCACGTGCAGCAGCGCCGCCGTCATGGCGAGGGCCGCGGCGAAGGGCATCGCATTGGCCTTGAAGGCGAGCGCGAGCCCCAGCGCGACGAAGACGATGCCGATGTTCTCGATGGTCGAATAGGCGAGCACGCGTTTGAGATCGCGTTGCATCAGGGCGTAGAGCACACCCATTGCGGCGGTCACGGCGCCCGCGGTGATGACCGGCATGCTCCACCACCAGGCGGGCGGCCCGGCGAGATCGAAGACGATGCGGATGAAGCCGTAGATGGCGACCTTGGTCATCACGCCGCTCATCAGCGCCGAGACATGGCTCGGCGCGGCCGGGTGCGCGAGCGGCAGCCAGGCATGCAGCGGCACGAGGCCCGCCTTCGAGCCGGCGCCGATCAGCGCCAGCACCAGCACCACGGCAGCGAACGCCGCCGACGGTGGTGCAGCGCGCATGTCGGCGAAAGCGTAATGGCCGTCGGTGCCCGCCAGCAGGCCGAATGCGAACATCAGCGCCAGCGTGCCGAAAGCCGCCATCAGCAGGTAGACGTAACCCGCTCGCAGGTTCTCCCGTACGTGATGATGCGCGATCACCAGCGCCCACGAGGCCAGCGACATGAACTCCCACGAGACGAGGAAGGAGAACGCGTCGGCCGACAGCAGCACGAGATTCATGCCGGCGAGATAGGCGGGATAGAAGGGCAGCACGCGGGCGGGCGCTTCCTCGTGCCGGCCGTAACCGAACGCGAACAGGCTCGTCGCCGCAGCGCCGGCATTGACGACAATGAGGAAGAACGCCGAGAGCGCATCGATGCGGACACGCGCGCCGAGCCAGGGCAGACCGAGGGGCAGCGTCGCGGCGGAGTCGTGCGTTCCGAGCAGGCTGACGATGCCGATCGCGGTAAGGCCCAGCGACAGCGCGAGGCTCGCGCCGTAGATCGCCGGCCGGCCGAGCGGCGAGCGGGCCAGCGCGATTCCGGCAGGCGCCAGCAGCAGCAATGCCGCCACGGCAATCAGAGAGTCGATCACCATCGGCGCCTCCGCGCCGCCGCCGCACCGAAGATTCGGCGCGATGCGGTCATTTGAGCCGCACTCCGCGACCGCCGCCGGTCGAACTCGCCCCCTCGCCGATCAGCTCGATGTTGTTCGCGGCGAGTGCATCGATCAGCTTCATCAGCGAGTCGACATTGCCGCGCACGACCCCGCCGCTCGCTTCCATGCGCTGGATGGTCGGCAGCGACAGGCCTGCGCGCTTCGCCAGTTCGCGCTGGTCGATACCGAGGAGAGCACGCGCAGCGCGCATCTGGCCAGAGGTGATCATGCTCGTCCGGGTGCCGGCTTGAACAGGAGATGTCAGGTGTAGTCTAGTCATTGTTGCATTTCAAGATGCATAACTGATGTATTATACATCATTGCCGAACCCTCCGCTCTGGACACCGCCGCAATCATCGTGCAGCGGTGACGCGGCGGCTTGAGATGCATCAAGGTCGGACCTGCGCGCTCGGGCCTCTAATGGCGCCCCACGGGAGATTCTCACCCATGTCTCGCGCCCCGTCCGCACCCAAGCGCGCGAAGCCCGGCAGCCACGGCGGCGGCCGCTTCTTCCATATCGAGGTGAGGCCCGCGAACCAGTTCGTCGCCTTTCGCGTTCAGGATGTGGGCGCGCCGGGCGGCGTCGAGCGCGTCGCCGGCCAGCGCGCGTCGGGGTCGTGGGACACGGCGAAGTGGCTGGTCGAGAAGACGCATGCGCATGTGGAGGACGGCCGCTTGATCGCCGACAGCCTAGAAGCGGAGAAGCTGTTCAAGAGCCTCGGTTCGGCGCCGGTGCATATTGGCGGCGACCGCTTCCGCGCCAAGCCGCGGCGCGACATCCCCGAAGCCGAAAAGCCAACGTCGGCGATGCGCAAGGCGCAAGCGGCCAACATCAAGAAGGCGCAGGCGGCGGTGCGCAAGCGCAGGAAGGCCGTCGCCTCATGATCCGCAAGCTTCCCTCCGGCGGCTATCGCCTCTATTCGCGCAAGAAGAATCCGAAAACGGGCAAACGTCGCAATCTCGGCACCTTCCGCACGCGCAAGCAGGCCGAGCAGCACGAGCGCGCGATCCAGTATTTCAAGCGGCACTGAACGATGGCCCCGCGCCTCCAGGTATTCGCGCTCGCCGCCACGGCCGGCCTCGGCCACGCGGTCGCCGCGGCGCTGAATGCGCCGCTCGCCGCACACGAGGAACGCGGCTTCGAGGATGGCGAGCACAAGGTGCGGCCGCTCGATGACGTTGCAGGCAACGATGTTTTCGTGGTGCAGAGCACACATGGCGGCCCGGACGAGAGCGCCAACGACAAGCTCCTGCGGCTCATGATCTTCGTCGGCGCCCTGAAGGATGCGGGCGCGGCGCGGGTCACCGCGGTCGTCCCCTATCTTGCCTATGCGCGCAAGGACCGCCGCACCAAGCCGTACGATCCGGTGAGCACGCGTTACGTTGCACAGATGCTGGAGAGCGTCGGCACCGACCACGTCGTCACGCTGGAGGTGCACAACCCGGCGGCGTTCGAGAACGCCTTCCGCTGTCGCACCGTCGCGCTCACCGGCACGCCGCTTTTCGTCGATTTCGCCAAGGCACATCTCGCCGGCGAGGACATGGCGGTGATCTCGCCCGACGCCGGCGGCATGAAACGCGCCGAGTTGCTGCGCGAGACGCTCGAAGGCGCGCTCGGCAAACCGGTCGGCAAGGGGCTCGCCGAGAAATATCGCAGCGCCGGCGTCGTCTCGGGCGATCTGTTCGTCGGCAACGTGAAAGGACGCACCGCGCTGATCGTCGACGATCTCATCAGCACCGGCGGTACGTTGTTGCGTGCGGCAAAATCGGCGCGCGCCGCCGGGGCCAAGCGCGTGCTGGCGCTGGTGACGCACGGCCTGTTCATGCCCGGCGCCGAAGCCGTCCTCGCCGACCCGGCGATCGACCAGGTGATCGTCACCGATGCGGTGCCGCCGTTCAGGCTCACGGCGCCTTCGGCAAAGCTCGTCATTCTGCCGTGCGCGCCGCTGTTGGCCGAAGCCATCCGCCGCCTGCACGAGAACCGCAGCCTGACCGACCTCCTCGTATTCTGAGCCAGGGCTCGAGCTGCCGCACGCTCCCGGCCGCCAGCGCGAGATAGGCGCGCGCGAGCCGCGGCCATTTCTGCGGCGTGCGCGGCGCCGGCTCGTAGAGGTGGGCGATGGCGAGCCGCGCCCGCAACATGGCGCGATAGCCGTGATAGAACGCGAACAGCGCGTCGGTCGGCCCGTCGCGCAATAATCGCGTCATCCGCCGGCGCAGCTGCGCCCCGGCCCAGCCGGCGCCGAGCCGCTCGCATTCGAGCGCGAGATAGGCGATCTCGTCGAACGGATCGACGATGCGCAGGCGGTCGTTGAATTCCAGACAGTCGATGATGCGGATGTCGTCGCCGATGAAGATGTGCTCGGGGCGCAGGTCGCCGTGGCCGTCGACGATGCGGCGGCGTTGGAAGCGCGCGGCGATGAGAGCGCCGCGGCGCGCGACGAACGCCCGCAGCTCCGCGTCGATCCGGCCGACGAGCCCCGCCGGCAGACCGAAGCGCGCATCGAGCAGCACACGCCGGTTGAAGGCGAGCGTCTGCCGCAATTCCGCAAGATGCACTGCCGGCGCGAGCCGCACCGGTTCGGCGCGGCGATAGAAGTCGGCCAGCACGGCGGCGAGCCGGTCGAGGTCGGCCGGCCGCAAGCGGCCGTCGGCGATCAGGCGGTCGAGCGTGAAACGCTCGTCGAGTCGCTTCATGCGCACCAGCCAGTCGACCGGCGGCCCGGCGCCGTCGAGCGCCAGTCCATCCTTATCCGTCAGCGGCGTCACGCCTAGATAGACGTCGGGCGCGAGCCGCCGGTTGAGCGCGACCTCGGCGCGGCAGGCGACTTCCCGCCGCCGCAGCGTCGAGAAGTCGAGATAGGGAAAGCGCACCGGCTTCTTGAGCTTGTAGACCTTGTCGCCGGCCAGAAACACCCACGACATATGCGTCTCGCGGGCGACGACCTCGGTGGGCGCGGGCCGGTAACTGTCGCGGCGGCGCAGGAAGGCGACCTTGTCGCCGAGCGTCGGCGCAGCGCGCTCGCGAACAGCCGCTCCCGGCGCTGCCATTTGTTTCATGCAAGAGAATTTAATGAGCGAGACGGCACCACGCTTGATTCTCGTCAAAGGCGCGGCGACGAGCGGCAGCCATAGTTCCCCCGACCGTGGAGGCGCGCCGTGATCAGAACCCCAGACGGCGAAGACGAAACGACGATCGCGCGCGACATCGCCATCGGTCCGCTGGCGCTTCCGGGCGAGCTCGTTCTTCCCGATGGAGCGAGCGCCCTCATCGTCTTTGCACACGGCAGCGGCTCGAGCCGGCTGAGCCCGCGGAACCGCGCCGTGGCGCATGCCCTCAACGAGCGCGGCGTGGCGACATTGCTGTTCGACCTGCTGCGCCCCGAGGAAGAGCGCGACCGCACCAATGTCTTCGACATTCCGCTGCTCGCCGGCCGCCTGATCGACGCGGTGCACTGGATCGACTGGCAAGAGGACCTCGCCAATATCCCGATCGGCCTGTTCGGCGCGAGCACCGGCGCGGCGGCGGCGCTGGTTGCGGCGGCCTCGCTGGGCAAACGCATCGGCGCCGTGGTCTCGCGCGGCGGCCGGCCGGATCTCGCGGCACAGGCGCTCGAGCGCGTCAGCGCACCAACCTTGCTGATCGTCGGCGGCCTCGACGACGAGGTCATCGCACTGAACGAGGAGGCACTGGCGCACCTGCGCTGCACCAAGGCGCTGGAGATCGTGCCCGGCGCCACGCACCTGTTCCCGGAACCGGGCACGCTCGCCCGCGTCATTGACCTGGCCGGCGCCTGGTTTGACACCCACCTCGCGTCGGACCGGACACAAGGATAGGCGCCATGCCGTTCCGTGACCGCATCGATGCCGGACGGCGGCTCGCCGAAGCGCTCGCCGGCTACAAGGCGGACAGGCCGGTGGTGCTGGCGCTGCCGCGCGGCGGCGTGCCGGTGGCGGCCGAGATCGCGGCCGTGCTCGACGCGCCGCTCGATCTCATTCTCGTGCGCAAGATCGGCGTGCCGTACCAGCCCGAACTCGCCGCCGGCGCCGTGGTCGACGGCATTACGCCGGTCGTCGTGCGCAATGACGAGATCATCCGTCTCGCCCGTGTCAGCGAGGCCGATTTCGCCGCCATCCGCGACCGCGAGCTCGCCGAGATCGAACGCCGGCGCAGGCTCTATCTCGGCGACCGGCCGCATCCGGACCTGAAGGACAAGACCGTCATCGTGGTCGATGACGGCATCGCCACCGGCGCCACCACGCGCGCGGCGCTGCGCGCCATCCGCACGCGCGGCCCGCGCAGGCTGGTGCTGGCGGTGCCGGTGGCGCCGACATCGACGTTAGCCGACTTGCGGGGCGAGGCGGACGACATCGTCTGCCTCGAGGACCACGAGGACTTCGGCGCCATCGGGCTGTTCTACGCCGACTTCAGCCAAGTGGCGGATGCCACCGTCACCGAGCTTCTCGCGCGTCATCCGGTCAGGCCGGAGCAGACGGCCAAGTCCGCGACCTGAGATAAGGAGCACGCCATGCCTGAGACGCAGGAGAAGCAGCACGCCACGCGCGACGAGATCGTGGCCATCCTCGGCCCGCTCGACGACGACAAGCTGCTCGCCGTCATCGAGCTGCTTCCGACCGTCATCGAGGTCGAGGAAGCCTCGCTGTGGCTCGCCGGCGACCGCGACGTGTTCGGCGCCGAACCGCCGCTGAAAGGCAAGGCCTCGGAGATCGTGACGCTGCTGACCGCCGACGAGGAGGACGAGCGCTGACGCGCCCGACGCGGGCAGGACCGGCACCGATGAACCCGCTTTCGAGCCCGCTGCTCACCGACCTCTATCACCTCAACATGATCCAGGCCTATCTGGATCACGGCGACACCGATACGGCGGTGTTCGAGTTCTTCGTGCGCACGCTGCCGCCGCGGCGCGGCTTCCTGGTCGCCGCCGGGCTGGAGCAGACGCTCGATTTCCTGGAGGGGCTGCGCTTCAGTGACGAGGAGATCGACTGGCTGCGAAGCACCGACCGCTTTGAAGACAACTTCCTCGACCGGCTCGCCGGCTTCCGTTTCACCGGCGACGTGCACGCGGTGCCGGAAGGCCGCGTCGTCTTCGCCAACGAGCCGCTGATCCGCATCACCGCGCCGATGCCGCAGGCGCAGCTCGCCGAGACGCGGATCATCAACCTCGTCCACTTCCAGACACTGATCGCATCGAAGGCGGCGCGGATCGTGCTCGCCGCGTCGGGCAAGCTGCTCGTCGATTTCGGGTTGCGGCGCGCGCACGGCGCGGAAGCCGGCCTGCTTGCCGCGCGCGCAAGCTATCTCGCCGGCTTTGCCGGCACGGCGACGACCATCGCCGACCATGCCTTCGGCATTCCGACCTTCGGCACCATGGCACATTCGTTCATCGAGGCCTATGAGAGCGAGAGCGCGGCCTTCGCATCCTTCGCCCGCGCGCGTCCGAAGAACCTGACGCTGCTCCTCGACACCTACGACACCGAGCGCGCCGCGGCGCGCGTCGTGAGGCTGGCGCCGAAACTTGCCGCGCAGGACATCGCGCTGCGCGCCGTGCGGCTCGACAGCGGCGATCTGCTGACGCTATCGCGCAGCGTGCGGCGCATTCTCGACGACGGCGGACTGAAGGACGTGACCGTCTTCGCCAGCGGCGGCCTCGACGAGGACGCGATCGCTGCCCTGCTGCGCGCCGGCGCGCCGATCGACGGCTTCGGCGTCGGCACCAGCCTGACCACCTCGTCCGACGTGCCCGCGCTCGACTGTGCCTACAAGCTGCAGGAATATGCCGGCGTCGCGCGGCGCAAGCGTTCGACCGGCAAGGCCACATGGCCGGGGCGCAAGCAGGTGTGGCGCCGCTACGGGCCGGACGGGCGCATGTGCGGCGACGTCCTCTCGCTCGAAGACGACGCCCAGGACGGCGAACCTCTCATCGTGCCGGTGATGCGCGGCGGCAAGCGCCTGCAGCCATCGCCAAGCCTTGCCGACATTCGGGAGATCGCGTCCCGCGACCTTATGCGTCTGCCGCAGGACTTGCGCGATCTGATACCCGGCGCGCACTATCCGGTCACGGTCGCCAACGCGCTCAAGCGTCTCGCGGCCGAGGTCGACGCGCGCATTGCGAGGCAAGAGGCTTGAACGGAACCGGGCGCTTCACCGTCGGCGAGCGTGACGTCCTGCTCGTCGTCGACCCGCAGAATGATTTCTGCCCGGGCGGCGCGCTGGCCGTGCCGGAGGGCGACGCGGTCGTGCCGGTCGTCAACGCGCTGGCGACGCGCTTCGCGCACGTCGTGCTGACGCAGGACTGGCACCCGCGCGGGCATCTCTCCTTCGCCTCGTCGCATCCGGGCCGGCAGCCTTACGAGACCGTCGCCGTCGCCTACGGTCCGCAGGTGCTATGGCCGGACCATTGCGTGCAGGGCACGCGCGGCGCGGCCTTCCGCGACGATCTCGCCGTGCCGCAGGCCGAGCTCGTGCTGCGCAAGGGCTATCACCGTGCCATCGACTCCTATTCGGCTTTCTTCGAGAACGACCGCACGACGCCCACCGGCCTCACCGGCTACCTGCGCGAGCGCGGCTTCACCCGCGTCTTCCTCGCCGGCCTCGCCTTCGACTTCTGTGTCCGCTATTCGGCCGAAGACGCGCATCGCGAGGGCTTTACCGCGATCGTGATCGAAGACGCCTGCCGCGGCATCGACATCGACGGCTCGATGGCGGCGACGCGCACGCTGCTGCGCGATCTCGGCATCGCCTGCGTGATCTCGGACCGGATCGGCGCCGCAGCCGCTTGAGGCGCGCCCAATCGATGCGGATGGACCGAGTAGAACCGATCGCCGCCTCCGTCACACGTCGACGACGCAGGCCGCCGACCAGGTTCCGGAAGCATCCTGCGCAACGCTCAGCGCGGTGTAGGTCGCGCCCTTCGGCTCACAGGCCGGCGCGTGGCGAGACACGTCAATCGGTTCGCCCCACATCGTTGCCGTCAGGTGGTTGCCGCGGATGCGCACGCTGAAGCGCGCAAACAGCATCTTGCGCACCGCCATCTCGTAGATGATGAGGTTGAGCCACTCGGCGAACAGGATATCGAGGTCGGGCGCCTGACACTTCACCTGCACCGGTTCGGCCTCGTCGATCCGCGCCGCGGTGACGATGGCGGTCAGCGCCAGCGCCCCCTGCTCGAAGGCCTCTTCCACCGTCGCGCCGTAGCCGCGCACGCCGACATCGGCCTCGTGCGGGAAGTGCTCCCAGCCGACCCCATGCGGCGCGCTGACCGCGGACGCGCTCACGGCCGCAACGCGTGCTTGCCGAGCGGCTTGACCGTGCTCGCCTGCGGGCCGCGCTCGCCGGACTCCTCGAAATAGGCGACGCGGGCGCCCTCCTCGAGCGGCTTGCCGCCGAGCACGCTGTTGCGGTGGAAATAGATCTCGCGGCCGTCGGCAGTCTCAAGGAAGCCGAACTCGCCCGACGGATCGATGCGCGCGACGCGCGCCGTCGGCTCGGCCTCGTGCGCCTTCACCTGGCCCTGCATGCGGCGGACCTGGTCCTGCAATTGCCGCCGCGCATGCTTGAAGGCGTCGTTGATGGCGAACGGCAGGTCCGATTGCCGGTCGTCAGCGTCCGGCGTGCGTGCGGCGAGAACCTCTCGTCCGTCGGGCAAAGCGAGGCGGATATTGACCTCGTACTTGCCGATGCGGTGATGGCCGCCCGGCGCCTTGAGCACGACCCGCGCGGCGGTGATGCGGCCGAAACGTTGCTCGAGGTCGTCCACATGCGTGGCGATGATGCCGCGGAGGCCTTCATCCGCGTCCATGCCCTGGAAATCGATTTCGACCGGCGTCTGCATGGCGTCACCTTCTGGCTGGAACGGATGAAACTCTCGCCGATGCGCCGGCCGCGCACATTGATTTTGCTCAAGCGGGCGGTTGCCGTCTCAACGGCGGATGAGCTTGCGCAGTTCCGGCAGCGGCCGCGTGTTGATGACATCTGCAGCCGTCAGCCAGCCGCGGCGCGCCTGATCGATGCCGTAACGCATATAGGCAAAGGCGTTGGTCGAATGCGCGTCGGTGGAAATGGCGAACTTCACGCCCTTGCTCCTCGCCATGTGCGCGTGCAGGTCGTTGAGGTCGAGGCGGTCCGGCTCGGCGTTGAGTTCCAGCGCGCAGTTCAACTCGCGCGCGGCGGAAGTGACGCGGTCCATGTCGACGTCGTAGGGCTCGCGCGAGCCGATCAGCCGACCGGTCGGATGGCCGACGATCGAGACGTGCCGGTTCTGCATCGCGCGGACGATGCGCTCGGTCTGCGCCTCGCGCGGCAGGTCGAAGAAGGAGTGCACCGAGGCGATCACGACGTCGAGCGTGGCGAGCGTCGCGTCCGGCAGATCGAGCGCCCCGTCCTTGAGGATGTCGACCTCGATGCCCTTGAGGATGGTGAAGCCCTTCAGCCCGGCGTTGAGCCTGTCGATCTCCCTCGCCTGCTTCGCCACCTTCGCCGGGTCGAGCCCGTGCGACATCGTCTGCCGGCGCGAGTGGTCGGTCAGCGCCATGTAGGCATAACCGCGCGCCCTGGCCGCCGCCGCCATTTCGGCAATCGTCGCGGTCCCGTCGGTCCAGTCGGAATGGACGTGCAGATCGCCGCGGATGTCGTCGACCGTGACCAGCTTCGGCAAGGCGCCCGCTTTGGCCAGCGCGACCTCGCCGCGGTCCTCGCGCATCTCCGGCGGGATATAGGTGAGTCCGAGTTTGCCGTAGATCTCCTCCTCGGTCGTGCCGGCGATGCGCCGCCGCCCGGCGAACAGCCCGTATTCGTTGAGCTTCCACTTGCGCGCATTGGCGATGCCGCGCAGAGCGATGTTGTGCGCCTTGGAGCCGGTGAAATACATCAGCGCCGCGCCGTAGCTCTTGTCCGGCACCGCACGGATGTCGACCTGCAGGCCCGACCGCAGCCTGACCGCGGTGCGGGTCGGCCCGTGCGCCAGCACCTCGGCGACATTGTCGTAGGTGACGAGCTTGTCGCCGACGGCCTCGGCATCGTCGGAGGTGACCAGGAGGTCGAGATCGCCGACGGTCTCGCGGCGGCGGCGATAGCTGCCGGCGACGACGACACGTCCCTTGTCGCGCAGAAAGGCGGCGAGCGCCTCGGCTTCGGCTTCCGCGACCGAGAGACGGAAGCGCTTCTCGACGGCCGGTTTCTCCAGCGCGGCGGCGAGCTTCTTCTCGATCACCGGGCCGAAGCCGTGCAGACCGTGCAGCTTGCCGACCTTGATCGCCTTGCGCAGGTCGTCGAGCGTGCGCACGTGCACCTTGTCATAGAGCAGCTTGATGCGCTTGGGCCCGAGACCCGGCAGCGCCGCCATGTCGCCGAGTTCGCCCGGCAGTTTCCTCTTCAACTGGTCGAGCAACGTGAAATGTCCGCTCGCGACGATGTCGGCGATCTTGCCGGCGAGGTCCTTGCCGATCCCGGGCAGTTCGGCGAGGTCCTCCTCCTTCGCCAGCATCGCCCGCACGCTCTGCGGCAGCCCCTCGACCGTGCGGGCGGCGCGGCGATAGGCGCGGACGCGAAACTGGTTCTCGCCCTTGATCTCGAGCAGATCGGCGGTCTGATCGAACATCGCCGCGATTTCTGCGTTCTGGACCGGCATCGCCTTTCCCGTTGCCACCACACGCGAGTCAGTGAGTGGCCCGCGGCGGCCGCACGCATTGACGTCGCTCAAAGGCCGCTCGATGATGGGCCCGCAAGTTCCGCGAGATTCCGGACAGTGCGCACATGAAACGCATCCTCGTCGCGACCGACGGATCGGATGGCGGCAACCGCGCGCTCGACGCCGCGGCGCAACTCGCGACGGCGACCGGCGCGACGCTGGTCCTCTTGACGATCGGCGGCAATGTCACCGGCGCCGAACTGCGCAAATTGGCCGACGGCGGCGGCGATCTCAGCAAGACATTGGAGGCGCAGGCCGACAAGGTTCTGAAGCAGGCCGCGGTGCGGGCCAAGCGGGCCGGCATCACGCCGGCGGCGCTGCGCTGCGAATGGGGCGATCCGGCCGAGGCGATCATCGACATGATCCGCCGCGAGAAGGCCGACGCCGTTGTCGTCGGCCGGCGCGGGCACGGGCCATTAGCCCGGCTCCTGATGGGCAGCGTCTCGCAGAAGGTGGCGAGCCTGGCGCCCTGCACGGTGGTGATCGTTCCGTAAGACGCTGAATCGCCGCCGAGATTGCCGCGCCGCACTGACCAAGATCAAAGCCGGCCTGGCCCCCCGCCTCCTATGGTCCGTCGAAACCACGGACCGGCCATGCGATTGTTCCCTCAGATCGGCCTGACCTTTCAGCAGCGGGAGCAGCTCAAGCCGTTCTGGACCTCGACCCGCGAGGTCTGGGAGGCGCGACGCCCCGCGATCATCGCGCTCGGCGGCTTCCTCGTCTGCATCGTGCTGCTGCAGCTGCTGGTGCAGGTGCTGCTCAATCTGTGGAACCGCAATTTCTTCGACGCCCTGGAACGGCGCGACGCCCATACGCTCTGGGTGCAGATCCAGTTGTTCGTGCCGCTCGCCGCCGGCAGCATTCTACTCGCAGCGACGTCGGTGTGGGGCCGCATGACGGCGCAACGCGGGTGGCGCGAGGCGCTGACGCGGCACATCGTCGCCAAATGGCTGGCGAACGATCGCTATCGCCGCCTCAACGGCCTGATGCATGGCACCGAGAATCCCGAATATCGCATCGCCGTCGACACCCGCATCTCCACCGATGCGCCGGTCGATCTTGCGCTGGCGCTGTTCTCGTCGGTGGCCACCGCCGTCACGTTCTTCGGCGTGCTGTGGACCGTCGGCGGCAGCATTCATGTGTCGCTGTTCGGACTGGCGCTGACTATCCCCGGCTACCTGGTGATCGGCGTCATTCTCTATTCGACGCTGATGTCCGGCCTCATGATCATGGTCGGCCATCATCTGGCCGCCGTCATCGAGCGGCTCAATCAATCCGACGCGGAACTCCGCGTCGCCGCCGACGCGTTTCGCGGCGAGCCGGGTCCGGAGCAGAAGCATCTCGTCAACGGCGAGAAGCGCAGCGAGCTGTCGCTCAAGCTGCAGGCGACCTTGTTGTGGTGGCGCGAACTGTGCTGGCAGCTCATGCGCACGACCCTGATCTCGCACGGCAACACCTTGCTCGCGCCCGTCGCCGCCTGGGTCCTGTGCGTGCCGAAATACCTGAGCGGCGCGATGACGCTGGGCGAACTGACGCAGAGCGCCGCCGCCTTCGTCACGGTGCAGAGCGCGTTCAACTGGCTGGTCGACAATTACCAGCGCCTCGCCGACTGGCGCTCGTCGGCGCATCGCGTCTCGACCCTGGTGGCGGCGCTCGACGATCTGGCAGCAGGCGAGAGGTCGCCGGACGGTCGCGCCTAGTCCTGCCGCGGCAACGCCTGCGCCAGCGCCTTCAAACCGACGAAGGCCGGATCCTTGTGCATGACGACGTTGACCGGGATCGGCTCGACATAAGCCCGCATGCGCCCCTTCCCCTCGAAGCGCGTGCGGAAAGCGGAGCGCAGAAGCTCCTCGTGCAGGCGCGGGACGATGCCGCCGGCGATATAGATGCCGCCGCCCGCGCCGAAGGTAAGCGCCACGTTGCCGGCGAAGTCGCCGAGCAAAGCGCAGAACATGTCGAGCGCGGCCCGGCAGACCGCACACTCCCCCGCTGCGGCGGCGCGGGTGATGCCGGCGGCATTGCGCTCCGGCACTTTGACGCCGTCGAGCGCGGCGATGGCGCGGTAGAGGTTCTCGAGACCAGGCCCGGACAGCGCGCGCTCGGCGGACACGTGGCCGAACCGGCTGCGCAGATGGGCGATCACGGCATCTTCGCGCGGCGAGCCCCCGGCGAGCGTGGCGTGGCCGCCTTCGCTGTGCAGCACCACACCGCCGTGCGGCAGGAAGGCCGCGACGCCGAGGCCGGTGCCCGGGCCGAGCACGGCCATCGGCGCGTCCTTGTCCGGCGCGCCGCCGCCGATGCGGTAGAGGTCGTCGCCGGACAGATGCGGGAGCGCCCGAGCGATGGCCTCGAAATCGTTGATGAGATGCACGCGGCCGAGCCCGAATTCGGCGCGCAGCTCGGCCGCGTCGACGATCCACGGATTGTTGGTGAGCGCGCAACGCCCCTCGGCCACGACTCCGGCGACAGCCAGCACCGCGGCATCGAACTTCTGCCGCGTCTGCGCGCCGAAGGCGCCGAGCGCATCGGCGAAGCGCGCGTGTCCGGCGACCGCGATGTGCGCAATCGGCCCGAGCTGCGACCCGGCCAGCACGGCGAAACGCGCATTGGTTCCGCCGATATCGGCGAGAAGGACGCGCGTGCCGCCGCCGCGATCAGACATTCAGGGCCCTCGTGCGCGCCATGGCAATGAGCGCGCGATACCAGCCGAACGACGCCTTGGGAATACGCTTCTGCGTCGGGTAATCAATATAGGTGAGGCCGAACCGCACGGAATAGCCGGCATCCCACTCGAAATTGTCGAGCAGCGACCAGACGAAGTAGCCGCGCACGTCGGCGCCGGCGGCAGCGGCCTCGTTCACGGCGGAGATATAGGCGGACAGGAAGGCGATGCGCGCCGGGTCATCGACCGCGCCCGCCGCATCCGGGCGCTCGTCGGCGCCGAAGCCGTTCTCTGTGACGTAGACCGGCAGCGCGTAGCGGCGTGAGACCTCGATCAGGGTGTCGCGCAACGCCTCCGGCACGATCGGCCAGCCGATCGGCGTCAGCGGCATCCCCGCCGGCCGCTCGCCGAAATTGAACCCGAGCCTGGCGCCGGGATCGGCGCGCACATAGACCGGGCTGTAGTGGTTGAGCCCGAACCAGTCGAGCGGCCGATGGATGCGCGCGAGATCGCCCGCCTGCGTGTGCGGCTCGATCGACGGCCACAGCGCCTCCGGATAGACGCCGCGATATTGCGCGTCGGGATAGACGCGGTTCCAGTAGAGATCGCAGCGCGCCGCCGCCTCCCTGTCCGCCGCCGACGACGCCACGCAAGGCTGCACATTGTTGATGATGCCGATGGCGGCGCGCGGCGCCGCCGCACGGATGGCATCCACCGCCGCGCCATGCGCCAGATTGACGTGGTGGATGCTGCGATGCATCGCCGTCACATCGTCCTGGCCGAGCCCGGTCGCGTGGCCGAACAATGTGAAGATCGTCGGCTCGTTCATGGTGGCGAAGCGCCTGACGCGGTCGTGGTAACGGCCGGCGATGAGCGCGGCGTATTCGGCGAACCAGCCGACGATGTCGCGATTGGACCAGCCGCCGAGGTCGTCCAGCGCCTGCGGCAAGTCCCAGTGATAAAGGCACAGCCAGGGCTCGATGCCGGCCGCGAGCAGGCGGTCGATCAGGCGGTCGTAGAAGGCCAGCCCGTCCGCATTGGCCGCGCCTCTGCCCGCCGGCAGCACGCGCGGCCAGGCGACCGAGAAGCGATAGGCGTCGAGCCCGAGCCGCTGCATCAGCGCGACGTCTTCCGCGTAGCGGCGATAATGATCGCAGGCGACGTCGCCGGTGTCGTGATTGGCGACGAGACCGAGGTGGCCGCGCGTGTCCCATACGCTCGCGCCGCGACCGTCGGCGTCGGCCGCCCCCTCGATCTGGAAGGCGGAGGTCGATGCGCCCCAGATGAAATCCGGGGGCAGCGCGTCGATGCGGGGCAGACGCGTCGGCGGGGCGGAAAGGCTGGTGAGGGCCATGGCGCGCGGACTATGGCGCGGGCCTGACGCACCCCGATTGAGACAAATCAAGGCCCGGATCGGCCGGTCGGGCACCTTCGACGCCATGCGGACGGCTGCAAAGAGAACGCGATGGGGCGGCATCGCCGACCGGCCGCTGCATTCGACCGGCCGCTTCCGCGTCGCGGACGAGCACGGCATCGCCTGGCTGGTCGACCCCGACGGCGGCCGCTTCCTGTCGATGGGCGTCAACACCGTGCGCTTCGACCAGGACGAGATCCAGGGCACCAAGCTCGCTCCCTATGCCGAGCACTGCTGGCACAAATACGGCGGCATCGAACGCTGGCGCGCTGCCGTCGCCGAGCGCCTGGCGCGCTGGGGCTTCAACACGCTCGGCGCGTGGTCGGACGAGGCTGTGGCCAAGGCCGGGCCGCCCCTCGCCATCGCCCCCAATCTCGATCTCGGCATGTCCTTCGCCTGGGCGCGGAACAACGAAGACCGGCTGGCGCCGCGGCACGAGTTTCCCGACGTCTTCGACCCCGCCTTCGCAACGCACGTGATCGAGCGCACGCACGAACGCTGCGCGCCACGGGCCGCGGAGCCCGCCGTCATCGGCTGGTTCACCGACAACGAGCTGCGCTGGGGGCCGGATTGGCGCGGGCCGGAGGAATTGCTCACGCTGTTCCTGAACCTGCGCGCGAACACGCCCGGCCGGCGCGGCGCGCTCGAATGGCTTAGGCAGCGCCATGCCGACATCCCGGCCTTCAACGCGGCCTGGGGCACCAAGGCGCACGCGTGGGACGATGTCGCGACCGTATCGCACTTCGCCCCCCGCCATCACCGCGACCCGCCCTATCTGCGCGATGCCAAAGCGGAGCGCGACGCCAATCGCGCCGAGCCGGCACGCGCCGCCTTCTGCGCCGATTGCGACGATTTCGCCGCCATGGTCGCCGAGCGCTATTTCGCGGTCACGGCGAGCGCGCTGCGCGACGCCGATGCCGGGCATCTCGTGCTCGGCAGCCGCTTCGCCTATCCGCCGGCGGCGGCCATCGTCGACGCCGCGGCGCGCCACGCCGATGTCGTGTCGTTCAACTGCTACGACCCGAGCCCGGCCGGCGCGCTCGCGCATTACGCGCGCTGCGGCAGGCCGCTGCTGATCGGCGAATTCTCCTTCCGCGCCGCCGATTCCGGCCTGCCCAATACGCGCGGCGCGGGGCCGGTCGTCGCGGATCAGGCGGCGCGCGCCGCCGCCTACCGCGATTATGTCACGCGCGCGCTGCGGCATCCGCACGTCGTCGGCTGCCACTGGTTCGAGCATGCCGACCAGCCGGCGGAAGGCCGCTTCGACGGCGAGAACTCCAATTTCGGCACGGTGTCGATCGACGACCACGTCTACGTTGAACTGACCACGGCCATGACCGACCTGAACGCCGCCGCCGAAGCGCTGCATGGCGCGGCCGCGGCCGGAGCCTGAGCATGAGCAACGTCACCAAGATCGCCTTCATCGGCGCCACCAGCATGTCGTTCGGCCTGAGCATGTTGCGCGACGTGTTCAGCACCAGCGAACTGCGCGGCAGCACATTGACCCTGGTCGGCCTCGACCGCGCGCGACTGGCGCAGATGGCCGAGCTCGCCAAGCTGCTCAACGCCAAGATGAACGCCGGCCTCCACATCGAGCAGACCACCGACCGCCGCGCCGCGCTCGACGGCGCCGGTTTCGTCGTCAACTCGACCGCGGTCGACCGCAACCGGCTGTGGAAGCTCGACTGGGAGGTGCCGCGCAAATACGGCATCCGCCATACGCTCGGCGAGAACGGCGGGCCGGGCGGGCTTTTCTTCACGCTGCGCACGCTGCCGCTGGTGTTCGACATCGCGCGCGACATCGCGGACGTGTGCCCGAAGGCGCTGTTCATCAACTTCTCCAATCCGGAGAACCGCATTATCCACGCGCTCGGCAAATACACGAGCGTCGCCGCGCTCGGGCTTTGCCACGGCATCTTCATGGGCCACGGCGACGTCGCGCACATCCTCGGCCGCAAATACGAGGACATCGCGGTGTGGGGCGCTGGCCTCAACCACTCGCAATGCCTGATGCACATCCGCGACGCCAGGACCGGCGAGGACCTCTACCCGCTGCTGCGCGCGAAGGAGAAGGATTTCGACCCGGCCTTCATGCCGCTCACGCGGCGCGTGTTCCGCGCCTTCGGCTTCTGGATGACCTGCAGCGACGACCACCTCGGCGAGTACCTCGCTTACGGCTGGGAGGGCGGCGAGCACGGCTACGACTTCGCCGGCGACGAGCGTGGCCGCGCCTGGTTCGCCGAGACCGTTGCGAAAGTGCTCACGGGCGCGCCGCCGCCGGCCGACTGGCTGACACCGTCGGGCGAGCGCGGCGCGGCGGCAATTGGCGGCGTACTGCACGACCGCAAGCGGTTCATCGAATCCGGCATCGTGCCGAACCGCGGCGCCATCCCCAACCTCGCCGACGATGCGGCGGTCGAGGTGCCGGTGATCGCCGATGCCGCCGGCATCCATCCGGTGTCGCTCGGCCCCCTGCCTGACGCCATCGCCAAGCTGCTCGCGATCCAGGTCAACGTGCAGGCGCTCGCGGTCGAGGCGGCCGTGCGCGCGTCGAAGGAGATCGCGCTGCAGGCGCTGCTGATCGATCCGGTGGTCAATTCGGCAAGCGCGGCGGAGAAGTTGCTCGAGGAATTGTGGGAGGTGAACCGCCCGTATATCCGGCCGTGCCTGTGACGGAGCGCACTGTGAGCGATACATGGCAACCGCGGCGGGCCGCCTTCTACTTTTCGGCGCACGAGGACGACTGGCAATTGTTCATGATGCCGGCGGCCGGCCATGACGTGCGCGACGAGACGGCGCGCTGCGTGTTCGTGCACGTGACGGCCGGCGATGCCGGCCTCGGCATCGGCACCGGCGGCCGCAGGCATCCGTATTATCGCGCACGCGAGGCCGGCGCCGAAGCCGCGATCCGCTTCATGGTCGACGGCGACGGCCGGTCGCCGGGTGAGCCGATCGTCGATGCGCCGGTATACGCCGGACACGCCATCCGCCGCGTCACCTATCGCAACACTGTCGCCTATTTCGTGCGGTTGCCCGACGGCAATCCGGAAGGCAGCGGCTACGATGCGACCGGCAACCAGTCGCTGAAGCGGCTCGCCGAAGGCGCGATCGACAGCATGACGGCGATCGACGGCAGTGCCGGCTATCTCGGCTGGCGCGATCTGACGGCGACGCTGCGCGCGCTCGTCGTGGCCGAGTGCGAAGGGCGCGTGCCGGACCTGCACCTGCCGGAACTCGATGCCGCGCGCAATCCCGGCGAGCACGCGGACCACCTGCTCACCGCGCGCGCGGTGCGCGATGCGGTCGCCGGCCTGCCGGCACGGCTCGTGCATCACCTCGGCTACGCGAGCGGCGAGCGGCCGGAGAACCTCGCCGGCGCGGAGCGCGACCAGAAATGCGCGGTCTACGCCGTGACGATGGCGACCGTCCTGGCGCACGACCATCCCGTGGCGTGGCGTCACTACAACGAGCTTTACGTCGGACGCGATTATTCCCGCACGGAACGCGCGCAGGGTGACGCTGCGGTCAGGCCGTCACGCTCTGCCTGATGCCGCCGCCGGCGGGCGCGGCGGCCGGGTGGCCGCGCACGCTGTCGATGAGCGCCGCGGCATCGCCGCCCGCGCCGCGCCAGGCGACGTACTGGTCCGGCCGCACCAGCGCCAGCGGCGCCGCATAGAGGCCCTCGAGCTTTTCCGCGCGCAGATCGAGCACGGTGAGCGGCATGCCGGCGGCCTTCGCGGCCTCCTCGAGACGCGCAGCGAAAGCCGCGCCGCTCTCGGCCAACAGCAGCAGCGTGTAGCCGACGCCGAGGCGGTCGTAGAGCGAGGCGCCATCGGCGAGCCAGGCATGCGGCGCGAGGCAGCCGGGACAGGCGGAGGGCGTGTACTGCGCATAATCCTCGGCCGGCGGCGCCGTGCCGTCGCCGACGATGATCGGCGACTCCTTCAACCGCGTGCCGAGCACGACACCCAGCGTCTTGAACTCGCGCGTCTTGCGCGCGCGGATCTCCGCGGCGATCTCGGTGCGCACCGTCTCGCCTTCCGGCGTGTCGGCGTCGAGATTGTCCTTGAGCAGATGCTTGCTCAGCGTGCTGTAATTGGCGACCGCCTCGGCGATGGTGCGCCGATGCACGTCGAGCCGCTCGCTCTCGTAGGATTCGAGCAGCCCCTCGCCGCCCCAGCGGCGCAGCACCGCCTCGAGCTTCCAGCCGAGATCGACGCTGTCGGTGATGCCGAGATTCATGCCGTAGCCGCCATAGGGCGGATGCAGATGGCAGGCGTCGCCGGCGAGGAACACGCGCCGGTCGCGATAGCGGTCGGCAACGAGACGGTGCGCGGCCCAGAAGTCGCGCTCGACGATCTCCATTCTGGCAGGCCGGCCGATGGCCGCGCGCGCGACGCGGATGAGCTCGTCGTCGGCCAATGTCGAGACGCCGGGATCGAGCAGGATGCTGAAGGCCCACAGCCCGCCGGTGTCCATCGGCGCCAGCATGCC